>Ga0307486_1002325_pt1 | contig 13394 bp, 8 predicted proteins | sample CBIW02metaG_FD_203663 | JGI IMG/M metagenome (GOLD analysis project Ga0307486, IMG submission 203663) | Sea-ice brine microbial communities from Beaufort Sea near Barrow, Alaska, United States - CBIW 0.2 | ecosystem: Environmental > Aquatic > Marine > Coastal | place: USA: Alaska | collected... | reverse complement strand
GATAGAGATGCAGGTTTTCTAATAACTCCAGATTATTTTCCTGTAAATCCTCGGGCTCAATTCTTTTACTTTTTGCTGCTTTAGATTTAAAGAATATAAAGGTCTCATCTTTAAGACTCCTAAAATCTATGTTTGGAACTGGAACACCATCCCACTTTTTACCCTGACGTTCCAATAAAAATTTGGTTAGTGCGGCTCCCTTTAATTCTTGTAAAGTACTCCCGGAACGGTAATAATATTTACCTCTTAAACTAATAGGAAAAGGGTATGGTTCTACTACGATTTCCAGATACTCCTTCTTCCCTTCTGTATGCAAGTTTACATCGAGTATTAAACCTAATATATCTCGAGCCTGATTTGGAATATCTTCAAGTAATTTCCTGGCATTTGGTAAATGCTTTACCTGCCCGTCGTCATTTTTTCCTATAAATAAGGTCCCGCCTTGAGCATTGGCAAAACCACAAACCCATTTAAAGTAATCCTCCCGCCAGGATTCCTTCCATTCTATATTTTGTGATTCTTGGGTCATTTATTCTTTTCAGTTTCTATTAAATGAGTAATTCAAAAGCTCCGCAGTAGGCCAAACTTTAGATTCGAATTGTAGAATATTGCATCATATATTTATATGAGAAATTTTTAAATATTACCACTCAAGGTATATGACCTGTATGCGACTTATTACACGGTAGGAAACGCTGTTAATTGTGGTACAAGGTAGGAAATTTTGAGTAATGGCTAAAAAATAAAAATAGAATGAGGACAGTTGATGCCATTATTCTTACGTTAATTGAAAGTGACATCATCTTCTGAAATGTCAGAGGTCCGCATCTTTAAAATTTTACTTTATAAGGCCGTTCTTCACAAGGGAAATAATAAACAATACCATCGCCCATTTCGGATCGATCTTAGCCTCCTTCATTAAATTCTCAAACTTGTTATAAGTCCCTTTCACATTTGAATTCTCGTTTTTCAACCATTTCGTGATTTGATAGAACCGACTTTAATTCGGTCAGGACAATAGTGATCTTTGCCTCCCGGACTTTTCCCAGACGTTTTACTGCCTCTTCAATTACTTTGAGAATAATTTGCTCCCAGTTTTTGGGGTCTGATGGTGATATATATAGCTAATTATTTATAAAAATCCGGATGAGAGTCATCTTCCTCGTAGTCTTTTCTTTTCTGATTCCATTTTTTATTTTTTGGATCTGCAGCTTCCATAAGTGATTCCAGAATAGCCAAAGTCGGATTTAATTTGTTCTTTTCTATATCCTTTATGATCGCTATAAGAGCATTTATCCTGCTCTTTATATTGTTTTCCAGAGATTTCATATTTGGGCCCAATGACTCTGTTGGAGATATCTTGTTTTGATCAAAAAAATCCATCATAATTGTCAGGGCCTCGGAATGAGATTCAGCAATCTGTTCGGAAAACTTCCGAAATCTTTTGGCTGTTTTGATGTTTAATTTTATGCGTGAATACGAATCCATAGCCTTAATTTTTTTGTTTGATGGTCCCCTTAAACCCCGTATTTATTGGCTTTCAGAAGGGGAGGAGCCCCTCTTTTAAAGAAATATAACTCCCAGCCAATAAAATTTGGATTTTAAATTACTGATTCTTAGAATGTTACAAAAAGTGGAGAAACCTTAACATCGCGCAGCGTGTTATCCTCTTGCTCCTCCACTTTTTTTTCAGGACAAAGATTTCTCGCAATTTTGCCTGGACCATCAGGGAATTTTAGGGCAAAAATTTCCATTAAAATTCATAAATATGAGCCATTATTTACGAGGTGGAATCCGAAAAATTCTCATCAGAGAACTAGTTTAAATGCATTGAAATTAAGTTATTTAAGATACATATTATTTCTTCCAGGGTAAGAAAAGAATTCAATTTTAGTTGAAATAAATTTGATATTTAATGGTAAGAATTGGTGTTCTTAAAGCTGATTGAGCTGGCTGAAAATGGCAAACGGTATCAATTAATACCAACCTGTTTTTTAACACTTTTTCAAATGATTTACTTTTTATATCCGGAGCGTTTTCCATTTTTGATTTTCGGGTTGAAGGAAAAAAAATAGGGTTGAAATGAACGAGGCCTTGTCGGTTTTGATTTACTTCCCATAGGCCGGCTGCCGTTACCATTTTTTGATATGCTTTTAACCGGGAATTTAGAATTAGGATAGGCCGCTCGGGAATCCTTCCTTTTGGACAGGGTCGTCTTCAAGGCCGGCTAATTTCTAAATTCCGGACCTTTGCTTTCTCAAAAAATGGTAAACGGTAAAATGGCTCGGAAGGTGAATCAACTAACGGGCTGAAGTTCCAACAGGTTCCGGCAAGTTCAAATCGGGAATGAATTTCAGATCCGACGGACTCAGGCACAAAAGAGCTTTCCATAGTGAAGAGGTGCCGCTCCCGATTTTTTTCGGGTTTGCGGATTAGCGCAACCAAGGGAATCACTTTTTGCCTGTGTCCAAGACCTTTTTTTACGAAGCGCTTTCTCCGGAATGAAGGGAATGTGCTGAGGGGTGGAGTAGTTCTTAACCATATAATAAGAAAGGGTTAAACTTTAAGTAAGAAAGTCAAACCCCTTTATTAAAACTTATACACTTTTTGAGATAGTGTCGGATATGAAGATCCTTGAAAATGGGCTTCTTTTCTTAAAGCTCATTTAAAATATTTTCCTTAAAAGTTTCCTGAAGGTTCATTCTTAAGTAGATATTCACTTTCATTTATTGGAGTCACATCTGACCCAACTATTAACACTGATTTTCTCCTTTTCATTTCCTTTTTTATCAAAAAAAGCTCTCGAGAAGTCTGACCTGCTACAGAGGTGTTTTCTTCGGCTCTTCTAAGCAAATATGGCATTACTTCTTTTACCGGACCATATGGCAAATATTTTGCGACGTTGTATCCAATGTCTGCAAGGTTATAACTGATATGGTCACTCATTCCAAATAGCTGGCCAAACCAAATTCGTTTATCATTTGCTGCTATTTTATGCTCCTTCATTAGTTTCATTAATAAATAGGTGCTTTCTTCATTATGTGTGCCGGCGAATAAGGACATTTCCCGCAAGTTCTTGACCATATAAATAAGAACATCTTTATATAGGGTATCCGTTTTATTTTTATCTGTACAGATAGGGTCTTGATACCCCAATCTTGTTGCCCTTTTTCGCTCTTTTTCCAAATAGGCACCACGAACCAGTTTCAATCCGATTTTAAATCCACCTTTGGTTGCTCGTTGATGCAGTTCTTTTAAATATTCGAACCTATCATGACGATAGAGTTGGAGCGTGTTAAATACTATAACTTTTTCTTTATTATACTTAGACATCATACTTTCCACTAATTCATCAGCAGCATCTTGCATCCAGCTCTCTTCGGCATCTATCAATATCGGAACATTATACTCGTATGCTTTCCTACAAACCCGGTTGTATCGATTTTTAACTTTATTCCATTCAGTTTGCTCTTTTGGAGTAAGACCCTCGCCACTCGATAATTTTTCATAAATGCCAAAACGACCAAAACCTGTCGGTTTAAAAACAATATGGGGTATTGCCGGATTCCTTCTAGCATATTCTAAGGTTTTTAGAATTTTGTTCATAGTCATATCAAATTGCACTTCTTCCTCCTTACCTTCTACAGAATAGTCCAAAACAGCATGAACATTTTTTGAGTACATTTTATCGATTCCTGCTAAGCAGTCATCTTCCGTAATACCACCACAAAAATGGTCAAAAACGGTAGATCGAATCAATCCCTCCACGGGTAAATTAACTTTAAGCGCAAACTTGGTTACCACGGCTCCAATTTTCACAAGGGGTTTCCATTTTATCATTTCAAATAGATACAAGGCTCGTTCGAGCTCCGAATTTGATTTGAGGCCCAGAGCCACTTCTGTATTTTCAAAACTTGTTTTCATTCCCTATTGTGTTATTAGACCGTACTTTCTTGTTGTTGATACTTGAGTTTTAGCACTTCAATGCCATTACTTACTTTTTTTATCCTTTTCGGATTGATGAGGATATAAAATAGCCCTGACGCTATAAGAGATTGAACTGCGGGAATACCAATTGGATATAAATACTGAGTAACATAGCCTACTGCAATCCCCACCACCATACTAATCGTGGCCAACCAATTCCAGGATTGTTTTGTTGTAAAAACCGCCTTGTTTACGAAAAAGTAATGACCCATAATTACTCCGGCAATTACTGGAATTACAACAGCTAAAGCATAAAGAAAATTGACAAACTGATCCATGATACCAATCAGCGCCAGTAAAATTCCAATAACAGCAAATAGCAAAGTCATTATTTTTCTGCTTTTGTCATCATTTAAATTAAACATATTACAAAGTACTAAACCTCCAGTGTAATTACTTACCAACTGACTCGTCCATGTCGCTACCCATAATACTATAAAACCCCAGGCAGGAAAACCTAGCTCTTGCATAACTTGAACAATATCAGCATTTCCAGTTCCCATAGACATAATACCTCCAACTAGAAACAAAGGAAAACCGATTATAATGATACCCAGAGGAATTAAAATATTATCTCTCCATTTAGGTTTTGCATAACGAGTATAATCTGGAGCAATTAACCATTGGGCAACATTAACACCTATCACCAAATTAATGGCCTGAACAAAAGTCATGCTGCTTTCTGGATTCCATGAGGCAATTTTCTCCCAACCCATATTATCAATAGACAAATAAAGCGCCACGGTAACCAGGAGCAAACCAGCAGGAATAGCAACATAATCCACCCATTTTATGGAGGCATAACCTAATATGGAAGGAATAGCAAAAAGAAAACCGATAACTGCAGTAATTAAAATATATAAAAACAGATTCTCTTCTTTATCGATATCCAATAAAGCTACAAGAGCATCGGCAGCAACGGTGGTTTGAATGGCCCACCAACCTAAAGTCAACATTAAAATAACCAGACCAACTATAATCCGAGATTGCTGTTTTCCGAAACTTAAAGCAGCCAATGCTGACGATGTTAGTCCTGTTTTTGCGCCGATATAACCTTGTATGGCATTACCAATCCATTGGAAAAATACTAGTCCTATCATTAATATTCCTACAATTTCTAAAAGGCTGAAGTTTCCAATAAGAATACCTCCAATTAATAAAACAGGTATACAAAACTCAAGACCACCAAAAATAATGGCTGGCACATACCAGGGTTGCCTTTCCTTTAATGGCACGGACTCTGTTACACGACCTGTATGGTTTTGACTACCATTTGAAGTGTTTTCCATTTTTTAAAATTTTTAGATTTAAAATTCTAGTCTTTAGATATTGAATATTTAACCCTAATAATCCAGAATATTTATGACTTTAATTTCTTAAATAAAAAGAATAGGATTTTGCTGTCTTCTAAAGTTTCTGTTTTTCGTATTTCTTCTTTGGTCAGATAAATCAAATCTCCGGCATTCATTATTTTCTCATCACCTTCTTTGGTTGAGACCTTTAATTTTCCTGAGATTAAATAGGATATTTCGTGAAATTCCAGTGTCTTAAATGGTAGTTCGGTTCCTTTGGTGAGTACCACAGATCCACATTCAACAACTACTCCTTTTTCCTGCTTTTGAATGATTTTTTTTAAATATGTATTTTCGGGAAAGCTTAAATTTTTAATTTCCATATCAATTTCAGTTATGCATTTATTTGATCCGGATAATGTTCTAAAGCCTGAGACTTTGTAATAAATCCATTTTTTAAATCGCTTTCGATTTTCTCCGCAGATCGATCTTTAGGATTTCCATAACCTCCTCCGGTTGCTGTTACCAATTTTACCCTGTCTCCTTTATTTAATTTTACATTTGTTACAACGTTAAATTTTTCTTCGGTTCCATCCTTGCGAATAACAGTGAAGTAATTATAACTCCCTTCCTTACCCTCATTGAGTCCCCAGGTGGGAATGGAATAACCAAGAAATGCACCTGTTAAATAGGCTTCTTTAGATAAAATTTTGAAGGTTAGATATTGACCATTACCACCTTGAAACTCACCATAACCACCACCTTCATTATGGAAGGCATATTCTTCAACCAACACTCCATATTTTCGCTCTCTGGTCTCTGCAGGAATATTGTAAGATTCGCCGTGTGCATACGAGAATTGTCCACGGTTTCCGTCATGATAGGCACAGGCTCCCCATCCTCCGGAAAGCGGTTCGGCTTGCACATAAAATTCATTGGTTACAGGATGTACTCCGGAAATGTAAGTAACACACACCGATCTGAAATGACCGGCAGGCAACCTTTCAGGAACAATAGGTCCTAAAGTTTTTAATAATAAATCAATGGCGGCCAGGAATACTTCGTAATACACAGAAATGGGTGCTGGTGAATTGGCACTTACCACCGTGTTATCCGGACATATAAGTTTCACATGTTTAAAAGACCCATTGTTAGCGGGTAGTGTTGGTGTAGTTATGGATTTAAAAGCTGCCCTTACAGCGGTTTCCAATCCTGTTCTTGATAAATTTAAAGGTCCTTTCAACTGTTCATGAGATCCTGTAAAATCACAGATCATTCCTTTGTCTGAAATTGTTATTTTTAATTTCAAAGGAAAGGGACCGTTACCAAAACCATCATTTTCTATCCAACCTGTATTGGTGTATACACCATTAGGGATTTTCTTTAACTCTTTTAAACTGATGCGTTCCCCGTATTCCATGAACTCTTCAGCAGCTTGATGATATGCCTCTAATCCGTATTTTTCTATCAGTTTAACTATTCTTTCAGCACCAACATCATTTGCGGCAATCCCTGAAAACAAATCACCTAAAGTACTTTTAGGAAGCCTTACATTAGCTTCCAATATTTTGATAACCGATTCATTTATCTTTCCTTCCTCTTTGATTTTAATAAATGGAAAGTGTAAGCCCTCTTGATATATTTCAGTTGATTCTGTAGAAACAGAGCCGGGGTAGGTACCTCCGATATCCGTCCAATGTGATTTATTGACAGTAAATGCGACATGCTTACCTTTATAAAAAACGGGAGTGATAATCGCTATATCAGACAGGTGAGTCCCACCACCTACATATGGAGTATTTGCAATAATTACATCGCCTTCCTTTAGTGGGTTACCCAACCCAAAACGTTCTAATGTTTCTTCAACAACAAGGCTCATAGCAGCCAAAAAAGTGATAACGCCATTACCCTGAGCTAACAATCTACCCTCTGCGTCGGTTATGCCTACCGCATAATCTAAAGCTTCGTAAATAATTGGACTCATGCTGGTTCGTTGAATGGTCTCGAACATGGCTTCGCCAATTGAAATCAATGAATCCTGGATAATATCTGATGTGAATTTATTTAAACTCATTACTACTTTATTTTACTGATTATAATATTTGCATACTCATCAATCTTAAATTGATAGTTAGGTGGTACCACTGTCGAGGTGGAGTCTTCTACAATAACGGCAGGACCTTCAATGCTCATTCCTGGTTCTAATTTTTCTCTATCAAAAAATCTACTTTTATGGGTGCCTGAAACATCAAAATCCACTTCTTCAGTAGCAATTACAGCATCTTCTATTGAATTTCCTTTGGCTTCAACTTTGCCTATAACAGGCTTATTCACAATAACTTCTGCAACAAGATGGTAATTGACAATTTCAATCTTAGTATCCAGTAAACTAAATGCGTATCGTTTTTTGTGAAGTGAATGGAAATCTTTTTCGATGACATCCATATTCAGATTATTCAAATCAGCTAATCTCAATTTTACCGAATGTTCCTGTCCATTGTACCGGAGATCCAAATAGAATTCAAATTTAATTTCTTCCTTTTGAAAATTATCCCTTTCATAAGCTGTTATGGCTTCATCTTTCATTTCCTGAAAGACATCTTTTAGAGAAGAAAAATTGTCTTCATTCAAACTCATCACATCTGTACGGATGTAATCTCGCCTTAAATCTGACATGAGCATCCCAAAGGCAGAAAATACACCAGCATTTAAGGGTACAATAACCTCAGGCATCTGAAGCTCTTCAGCTAAAAATGCCCCATGCATAGGACCACCGCCTCCAATAACTACCAGAGTAAAGTCTCTTGGATCATACCCTTTATTTACAGAGACACTCTTTAAAGCATTGACCATATTAGAATTAGCCACGCGAATTACACCACGTGCAACTTCCTGCATTGTCATATTTAATTCATTACAAAGAGGTTCTGCAGCTTTTCCTAAACTGTCAAAATCTGGTTTTAGTTCGCCTCCTAAAAAGTAGTCCTTATGAATTCTATTACAAACTACATTCGCATCAGTTGTGGTAAAACTTGTTCCTCCTTTACCATAAGAGGAAGGACCTGGATTGGCAGCAGCACTTTTAGGTCCGACTCGCATTTTACCTCCTTCGTCTATCCATGCTATGCTCCCTCCACCATTGCCTATTTCTACAATATCAATTACCGGTGTAAGTATTGGAAATCCAGCCTGGGTTTTTGTCTTTTCAATATTATAGGTGGTAACAATTTTAGGTATTCCATTTTCAATCAAAGAACATTTGGCTGTTGTACCACCAATGTCCAAAACAAGTAGGTTTTCTTTACCAATTGTTTTACCTAAAACAACTCCTCCAAGCATACCGCTTGCTGGTCCTGATTCAATTAAAGTAATAGGGTTTGCTTTTACATCATCTACTGTAGTGATACCACCATTAGACTGCATGATATATAAATTATTCTTGTATCCTAAATTTTGTAAGTGGTGGTATAAATTATTTAAGTATTTGATTGCTATTGGTTTTACATAAGCTGAAAGTACGGTTGAGCTGGTTCGCTCGTACTCTCGCCACTCACGGGTTACTTCATGCGATGTAATAACTTCTATGTTTGGATATTTTGCTTTTATAACCTCACTTAATTGCTTTTCATGGATGGGATTTTTGTACGCATGCAACAAGCAAATTGCAATAGATTCAACACCTTCGGATATAAAGTATTCTACTAAGGTCTTTATATTGTTGGTATCTAATGGTGTGACGATCTCACCCAAATAATTGATACGTTCTTTAACCTCTTTTCTTAAATACCTTTCTACAAAGGGTTCTTGCTTTTTAAAGTTGAAATTGTATAAGTCGGGTCTTGTGCCCCTTGCAATTTCTAAAACATCCCTAAAACCCTGGGTAGTAATTAACGCTGTTTTAGATCCTTTTCTTTCTGTAATGGCATTAATAACCACAGTGGTGCCGTGAGCGAAAAATTCAATTGTATTTAAATCTAAATCTATTTTTTTAATAGTATTTAAAATTCCTTTTTCAAATTCTCCAGGGGTTGTACTGGATTTGGAAACTTTTACATTGGTTACCTCTTTGTTCTTTTTGTTATATTCAAAAAAAACAAGGTCTGTAAAGGTTCCTCCGATATCTGTTGCGACTCTCATTTAATTGTGTTTTAAAAGTATTTCCCTTTTGGTGATTAAAAATCACATACTGGTTTTGTTTTCAATATGTTGAAATAACAGTTGTATACCTATCAGCATCGTTAAGATATTTAAATAGATAACTGTTGTTAATGTGTTTAGAATCTATAGGTTAGATCAACTCCAAACGTTGTTGGTGTATTGGGAAACCGTATATTGCTGAAACCAAATTCTGCTGTTGGGAAAAACTCCTGATTATATTTAGTATCAAACAAATTGTTCACCCATAAGTTGATTCCAAAATTTTTATATTTAAAATTAACTCTAGCATTTACTAGTGTAAAAGGTTCTTGCTTGTATTCTTCTAGAGGATCCCAATATTGCTGGCCTCTTCTATCGGCATTTATATAAAAGCCTATTGTTGAGTTCTCGTTTAATTCAAAGTTCGAATTAACACCTATTTGAATGGTACTTTCAATAGTGAAAGGAGAAGTGTTTCCGCTAACATCCACAACTTCATGAGTTTCATAATCGAATGCAGCTGCATTGGTTAGTCTATTGTAGGTACCTTTTTTTATCTCGCCATCGTTAAAACCTATACTCGCAAAGAAATCGATGTTGTTTGTTGCTCTGAACTTAATTTCGGATTCAAATCCTGAGATTTTAGATTCTTCAAAATTATAGATTCCCAGTACTGAAGGCGTTAAAGGTATGAAGGTATATTGTTGTTGGTTCTCAAAATCTATATAGTAAATCGAGTTATTAAAAATAATTCTGTTATTTAAGAAGCTTGTTTTTATACCAAACTCGTAATTATCGGTAAACTCTGGTTCATAAGTCTTGTCAAATTTCACAGTAGGTTCAGAATTAAATCCGCCACTTCTATAACCACGTCCGTAGTTGGCATAAGTCAATACGTTTTCAGTTATTTGATAGGCCAATGAGAATTTTGGCTGCCATACTGTGATATCGTTTTCCAGGGTTGTATTTGTTATAAGGGATTCATTTTTCAGTTGGTCATAATCAACACGAACACCAGCAGATACGGTTAATTTAGATGTTAATTTATAGTCAAAGAATCCAAAACCAGCCAAGGTCGTAATAGTGTTATCGTCATCATTTCCAACGAGCGGTTCATCACTATAATTCGCGTTTTCGGCCGACGCATCAACAAATCCTCCTTCATAAAATGTTCTATTTAGGAAGGTTGAAGTATTTAAGTGCCGCTTACTGTCTTGAAACAAGGTACCGAAGGTGTAATTAAAATTAGAATCTTCACTATCTTTTGAGTTTAGTCTAATTTCCTGGCTAAAGGTGTCAGAATCGGAATCTTGTGATACTTTGCTGAAGGCGTATTGTGAATAATCATTCTCACCTATATAGTATCTTCTTGTTGCATTATAAGAGGTAACAGACTGAATTCTGAAATTTCTTAAATTACCTTCAACTTTAAAACTACTCAATGAGTTGGAAAGATCGGAATCTCCCAGCACATCACCGAAAGGTTCTTTAGAATAATCATCGTCTGCAAGAGGAGGAATAGAAGGATCAAAAATATCGGTTTTGGTAACATAATAATTACCCCCTGCCTCAACATTAAAATTATCCTGTACGTAAACAGCCGACCATCTTGGATTGAATCTATATTTTAATTTGGCTCTGATATTGTATTCTGTATAAAAATCAGCTTTTTGATTTAAAAAGGTATTTTCAATTAAACCATCGAATGTGGTATACCTTCCCGTGATACTGTAATAAAACTTGTCTTCAGTAATAGCTCCGGATGAAGACAATCCTGCACCAAACAATCCACCATTACCGGCATTAAGTACAACCTTTGTTTTGTTTTTATTTGTTGGGTCTTTTGTAACTATATTGATGGCTCCGGCGATGGCGTTTTTACCATAAAGGGTTCCTTGCGGACCTTTTATGAATTCCAGCAACTCTATATCGTATAAAGACATATTCATTGCACTTGCGTCTGGCAGTGTCATTCCGTCAATTACAACCGCCACTGGAGATTCTCCATTCCTGATTTGAGAAATCCCCCTAACGGTAAGAAAGTTAACCCCTGGTTGTTGTGCATTGTTAAATGTTACATTTGATATTTGCGAGGTAAAAGATTCAATATTATCTATACCGCTAGCTTCAATAGTAGCAGCATCAATGGCAACTGTTGTTTCAGGAAGATTTTGAATGGCTTGCGTTCGGACACGAGCTCTACTGGCTGTTGTAGGAAACCCTTTGATTGTTACATCAGCCAACTGATTGGCTTTTGGTATTAAAATAATGTTGAGATTATTACTGGTGATTTCAACACTTTTTGTTTCATAGCCCAAAAAGGAAACTTCCAATTCAGTCGAGGTTTCTGCCACGGAAATTATGAATTTACCATCAAAATCGGTAATAACGCCATTCGTAGGATCTGATTTTTCTATGATTGTCGCGCCTCCAACTGGATTCCCTGAGGGATCCATTACACTACCTCCTATATCCTTTTTCTGCTGACCAAAACACACTTGTGCAGATAACATAAATAATAAAATGAATTTTTTCATAACAGTGGGGTTTATTATTTTTTTAATTACTAAAAAACAAATATAAATGCATTTTTCCCTAACTGGAATTATTCCAAATACTTTAATGTTAAGCCTTTGTAATAGGAATTTAAATGGAATTATTGTATGATTGCTTATCAACTAGATCATAAGACAATGAGCATTAGAGGAATTGAATTGTCACACAACTTCTTTATTGGATTACATAAGGAGCTTTTAGACATATTTTCAAAGCATAGTTCCATAAAATTAAAGACCTTAACTGTGTTTCAGCTTTATGGTTTTGGTAACTATGAAGAGGGATTACCTAACCTTAAATCTTTTATTACACAAAAAACCGGGAAATGGATTAATGGGAAATATCTTTATAATAAAAGAAGAGAAATAGAAGCAAGTCATAAAACAAAAATCAAGATAAGAAGGGACTACTTGTCGATTTTAATAAAAGCAGCGGGTTATAAGGACTACAATGACTATGTACAAAATTCCGGTTATATCAGTCAGGATGTAAGGGAAGTGGAGCAAGGTATCTTGGAAGGTTCAATCAAAGATGATAAGGTACTTTATTATGTGGCTTATTATGTTGAAGATAGGCGGTATTATATAAAATCTAAGTTTACCATTTACCAAATGAAATCAGCCTCCTGGGAAATCTTATATTGGGAACGAAATCAACAGCCTACCCTATATACCTATTTTGGCAAATGCGTGCCCACTGGGGATAGCGCATTGTCATTTTACTTCAGTAAAGAAGATTCCAGTTTAAACAAGGAGTGCTTTATCAATTTGTTTTATGGCAATAATATGAACAATAAACCTGTTCTATTAGGTGCTTATTGTGGTTTTGACAGAAGCAACAATCCTGTAATAGGAAAACTCATTTTTGAAGAGGTTGCCAACGCAGAAGTGCAGAACGAAAAAGTGAAGAATGATGAAATAAATCCTATATTCCATCACTATCTTTACTCTCAAAGATTGGAAGTAGACGGAATATTACCTCATAGACATTCCGACTTAGCGGTTTCCATCAATCGACTTGAAATCATCAGTTTTTTGATTGGCAGTTATACCGGATACTATTTGGATAGCAATGAGTACCTTATCCCAATATCTTTTCAGGTTATAAACGAGCTTGGAGAAATCAAACTTAAAATCAATAACAACAATTTTGAAGGAATTGGAAGATTGAGCAAAACTGAGAATTATTTAATCTCAGAATTTAACGAAAAAAACCAAACTTCTTATTCACAATTTTCGATTCAGGTTCAACCCTTGGAGAAGGACCTATTTATGGGTTATATGCTCGTTTACACCGGTGCAAATGCCATTAACGGAAAGGTATTGCTTTGGAAAGAAAATGGGAATGTTTTAAATAATAAGGTGAAATTCAATGAATTCTATCTTAGTAAAAGTGATTTAGAACCTGAAAAGGTTGAAAAGA
>Ga0307486_1002324_pt1 | contig 13394 bp, 11 predicted proteins | sample CBIW02metaG_FD_203663 | JGI IMG/M metagenome (GOLD analysis project Ga0307486, IMG submission 203663) | Sea-ice brine microbial communities from Beaufort Sea near Barrow, Alaska, United States - CBIW 0.2 | ecosystem: Environmental > Aquatic > Marine > Coastal | place: USA: Alaska | collected... | reverse complement strand
AGGCCACGGCGGCTGAACTCAACCGGGGTGGCATGTTTCGAGTGGTGGTCGTAAATGGCGGTCTGGCCCTCTCGTTGCTACCGGTCTCCAGCACTCTGACCGTGTTGTTGTCTGCCCTGATCGTGGGCACCCTGACTAGTTTTTTAGTGCTGTTTTATCGGGCGCTCCGCACCAACCGAAGGGTGCGGGCCCTCCCTATCGTGCCGATCGTGCCCGGCGCACGCCCGGTGCCCGCTGTTGCGCCCCGCCAGAGCGGTTGGATGCTCGCAGCGGCGACCGTGCTGCTCGTCACCTTCGCCGGTGGTATCGCCGCCGACCCGGCATCGGTGGGGCTGGCGACGGTCTCAGCCGACACCCGAACAGCGGGCCTGGCTGGTGCAGCGGAGGCCGACGTGACCCCGACGGGCAACACCACCACGGTGGCAGTGAACATGGTCAATACCCGATTTGTGCCCGACCGCATCGAGGTGCCGGTCGGCGATGAGCTCGTGATCACCCTGTCCAATGGCGACGACATGGTGCACAACCTGGTATTTAACACCGGGCTCGTATCCGGGTCGCTGGATCCGGGGATGACTGAGCGGGTGACCATGGGCGTGATCACGACAAATCTGGATGGTTGGTGTTCGATTGCCGGGCATCGATTGCTGGGTATGACGATGAGCATTGTGGCGATCGGCGGCGCGGGTTCGCCTCCTACTGACAGCACCAGCGGAGCGTCGGGGGACAGGATGGAGTCCGATTCCGAACACCCTGGTCAGGGTGGGGCCGCCAGCGGCAAGGCATCCGCGGCCGATGACATCGACCCGATGAAAGAACCTGGTGCGAGTTTCAGCGCACGAAACGCGGCGCTGCCCCCAGCCTCAGCGGCAACCGTGCACCGAAGCACCCTGGTCGTAGAGAACGTGGTCACCGAGGTGGCTCCCGGCATCACCCAGACGCTGTGGACCTTCAACGGCACAGCGCCCGGCCCGACCCTGCACGGCACGGTGGGCGATCGGTTCGAAATCACCCTGGTCAATAGCGGCACGATGGGGCACTCCATCGACTTTCACGCCGGAGGCGTAAGCCCCGACGACGTGATGCGAACAATCCCGCCCGGCGAGACCCTGATCTATACATTCACCGCCACCCGGTCGGGCATATGGCTGTATCACTGCAGCACCATGCCCATGTCGGTGCATATCGCCAATGGCATGTTTGGCGCCGTCATCATTGACCCGCCGGGACTTGCCGAGGTTGACCGCGAGTACCTTCTCGTGCAGTCCGAGTTCTATCTCGGGGAGCAGGGCGGTGAGGTCGACGACCGCAAGGTGCAGGCGCAGAGCCCCGATCTCGTCGTGTTCAACGGCTACGCCAATCAGTACGAGGCGCGACCGCTTGAAGCTCGCGCTGGTGAAACCGTGCGCGTGTGGGTTCTGGATGCCGGACCAAACGTGGCGGGAGCCTTCCACATCGTTGGCGGTCAGTTTCACACCGTTTTCAAGGAGGGAGATTACCTGTTGAAAGACGGCGGCAGCACGCAAACCGGCGGTGCCCAGGTACTAGATCTCTCCGTCGCCCAGGGTGGCTTTGTGGAGGTCACCTTTAGCGAGGCCGGCCACTATCCGTTCGTCAGCCACATCATGTCGGATGCCGAAAAGGGTGCCCGCGGCGTCTTTGAGGTACTGCCGTGAAGTGATTCCGGGTGCAATTGCGCACCGCATTTATTACACGGGGCCGAGAATGGTATCTATGAGTATGCGCACCGGCTCACATCACTCGCCAACCTGGATGCCCGGTATAGCGCTCGCTGGGGTAGCGGCCCTTCTGGCCTGGGGCATCCACTCCCTGGTTCCAGCAATTCCGCTCCTCACCGCAGCTGTGGCGCTCGGCATTCTGGTCGCGCAAGTGCCGAAAGCTCGCCCAATGCTTACGGGAACTCTTGCGCCGGGGCTTCACGTGGCCAGCAAGAAACTCATGCGACTGGGCATTGTGTTGCTCGGTCTCAAACTAAGCCTGGTCGACATCGGTCGCCTGGGCTGGATATCGATCGTTACGGTGATTGCGGTGCTGGCGATCACGTTCGTGGCTACGTTCTATTTGGGCCGGCTGTTCAAGCTGCCTGGCCACCAACCGCTGCTAATTGCGACCGGCTTTTCGATTTGCGGGGCATCGGCCATCGGGGCTATGAGCCAGATCGTGAAGTCGAAAGATGAGGACGCTGCCACCCCGGTGGCCCTGGTTACGCTGTGTGGAACCCTGGCAATCGGCGTCCTGCCGCTGCTCTGGCATCCGCTCGGCTTCAACGCCCTGCAATTTGGGCACTGGGTGGGTGCGAGCGTGCACGACGTGGGTCAGGTTGTGGCAACGGCCCAAATTGCTGGCCCAGCAGCGCTCGCGGTGGCCATCGTGGTCAAACTCACCCGCGTGCTCATGCTCGCACCCATGGTCGCCATAAGTTCGGTCGTCGTGCGGCGCAGTACCGGCACGCCGGCCCCCGGCACCACAGCACCTCCGATCGTGCCCCTGTTCGTTGCCGGTTTTATGGGAGCCATGCTGATGCGCACTTTTGTGCCTCTTTCGAGTGGGGTTGTTGATGGTGCCGATACCCTGCAAACCGCGCTTTTGGCTATGGCACTGTTTGCTTTAGGCGCAGCCGTTCAGCTGGGCCCCCTTCTACGCACCGGATGGCGCGCCCTGATCGTGGCGCTGCTGTCGTGGGGGCTTATCGCAACGCTCGCCTGGGGAGCTGTTCAACTTGGGTGAGTGACGCCGTCAGGCTAGAACCGTAGACTCTGGTAACCCTCGACCACGAATAGGGTGACCGACGTGCCAGCTCCATGGCAACGGTTGCCGGCGAGGACGCCCGAGTTTGTGACTCCGGCGCCATAGCCGAGGAAACCGGTTGGACCGGCTACCACAATGAAAAGGGGAGAAGGCCCGTGATGAGTAAGCGAACACCGACCGTCATCGTCTTCGATGTCAACGAAACCCTGTCGAACACCCTGCCCTTGGCGGAACGTTTTGTCGAGGTCGGAGCTGCAGGCTCGCTCGCCGATGTGTGGTTCGCTGCTCTTCTTCGAGACGGATTCGCGCTCGCCGCGGCTGGAGGAAATGCACAATTCTCAACGATTGGCGCGCATTTAGCGCGAGAGCTGCTCCGTGACGTGACCCTTAATCGCAGACTGGACCAGGCCGTGAACCACATTATGGCGGCCTTCGCCACCATGAACGTTCACCCGGACGTCGCCGACGGCATCCACGCGTTGAAGCGTTTGGGACTGCGCCTGATCACCCTTTCTAACGGATCGGCCAGCATTGCACGCACCCTGCTCGCCCGGGAAGAACTCGACGGGCAATTCGAGGCCATGCTCTCGGTGGACGACGCTCCAGCCTGGAAACCGACTCGGAGCGCTTATGACTACGCGGCAAATTTTTGTGGGGCGCCACCAGCCGATATCCTGCTGGTGGCTGTTCACCCGTGGGATGTTCACGGGGCCGCCCGAGCTGGTCTGCAGACGGGATGGTTGAACCGGGATGACGCCGTCTATCCCGACTATTTTGAAGCTCCGCACCACACCTTTCGTACGCTCAGTGAACTGGCTGTGGAGATCGCAGTCGACAAGGGCCCAATCCCACACGGTTGATGGGGGAGCGCAAACGCAAGGGCCGTCGAGGCAGCTCGGGTCAGAGCATCGAGCGCACGGTGAGAATCTGCTCGGCACGGCCCACTGGGCCCCGGTCATCGTGCAACGCACTGCTGGTGAGGCCATGGCCTGCCGGCCCGAAGGTGACGGTGGTGTCCAGCCCTACCCAGTCGCCGGTGGGCTGTCGGTATAGGTGGACAGTGAGGTCGAGATTGGGGTAGGCCCACTCCCGGGGGGATTCGCGAACGGCCACTCCGTTTGCGGTATCCACCAGAGCGATGAAGCAGGCGTGCGGGCTACTCGGCTCCTCGGCGACGAGGGCGATATCGGTTCGAAGCCACGCACCGGCCCTGCCGGGGCGCGCTGGCGCTATCATTCTCGCCTCCAGGGAGGCAACGTATCCGCCCGGCCAGGTCTCGGTCATTGACCAAGGATCGGAGCTTTCAGCCGGGCTGAGAGCGCTCGGTTCACCCCCGGCGACAGCTGTGGTGTCTGACGTTGCAATGAACCAGGCCCGAGCCAGCACAACGGGTCGATCCGCAATAAGTACCGTGGCTTCGATGAGCTCAATGGTGCGGCCGGGGCGAATCGTTTCGACCCGGACCTCACAGTCATCGGCGGCGAGAAAACCGAGAATGTCAAAGCTGATCCGGCCCAGTTCTTTGCCGTTGCCCGCACCCGCCTGAGCCGCTCGATGCTGATCCATTGCATGCACAATAAGGCCGCCGAGTGGGCTGAAGTGGATCTCATCGGCTTGCCATGCGCCGCCGGCGTGAGCGGTCGGTCGGTAGAGGCCTGGAGCAATCGGCTCGAAGTAGGCACTGGGGGAAGGATGAGATTCGAGCTGAGCAGACATGGTGATTCTCCTTGGGCGAAAGGTAGTGCGCTGTTCGTGGGGCGTTTCCAGACTAGGGGAGGGCCCGAGCGGACGGGACGGGCCCGGTGAGCGCTTCGCCCGTGCCCGTGCCCGTGCTAGCGCAGCAGGCTAGCGAGGGGTCCGGAGGGCAGCACGATCCAGCCCTCACGACGAGCGCGATCACGCAGTGACGCTGCCGGCGGTTCGTATTGGCCGAGGGCAGCGCTGCGGGCGGCGAGGGCAGCAATGACCGCGTCGAAGGCATCTGTTGACGCGATCATCTGCGGCGCACAAGGCCCAAGATTCAGCCACGGGGCTAGGTCTCGGATCTCCTCAATGAGTTTGATGCGAAGAAGCGGGTCTGTGCGGTACCCCGTGGTTGGAAAACCCCACAGGCGCAAAGTTGCCCCGGGGTAGACCTCGGCGACCATCCCAGCGCCGGAACGATCAACGGCAATACCGGCCTCGGAGATTCGGGATAGTAACCCGGCGCAACGCATGGCGGTGAGTCCGAGCCGGTCGGTTGACACACTGAGCGGCCAGCGCCCGGTTATTCTGCGAACTTCTCTATCCGTTTCTCGGTAGGCGAGGGTGCGCCGCCACGCAATTCCGCCGTCCACGCCGATCCGGTTCTCATCCCCCAGCGAATGCGCCACAACGAAATCTACGAATTCATCCGGCCAGCCGAAGGCGCAATCGATGCCGAGCTTTTCAACTGTGCCCGCGGTGTGAACGATGACATCGTCGGTGACACCGACCTGAAGTTCTACGACCGAGGCGACGGTGTCACTCCAGTCGATGACCGCCAGCGCGGTGCCCTTTGGCTCGGCAGCGAGATCGACTCCGGCAGTGCGCATACGCTCAGCTTAGGGCGAGGCCTCATTACTTGCGCCCGATGACTGGCACCTGGCAACCGGCAGGGACCGGTGCGCGCAATCGATAAACTTTGACCATGTCAGACCAGCACTTCGAGCAGGATGAAACCCTGCGCCTACCGACCATCCAATTTCGTGCCGTTCTCAATTTGGGCGCTCGGTTCGCTGCGGCCATCACTTTGCCTCGGGAGTTGGCCCACCCCGACCTGTTCGCCGATCGCGATGACGAAGGCGGCGCCCTTAACCTGGCGATTGATTACGACAGCGGTCAGTTGCACGTGCTCCTCGATGAGGCCGGCCCTAGTTTTCATTACCACGGCACGACAGATCCATTCGAAAGCCCCTGGCCCGACGACCAGACTGAGCTTCTGCTGGAATGGGCTCTCATTTTGGTGCAAGAAATCGACGGGCTCGATGACCTGCTCGACTGCATCTATGAGGCGGCCGAATGGTTTGAACAGGGGTTCACCCTTTATGTGCCCGAAACCGAACCCGCTCAGCTCGAGCTGATCGAGGTAGACATTATTGGGGAGCTGCTGACCCTTCCCTGGCTCGGATCCGGGCGGGTCGATCATGAGCACATCGACGGGGACGACCACCCAATCGCCCTGCTCTGGAACGTAAACAATGACGAACCCGACCTGCCTATTGCCCGGGCCTGGCTCGATGCCAAAACAGGCGAGCCGCGCACTGTGGCGGAGCCCGGCGTGGACTGGAACGCTGTGGGCATGAACGAAGACGAGGTTCTGCAGTGGCTGGTGGGCATTTATACCAACCACCACGTTGCACCCACGCCGGAGGCGCAGATTATGCGCGCAGCTCTTGAGCGCATGGGCGGCATCCGCTGATTTGAGGGGCGGCATCCGCTCGGCTGACCGCGTCGTGGTTCAAGAGCATTCTGGCCCAGTTCCGTTTTGCTTCGTGAGAAGATGTCACTCTCATGCGCTCCTTTCTGCTCCAGACCCGCGAATCGTTTTGGTTTCTCCCCACCGTGTTTGGCATCGGCGCGGTTATTCTCGCGCAGGTGTTGGTTCTTCTTGATCGCACCCTGATCGCCCATGGCGACAACATTTCATTCGTCGATTCGTTGAGTGCCTCGGCGGCACGAAGCGTCCTGACGATCATTGGCACCGCCATGCTCACCGTTGCCGGGACTACCTTCTCGATCACCATTTCGGTGCTGGCCACCACGTCATCCACTTACGGCCCCCGCCTGGTCCGCAACTTTCTCGCGGACCGCGCCAATCAAATTGTGCTCGCCGTCTTCACTTCGACGTTTCTGTATGCCCTGGTGGTGCTGCTCGCGGTTCGGTCAGAAACCGATGATGGTGGCGGTTTCGTGCCCACCATTTCAATCTACGTCTCCGTGGGCATTGGCGTGCTGGATGTGGCGGTGTTGGTGTTCTTCATTCACCACATTGCCGACTCGGTGCAGATCACCACCCTGCAACGCCGAGTGCAGACCGACCTGCTGCGTGCCATCGCCCGCCTCTACCCGGCTGTGGCGGCCGTCAACACGACCACCCGCCGATCCCTCGCGCCCCTCACCGATCCGGGGCCGGTGTGCGCTGACACCGACGGTTATGTTGAATACGTCGATTTTGACCGGCTCAAAAGAGCAGCCGAGAACGCGGAGTGCACCATCGATGTGATGGCGATGCCGGGTGTCTACATCGTTACCGAAGACCCCCTGGTGCGCGTTTCCCCGCCCAACGACGCGACGGCTTTTGTGAAGACCGTGCGGTCGGCGTTCTCGATCGGTACGGCACGCACCCCGCTGCAAGATGTTCGTTTCGCACTGCAACAGCTCGTTGAAGTTGCTGTGCGCGGCTTGGCGTCCGGCACCAACGATCCGTACACCGCGGTGACCGCCCTGGATTTGGCCGCGACAGCTCTGGCCGACCTCCTCAGCCGGCCTCCAGCGGCGACGGCTCTGGTCGACCTTCAGGAGAAGCCACTAGTGATCCTGCACTGGCCGCAGCCCGACGACCTCATCCGTGATGTTTTTGCCGGGATCACTACGTACGGCCTGGAGCATCCGCTCGTTGTTGACGCGGCCGTGCGCTTGGCCGAGCGACTGCGGGTTGTTGCCGAACCGAGCACTCGCGACGTGCTCGATGGGGTCCTCCTCATCCTGCGCGCACAGTTGTGATGCACGCGGTAGCCTTAAAGCGTAGGCAAATAAAGGAGCGATTATGCAGGTCATTGTGAACACCGACAGCAACGTTGACGGCACCGAGCGGGTTGCCGGCGCGCTGGAGACGATTGTCGAAGATTCCCTCGCGCGTTACGGTGAGCGCCTCACCCGGGTAGAGGTTCACCTCTCCGACGGGAGCGCCGGCCGCAGCAGCACCGACGACATCAAGTGCTCGCTTGAAGCTCGCCCCGCTGGCGGAACACCCGTCGTCGTCACCCAGAACGCCAACACCGTCGAAGAGGCCCTCAGCGGAGCCCTGCACAAGATGAAGAGCCTGCTTGACACCCACTTCGGCAAGCTGGACAACCGCAAGGGCAACCTCCCCATGGGCGAAGTCCTCTAACTTTCATCACGTTCATTGCGTTCATCACGTTCATTGCGCGAAAGCGAGTGAATGGTTGATTCAGTACCCCTGAAGCAACCATTCACTCGCTTTCTTGGTCGGAGTGGGGCTAGAACAGAGTGTCGCCGATGTAACTACCGGCGGCGCATCCTGGCGGGATGGCGAAAACCGCTGAACCGATCGGCGTGATCCACACGTTGAGCAGGTCGAGCTCATCGATGCGGCGCTGAATGGGCACGAACTGAGCGTCAACATCCGCTTGAAAAGAGATGAAGAGCTGCCCAGAGTTTGACACGCCATCGGTGTTCGGGGCCTCATCGTAGTTGTAGCCGCGACGCAGAATGCGTTCATCAGGATTTTCGCTACGCGCGCGCCTCATGTGCGAGAACTCGGCGATCACCGGAAAACCGATGGCAGTCTTCGCGTCGAAGTCCGGCTCATCCGTTTCGTTGGTGCCGGTCAGTGGCGCGCCATTATGCAGCGTGCGTCCAACGGATGCCTCGCGTCCGCTGCGATCGAGCTTGTCCCACTTGTCGAGATTCATGCTTATGCGGCGCAGTACGAATCCCGTCCCCCCACGCAACCAACTGGGGTTGTTGGCAGCGCCCCAGACCAGACGGTCAAAGTCGGGCGTACCCGGCACGAAATTAACGGTGCCATCAACCTGACCGAAAACGTTGCGCATGGTCGTGTGAGGTTTCACCGACCCTGGGGCTCGCCGGAAACCGCTCTGCACCCAGCGCACAGTGGCGAAGCTGCGACTGTCTTTAAGAAGCATGCGGGTGGCGTGGGCAACGGTGAGGGCGTCGTCGGAGGCAATCTTCATCAGTAGGTCGCCCTCGCCCAAGGCCGGGTCGAGCCGGTCGACGCTGAACGCGGGCAGTGGGCGCAGCCAAGCTGGTCGGATGCCACCAGCGGCCGCCACGAGGCCGGGTCCAAAACCGAAGGTAACGGTGAGCCGCGCCGGCGCCACGGCGAGTTCAGGCTCGGAATCCGCCAGGGCCGCCTCACCCTGACTGAGCCGCGCGGCATCGCTCGTTAGCAGTTTCAGGAGCCGTCGCAGGGTTGCGGCGTCGGTGCCTTCTGCCAGATCGAGCGCGATGAGGGCCACGTTGCTCTGGGGCACGGTGTCAATCCCGGCCTGATGCACACCGTAGAACGGCACGGTCTGCGTGCCGTTGAGTGGCTCAGCCAGCGCCGGTGCATCTGGCCGGGTCGCCGCGTCAATGCCTACCGCTCCCACGGCGCCGATCCCGGCCGCGGCACCTCCCAGAAGGAGGTGCCGCCGGCTGAGTCGACGACCAGCGGATGGCTGCTCATCGTCTGTCATTACTTGTTGGTTTCGCTGTCGTCGTAGTTCTCGTTCGCGCCCGAGTAGTCCTTGGCCGGTGCCGTGAACTCAAACGTCGACCCGTCGGCGAGAGCGAGCGTGAACGTGGCGTCAACGCCGGCGATAAGCGGCGCGGTCAGCCCCATCATCATGAGGTGGTTTGCGCCCGGGGCCAGCTCGTAGGAGCCGTTGGCGGGAACGACGAACCCGCCCTCCTTCTGCTGCATAACTATCACGCCGGCACTATCAGACACGGTTTCGTGCAGTTCCATCGTGGTTGCCGAAGATGACGTTGCCGAGACAACATTGATGTCGGTGTCGCTCGTGTTCTCCAAGGTGCCGAAAGCTGCGCTCATGCCCGTATCGGCGGCTTTAACCCAGGGATCGGTAATCGTGAGGCTCTCGGCCGCCGTTGTGGCCGCCGTCGCGCCCGGTTCGGTGGTGTCGGCGGTAGCGGCGCAACCGGTGAAAACGAACATGGCCAGGGCGGCAACGATAAGAACGTGGGGGGTGGTGGTGGTGAATGTCATGGTTGTGTCTTCTCTGTTGAAGTGGAGTTGATTTTCAGAACGGATGCTCGGCGACGTCGACCGAGCGCATAGATGCCCAGGAACAGGGCGAGGCCCGAAATGGCGCCGATTAGAGCGGTGACGCCGAGTGGCACGCCGGTATCGGACCCTGCCGACCGGCCACCGGCATCCGCTTCGAGGGCCTCGTTTGAGGTGGCCTTGCCGGGGTCAGCGGGAGCACCGGCATCCGCTGTGGGTGCTGGTGCCGCGCTCACGTCACCGACGGTGAAGTCAAACGTGCCGGAGATGGGATGCCCGTCTGCCGAGACCACTCTCCAGCGCGCCTGGTAGGCGCCGTCGGGCAGGTCGGGGTCAAGGGCCAGGGTTGCCGTTGGCCCGTCGAGCGTCGGGACTCCCTTCGCCCAGTCGGTTTTGGAGCCATCGACGACGAGCATGACGGCACCCAGCTGCATGATGTCGTCGGTAAAGCGCATCGACACTGTTTCGGGAGCCGTATCAAGGTGCTCGGCGTCAGCCGGCGTCGTCGAGAGCACCGAATCGTGGGCGTTCGCCGGGGCCGCAACACCGGTGAGGGTGAACGCGACAGCGAGAGCGAGTGCCCCGAGAAGTGGCAGAAGCCGCTTTCGGGCATGCATATGGAGCATGCGATACCTCCGAAGGTTCGCGAGACGGATGGGAAACATGTTGTGGCGCTGCCGCTGCCGCAGTTCACTGCGCTCGCGGCTCGCGGCTCGCGGCTCGCGGCTCGCGGCACGCGGCACGCGGCTGGCGGCTCGCGGCTCGCGGCACGCGGCTCGCGGCACGCGGCTCGCGGCACGCGGCTCGCGGCACGCGGCTCGCGGCACGCGGCTGGCGGCTCGCGGCACGCGGTAGCGTTCGTGGCACCCAGCGCACGTGGTGCCGCGAACGGCATGTGGTGCCGCGAACGCGCTAGCGGCCGAGCGGGCCGGCTAGGAGGCGGCTAGGAGGCGGCTAGGAGGCGGCTAGCGCCAGACTGGGCGCGCACGGCGGACCGCGGTAGCGCATCGGAGAGAGCAGAACGGCCAAGTCAATCGGCGCCACCACACGGCGCAGGGCAGCGCGTACGAGTGCTGTATGGCCCGGCGTGACGAGCACGATACCGAGGGCGATGAATACGGCCACGAAAGCAGTTCGGGCCAGTTCGAGAAGCGTCCAAAACGTGCGCTCGCCGCGGCTCAGCGCCATGATCGTTACGATTGCGGCAAGGGTGTGAGCCACCCACATCCACCCGTGCGCGGGCATAACAAGCGAAGCGGATGCCGCCCCGACGATCACGGACGTCGATCCGTGGTGCCCGGAAACGGTCATCGACACGGCGGCTCCGCCGAGGCCGAACAGGAGGTGGAAGAGGATCTGGCTAAAGCCCACCGACGCACTGAGCTTGGTCAATGAGAGTGTTTTACCGGCGAGGGCAACGCTGACCATCCCCGCGAAAGCAAGTGCGAGCATGATGCTCACCGGGGCCGGAGCACTCCCGCCGGCAGCCACATGCGAGAGGGCGGCAACGATCACGGCGACGGTGGCCGTCAGCCATCCGCGCACGAATCGTGCCCACCTCGTTGCCATGTCCCCCACCCGACGAAAAATTACGCACGAAATAAGATTGGTCAACTTCAGGCTAGTGGATGGCGAACCCTCGCTAGACTGACACTCACCCTCCAGAAGGTGCACCTGCCACCGGGCATCCCGGCAGCAAATGGTAACGTCGCCTAGGTCTCGCAACTGGTTTGACGGTTTTGCCCCTCCTGCAAGGAAAAAATGCCCCACCAAATGAATCTTTCCAGCAATCTTCCGCGCGAGTTGTCGGGGCTTTCCAGCGGGATACTGCAAGATCTGCAACAGCTTGCGCGCACACCCTCCTTGCTCGTGGCGTGCAATTATGGCGGCACGCTGTCGCATCTCGTCGATTCGGATGTGCCGTCGGTGTTGCTGAGGGAATCAGCCACTGCGCTTCGCGCTCTGGCCACCCTGCCCAACACTCATACGGCGGTGATGTCGGGCCGCACGTTGCGCGATCTCGCCGCGGATTCCCGGCTTCCCCGGGAGGTCCACCTCGTGGGCTCCAATGGGGGAGAGTTCGATTCGGAGTTCTTTGACGCTCCCGAATCCTCGGATGAGTCTCAGGATTCCGGTGTTGCCCTCGACCGCCTGCGAACTCGACTCGGCGTGAGCGCAGCTTTCTTCGCTGGCGATGCCGCGAGCGATGAAATGGCCATGAATACCCTGCACGGCCCCGACCTCGGTATCCGTATTGGCACGGGCGAATCCGTGGCCGATCACCGCATCAGCGGCCCCGAAATGCTGGCCCAGATGCTCGCTCTGCTGTTCGAGCTGCGCAAGGACTGGCTCTTCGGTGAGGATGTTGTGGCCATAGAACGGCACTCCATGCTCGGTGACGGCACCTCAACGGCCCTCATAACGCCCGAAGCGCGTATCTGCTGGATGACGCATCCGCTGCCCGATTCTGGCTCGTTATTCGCCAGCATTCTCGGCAGCGAAGAGGCGGGCCACTTCACCATTGAGCCGGTGAAGAAGAGCCGGGTTCTGGGGCAGCGCTACGTCGACAACACGATGATCGTGGAGACCCGCTGGGCCGACGTCACCGTGACCGACTACATTGAGCCCTCCCCGCTGGGCATTACCAACCTCGTGCGCAAGATCACCGGAACCGGACACGCCCGCATTGTCTTCGCCCCCAGGCCGGACTACGCGGTGGCCTATTTCAACATGCACGCCGAAGATGGCGTGGTCACCATCACCGGAACGCCCGATCCCATCGTGCTCACCGCTTTGGGGGTCGACTTCACCGTCACGAGCGACGGTCGCAATGAGACTGCCACGGCCATCGTTGACCTCTCTCAGGGGAGCGTCATGTTGAACCTGCGCTGTGGCGATACCGAGCCGTTCACAGCGGATGCCGTCGGCGAGGCCGCGCGTCGCGTCGCGATCATTGACAGCTCCCGTTCCTGGGTGAACTCGTTGTCACTGCCGGGTGTCAAGACCTCGCTGGTGGGCCGTTCCGCCCTGGTCTTGCGCGCGCTGTGCTACGGACCGACCGGGGCAGTGCTCGCTGCTTCGACAACGTCGCTGCCCGAAGGAATAGGGGGAACTCGCAACTGGGACTACCGCTACTGCTGGCTCCGGGACGGCTCGATGACCGTGAAAGCGCTGGTTGACCTCGGATCCACCGAAGAAGCCGAGTCGTTTTTGCACTGGTTGGCGCAGGTCGTCGAGGACAGTCCCGGCGCTCAGTGGTTGCATCCGCTGTATTCGGTTACCGGCTCATCGTTGTCGACCGAGGCGAGTCTCGAGTCGCTGCCCGGATACGCTGGATCGCGGCCGGTGCGCATCGGAAACGCCGCCGATAATCAGGTGCAGATCGATGTTTTTGGCCCCGTCGCCGAGCTGATTGATACCGTGAGCGCGAGGCAGGGAGCACTCTCAGACTTTCAGTGGCGCCTCCTAACCGAAATGGTCGAGGCCGTGGAGAGTCGCTGGGATGAACCTGACCACGGCATTTGGGAGGCCCGCCGTTCGCCGCGCCACCACACCTACACGAAGACCATGTGCTGGGTCACGGTGGACCGTGCTATTCGCACCGCCGTGCGTCACG
>Ga0307486_1002323_pt1 | contig 13403 bp, 9 predicted proteins | sample CBIW02metaG_FD_203663 | JGI IMG/M metagenome (GOLD analysis project Ga0307486, IMG submission 203663) | Sea-ice brine microbial communities from Beaufort Sea near Barrow, Alaska, United States - CBIW 0.2 | ecosystem: Environmental > Aquatic > Marine > Coastal | place: USA: Alaska | collected... | reverse complement strand
GCGTCGGAACCTTCGTCCTAATTCCCCGCCTCATCAATGATTCTCTTCTGCTCCTCGATGTAGCGCCGCAAGTCGTCGATTGACTTTTTCACCGGCATGTTTTCGGATGGCTCAAGCTCGCCTAATTCGACTGAGTTTGCATCGGCAAGCTGCTTGGTGTAGTCGAGCACGAGGTCGAGCAATGAAACAGATTCTTCATCTGAAAAATCGATCGTGACGGTGCCGTCGTCGGAGTTCTTTTTGAGTTCGTCCAAACCCAAAATCAGATTATCGACCGCAGTGGAAGTGAGGTTTCCGGTCTGGATTGCATCTAAGTAGACGCCAAGCGCATCGTTGTAGTTCTCAACGACATCAAACACCTCTTGCTTCGGCTTTTGCTTGGACTTGCTCGCAACCCAATACGCCACTCCACCTGCCGCGATGAGACCCAATCCCGCAAGGATGAGAACCTTGTTGTCCTTCATACCGTCAACGATTCGCTCGATGAGAGCATCTTGACTGTCGATTGGTGCTACAGCGGGATTGATCTTTTCGAGAGGTAGTTGCGCTTCTTTTAGATGGGCAACTATTCCGTTTGCATCGCGGATGACGCTGCCGAAATGGCTGAGATCTCCACTCGTGAGACCGGCGCGAATGTCTGCGGGAACCTCGAAATCGATTTGTATGATGTCCATGAATTGTCCCCCGTTACGGAGATCAGGCGCTCCGGTTATGTGAAGTGTAGTGGTGGCCGCCTGTAGCCGCAGCGCCAGGAGTGGTTTGAAGGACCGCTGCTGGGTATGGTTCTTTAGAGTTAATTTCACGTTTTCTTGGCCCGCGAGCAGCAGGACGCAGAGTCGGATCGGGCTCCGTGAATAGAGGAAAGTGGAGTCCCCTCCACTTCTCACTGAGGTATTTCCCGCAGGCGGACTAGGGCTTGGGTGAAGGTTTGTATCCCATTTCGGACGTGAAGCCCGCCTCGATTTCGAGCGCTTTCGCCATCCTCGCAATCAACGATGGCCGATAAACCGTCTGAGAGAACGCAGGGGAGTAGGCGCAGAAGTTGGCCGAGTTCGCCATTTGCTGTGTCGAACCCGAAGCGGTGGGTCCTACAAGCCACTTCTTACGCAACCTCGTGAAGTCATTGACGCTGAACGAAAAAGGAATCAGTTCTTGGACCGCGGCGGCAGCGGCTTTCGGCAGAAGTTCATTCCGATAAACGACATCTCTGTACTTCTCCGCGACGATGACGCTCCCATCCTTTCCGACCATCTCGTGAAGCTCTGACTCCGTGAGATCGTCTTGACGGACGAAGGTGACAGCCATGTCCGCTTCGGTCTTGGGCCCCTTCACCGGAATAAGGAGTACACGATACGTGAAGCGCTCGTCGCTCTTCAGGTCTTCCGAGAGGGCTGCTTGGAACTCGGTGATGTACGTGGCCGTGCTGCCGGGAAGATTCCTCCGCAGGGTTCTTTGTGCATCGACGCCGGCCGGCGTCAGGGTTTGGACGAAGACAGGGAAACGAAGGTCGGCGCCCAGCGAGTGTTCGCTCCCGAATCGCTTCACCAGCTCCGTCTCGAAGTTGATCACATAGGCGTGGCTCTCGGCTTCGGTGATGCTCATGATCGCGTCCTGATACCTGTGTTCAATGCGATTGCGAAGGCCAACAAAAAACTCGACGTTCATCCGTGTCGGGTCGTTATCGGCGAACTCCTCCGTCAGACATTTCGAGAGGTCCCAGGTTTTCTTCGTGCCATCCGGCAGATACTCGTAGCGGATGGCGCGACCTGACTTTCTGTACAAGATGTTCTCGCCGCGCTTCGTGCGATCAGCGTGAAGCAAGTCCTGCCATGCGAGGTGCATGTGAATAACAAAGTCGAGATAGCTGCGCCGGCCACCGGGTCGGTTGTAAAAATCGACCGCCACCAGAGCTTGGCGTTTCGATTCGCTGAGCGTGTGCGTCCACGCGGCCGGCATACCCATTGAGACTCCCTATTGGATCTTGCTCATGCTCTGTGAACTCTTTTGCGAGACTTGACGGCGCGCGTGGTTCGTCGACAGAGCGCCGCAAGTGCGCCGATCTGTGACCAACGACGCGCCTCGATGATTACGGCGTCCAGGCAGTCTCGTCGCTCCGCGGGCGGGACGCGCTCTCGCTCATTGAGGCCGCGAGTCGGGGATTCGCGTACATGTCGAAGAATTTCAGCCAACGTGACTCCATTGCTTTGTCCTCGAAACCGCCGCCGATTTTCACGCCGCCATGTCCTGAATGCACGAGCACGGCTGACCACCCGCCCTCGATTTCTGCGAACCGGTAGGCGAGTTGCGCCCAAGAGGGGTTTTCGTAATACACGACAGCTTCGTCGCGTGATGAGATAGGTGCGCCGGTGAGGTCGCTCGTTACAGGCGATCCAGAAGCAAACCGAGAAGCCCGATACTCCATGCGGCGACCGTCGACTGCGAGCTTCAGCGCGTCATGTGCATTCGCTCTGTCGGACGGCAGTTTGATCGCAGTTTCGTAGGAGAAGTCCACATCGCTTCCGTCTGTGCGGTGAATCCAGATGCCGCGAGCGTTCTTCCCAACGTTGAACTTGTCTCCTCCACTCGTCTTCCCGACGAAGAAGTACTCAACCCCAACGCCAATTTTCTCGACGGCGTCAGGGTGGCGATCTAACACTTCATTGAGCATCAGTTCGTGAGTCGGATCCGTGATTCGATCGTTGATCCCGTAGCCGGAGCGGGCCAGTATGGCTTGAAACGCCGCTAACGCTTCTCCTTGCTTGTCCCAGTTGAAGGAGGGCAGTACGACTGGCTTTGCTTTCGGCAATTGAGATCCTCTCAGAGATGATCCTTCACTGTAGCGCAGGCTCTGTCGGCGGAACAAGGTTCAAAACTGCAGGGCACATGGACACAGAAAAGCCTCGATCGGATGCTCAAAGACACTCGCATAGTGATGTTTACGGCAGAGGAATTCGACCGATGTCGATATCGTTTGACGAACCCTGACCGACGCTGACGTCGAAATTTTAGACACTCGTTCGATTGAGTCGGCGAACGTCGGTTCCATCGGCATCGACAGCCTCGTTTAGTGCCGTCGTTGCTTTGTCCGCATAGTCTGGGCTGTTTGATGAGGCCCAGCGCGAATGGAGCCATACCGCTGCGAGCATCTCGGTGTCGAGCGGTGCCAATGTGAAGGTCGTGCAAAAGATGCTTGGTCACTCGTCGGCTTCGACGGCCCTGGACAGATATGCAGACCTCTTCGACGCCGATGACATTTCTGTTTCCAATGCGGTCAATGCCCAGATACTTGATCGTGTCGGGTCCGAAGCTTGGTCTGTCGTATAGATGTCCAGCAATGCCGCACGAGAGCGATCCGTGTCTAGTAGTTCGATGTCGTGGGGATCAGGCACAATTAGCTTGTGAGCGCGATAAGAACACTTGACGATCTGGCGAGACTTGCGATCGCTCTAGGTGTCGACGTTGACAGCGCGACTCCCGCAGAGCGCCTGCTCCTCGACGGCCACTTCACAGCCCCGAGTGAGAAGCTAGTCGAAGCTACCCGTGAGCAGATTCTTGCCGGAGCTGATCCCCTCGGAAATGCCTATTCCAACATCCTCAGCCCGCTCGACCGCCGTCCTCTCGGTCAGACTTATACTCCCGACCCGATCGTCGCGGCGATGGTCAGGTGGGCAACCGAGAAGGGCAAGCCCGCTCGTATTGTTGACCCCGGCGCTGGATCAGGGCGTTACCTGCTCGCGGCTGCAAAAACGTTCCCTGATGCTCAATTGATCGCGCTGGAAATCGACCCGATGTCGGCGCTCATGCTGCGAGCCAACATCCACGTATCGGGCCTGGATAGCCGCACGAAAATAGTCGTCGGTGATTACCGCTCCGCGAAGCTCAGAACGATCGGCGGGCAGACTCTCTTCATCGGCAACCCACCCTACGTTCGACACCACGAGATCAGCGACAAGTGGAAGAATTGGCTCGCATTCGTAGCGAGCAAGTATGGGCTGAAAGCCAGCAAGCTCGCTGGACTCCACATCCACTTCTTCCTTGCTACCGCGCTCCATGCTCGGACTGGCGACTATGGCGTATTCATCACCAGCGCTGAGTGGCTCGACGTTAACTATGGATCCGTGCTGCGTGATCTTCTTCTCGCCGAACTAGGTGGTACTGAGGTTCATGTCCTCGAACCCGATGTCGCTCCATTCTCGGATGCCACAACGACTGGTGCGATCACCTGCTTCGATGTCGGCTCTTCGTTCAACTCGATGCTCCTGCGCCGCGTCCCTCTCGTCGCCGATCTTGGATCTCTCGGCGTTGGGCGCGAAGTCTCCCGTGAGCGTCTCGCCGAGTCGAATCGGTGGTCGGTACTCACTCGGACTGGCACCAAGACTCCTGAGGACTACATCGAGCTTGGGGAACTTTGTCGCGTTCACCGTGGGGCGGTTACCGGCGCTAACAAAGTCTGGGTCACGCAGCCCGAAAATGCTGACCTTCCTGAGTCGGTTCTCTACCCATCAATCACTAGGGCTAAGGAGCTATTCGCTGCTGGCGCTCGTCTCACGCATGACGGCGTGTTGAAGCGCGTCATCGATATCCCGATCGACCTTGACACGCTTACCGACGAAGAGCGCAAACTCGTCGATAAGTTCTTGCGGGTGGTCGAGCGCGAGAAGGTTCAAGACGGCTACGTCGCTTCCAGCCGGAGAGCATGGTGGAGCGTGGGTCTTCGTACGCCAGCGCCTATCCTTGCGACCTACATGGCTCGTCGTCCTCCGGCATTTGTTCGGAACGATGTCGGAGCGCGTCATATCAACATCGCTCATGGGCTGTATCCGCGACAGGAATTGTCTACGACGGTGCTCGATAACCTCGCATCGCACCTCAGTAGCGGTGTATCTCTCTTCCAAGGGCGCACCTACGCGGGTGGACTGACGAAGTTTGAGCCGAAGGAGATGGAGCGCCTCACGGTGCCGATGCTCGCCGCTCTTAGCTAGTAGGGTTCGTTGTCATGGCTACTGCCCCGCAACCCTCGAAATGGAACAATGACGAGTTGGACGCGGATGCGCAACACTCAATTGGGCTTTTCCGCGACGAACGGACAGCGGAGCCGCTGGAGCAGTACCTGGCGTTCTACGACGTTTGCAGTTCACTGGTCGAGAATCTGATTGAATCCACCGTTAATCTCACCAACTTGCGAGACGTAGCTTTCGACGTCCTGACCGAGGACTGGGAAGAGATTCACGCGATGCGCTATCTCGCGTCGCCCTGGATCAGCATGGATGATCTTGCGGTTCTGGTGGACTCGACGGTCAGCCCTACGCAGCTTAAGAAGAAACCCACCCTAGCTCGCGCAATTGTGGACATGATCATGCTCGGTCTTGACCGGCAGCGATTCCCGTGGCTCATCGAGGAACGAGAGCCGACCTCCGCCGAACGAGAATCGGCTGTGGTCGCAACCGCTGCTCTCATGGCAACACAGCGTACCCAAACGATGCGCCGTACCCACTCCAAGGACTCGCAAGAGGCGGTCGTGAGACAAATCTTGCTTGACGCAGGTTTCAAGGAAGCATCGACACGCGACATCGCGAACTACTCGCAAGCTCCGGGTTTGGGCGAATTTTGTGCGGAAAGTAGTGTAGCGGGCCGTAAAGCTGACATCGTGGTGCGCCTGTGGGACGGGCGCGTGATGCCCATCGAGTGCAAAGTGAGCAATTCCTCGACCAACAGTGTCAAGCGCCTCAACAACGATGCTGCGGTGAAAGCGAAGACCTGGATTTTGAAATTCGGTACCGACAACATCGTCCCAGCCGCTGTCCTTGCCGGGGTCTTCAAGGCCCACAACCTTAAATCTGCGCAGGACGACGGTTTGACACTCTTTTGGGCACACAGCCTCAAAGCGCTCACGGACTACATCGAGAGCACACGCTAAAAGCCCGCTAAGTGACGGCTCAATCATCTATCTGCGGCTCGGCTACGATCACCTAGAGAGATGGTTATCGGTCATTTTCCGTGTGACTACGAGGGGCTGGCATGGGGCGGAGCAAGGCGAAGAAGCCGAAGCGGGTACGTACGAACCTCGCGCTTCAACAACTCGACGCTCTTGCGCGAACCTACAGCCGTTTCGACCCTGACTCGCTGTGGGAGACACTGTTTGCGGCAGCCTCATCGCCTTCTGCACGCCACCGCGCCACATCGATTGGCGTGGCGCTTGCCGCAAGTCTCCGTACGAGCTCGATTTCCGGTGTGAGTCAACGAGAGCCTCTCCTCGACATACAGGAGTTGATTGACCAGGCAGCCGAATCCAAGGGCATCGGGGTGATGCACGAGGACTACGTCCCAACCGATCCGACCAACATCGCTACTGTTCGAGTCGGCGATGAACTGCTGCGTTTTGCCCCAGGTTTGACCGAGAGACCGATAGCAGACTTGTCTCGCGCTCTGCGACTTGCCGCCGCAGTGGATGATCGACTTGTGCGGCGTCACAAGTTTGGAATTGCGAATGTCGTTCGAGTGTCGCTCAAATACGTGGACTACTGCCTGAGCACTCTGCTACCGGAGTGGCAACCGGCTCCAGACATCCAACTGGGGGACGCAATCGATCTGCCGCTGAGCGAGATTCATGCCGCGCGAAGCCTCCTCTCAACTGATCCGCTCGAATCACTCCAGCTAAACCAAGCGGATCGGCTTGCGCTTGACTGGATGACCTCACCCGCGGGCTCAGCTCAGTACAACCATGAAAGCCCCACTAGTCCCTTCGGACGAACCCTGCGTTTTCGAGTCTCAGCCGCCGATCAAGCGTATAGGTGGCTGCCACCGACGTTCGTTCCGGAGGCGCTTGCTCACGCAGTGTCGGAGCTGGTCGATGGCCTTGATCGCGACGATCACGCTCGACGGGAGCTTCGGGCGTCCTGCATCGACGCGACTCGCAACGCACTCTGGCGTTTCTCGAAAACTTTGATCGAAGCACCACCTAAATCGCCCGAAGAGATAGGTCCTCTTGCGGGAAACGAAATCCAGTGGCTGGTTCCAGCCGACGGCCCAAACTTCATCGCAGTCTCGATTCTCTTTACAGAGGACCTAGAACGAACTGGTCCAAGCTCAATAGCGTGCGTAACCCTGGCTGAGCGGGTTCGTAACCACAACCCGTCCGATGGGCCAATCTCGGCGCAGATTGCTGGCGGAGGGAGTATCACCTTGCTCCCGGAGGCGACCGTAGTTCCGCTTGTCATCTTCGCAGGCCTAGCGCATTTAATGGCGCCTCAGGTGCCCGGCCAAGCAACTCTCGCGCTGGAAGACCTGACCTGGGTTGCCGAGACGGCAACAGCCGACGACGACCTGTATCGGTTTGCTCGCGACCTGAGCTCACCAGAGTTCCCAGCCAGCTTTGGCTGGGAGGCAATCAACTACTGGGAGCCCTGGAGGACCAACGGGAAGACCTTCTTCAAAGGGGGGATCAGCCCAACACGCATGTATTTTGAGGCACATGCAGGCGACGCAGAATGGCAACGAGCGGTCGAACTTTCGCCCTTGGAGATCGCACTTTGTGGAGCAGGGCTGCCGGCACTCCGGCACGCTGAGATGGCCGAAGTCTCGTCCGGCAACATCGCGTCGGTGGCCTTTCTCGGCCCGGAAAGCGAATACGTCCATCAGCGTGGAACCCATCATGCTCCCGATCAAGTCGGTTGGTCCTTGGCCCTAACTACGCCTCCAATCGCAATAGTAAGGTCCGATCCCGACTGGACCATTGGGCAAGAATATCGGTTCCTGTTCGACGTATGTGGGGGTCTCGTCTTTGGCTTCAGCGCGATCGGTGAGTCGTGGAGAAACGCTCACCAAGGCCTCAACGTTCCCGGATACCGGCTTCGGCTTCGAGCGGTTGACGAAAGCGATGATCAGTCCGATGGCGTGGTCGAGTTCTCCTCCTTTTCGGTGCAAACGCTGGGAGCTCCGCGCGTGGCACTCTGGAGCTTCGATCTTGAACGATTCGTGAAGGAGGCAGAAGGGAATCCTCGCGCAGCCAATGAACTGACCGTCACTGTGCTGAAGCAGTTGCTTCAGTACGGCGGGATCGATCGCAACGTTTCCGAAGAGATCGGAAACGAATGGCGCACTGGCCGATCGTTCCTGATAATCGAAACGCAATCTTCGCGAACCAAATTGAACCACCTAAAAAGTCCTTGGCGCTTGAACCCCTCCGACGAGTCTGCGGCAACTTCATCCTTTGCGCGCCACCTGTACTCGGTAGGAGTGCAACCTGGCCAGTATCGGGGAATCGACGCCAATAATCTCGTAAAGGAACATCTCGCTCCCGCGGCTCTGAAAGTGCTTAATGACCGCATCGCGTTGCATGATACGCAGGCGATCATTGCCAAAGGGATGGAACAGCTCAACCGGGTCGCGGACAACCAGCAACGTGACCAGGGAAATCTGACCCGAGTCGCTCGCAATCTCGCCACTGACTGGGACCCCGTAGAGCGTATGGCCGAACTAAGCGGCGAATCATTTCAACTGCGCCAGTGCAACGAGATCATCGTCGAAGCTACGCTGAGATCACAAGGTGGCACCGGCGGGCATCACTTGACCGCTCAGAGCTGGAGCGCTTTGCTAGCAGCCGCGGATGCCTATCGCACTATGACCACACTGAGCGAGCGGCTCCACTACCGCGTTGCTCCCGCGACCATCGAAATCACTTCTGCATACGAGCTCACCATTAAAGACGACCAAGACGCGACTGACGATTCTTGGGTGTTGGAGGGGGGAGCACTCAATACGGCCGCGGCAAACATCCGCATCGGAGCCACGCTCATCGACGACGAACCTAGCGCAGACGGGCTTGAGGATGCCGTCGATCCTGCAATGCTGGAGTGCTTCGGAGCGTCGACGTCCGATCTGTTTTTGATCCTGATCGCTCTGGCCCAATGGGAGTCCTTCAGTGAAGATCGAAGTGTCGCGTTCGTGTCCGAACACGAGGCACTTAGTTGGGTATACGAAGCAGCCGGTGATCCTGACGAGGAACATCGTTTACGTCTTCAACACGCATTCCAAATGCTCACATTGTCCTCGGACGTCCTGCGGTCAAGCAGTTGGGAGCCTTGGCGAACACGGACACGCAGGCATCGCCTAATTGTTCGACCTCTGGTGCGGCACGCTGACGGCACCATCCTGATCGCTCCGCAGTATCTGTTGACGACCTTAAGCGTGTACAACAATCAACTGACACAAGGCGTTTTGCCGTGGACAGGAGGAGTGCCTGATCAGGTCTCCAACGCTCTAGATGAGAGGCGTGCGCTACGAAACCTGACATTTGAACACGGGCTCCAGCTCCAACTTCAAGAACTAGGGTTCGAGACGATCGTGCGCGTGAAGCAGGGCGATCACGCGCGACTCGGGGTCCCGCAGGTGACAACGGAGATCGACCTCGTTTGCGGGCGAAGCGGGGATCCGAATATCTGGCTGATCGAGGCGAAGGATCCTGCCTCGGTCTACGGCTTCGCGGAGACAGCGCGCCAGTTGCGGACCTTCTATCGTGATTCGGAAAGCAAGGGGCGGATCAAGCCTTGCTATGCAACTCAGCTTTCGCGCAAAGAGTCAGAGTTGAGACCCTACGTTGAAGAAATAGCGAAGAAGCTCGGAGTTGACGCTCAACAGAATCACGGTGAGTATGTCCTACACACACGGTTCGTAACCCGTCACTTGACACCGGCCGGCTACGTGGCCTCGCGGCCATACGAGGTGCTCACCGCGACACAGTTCCTCGCCGCGCTTGGTCACGGCGGTGAGTCTTCTAAGAAAAGTTAGAGCGGGTCCCTGCTGAAGTGGACAAGTTGGGTGACCAACAACTTATTGCCCCTGCAAGACGTGTCGTTCCGAGCACACTTGTGCAACAAAACGCCCCAAGCCTGGGCTAAGAGCCCCCATTCATGGCACGTGAGGGCCTCGCGGTCGCAGATTCCAAACCCGTCAGTTGGACAATCGGGTTCTTCTAGATGCTGTTCGAAGAACATAGGGGCAGTAAAATCCTCCAGGGTTTCGACGCGTTTCGCGAGGCATGAACGGGTTCCTTCGATACTCTTTGGCTGTGGCCACAGTCGTGAAGTACGAGCTCAACGACAAGACAGTGCGTTGGCGTGTGCGCTATCGCGATGCCAACAATAAGTCTGCGAGCCGAAGTGGTTTCGTCACGGAGAAGGCGGCGAAGATTTTAGCTGCCGAGCTGACAATGTCCAGCGCTACTGGAGTTGTACTCGACCGCGGGTCGCGTAAGAGACCGGCCGGGGTTTATCCGGCCGGGGTTTATATCGAGCAACATGTGGGCCGCACGGCGGGACTGAGCCCGTCGACAGTCGCTAACCGCAAGTCGGTGGCGAAGAATCATGTCCTACCGTTTTGGGGAGACGTCGCACCCCCGAAGGTCACTAGGGTGCAGGTGACCGACTGGGTGGAAACGATGTACCAAGGCGGCGTAGGCCCAGACACGATTAAGAAGGCTCATGGAATCCTGCTGGCATCGTTTGCGCTGGCGATGGATAAGCGGGCGATCAGCAGTAACCCTGCAACCGGTGTCCGGCTCCCCAAGCCCACCGAGTCGGCGAACACGTACCTAACGCATCAGGAAGTCCTCGAACTCGCTGACGCCATTGACCCCAGGTCGAGGACGCTCGTTGGCCTACTTGCCTACTCCGGTCTCAGGTTCGGGGAACTGACCGCGCTCAGGGTGGGAAGGGTCAACATGTCGACCAGTCGTCTCAACATCGACCTGGCGGCGACCTATGTCGAGGGCGTCCTAATTGAGAGTCAACCGAAGTTCAAGAAGAACCGGGAGGTATTCTTCCCAGAGTTGCTGCGTGACGCTATGCAGGAGCTCGTTGAGGGCAAGCGCAAGACCGACTATGTATTCACGGCCCCTCGTGGTGGGCCAGTGCGTCTGGACGACTGGCGCCTAAGGGTGTTCCGCAGTGCGATTGAGAGCATCAATGAAACTCGCGCGAAGCGGGCAGCGGTAGAGGGCTCCACGTTTGAGGAGTTCCCCGACATCACCCCTCACGATCTGCGCCATACGGCTGCGAGCATCGCTGTGTCGAGCGGCGCGAATGTGAAAGCCTTGCAGAAGATGCTCGGTCACGCATCGGTCTCGATGACCCTAGATCGGTATGCGGACCTCTTCGATGAGGATGACGTCTCTATCGCCAATGCGGTCAATGCCCAGATACTCGACCGTGTCGGGTCCGAAGCTTGGTCAGTCCGGCGCAACTAGCGCTTTCCGCTGGTGTTGAGCGTAGCGCCGAGATCGCCGATCGCGCTTAGCCCATTCCTGTGCCATCTGACGAGCTTCCAAGCCGCAAGAACGTCCGCCTCACCGAGTCGGAGCTTTCGCAACGTCTCGCTCAACTCTCTGCTTGAGGACGCGGGCAGTATCGCTGCATTTCAAGAGAAATCCAACTTGGCGGATGTGGGGAGTACTACCGAGCGCACCCGTGAAGCAGCTAGGTGGGATGCGTTCTGTCCGCGGCATCCGATACAGTCACCGCATGACCGAGTTACGCGAGATCGATGTTGACTTCAACTTTTTTGACGATACCCCGCAGGGCAAGGACCCGGACTCCCACAGCCCGAGACTGCGTCAATACCACCAGATGCTCTGGAGCAAGCCATTGCCTGATGGGCGCCCGTTCGAACTTGCACGCGGGAATGCACTGTCTCCGTATCTTGTCTACGATGCGGATGGTCTGCGTTTTAGGCTCGGAAGCGACACAATCGCAACCCGACACCGTAAGAAATTGCGCAGCCTCTTCGAGCAGGTGCCGCTAGCTGTGACCGACGGATTTCTGCGTCGGTCCTACACGATCTGCGGGTTCATGATCTTCCCTGTCGCAACCGGCAGCACCAACCAAGAACGGGGCAAACACCATCTCATTCAAGATCGATGGGACCTGACCCTTGAGTCGATCCGACGTTTTTATGAGGGGGGTAGCAGCCCGCTCGCCGATGCCATTGGCCGGCAGTCCGCGTTTTTCAAGCTATTTGGAAGTTTCGGGGGATACGTCAACCACTTCCACCTTAATGACTTCTTGGATGTTGATGGTGGCGTACGTTTCTTGCTCCCGTTTGACGACTTCAACGGGCCGGCGCTACCGCCGGACTTATCGTCCTATGAACGCTACCTAGGCGACAGCCTTCAGCTCTTCGAGGCTCGTCGCGACCGATTGCAGCGGGAGATATCGGGGTGAACGGAAAGCACTCAGCAAGTTTTGGGCTAGTCGGCAAGCTCTGGGGCGCAACCCTGCGCATGTAGGCGAAACCTCTGGACTGCCCCATGTGCGGCCAGCGTGAGCAATCCCGTTCCAATCCCACCGGCTGGCGTGAAACCTGCTTCATTAGGCGGTCGATGCGACATTTCGTCCGCTGGTTTAATTGGCCTCTGCCTAAGATTGGCGACGCAGGTCGGGAGAACCTCAGTGTTTTATTCGCAACTGATCAGTGGCTCAGTCTCTGCGCGACCTCGTCACGCTGCGACTTTTGTTTAGACCCTCAACCGGATATGTATTTGCAGTGCGCCAAGGCGGCGTTCTTTTCCTCAGAGCCTGGAGCCGAAGAGTGTCCGGCAAAGCGATCGATCGACTGAACGAGGCACATGCGGAGCAAGTGCCATCCAGCGGTGGCTTGAGCGAGGAGTACCCCGTATTACCCGTCGCCGCATACGGCTGCGAAGGGTGATGCCTAGCGGCTTCAAGGTCAAGGTCTTACAAGAAGACGCTCGGCGTCTCGCCGCCGTCGATAATTATCGATCCATATGATGGCCTCTTTGACGCCGATGACCTATCCGTAGCGAAGGCCCTACCTTCCCAGATCCTCGACCGTGACGAGACCGACGCGTGGCCTGCCGGCCACATCTGACGCTTTTGGCTGGCTTCCAGTGGGGCGGGCGAAAAATTTGGATTGCCGACGCTCAGGAGCGGCTCGTTTGTCGCGCTCAGAAGGTGTACGTTTAGGGCCGTTTTGCTGGTGTCATTTCTTGACGCTGTTTTGCGCGTCCCAGCACACCGCAAAATACTTGGTGTCATTTTGGTGTCATTTGGAGTGCGACCCTCGTGACAACTGGCCTAAGTTTGAAGAAAAACTAGCCTCTGACCTGCACTTTTACCTGTGGGCGATACCGGGCTCGAACCGATGACCTCTTCCGTGTGAGGGAAGCGCGCTACCAACTGCGCCAATCGCCCGCACAGCAATCTTCGCATAAGTCTGCGACACGCTCGTCATCGAATTGGCTCTCAGTGCAGTCATCGTATACAGTCATCTAGCACGCGAAAACGGCAACGAATTTGGGTGCAAGTGCGGATGTGGCGCAGTGGTAGCGCATAACCTTGCCAAGGTTAGGGTCGCGAGTTCGAATCTCGTCATCCGCTCGAGTGAGAAGT
>Ga0307486_1002322_pt1 | contig 13405 bp, 10 predicted proteins | sample CBIW02metaG_FD_203663 | JGI IMG/M metagenome (GOLD analysis project Ga0307486, IMG submission 203663) | Sea-ice brine microbial communities from Beaufort Sea near Barrow, Alaska, United States - CBIW 0.2 | ecosystem: Environmental > Aquatic > Marine > Coastal | place: USA: Alaska | collected... | reverse complement strand
CTAAAGAAGTAGAAGATTTTGCAAATCAAATCAATACTACCATCCAGGATTCGGAAATTAAAAAAAGAAGGGATTTGCGTGATGTTTTAACCTTTACTATTGATCCTAAAGACGCAAAGGATTTTGATGATGCCCTGAGTTTTAAAAAATTGGAGAATGGAAATTTTGAAATTGGAATTCATATTGCCGATGTTTCACATTATGTAAAACCCGGAACTATTTTAGACGATGAAGCTTATGAAAGGGCTACCTCTATATATCTTGTAGATCGCGTGGTTCCAATGCTTCCCGAAATTCTTTCCAACAACGCCTGTTCCCTGAGGCCAAATGAAGAAAAATATACTTTTTCGGCAATTTTTGAGATCGATGGAAAAGGGCATGTGATAAACCAGTGGTTTGGTAGAACGGTAACCCTGTCCGATTCAAGGTTTGCGTATGAGGAGGCTCAACACATTATTGAGACAAATCAAGGTGAGATCCCTGCAGATATTTCTATTGAAGACAAAGCATATACCGTAAACGATGAAACTGTATTTGCCGTTTCAACTTTAAATGAATTGGCAAAGAAAATGAGATTGAGACGCTTAAAAGAAGGTGCTATTTCCTTTGATAAAGTGGAAGTTAAATTTAATTTGAATGAAGAAAATGAACCCGTAGGCGTTTATTTTAAAACATCAGAAGAAGCAAATAAATTGATCGAGGAATTTATGCTTCTGGCAAATAAAAAAGTTGCCGAGTTTATCGGAAAAAAAACCCCGAAGAAAACCTTCATTTATCGGTGCCATGCGGAACCTGACGACACAAAACTCGCAACTTTACAAACGGTTGTATCAAAATTTGGTTATAAAATTGATTTAAAGGACAGGAAATCTGTGACTTCTTCCTTAAATAATTTATTGGCTGAAGTTCAGGGAACTAAAGAACAAAATTTGGTAGATACACTTACCATTCGTACTATGAGCAAGGCTTATTACAGCACAAAAAACATAGGTCATTACGGACTTGCATTCGACTATTATTCACATTTCACTTCCCCTATCCGACGGTATCCCGATGTAATGACACACAGGTTGTTGCAGGAATATTTAGATGAAAAACCTTCTGCAAAAGAAGATGAATACGAAGAAAAATGCCGCCACAGTAGTGAAATGGAAAGTCTTTCTACAAATGCTGAAAGAGATTCCATAAAATACATGCAGGTAAAATTCATGCTGGATCACCAGGAACAGGACTTTTTAGGAGTTATTTCCGGAGTTACAGAATGGGGAATTTATGTTGAGATCATAGATAATAAATGCGAAGGAATGGTGCGGCTTAGGGATATCAAAGACGATCATTATGAATTTGATATAGAACAGTATGCTATTGTTGGCAGAAAAACTCACAAAAAGTACCAGTTAGGCGATGAAGTTTATATAAATGTAAAAAATGCCGATTTGTTAAAAAGGCATCTGGATTTTAATTTATTGGGAAGTAAAGAAGATGTAGAGGAAGATTAGACTTTTTTAAATTAACTTTTAAAGAGAAAAAAAAGTGGACTATTGTAGATCAATGCAGACTGGTTTATTCAAAAATGAGCTGTATGAATTGACAGATCAAAAAAATTAACCTCTTGTTTCATACGTAAATTTTAAAACTCCAATACTTTAGTTATTTAGACACTTAAAATTTTATAAACTGATTAATTACAGGGAATATTATAATAATTAAGATGAAAAAGTTACTGTTTTTATTGCTTTTAAGCCACGGTATGGTGGCTGTAGCACAGGAAATAACAATGGATTTGGATAATTTTTCTGAAGCTGAAATTACAAATGGCTTAATGGTCAATTTCATACAATCTGAGGAAAATAAGGCAGTTATTACAGGAAATAGCCGGGATAAGGTTAAAATAGATATAGAAAACGGTGTTTTAGATATTCATACCGACCTTAATCAAATTTGGACCGAAGATAATACCCTTATAATTATTTACTACAAACAGCTTCAAAAAATTGATGCCAGGCGCAATGCGAAGGTGGAGTTATGCGGAAAAATAATACAACCTTTAATATGGTTTAGAGCTCAGGAAGGATCGGAGATCACAGCACAAATTGAGGTAAATAACCTTATAGCAAATATTACTACCGGAGGTAATTTAAGGATTATTGGCAAGGCAGACATTCAGGAAATAGAAGTGATGGCCGCGGGAAAATTTAAAGGTGAAAATCTGGTTGGAAATACTATTGATGTGAGTATTAGCGCAGGTGGAATGGCAAATGTTAATGCCAAAAAATATGTAAATGCCAGTGTGAATGCCGGGGGGAATATATATATTTACGGCAATCCGGAGAAGGTAAATGAAAAGACCACCTTTGGAGGAAAAATTAAAAAGATAAACTAAAACCTTATCTTTGTGAAAACCGAATTTTTTTTATGTTTCAAGATATTTTAGCCGCAATACCCCTGGGATTATTTTTGGCGTTCTTACTGGGACCGGTTTTTTTTGTATTGCTGGAAACAGCCGCAATAAAAGGTTTTAGAGCTGCTTTTTCATTTGATATCGGCGTGATTTGCGCCGATATTATATTTCTGCTTATCGCTTATTTAAGTACCACAAAACTGCTTACAAGCCTAAAAGACGATCCTTCACTTTTTATTTTTGGAGGCATGATTTTGGCTACCTATGGAGTAATGTCGTTTTTACAAACAAAAAAATCAATTCCGTTAGATAATGATACGCCCGATGTAAGAAAACTCAACCGTAATGATTATTTGGGTTTAGCGGCAAGAGGGTTTTTACTCAATTTTATCAATATTGGGGTATTGGGTTTTTGGCTTGGATTGATCATAGTTTTTGGTCCTACCTTAAATATGGAACCCAACCGGATCATTGTTTTTTTTAGCACAATTTTAATCACTTATCTGTTTTTTGATGTGTTAAAGATCCTGCTTGCCAAAAAATTGAACAGAAAATTAACCCCCGATCGTATCTTCAAAATGAAAAAGGGAATAAGTGTTTTATTAATAATTTTTGGTGGAATTTTGATTTTTAGAGGCATTTTTCCAAAAAAACTGGAAAAACTGGAAAATCAAATTGAAATTATTCAAGCTCCAAATGCAGTTTCCCCGGACAGTACTACATTTGAATTGCAGGATTAAAATTTACGTATTTTAAAAAAAATCCTGGTTTGTTCGTTTTTGTAGAGACCTACGGCCGTCGCTCTTTACAAATTGTCCCGACACTTCGGGGGAACCGCTGTCTCATTATCTCAATTAACACCATAAAAAAAGCTCCCTTTTCAGGAAGCTTTTGGAGGCATCGAGCGGATTCGAACCGCTGTGCGAGCTTTTGCAGAGCTCTGCCTAGCCACTCGGCCACGATGCCATTAATTTGAGTTGGCAAATGTAACAAAATTTTCCAGTTTCCGAAGAAAAAACTAACGCGATTTGCTTCTGGAAACTGTAACCATACCTACATCGCCACCAATGGGCGGATTTATTTTTGAAACAGCAACCTTTACTTTTTGTACCAGTTTTAACTCCTTCAGGACACGGTCCAGGATACGTTCAGCAACCGTTTCAAGCAATTTTGTCCGTATTGTCATTTCTTCCTTTACAATTTTGTTAAGATGTACATAATCTATCGTATCCCTTAATTCATCTGTAGTGGCAGAACGCGATAAATCACCTTTTACTGTGAGATCTATCCTATAATCACTGCCAATTCTTCCTTCCTCAGCCAAACATCCGTGGTATGAAAAAACCTTAATATTTTTTAATTTAATTGTTCCCACAGTATTTTTATTGCAAAGATAAAACGCCTTCTTCTAATTTGAAGCACTAAATCCATTTTTAAGCATTTTAACCAAATATTAAAACCAAATTTGATATACAGCGATAAAAATCAGTTTTTAACCTGACTTACGGCTGTCTTAGGTTATTTGAAATTATTTATTCTAATGCTTTTGGTTTATAATTAGCTGTCTTATTTTTGGTAACTTTGCGTTCTATTTGAATTAAAATTATGTCTGAAGTAAAAAAATCCCTCAATTTTATTGAGCAAATTATAGAAGAAGATCTAAAAGGAGATTATAACATGCACGATCTAAAATTTCGGTTTCCGCCGGAACCTAACGGATATCTGCATATTGGGCACGCAAAATCCATTTGCCTGAATTTTGGATTGGGCGAAAAATACAACGCACCGGTCAATCTGAGGTTTGATGATACCAATCCCATTAAGGAAGAACAGGAGTTTGTAGATTCCATAAAGGAAGATATTTTATGGCTGGGTTTTAAATGGGATAAGGAATGTTATGCCTCCGATTATTTCCAACAATTATATGATTGGGCGGTTGAAATGATAAAAAATGGCGATGCTTATGTAGATAGCCAGACTTCAGAATTAATTGCGGAACAAAAAGGGACTCCAACCAAACCGGGAGTTATAAGTCCTTTCAGCAATCGTTCTGCAGCCGAAAATCTAGACCTTTTTGAGAAAATGAAGAACGGAGAAGCCGCTGAAGGCACACACGTGCTTCGCGCCAGAATTGATATGGCTTCCTCAAACATGCTTATGCGCGATCCAGTAATGTATCGCAGTTTACATAAAAAACACCATCGAACCGGTAACGACTGGATGATTTACCCAATGTACGATTGGGCGCATGGTCAAAGTGATTTTGTTGAACAGGTTTCCCACTCTTTTTGTACATTGGAATTTGTGATGCACAGGGAGCTTTATAATTGGTTTTTAGAAAAAATAGACACCAAAGATCAGCTTATACCTAAACAACGTGAATTTGCCCGTTTAAACCTGAGCTACACGATCATGAGCAAGCGCAAATTAGCTCAATTGGTAACAAACAGTGTTGTATCTTCATGGGATGATCCCAGGATGCCCACTATTTCTGGTCTGCGAAGACGAGGCTATACTCCGGCTTCCATCAGGAAATTTGCCGAAACCATAGGTGTTGCCAAAAGGGACAATGTGATTGATGTTTCCCTGCTCGAATTTTGTATTCGTGAGGATTTGAACAAAACCGCACCCCGGGTCATGGGAGTTTTGGACCCGGTAAAATTGGTAATTACCAATTATGAGGATGATAAAGAAGAATGGCTGGAAACTGAAAACAATCCTGAAGACGAAAGCGCGGGCACCAGGAAAATACCATTTTCAAAAAACATTTACATAGAAAGAGAGGATTTTAAAGAAGAAGCAAACAGGAAATTTTTTAGATTGACCCTTGGAAAAGAGGTGAGGTTAAAAAGTGCTTATATTATCAAGGGGGAGAAAGTTATAAAAGATGAGAACGGAGAAATTCTCGAAATTCATTGCACTTTTGATCCAAAAAGCAAAAGTGGCAGTGGAACAGAGGAATCTTTAAAAAAGGTAAAAGGTACCTTACACTGGGTTTCCATTTCTCATGCCATTGAGGCTGAGATCAGGTTATACGACCGTTTATTCAGTATAGAATCCCCGGATGCGGATAAAGAAAAGGATTTCATGGAATTTATAAATCCGGATTCCCTGAAAGTAATTACCGGTTTTGTAGAACCAGGTTTAAAATACGCGGGAGTTTCAGAAAAATTTCAATTTCAGCGAATCGGGTATTTTTGTGTGGATAAAGAAAGTACTGAGGAGCATCTCGTTTTTAACCGAACAGTGAATTTAAGGGATTCCTGGGTAAAATAGGGTCAATAATTTTTTATGCTCCTAAAGTTGTTTTAACTTTAAGAGTATTTTAGCAAGCCAAGTTTATATATTAACCGGTTATTAACAACTATTAGTAAAGGTTTAAGTTAAATTTGAAAATTATTATTAACATAAAACAAAATTATTATGGCAAATACAGGAAGTACATTATTAGCATTGATAACAGGTGCCGCTATTGGAGCAGCTGTTGGAATGTTATATGCCCCGAACAGTGGTGATGTAACCAGGGAAAAATTAAGCAAAGATGCTAAGAAAGCCCAGGAAAAATTCAATAAGAAATATGAGGAAGCAACTTCAAATTTAACCACTAAGGCAAAAAAAGCAAAAATAGATTTTGAAACCCGCCTGGACGAAACCTTGTCTTCGGCTAGTTATAAAGCAGATGAAATTTTAGCCGCAATGGAAACTAAATTGGAAGATCTCAGAAAACAAAATGCCAAATTGCAACAAAAGGACATAAATATTTCCGGAAATAAGGAAGTAATATAAGCGTAAGTGTATGGCATTTGAAAAACTAACCAATAGTATTAACGATTTAAACGAAAATATTCGGGCACTCAGTTATAGTACCTCTGAGTATTATAAATTAAATCTTTATAAAAAGATCATTAGAGGTGCTATCTTTCTGGTCAATATGATGTTGATTGGTTTTGTTTGCCTTATTGCACTTTTGTTTTTATCCATTGCCATTGCTCTCAGTGTAGGAGAAGCCTTGAATGATCCAAGTGTTGGATTCTATATTGTTGGTGCTTTTTATGCCTTGATTTTTGGATTTATTTGGATTTTTGGAAAGAAATATATCCGAAAGTTCATTCTTATAAAATCCTCCAGAACCTTCTTTAACGACTGATATCAATCCTATGAAAGAATATAGTTCATTTAAAGAAATAGACAGGGACCTGGAAATTTTAAAACTGCAAATGCAGATTGATAAGGAAGAAATTAAACTCTATTTTAATCAAACCAAAGAAAATTTGTCTCCAATTTCTTTAATGGGAAGTGTCATTGGTTCTATTGCAAAAAAGGCATTGGAATTAAAGCTTGCATCAAAAATATTTGGGGTTAAACGGGTAATTGCTTCCACTAAAAAATAAATTACCGTCGGATATCAGGTATAGGGAATACTTTTTTTTTAGGATTTTTAATCTCAGCAAAAAGTAATTCTATTACAGGATGTCCGGCTATTTTTTTTAAGTTCTGTTCCAGAAAATTCCAGACACATTCATTTTATTCAACCGCTACTGCCAATATGCTTTTCAAAAAAGTCTACCTAAAAATTATATAAAAAATCTTTGTGAACCTTTGTGTGTTTTGGTGTCTTCGTGGCAATTATAGCGATGAATAGTGCCACTAAGGCTATATGGCTCAAAGTTTCATAAAAATATTTTCGCTTTACACATTCTCCTAAATCAGAAGCTTTTTTTATTGATTTTCTTCTTCTTCATTGCCGCGATCTTTCATAGGTTTGTCCTTTTTTCTTCCCTGAATCCCTTTAGTTTGAGCATTTTTCGCTTTCATAGCTTCCCCAATTTGGTTGGAAGCGGTAAAGGAAGCGATCATATTATTGAGCATATCGCTGCCCGCCTGTGGGGAATTTGGAAGCAGGATCAAATTGCTGTTTGTATGCTCTCCAATGGATTGTAAGGTGTCGTAATGTTGGGTAACAACAATTAATGCTGAAGCTTCCTGAGAATTGATCCCTACCTTGTTTAACACGTCTACACTTTCCTCCAGGCCTCTTGCTATTTCACGTCGCTGGTCGGCGATTCCCTGGCCTTGTAAACGCTTGCTTTCAGCTTCGGCACGAGCCTTGGCCACAATTTTAATTCTCTCGGCTTCGGCTACATATTCTGCGGCAACTTTTTCCCTTTCTGCAGCATTTATCCTGTTCATTGCCGATTTTACCTGCGCATCCGGGTCTATATCTGTAACCAGGGTTTTGATAATGTCGTATCCATAATTGGACATCGCCTGGTTTAATTCGCGTTTTACGGCATTGGCAATATCATCTTTTCTTTCAAAAACGTCATCGAGTTTCATTTTTGGCACTTCGGCCCGAACCACATCAAAAACATAGGAAGTGATTTGGTCATTTGGACTTTCCAATTTATAGAAAGCATCGTAAACATTCAATTTTATGACCTGAAACTGTACCGAAATTTTCAGTTTTACAAATACATCGTCCTTGGTTTTTGTCTCTACCAACACGTCCAGCTGCTGGACTTTTAAATTGATGCGTCCTGCAATTTGATCGAATACCGGGATTTTAAAATGCAATCCTGAATTGCGGATACTCAGAAATTTTCCAAAACGCTCCACAACTGCCGCGGTTTGCTGTTTTACAGTAAATATTCCCGAAAAAACGATAATTATAAATAAAATTACTAAAATTGGGATCAATATTGTTGCAGCCATAGGTTAAGAGATTAAAATTAATTGCATAAGATACTTATATTTAGGCTACATTTATCTCTTTAATTTTACAATTGACAATGAAAGCTATTGGCATTTTAATTTTATTCCCCCTCTTGGTGTTCACTTTAAATATGAATGCGCAAAGAAGGTTTAACGATAATTATAATAGGTTAGGGATTCAGGCTGGGATCACCCATGGAGGTATTGACAGCGATAATTTCAATACTTCCCCCAAAACAAGCTATATGGCAGGACTTACCACCAGGGCTTCTTTTTACAAACATTTTTTGATTATTTACGGGGTGAATTTTTATGAATTCAAAACCGGCTTGACTGGATATGAAACAATCCTGTTGCAAAGTCCTACAGAAATTGATTTTAATGTGACCGGAGTTCAATTAAATTTATTTCTTGGCACAAAGATATTCGGGGAATATTTGAGCATCGAGGCTGGCCCGGTATTGCAGATAAACAGTAAAATGACCACGGAAGATCGTTATAAAAATTATTTTGTTGAAGATTATAACCTGCAGGCCGAAGATCTTGAAGATATTTCTAAAATTAATTTAAATCTTGCAGCTAATATTTCAGCGGGGATAAGGGATGTGAAATTTTGGTTTCAATATCAATACGGGGTTAATAATATATTTAAGGGCCTGAATACGAAAGAGCTGGAAAACAAGGATTCCCGGGCGACAAATCTCAAAGCACATATGGGATTTGCAACTGCGGGAATCGTAGTTTATTTATAAAGAATTTAAAGCGTTTTTATTGCGTATTTCAATCGGTTTAAGGTTTCTTCCCGGCCTAATAAAGCCGCTATTTCAAACACATCCGGGCCCTGCATGGCGCCTACCAGGGAAAGTCGGAATGGCTGCATTACTTTTCCAAATCCTATTTCGTTTTTGGTGATCCATTCTTTTATTTCATTCTGAAGATTTTCAGCATCATAAGATTTTACTTCTGATATTATCTTTATCAGGGTTTCTACCATTTCTTTTGAATCTTCTTTCCAGGCTTTTTTCGAGGCTTTCGGGTCAAATTCTTTTGGGGCAACAAAGAAATAATTGCCCAAATCCCAAAGATCATTTACAAAAACCGCACGTTCTTTAAGCAAACTTGTAACCTTTGTGGTATAATCGAGATCTGCAGAAATTCCTTTTTCTTTTAAAATTTCAAGGAATTTTGACGCCAGGGCTTCATTTGGCTGTAACTGCAAATAGTGCTGTTGAAACCATTTTGTCTTTTCGGGATCAAACTTAGCCCCCGATTTATGAACCCTGGAAATCTCAAAAGCCGAAACCAATTCTTCCAGGTTAAAAAATTCCTGTTCGGTTCCCGGGTTCCAACCCAGTAAGCTCAACATATTTATCAATGCTTCCGGCAAATAATTTTCTTCCCTGTATCCTGAAGAGAATTCTCCTGTTTTTGGGTCCTTCCAGGCCAATGGGAATACTGGAAATCCAAGTTTATCACCGTCCCGTTTGCTCAATTTCCCTTTGCCCTGCGGTTTTAAAATAAGGGGAAGGTGAGCAAATATTGGAGCTTCCCAATTAAAAGCCCTGTACAACAACATGTGTAAGGCTAAAGATGGCAGCCACTCTTCGCCTCTAATTACGTGGGTGATCTCCATCAAATGATCGTCTACCACGTTTGCAAGGTGATAGGTTGGCATTCCGTCGCTCTTAAAAAGCACCTTGTCATCCAGAACGCTGGTGTCTACGATCATGTTTCCCCTAATTTCATCGGCCAAATTCAAAATTTCGCCAACGGGAGTTTTAAATCTTATTACATAGGCTTCCCCGGCTTTTATTTTTTTCTGAACTTCTTCAGCAGAAAGAGATAAGGAATTATCAAGTTTCAGGCGATTGTGCCAATTGTATATAAAGGTTTTTCCTTTTTCTTCGTGATCTTTTCTGTGTTCATCCAATGCTTCTGAAGTGTCAAAAGCAAAATATGCATTTCCGCTTTCAATCAGTTTATCGGCATAATCTTCATATAAATGAGCGCGTTCACTTTGGCGATAAGGACCGTAACCGCCTTCTTTTCCGGGGCCTTCATCATAGGGAATCCCGCACCAGTTAAGGGAATTGATAATATATTGTTCGGCGCCTTCCACAAAACGGTTTTGATCGGTGTCTTCAATGCGAAGGATAAAATCGCCCTGATGTTTTTTGGCGAACAAATAATTATATAGGGCCGTTCTAACCCCGCCTATGTGTAATGGGCCGGTAGGACTCGGTGCAAATCGAACGCGTACTTTAGCTGACATAAATATGTGATTTTAGCTGCAAAGGTAAGGATTCCCTAGGCATTTACCAGTTTTTAGATGTTAGACAAACAGGATTTTTGCAATCAAATTTCAGACAGGTAAATAAATGAATTCCAATTGAGTCTAAATAAAAAGAAATTTGTAGTTTTAAGATTGGGACACGAAGGAGGAAAATAATGGATGATTTCAATTTCATAAAGCAAAAATTAGCTGCATTTATCAGGAAATTTTATAAAAATGAATTGCTGAAAGGCGCTATTTTGTTCATTTCTTTCTGGTTGCTGTATCTTATTCTTATTTTGCTGATCGAATATTTTTTCTGGCTTTCGCCTATAAACCGCAGTATTTTGTTCTGGATTTTTATAGCGGTTTCTTTTGGATCGCTTTTTAAATTTATAATCATTCCCCTCTCCAGGCTATTAAAATTATCAAAAGGAGTGGGGCAGGTGGAGGCTTCAAAAATTATTGGACGGCATTTTCCCGAGGTAAATGACAAATTGCTCAATGTCCTTCAATTGCAAAATTCCCCGGATAAGTCGGAATTATTGCTGGCAAGTATCGCACAGAAATCAAAAGAACTCAAACCAATTCCTTTTAAACTGGCGGTAAATTTCAAAACCAGTCTCAGAGCTTTAAAATATGCCTCATTTCCGGTAATTATTATTCTGGCGGTATGGTTAACGGGAAATTCATCTGTTTTTTCCGAAAGTTATAACCGGGTGGTGCATTATAAAACTGCTTATGAGCCGCCGGCTCCTTTTTCTTTTGTGCTAAAAAATGATATTTTTAAAGTTGAAGAGGGCAGTGACTTGGTGTTGGAAGTTGAAACTATCGGAAAAATCGTTCCCGAAACTGTTGCTATTTTTTACAATAATGAAACCTATTATTTGAAGTCTGTTTCTCCAAATGGATTTCAGTATAATTTCCAGGGCATTAAAAACGATGTGGATTTTTACCTGAGCGCAAATGAGGTGACTTCAGGATCATACAAAATTGAAGTAATTGCGGTGCCTAAATTGGTGGATTTTGAGATGCGGTTAAACTTTCCGAAATATCTGAATAAAAAAGCGGAATCTGTAAAAGGGACCGGGAATTTAACTGTTCCGGAAGGCACCAAAGTCTCCTGGAATCTCAGTACCAGCGCTACAAATCAGGTGACTTTTACTTCCCGGGATACGGTTGAGGAATTCAATCAGGAAGGAACAATTTTCAGTTTTGACAAAAAATTGTTTTCCGATACCCGGTATCAAATTAAAACTTCCAATCTGCAGGTTAAGGATTATGAATCCCTGGAATATGCAATTTCAGTTGAAAACGATCAGTTCCCTAAAATAAATGTTCAGCATAAAAAAGACAGTTTAGATGGGGAAAGCCTCTATTTTTTCGGAAAAGTATCCGATGATCATGCAGTTTCCGGGTTAAACCTGGTCTATTTTATTGACAATCAGGAGGAAACGGCTGAAAGGATTTCCATTCCGGTTACAAAACAGGAATTTGACGAATTTTTATACGCATTCCCGGGAAATGTGCCCTTAAAATCTGGCAGCGATTATTCATTATACTTTGAAGTTTTTGACAACGATGGAATAAGAGGTCCAAAACGCAGCAAAAGCGAGGTTTTTAGTTTCAGAAAAAAATCAGAAAAGGAAATTAAAGAAGAGCAACTTCAGCAACAGGGAGAATCTATTCAGAATTTAAGTCAGGGTTTGGACAAAATGCAGCTTTCAGAACGGGAATTGGAGGAAATTTCAAGACTTCAGAAGGAAAGAGGACAGCTCAACTACAACGACCGGAAGAAGCTGGAGAATTTCCTTGAACGCCAGAAACAGCAAACCCAAATGATGAAAATTTTTTCGGAAAAGCTTAAACAAAGCCTGACGGAAAAAGAAAATAAGAATGAAGCTGACACTTTTAAAGAAGAATTGAAGCAACGTCTGGAACGAAATGAAGAAAAGTTGGAGGAAAACGAGGCGCTTTTGAAGGAATTGCAGGAATATGCAGATAAAATAAGCAGGGAAGAGCTGTCTGAAAAACTCGAAAAACTTTCTAAGCAGAATAGCTCTGAGCAAAAAAGTCTCGAACAACTCCTGGAGCTCACAAAGCGATATTACGTGCAGGAGAAAACCCAGAAACTGGCAAAGGATCTAATGGAATTAGCTAAAAAGCAAGAACAACTTTCGGAAGCAGATTCCCTTAATTCAAAAGAAAATCAGGAAAAAATATCAGATGAATTTAAGGAATTTCAGAAAAAAATGGATGCGCTTGAAAAGGAAAATGCGGGATTAAAAAAGCCCTATGATCTGGAAAGGGAAAAAACAGATGAAATGGAAATTGGTGGAGAGCAGAAAAAATCTGAAGAAAAATTAGGGGAAAATCAAAAACCTCAGGCGAAAAAACATCAGAAAAATGCGGCGCAAAAAATGATGGAAATGAGCAAGAAAATGAAATCTGCTCAAATGATGGCGCAGGGAGAACAGTTAAATGCCAATATTGAAAGCATGCGCCAGATTTTGTCCAATCTGATGGTTTTTTCTTTTGAGCAGGAAGAGTTGATGTTGAATTTCAGAAAAATAAGGATCAATAACCCGGCATATCCAAGGAATTTAAAAAAGCAACAAGTATTGAAAGAGCATTTTAATCATATAGACGATAGTTTGTTCGCGCTTGCTTTGAATAATCCTATGATCACAGAAAAGATTACCTCGAAACTCACCGATATTGAATTTGATATTGACAAATCTTTGGACCGCCTGGCGCAAAACGAGTTGCCACAGGGAACCGCAAGTCAGCAATATGTAATGACGGGAACAAACGAGTTGGCAAATATGTTGGGCGATGTTTTGGGTAATATGGAGCAAATGGCCAAGTTGAGCCTCTCTCCCGGAGGAGAAGGGCAAGGATCCGGGCAAGGGCAAGGGCAGGGAAATCAATTGCCGGATATTATCCAATCCCAGGAACAGCTCAACCAACAAATGAAGGATGGTTTGGGAGAAGGAAAAGGAGAAATGCCCAAAAATGGC
>Ga0307486_1002321_pt1 | contig 13406 bp, 11 predicted proteins | sample CBIW02metaG_FD_203663 | JGI IMG/M metagenome (GOLD analysis project Ga0307486, IMG submission 203663) | Sea-ice brine microbial communities from Beaufort Sea near Barrow, Alaska, United States - CBIW 0.2 | ecosystem: Environmental > Aquatic > Marine > Coastal | place: USA: Alaska | collected... | reverse complement strand
TGCCCGTACAGGTGCCCGCATAGGTGCACGTACAGGCAAGAACCCTTGCAAACGTAGTTTGCTCGGCGCTGGGGTCGCACAATTGCCCCGCAATTGTTTCAGCTCCATCGCTCGCACTTGCTCGGCAATTGCCATAGCTCCACCGCGCTGGTAACATTGCCCGTTGGCTTATGCATACGGTTCTTCGTCGAACAATATGCGCATCGCGGCCGGGAATCAGAACACCGATTCTCTTCCACGGCCGCCCCACCATCTCTGAACCACAAACAAGAAAGCACATACACGTGGCAAATATTAAGTCGCAGATCAAGCGCATTGGTACCAACAAGAAGGCACAGGACCGCAACCGCGCAGTCCGCAGCCAGGTCAAGACCGCGATCCGCTCAACCCGCGCAGCAATCACCGCGGGTGACAAAGAGACCGCAACCGCACGCCTGCTCGCAGCAAGCAAGACTCTCGACAAGGCTGCCGGCAAGGGCATTCTGCACAAGAACCAGGCAGCGAACCGCAAGTCGGCAATCGCCAAGCAGGTCGCAGCACTCTAAAGACCTCTGATCGGCTCGAAGCCGACCACACTAAACGCCTCCACCGTTCGCGGTTGGAGGCGTTTAGTCGTTAACGAGTCCGCGTGCGGCCACGACAGCGATCATGCGCTCCAAAGCAAAAACCGGGTCACGACCCAAACCCTTCACCTGGGCATCCGTATCGGCAATAGTCTCGATTGCTGAACCAAGACCAGCGTCGCTCCACCCTTTTACATCTTTCATGGCCCTCTCCGCTTGCCACGGTGCCATTCCAAGAGTCTTTGCCGCCTGCACCGACGACATCGAACCTCCCGAAAGCTTCGCCATCGTTCGCAGCTTCATCGCGAAGGCCGCAACGATCGGCACGGGATCAGCTCCAGAAGCCAAAGCGTGGCGCAAGAGAACAAGTGCCTCCCCCGGGCGGCCAGCAATTGCGGAATCCGCGACCTTGAACGCGCTGGTCTCTACCCGGCCTGAATAGTAACGAGCGACGGTCGCCTCGTTAATTTCATCCGCATCGTCGGCAATGAGCTGCTGACAGGCAGCAGCAAGCTCGGCAAGGTCAGCAGAGAATGCAGAAACGAGCGTGCGCAGAGCGCCCGGTGTCACTCGGCGACCCTTGGTAGAAAATTCTGCGGCAGCGAATTCGTACTTCTCAGTGTCTTTTTTCAGATCGACACACATGATCTCGATGCCCCCACCCGTGCCTGCACGAATTGCATCGAGCAGTTTCTTGCCTCGCACGCCGCCAGCGTGACGCAGCACCACGTAGGTGTCATCAGCGGGGGTATTTAGGTAGGACAGCGTCTCCGTGATGAACGCATCAGTACACTTCTCGACGTTTGTTACTCGAATCAGTCGAGGCTCGCTAAACAGCGAAGGACTTGCCAAACTGATTAGCTCGCCAGGCGCGTACTGGTCGGCCTCCAGATCGCTCACTTCGAGACTGGGATCCTCAACTTTGAGGGTGTCGCGCAGCAATCGAATTGCTCGATCGGCAAGAAACCCTTCAGTTCCGCTCACGAGGATAATAGGCGCTGGGCGCACCTTGTTCCACGCCAATTGCGGGATGGAGACCTTCGACTTAGCCGACGGTCGTGCGGGGGGCTTAGCGGCCACGGGACTCCTCAACTTGAACTGCGATCCCAGCCTAATGCCGCCCGCCGACCTACCGTTCCGACCACAGCAGAACGCCACCGGATCGCTCACCGGTAGACAGCACAACGAGACCGTCGAGGTCGCTGCGGGCAACAGTCGTTCCCGAAGCCTCAAGCATTTCTAGCGCGTCAGCGGTCGGATGCCCATAACCGTTGTCGGCGCCAACACCTACGAGCCCCACAGTGGCTTGCAGCTCGGCATAGAGGGCCGGAGATTGATCGGCGGAACCATGGTGGCTGACCTTGACGACATCCACTCTCGATACGGTGCCCTCAGCGAGGAGTCGCGATTGCGCACTCTCCCCCATGTCGCCCAAAAACACTGAGCTGAGACAGCTCAACTGACAATCGGGGCGAGGAACAAACTCAACAACAACGCTGGCATCGTTGCCCGGATCGATACCCGCAAGCCGTTCGCCAGGCCACAACACAGTCCAGCGGAGTTCACCCAGTTCACCGCGATCCCCGCTGCTCGCCTGCACCACCTGTGCGCCCGCCGCCGCGAGCTTCTCCAGTAAGCGCACATCCTGCTCCGTGTCCGTCGGACCAACGAGTACCGCGTCTGCTCGGCCGACCACTGCTTCAGTACCGCCGACATGATCGTGGTCGAAGTGCGTGAGCACGAGCAGATCAAAGCGGTCGATACCGAGGCGGGCGAGACAGTCGGTGAGAAGGTCAGGATCGGCGCCGGTATCGATGAGTGCCACTTGATCGGCGCTGCGCACCACGACAGCATCGCCCTGACCGACATCGCACTGAGCGTATTGCCAATCGCGCGGCCACGCGAGGGCAGCGCTCACGTGGGATCCAGCCATCACGGCTCCCGCCAACGTCGTGACGACAACAAGTGCGGTGAACGCCCGCCGTCGCCAGGGTTGCCCCATCATGAGCGCCATCAGCAGCAGAATCGTGACGATGCTGAGGGCCACAACTCCCGCCCATCCCTCCCACCACGGGATGCGCGCGCCAGGCGAATTGGCAAAGAATGTCGCCACAGCGGCCACCCATGCCGACGGCAGCCAGGCGATCCAAATCAGGGCTGTGCCAAGCACAGGAATCACCGGCAACGCCACACATGCGGCCAGTCCCACGACTGTCGCGATCGGTGCTGCTGGTGCGGCGAGTACATTCGCGAGCACGCCATACGTCGGCAGAGAGGGTTGCAGCAGCAAGAGCACAGGCTGGCAGGCGAGTTGCGCCGCCAGGGGAACGGCGATCACGAGTGACAGCCAGCGCGGCATCCACTGACCTAAAAATTGAGCCAACGGTTCAGCGAACAGCAGCAGGCCTGCCGTCGCAAATACGGAAAGTGCAAAGGCGAAGTTGCGTGAAAGCCAAGGGTCGAACACGAGGAGCGAAATCGCCGCGACTGACAATACGGCCATGCCCCGGATAGGCCTGCCGCTGCCGAGAGCGAGCAGCACGAACGTGGCCATCAGAGCCGCTCGCAACACACTTGGATCCGGGGTAACCACGATTACAAACGCCAGCAAGACCAGAATCGACAGTGCGATCCGCAGCGCACGATTCACGCCCATTCGCGCGCCGAGCAGCATGATCAGCCCCACAACGATCGCGCAATTTGCTCCAGACACCGCCGTGAGGTGGCTCAGCGAACTCGTCTTCATCGCGGCATCCAACTCGTCGCTGACCGCGCTGATATCGCCAATGGCGAGCCCGCCCAGGAGCTCACCGCCACCGCCCGGAAGTTGACCTGCGGCGGCGGCAAAGGTGTGGCGCAGCTGATTTGCCCACTCGACCCACCGCACGGGGTCAGCGCGCCACTGTGCTGGCTCCGAAGCAAATACCAGCATCGCGCGCCCGTCGCCCGGCTCGGTAGCAGTGAGTGTTCCGATCACCGCGAACTCGACACCGATCCCCCAGTCACTATCTGGGGGGACTTCCGCAGCCTCGTCGTCCGCACCGGCGCCGAAGCGGTCAGCGTCGGTGAAGATCAGCGCTGGAGAGTCGAGTTGCGTCGTCTCACCATCGACGAGAATCGACGTAACTCGTGCGCGAAAGTAGTCGTCTCCCGGCTGCGACGTTGACGTGGTGGTCGCGTACACCTCCACTTGAGCGTACCGAGCTGCAAGCTCAACAAGCATCGCTGGCTGGCGCACTTCCTCCTGTGCCGCCACCGAGGTGGAACACAGCGCCGCGAGGGCGTACGCAAGCGCGACACTCGCCAGCAACCCTCGTCGCGAAACCACCGCCACCGCAATCGCGATTCCAGCAGCGATCCACAATGCAATTGCGGTCACCACCGACCACTGCGGAACCTCGACAAGTAGCACTGCGACAAGCCACGCAACTGCCACAGGGAGGCTGAGTCGCAAGTCGAGGCTCATACTGTGATCAATTCACGAAGCCCTTCGAAGGTCGCATCCCCAATGCCAGCAACATTGCGTAGGTCATCGATTGTCACGAACGGGCCATTGCTCTCGCGCCACGTGAGGATTCGCGCCGCCATGGCTGGGCCGATTCTTGGCAAAGTATCGAGGGCTGCAGCGTCCGCCGTGTTCAGGTTCACTCGGGAATCGGATGCCGCAGCATCCGCTGATTCTTCGCCGATTTCCGGAACGGTGAACTGCTCGCCATCCGTCAGAAGGCGAGCCAAGTTCAGCTCGTCGCGGTCCGCTGTCTCGGTAAATCCGCCCGCGGCCGCAATTGCGTCGATAACGCGGGCGCCCTCGGCCAGTTCAAAGAGCCCAGGTCGCGCAACTGCTCCCGTAACGTGCACAAACAGTGCTGGGGAGTTGACCGAGACTTCCCCGCCGGACTCCCCTGGCTTCGCGCGCGAGAGTTCAACGGCATCCGGCGGCGCAGTAAGTGCAGTCGCGAGTACGGCGCACCCCAGCGCGACCAAAACGAGTACTACTACGGCGCCGATTCGCAGCCGAAGCCGAGCCTTTCTGGCCTGTTCAAACTCTTCCACCCACAGAAACTACGCGCGCCCAAATGTGCGGGATGCGCGCAGTTTCGAAGTGTGGAGTTACCTAGTCAGCTGTGGGCTGTTGACGAGTCGCAATGTTGACGAGTTTTGGTGCGCGAACGATGACCTTGACGATCTCGCGGTCACCGACCGTGCGCGTCACGGCGTCCGACGCGAGGGCGAGCGCCTCGAGCTCAGCAGCATCAATCTTGGGCGATACCTCAAGACGATCGCGCACCTTGCCATCGACCTGCACAACAGCAGTCACGGACTCCTCAACAAGCAAGGACGGATCTGCCTTGCGCCAACCAGCGAGAGCAACGGTTGGCTCATAGCCGAGTCGCTCCCACATTTCTTCCGCCGTGTGCGGAGCAAACAGGCTAAGCGCGATCGTGATCACCTCTGCGGCTTCACGCACGGCAGCATCCCCGCCACCGGCTCCAGAGTCGATGACCTTGCGGGTGACGTTGACGAGATCCATGATGCGCGCGACGAGCACGTTGAACTTCAGCGACTCTGCGAGCCCAGGACCGTCAGCCAAGAAGCGGTGAGTGGCCCGACGGAGCGCGATGTCGCCCGTCTTCCACTCGATTTTAGGTGCGCTCGTTACGTCTCGTACGAGACGGAAGGCGCGAGCCAAAAACTTATGCGATGCGGGAGGCGACACGTCTTCCCAGTTAATGTTGTCTTCGGGCGGGCCCGCAAACGCGAGCGTCAACCGGAGGGCATCGGCACCGTGCTCGGCAACCTCCTCGGTGAAGGTGACAGCTTTGCGGCTGCGCTTCGACATCTTCTTACCCTCAGAAAGCACCATGCCCTGGTTGAGCAGTGCGCTGAAGGGTTCGGTGAAGCTGACATAGCCAAGGTCAAAGAGAACCTTGGTAATAAAGCGCGAGTACAGCAGGTGCAGAATGGCGTGCTCAACACCACCGACATACTGGTCAACGGGCGCCCATTTTTCGGCCTCTGCCGGGTCAAATGCCTTCTCGGAGTCGTTCGGAGAGAGGAATCGCAGGAAATACCACGAACTGTCAACGAAGGTATCCATGGTGTCAGCGTCGCGCAGGGCGGGGCTACCATCGCGCGGGTCAGCTACGTTGATCCAGTCTTCGGCAGCGGCGAGCGGCGACTTGCCCTTGGGCTTCAGGTCGAGACCCTCAGTCGAAGGCAATTCAACCGGCAACTGATCGAACGGAACAGGAATTAGTTCACCATCAGCGCCGTGGATGATCGGGATGGGGGTTCCCCAGAAACGTTGACGGCTAATCAGCCAGTCGCGCAAACGATACGTCTTGGCTGCGCGACCTGTTCCGGCTGCCTCAAGCTGCTCAACAATCTTCTTGATCGCGTTGTTTTTGCTTAGCCCATCGAGTGGCCCTGAATTGATCATGCGGCCATCACCCTGCAGCGACTTTCCGGAGTCGCGGGGGTTCAGCGGTGGCAGGTCATCCGGAAGGATCGCCATACCGTTTTCGTCGAGCTCGAGAACAGGAATCGCACCGGTGATGGGCGCGTTGGTGTCAAGGACGACTCTCACAGGCAGGTCGAACTTGATCGCAAATTCGAGGTCACGCTGGTCGTGGGCGGGCACGGCCATGACCGCTCCGTGACCGTAGTCGGCAAGCACGTAGTCGGCAGCCCAGATCGGGATCCGCTCCCCCGTTACCGGGTTGATGGCAAAGCGGTCGAGCGGGATGCCCGTCTTCTCTCGGCCGGCGTCCTTGCGCTCAATTTCCGTCTGCTTTTGAGTCTGCTCAAGGTAGCTGGCGAAGGCCGTCTTGACGTCGTCGCTGGCATCCGCCACAAGTTCGGCAGCAAGATCTCCGTCGGGAGCAACCACCATGAAGGTGACGCCGTAGAGGGTGTCTGGGCGCGTCGTGAAGACGGTGACTTTCTCGGAGCGACCTTCGATCTCGAAGTCGACATCGGCACCGATCGAGCGACCGATCCAATTGCGCTGCATCGAGAGAACCTTCGAGGGCCAAGCGCCCTCAAGCTGGTTGAGGTCATCGAGCAGGCGGTCAGCGTAATCGGTGATCTTGAGGTACCACTGGGTGAGCTTCTTCTTGACGACAACAGCGCCCGAGCGCTCAGAGGTGCCATCGGCCAGCACCTGTTCGTTCGCTAATACCGTCTGATCTACCGGGTCCCAGTTGACCCACGAGTCTTTGCGATACGCGAGGCCCTTTTCGTACATCTTGAGGAACAACCACTGGTTCCACTTGTAATACTCGGGGTCGCTCGTGTGCAGAACGCGATCCCAGTCAAATGAGACACCGTAAAGCTTCATGCTCTTCTTCTGCTGTGCGATGTTGTCGTACGTCCACCCGCGAGGGTCAGTGCCGCGCTCGATGGCCGCGTTCTCTGCCGGAAGACCGAAAGAATCCCATCCGATGGGGTGCAACACGTTGAACCCACGCTGGCGCCAGTAACGCGCAGCAATGTCGCCGAAGGCGTACGCCTCAGCGTGCCCCATGTGCAGGTCACCTGAGGGGTACGGGAACATGTCGAGAATGTATTTGCGGGGGCGCTTGTCGTCAGGGTCGCTGGTCGCGAACGGCTTGAGCTCTTCCCACTTGGCCTGCCACTTGGCATGAATCGCCGCAACGTCGTAGTCCGAGGTTGCATCACGATCGTCGTGGGAACCAGCGAAGTTGGGCTGCTCAGTCACTAAACACTCTCAATTCGTTACAGGGAAGATCCAAGATTACCCACGCCAGGGCCACACTCGACGGGGCCAAACATGATCGGGTACATCAATTGTCTATAAGTTGACGCATCTCACAGTACACAGCCAAGCAGGTTGCCGAGCGACGACGCCCATCTACCCTTGGTCGACGCCGAGCACTGCGAGAAGCGCGGCAGCCTTCAGCTTGACCTCAGCGAGTTCCTCCGTTGGAATCGAGAGCGCCGTGATGCCGCCACCTGCACCAATTGTCGAGCCCCGATCATCCATCACAATTGAGCGGATGACCATGGCCAAGTCAACGGCACCGTCAAGCCCCACATAGCCGAACACTCCCGAATAGATGCCGCGCGGTGATCGTTCTAGTGAGTCAAGAATGAGAGTGGCTGAGTGCTTGGGTGCCCCCGTCATGGAGCCTGCAGGGAAGCAGGCGGCAATTGCATCGACCGCGCTGATCTCAGACCTGAGTTGTCCTGTAACCGTGCTGACTAACTGATGCACGGTGGCATAACTTTCCACCGCGAACAGGTGGGAAACCTCAACAGATCCGACCTCGCAGACGCGGCCAAGGTCGTTACGCATGAGGTCGACAATCATGACGTTTTCAGCACGTTCCTTGTCGCTCGCGAGCAGTTCAGCACGCAAACGGTCATCCTCGTGCGGATCAGCGTCTCGCCGTCGAGTGCCTTTGATCGGCTTAGTCTCGATCACGCCGGACGGGTCAATCGAAAGAAACTGTTCGGGCGACGAACTCAACAGTGCTATGCCGCCCACCTGCAGAAAACCGCCGTGGTGACTGGGGTTTGCCGCACGCAACGCAAGATAGATCGGCACCGGATCGGCAGCGGGTTCGACGCTCACGTTTGTCGTCAAGCACAGCTGATAGGCATCGCCCTCTACGATCGCGTGCTGACATTTCGCAATCATTTCGAGGTACTCGTCATCGGTATCGCGCCAGGTTGCGTGTGGAGTTTCTACGCTCTCGAGCGTTGAAGTCGGGCTTGTTCTGCGCGCAGCTCGTGTGACGAGATCTTCCATGTCGTGACGCCATTGCTTAAGCTCTGTGGTCCAGCTCTCCCCCAACGCCAGGATGCTGAGGATCTTCGACTCGTGATCACACACGATTGCTCGATCTACCCATAACCAGGCGGTATCCGGAGTCGACGCGGAGCTTTTGATCGGCACGCCCATCGTTGCCGCACGCAACTCATAGCCAAGCCAGCCAACCCATCCCAGCCGAAAGCCTGGCGCAACCGCGGAGCAATCGACGTCACGAGTCGTGAACTCGCGACGCATCCAGTCCACGACAGGTTCGGTGAGTTCGGTGCTGAGAACCGCGCGCGTCGACACCGCGAGATAGCTGCGCCCTGTGCTCGCCGCGACTCCGCTGTCGAGCCACACGGCCCCAGAAGCATCGGTGCCGCTCGTCGCCATCAGCTCTGCGAACACGGCTGCGGGGTCGACCCAGCTCGGCAGGTCAGCAGAAAGAACGCGAGAGCGCATAACCTAAGCCTATGAGTGCGAACGCGGTTTATCAGTGGCAAGACAGTCAACTCACCGAGGTAAATCCTCAACCGCGTGAAGTCACTCCGCTCACGGTCGCCGATTCGTGGCTTGTTGATGGCGGAAAGGTGCTCGCCCTTAACCTGCATCGTCAACGATTCTTGGATGCCGTACCCGCCACCCTGCAGGACGTCGCGAACGATTTCTTTACTGCTGCGGTCGCACAACTCCCCCGCGCTGGTGCTTGGTTTCCGCGTGTCGAGCTTCGCGGAGCCAAGTTCTTTCTGATCCTCCGCCCCGCCCCCGAACGTCATCGCTCGGCGAAGGCGATCAGTTTCACGGGCGACGATCCGCGCACGACTCCCACCATCAAGGGCCCAGACATCGATGCGATGGGAGCGCTTCAGGCCGGCGCGCTCGCCCACGGCGCCGATGAGGCAATCATTCTGAGCGACGACGGCTACGTCATCGAGGGTGCCTACAGTGCGGTGTTGTGGTGGCGAGGCGACATTCTGTGCGGTCCACCGGCAGACTTCGATCGCATCGATAGTGTGACAGCGCGTAGCGCCCTCACCCTCGCGCGAGCGCTCGGCCTTGACACTCACGAGGAGGCGGTCACGCCAACCGAGCTTGAGGGCACCGAAGTGTGGATTCTGAACGCACTTCACGGCATCCGAATTGCTTCTGCCTGGGTCGACGGCCCTGAGCTGGCAGAGAAGCCTGGGCGGCTTGCTCAGTGGCGCACGCGCCTTGAGGCGCTCTCTCGCACGATTTAGCCAGCCGCTGTTCGGATGTGGTCGCTAGGCTCGCTGTGTGGACCCGGTTGACCTCTCCTTTAGTGCAGCGCCGCTCGCCGCCATCGGCGACTTCGGCGGTTGGCTCAACGATGCCCTGAGCTATGTTCTCGACACGGTTCAGTCGGTGCATCCAGCGCTGCGCACGCCGTTGGCCGGTCTCGCGATCCTGCTGGAGACCTCGATTCTTATCGGGTTGATTGTGCCGGGCGACACGATCGTTATTGTTGCGAGTACCGCGGTGAGCGGGCCAGTAGAAATGGTGGTTCTGATCGCTGTGGTCATCGTCGGCGCGCTCACGGGTGAGAGCATCGGGTTTGCCCTCGGTCGCTATTTCGGGCCAAAGATTCGACATTCGGCACTGGGCAGGCGCATCGGCGAAGCGCATTGGGGGCAAGCGGAACGCTATCTTGGCCGTCGTGGCGGCATCGCCGTTTTCATTTCACGATTCTTGCCTGTGCTGCATTCCCTGATTCCGGTCACGGTGGGTATGAGCGCCATGCGCTATCGAACGTTCATGGCGTGGACGGTTCCTGCAACAACAATCTGGTCGATTGGCTATGTCTCGGTTGGCGCACTTGCCGCAGGCAGTTTTCGCGAACTGCTCGATCAACTGCACTATGCCGGGTATATCTTCGTTGCGATCGTTGTCGGCTTTGTGCTTCTGGCGCTCATCGCTAAGAAGCTCCTGCAGCGGTCACAGCGTCGCCACATGGAGCACCACGACAGCGAACACGAATAGTCGCAGCCGCCAGACACAACCAGCAAAAGAGGGGCGGATGCACGTGCATCCGCCCCTCTTCACTGGACTAGCCAGTGGACTGTGCTAGCTGAGGCCGTTCTCGCTCAACCATGCACTTGCGATGTCGTCAGAAGACATCTTGTCTACCGTGCTCTGCACGTTGAGTGCCACGAGGCCCTCAGGGGTGAGCTTGGCGCTGACAGCGTTGATGACATCGGCGACCGAGTCCGCAACATCTACGTTCACGAGCGGAACAACGTTGGATGCCAAGAACAGCCCCTCAGGGTCAGTCAGGGTCACGAGGTTCTCGGTCTGGATGCGCGGGTCGGCGCTGTAGACGTTGGCGATGTTGATTGTTCCGGCTACGAGAGCGTCGGCTGTGGTGTCGCCCGTGGCTGTGAAGCTCACCGTTGCACCGTAGACGTCCTGGAGACCAGTAGGACCGTAGGGGCGCTCTTCGAGCTCAGCGTTTCCACCGAGCTTGAGGTCACTCACCCCGGCGAGGTCCGCAAGCGAAACAAGCGAGTTCGCTGAGGCGAAGTCTGCAGTCACGTTGTAGGAGTCCTGGTCAGTTGCGGATGCCTGATCGAGCACTGTGAGCCCTTCGGGCAGTGCATCGGCCAGTTCAGCGTAAACATCCTCGGACGCCGTGGCGGTCGTGTCGGGGCTGTAGAACTGAAGAAGGTTTCCCGTGTATTCAGGGAAGACGTCTACTTCGCCACTCTCTAGGGCGGGGAGGTAGGCGTCGCGCTGGCCGATCTGGAATTGGCGTTTAACGTCAAATCCAGCATTCTCTAGGGCCTGCGCATAAATTTCGGCAATGATTTCGTTGGAGTAGTACGCCTGCGAACCAACAACGATGGTCTCGCTGTTGGCGTTCTCATCACCAGAACCGGTGTCTAATGGGTCACCGGATGCACACCCTGACAGGGCCATTGCCACCCCGACCGCGGCGGCGCCAAGCGCGAGCCGGCCTTTGTTTTTTGCTGTGAACATTTCTATCCTCTTCTTTCTTGGGCAGACTTTGCTGCCGCCGCACGTCGTCGAGGTGACGACGTGCGGACATCTTTAGCACGCCCAGCCGAGACTCCGCGGGGAATCGCGAATTGCTGGATGAGCGCAAAAATTCCATCGAGTGCGAGAGCTAGGGCGGCGATCAAAAGCGCGCTGCCGAGCATCTCGTCATATCGCTGAAGCGGAAGCCCACGGAAAATGTAGATTCCGAGCCCGCCAAGGCCGACATAGGCCGCAAGCGTAGCTGTGGCAACCACTTGAAGCGTGGATGCGCGCAGCCCACCGATGAGCAATGGCAAGCCGAGCGGCACTTCAACTTTCCACAGAATCTGCCACTCCGTCATGCCAACGGCACGCGCGGCGTCAGTGATGTGGCGATCAACCGCCTCGATTCCGGCGTAGGCGCCAGCAAGAGTCGAAGGGATCGCAAGCAGGACGAACGCTGTGATGGCGGCCAACTGGAGCTGCGCTTGAGCGACCCCGATGAGAAGCACCAGGAACAGGATGAGCCCGAACGATGGCAATGCTCGCGCCGCGCCAGAGAGTCCGACAGCAAAGTCGCGACCCTTGCCTGTGTGCCCAATGAAGAATCCAAGCGGAATCGCAATGATGGCCGCTATCGCCACGGAAATGAATGTATAGAAGAGGTGCTCTTCGAGGCGAAGCGGAATGGGATTGCTGCCCTCAAGTCGCTCTGGCGAAAACAACCATTGCAGTGCTTCAAGAATGAGGTTCATGCGGTCACCTCCGCAGCAACAGCAGCAGGCTGGCCCGACTTCATCTTCTTGACCGTTGTCCACGGCATGAGGAGTCGGCCGAGAAGTACGAGTCCGCGGTCAATAAGGAGGGCGACAACAACGGTCATGACGACCCCGGCGAAAATCTCCTCGATAATCCGACGCTCGAATCCGTTGGTGAAGAGATATCCCAGACTTGTGACGCCGATCAGAATGCCTACGGTGACGAGACTCACCGTGGATACTGCTGCGACTCTTAGCCCGGCAAGGACGACCGGGCCGGCAAGGGGAAAGTCGACGGTCCAAAATCGCCGCCATCCACCAAATCCGACCGCGGTCGCTGACTGTCGGATCGCAGGATCAACCGAGGCGAGAGCATCCGCAACTGACCGCGCCATGATGGCGACCGCATAGAGAGTAAGAGCGATAGTGATATTCAGTTCGCTAAGAAAGCTGATGCCCAGGAGCGGAGGCAGGATCACGAACAGCGCTAACGACGGGATCGTATAAAGCAATCCGGCGACGGTCAGCAGGATGCCGCGGGTGAGTTTGAAGCGGTAAGCAAACCACCCCAACGGGATGGAAATCAGGAACCCGAGCACGATCGGAGGCACGCTCAACCGAACATGTTCGAGAGTGAGGCTCCAGATCAAATCAAGGTTGTTGATGATCCAGTTCACTCGTGAGCCAACCCGCCAACGAGCACTCCGGCACCACGCCCTTCGCTGTCAACAAGAATCGTTCCCGACTCTGTCTTCTTGAGCGAGAGAGCACGCTTGCCACGGTCGGTGCCAATAAAGTTCGCCACAAAGTCGCTTGCGGGATTCGCCATGATCTCGTTGGGGCTGCCAACCTGCGCAATCTTGGCGCCTTTCTCAAGGATCACCACTTGATCGCCGAGCAAGAATGCTTCGTCGATGTCGTGGGTTACAAAAACGATCGTCTTGTCGAGCTCGTGTTGGAGTCGAATCGTCTCTTGCTGCAGCTCAGCTCTGACGATCGGATCAACAGCGCCAAAAGGTTCGTCCATCAAGAGGATGTTTGGATTTGCTGCAAGCCCGCGGGCCACGCCCACTCGCTGCTGCTGGCCCCCCGAAAGTTGGCTCGGGTATCGGTCAGCGAGACTACGACTCAGCCCAACAGTGTCGAGAAGCTCAAGCGCTTGGGCTCGAGCTTGTTTCTTGGGCACGCCATTGAGAGTCGGAACCGTCATGACGTTATCGATGACTTTGAAGTGCGGTAGAAGCCCGGAGTTTTGCATGACGTAACCGATGCTGCGCCTGAGAGCCACCGGCTCTTTGCGCATGATGCTGTCGC
>Ga0307486_1002320_pt1 | contig 13409 bp, 12 predicted proteins | sample CBIW02metaG_FD_203663 | JGI IMG/M metagenome (GOLD analysis project Ga0307486, IMG submission 203663) | Sea-ice brine microbial communities from Beaufort Sea near Barrow, Alaska, United States - CBIW 0.2 | ecosystem: Environmental > Aquatic > Marine > Coastal | place: USA: Alaska | collected... | reverse complement strand
CAAGGAATGAACGCCGGTTTTGAAGATATATCTGTTCTGGATGATTTGATGCTGCAATATGGAGACGATTGGGAAAAGATTTTCCGGGAATATGAAAACAGCCGGAAACCTAATACAGATGCCATTTCTGAACTGAGTTACCGCAATTTTATAGAAATGAGCAGTAAAACAGCTGATCCCGGATTTTTATTGAGAAAAAAGATCGAAAGGCGTTTTTCTGAAAAATATCCTGATAAATGGGTTCCCTTGTATTCCAGGGTGACTTTTTCAAATAAGCCCTATGCTGAGGCGCTTAGCATTGGGGATGAGCAACGGGGAGTAATGGATAAAGTAATGGAACTAAGGGATATTGAGAATAAATGGGACAGCAAAGAGGTGGAAATGCTTATTCTTAAGCTTTTGGATAATAACAAATAGGGATTTAAATTAATTCATCTTCTTCCTGCTGCATATTCAGGTTCAAACATTTATAAACTTCTTTCAGGGTATCCTGATCTTCTGTCAGTATAATTAACATGTCATTTGGCTCAATCTCTGTTGCCCCGTTTGCAGTTATAAATTTGTCATTTCTTGAGATCATTGCAATAATTGCTTTCCTCGGAAATTTCAAATCAACGATGGCTTTGCCAACAGAATGGTTGTTTTCCGGAATTACAATTTCCCGGATAAAGGATTTGGCGCCATCGTTTAAAAATGTGTCCACCGGGGATTTGGGTTTTGCTTTTTCGGGAAGTGCCACATGCAACCATTTTGCTATTATAGAAAGGCTTGTGCCCTGAACCAACACCGAACTTAAGGAAACAAAAAACACAATATTAAATATCATATCCGCTTTTTCAATACCGGCCAATAGAGGATATGTGGCAAATACAATAGGCACGGCACCCCGTAATCCTACCCAGGATAAATAAAATCTGCGGCGCATTTTCATTTTGAAAAACATCAAACTTATAAATACGCTTAGCGGCCGTGCTATAAGGATAAGGAAAACTGAAACAAATATTCCAATTCCTACGACCGGAAGCACATGACTTGGGTACACAAGTAATCCCAGAGTTAAGAAGAGAACTATTTGCATAAGCCAGGCCAGGCCGTCAAACATTTTCATAATGGTTCGTTTATGAATAATGTCGTGATTTCCCAAATAAACCGCACTTAAGTAAACCGCTAAAAATCCATTCCCGCCAAGGAAGTTGGTGGCAGAAAATGTTATGAACATCAGTGCTATGGCTAAAACCGGATATAGACCTTCAAAATCCAGTTTGATGCGGTTTATGAGTTTTTTGCTTAATTTCCCGAAGATAAAACCAAGTGCAGCCCCAATTAATATTTGTTGAAGAAACAGGGGGATGATGCTATAAATGCTTTTATCCTGATTGACTACCAGGCCTAAAAAGGCAATCGTTAGAAAATAAGCCATCGGATCATTACTTCCGCTTTCCAATTCCAATGTTGGCCGAAGGTTGGATTTTAATGCGAGATTTTTAGACCTGAGAATAGAGAAAACCGCAGCTGCATCTGTTGAAGAAACAATGGCGCCAAGCAATAAACCTTCATAAATAGTGAAATCTGTAATAAACCACACAAATGCCCCAACAGATAAGGCTGTTAACAAAACTCCCAATGTAGATAGCGAAACACCTTGCCAAACAACAGGTTTAATAGATTTCCAGCTGGTATCCAGTCCACCTGAAAAAAGAATAAAATTAAGGGAAACTATGCCTATAAACTGAGCAATTTGGGGGTCGTTAAAATGAATTTTCCCAATCCCTTCCGATCCTGCCAAAATACCTACCAACAAGAATAAAATTAAAGTAGGAACTCCAAATTTATAGGAGGTTTTTCCAGCTAAAATACTTATAAGTAAAAGAAGGGAGCCAATTAGGAGAATATTTTCAGTGGTAATTTGCATAAAGTATAGGACCGAAATTTATTAGAGTGTAAAATATTTATTTATATTTTTTGGGAAAGCTGAGACAAGGATTTCTCTTAAAACGAATGAAGCCGGGAAGGCCCAATTTGTAACTTAATAATTCAGCTAACTTTTATTTGGAATTTTTTTGAGCAATTCCAGGAATTTCTTTTTAAACTTTTCTATTCTTGGAATTGAAACATTTTGAATGTAAGGGTTGTCTGGATTAAGTTTTTCATAATTTTGATGGTAATCCTCGGCTCTCCAAAATTTTTGAAATGGCACGACTTCAGCAGCAATAGGTTTATCGTAATTTTTGGCGACTTTCGCTTTAATGTCTTCGATAATCTTTTTTTGTTCCTCGTTCTGAAAGAATATTATGGAACGGTATTGAGATCCGATATCCGGCCCCTGGCCATTAACCTGGGTAGGATTTTGCGATCCAAAATAAACCCGCACCAAAGTGGCAAAATCAACTTTTTTGGGGTCATAAATAACTTCTACAGATTCGGCATGGCCTGTTTTTCCGGTATTGCTGGCTTCATAAGTCGGGTTTTTGGTATGCCCTCCGGAATATCCTGAAATCACTTCTTCCACTCCTTCAACACTTTCGTAAACTGCCTCAACACACCAAAAACAACCACTGGCGAAATAGGCCCGGGCCTTATTGTCCTGGACCGGAACTTCTATCGGTTTGGCGTTGGTGGTTTCTTCCTTTGATGGATTCTGCGTGCTGCCGTTGCCACATGAAAACACAAATAATGATAAGGTTAACAGGATCATTTTCATCTTAATAAAATTTTATAGGCCAATGCAAATTACCTTTATTATATTAACAAGAAGAAAGAATATAGATAATAGACTATTAAGTTGATACATAAATTTTTACAGAATTTTATGTATCAATTTTTTGCCGTCACATTAATACATTAAATCCAGAACCGACTTTGATTTTTCGCGCAGATTCCAGCAAATGAATATTTTCTCTAAATTCTTTAGTCTTGATTATCTTTTCTTCGGTTTATTTCTTTTTGAATTTTCCTTCAAGGGTTTTCTTCCCGAAAATAGCATAGTCCATAGCTAAGTCGCCATTGATGGAAAAACCTAACCAATCAAGATCCAATTCCCCGTTAGGTTGCGGAGTAATAGTTGCAATTGGGATATTTCTGTCAAATTTAGCCCAGGGAATTTTGTCTCCCTCAGAATTGATATCGGAAGGATCTGTTAAATAGACATTGATTAAGTTATTATTGGTCTTTTCAAATTTTACATTTACGTATATTTTATCGGGAGAAAGACACAATTCAGAAGTTGAGGTAAAATTTAAATCCAGGCAATAACACTCACAATTAAGATCGGCTTCCTCTCCAATTCTTATATATTGGCCTTCAATTGTTCCTGTCGAATCTTTGGAATCGGTCTTGGATGTAGACTCAGTTTTGGAATAATCTTTATTGTTTCCGGATTCGGTTAGGCTTTCCGATCTGGTTTCTGAATTATGGTTGCCGGATTCCTGATTTTTACAGGAACTAAGAATAAAAAAGCAACCAATTGTGGTTAAGATCAATTTGAATTTCATAGCTGTGGGGTTTTGTAATGCCATAAAATTAGGGTATTTATCGAGTCTTTATGCCAAAGAGTTGTTAATGCTTAATTTTCAAAAAAAAAAGGGATATTCAGAAAGTATTCAATATACTTTTCGAATATCCCTTAAATAAAAAGAATCTATTCTTAAATTTTAGAAAAGAGTTTTTCCATTTTTTCCTGTTCTTCTTTGGCCAACTCTTCGTCAACTAAAATTCTACCGCTGTGCTCATCGGTAATAATTTTTCTTCTGCTTGAAATTTCCACGATAACCTGTGGTGGAATAGTGAAATATGACCCTCCGGAAGCACCACGTTCTACTGGAACTATAGCTAATCCATTTTTCACATTGACTCTAATTCGTTTATAAGCGCTTATCAACCTTTTTTCAATTAGGTTTTCCAACTCATTGGATTTTTTAACCAACAATTCTTCTTCCTTCTTGGTTTCAGCAAGAATAGCATCAAGTTCACCTTTCTTGTGTGCAAGGTGCTTTTCACGGTCTGTCAAACGTTCTTTGGTTTGATCAATCACCTGTTTTTTCTGCTCTATTTGAGCCCTGTATTCTTTGATGTTCTTTTCGGCAAGTTCAATTTCAAGTTCCTGAAATTCAATTTCCTTGCTTAATGCGTTAAATTCACGGTTGTTCCGGACATTTTTTTGTTGTTCGGTATATTTTTTAATCGCTGCCTTAGAATCATCAATAAGAACTTTCTTGTTTTTTATGTCGGTATCGATAAAATCTAAATCGCCGTCTAATTTTTGTATACGTGTATTTAACCCGGCTACCTCATCTTCTAAGTCTTCTACTTCTAAAGGAAGTTCGCCTCGTACATTTCTAATTTCATCTATTCTGGAATCGACTAGTTGAAGATCGTACAACGCTCTTAACTTTTCTTCTACAGTAACATCGGTTTTTTTTGCCATAGTTAATAATACTTGATAGGATTTGTTTTTGTATTCGATAAAATAAGTGCAAAATTAGGGATTTTTTTACTAAGATACACGTGTAATAGGTTTTTTGTGTATTGTTCACTTTCATAGTGGCCTATATCTGCCAAAACGAGTTTTCCTTCTGCTTTATAGAAATCGTGATACTTTAAATCGGCGGTAATAAAAAAATTGGCCCCGGCTTTTTTTGCATTTTCAATGGCAAAACTTCCGCTTCCGCCAAGTACAGCTACTTTTTTTACCGGTTTGTCCAGGAGTTGGGAATGACGGATACATTTGGTATGAAAGGTATTTTTAATCTGGGCCAGAAATTCTGTTTCCTCCATTTCCTCAGGCAAATCCCCAATCATTCCCATTCCCATTTGCTGATGGGCATTATCCAAAGTAATAATTTCATGAGCCACCTCTTCATAAGGGTGGTTTTTAAAGAGCGCTTTTAAGATTTTAGCTTCAAGATGTTTGGGAAAAGTAATTCCTATTTGGGTTTCTTCTTCAAAATGAGTTTCTCCAATTTTCCCGATCACCGGATTTGCTTCTGCATTAGCTTTGAAACTGCCCATGCCTTGAAGGTTAAAGCTGCATTCATCATAATTTCCAATAGAACCCGCTCCGGCTTCATAAAGCTTTTTCCGTAACATTTCTGCCTGGGAAGTGGGTATGTAAGTGGTGAGTTTTTTTATGCCGTTTTTTTTCGGAATTAAAATTTTGGAGTTTGTAATGTGGAGTTTCTCACATATCATCTTATTTACTCCCAGGTGATGATTGTCCAGGGCAGTATGAATGGCGTATATGGCAATATTATTTTGAATGGCCTTTATCACGGTCCTTTCTACATAATTGTTGCCATTCAGCCTTTTTAATCCAGAAAAAATGATGGGGTGGAAGCTAACAATTAGATTGCAATTTTTGGATATGGCTTCTTCAACGACTTCTTCCAGAGTATCAAGAGTAATTAAAATTCCGGAAACCGGCGTATTGTGATCTCCCACCAATAATCCAACATTGTCAAAATCTTCGGCGGTTGCGGCCGGTGCAAAATCTTCCAGGTGTTTTATAACCTCAGCAATTAACATGGGTTTACTATTTTAATTCAAATATAAATATTATACATTCGTAACAATGAGTATACTTCGAAAAATCCTGTTCCCATTCGCTTTATTATATGGCATCGTGATGCTTATGCGAAATTTCTTATATGATATTAAGGTATTTAAATCCAGTTCATTTCCGTTCCCAGTAATTTGTGTAGGGAACTTAAGCGTTGGGGGAACCGGAAAATCCCCAATGATAGAGTACCTGCTCACGCTACTTGTGTCAAATCATAAAACCGCCACGCTAAGTCGGGGCTATGGCCGTAATTCCAGTGGATTTCATCTTTTGGATGGAGGTGAAACAGCAGAAATGGTAGGGGATGAGCCCTTGCAATTTAAATCTAAATTCAGGCACGCCATAGTTGCGGTGGACGAAAAACGAACAAGAGGGGTTTCCATGTTGCAATCAAGTTGTGCTCCCGAGGTAATCTTATTGGATGACGCTTTCCAGCACCGAAAAGTGAAAGCGGGATTAAATATTCTTTTAACTACTTATAATGAATTATATATAGACGATTTTATATTGCCCACAGGCAACTTAAGGGAACCTGCATCTGGGGCTCAACGTGCACAGATAATAGTGGTGACAAAATGCCCAAAAAATCTAACGGTCAAAAACCAGATCAAAATAAAAAAAAGGCTTAGGCTGAAGAATTATCAAAAATTATTCTTCAGTTATATAGAATATAGTAACAAGGTTTATAGTGAAAAACCGGGGAAGTTGATAAGCTCAATTTCAGATGAAAAAATAACGTTGGTTACAGGAATTGCAAATTCGCAACCTTTATGCGATTATCTCGATCAACTTCACATTGATTTTGAGCATTTAAATTTCCCCGATCATCATAAATTCACAAAGGGAGATTTAAATCAAATAATGGAAGCTCCATTGGTTTTAACAACTGAAAAGGATTTTATGAGATTGAAAGGAGTTATATCGCATCCAAATTTGTATTACATTCCTATTAAAATGAAATTTACAGGCAGCAAGGCCCTGGAATTTGACCAACAAATTGAACGATATGTCTTAAATGAAAAATGAGGTGCATTGCACCCCATTTTAAGTTTTGGCTAATTCAAACTATATATTCTTTATATATACTTTTCCTTACCCCTTCTGTTCAAACAATATGCCAAGATATTATACCTGGATTTTACTGGCGGCAAGATGCAAGTTTATTTTATTGAAAAATTCTTCTGTTTTATAGGGTTTAGGTATAATATCGGTGAACCCGTTCAGAAAAAATTCGTCCAGATTTTCATCCAGGGTTACCGCGGTAAGTGCAACAATGGGAATTTGTTCGTCAAATTTCCGAATCTCTATAGTAGCTTCAATTCCACTAATGCCCGGCATATGGATATCCATTAATATAAGGTCAAAAACACTGTTTTTCACCATTTCTATGGCAATAGTTCCATTATCGGCAACATCACAAATCACCTGATTTTTTTCCAGAATTTTACGGGTAATCATTTGGTTGATCTTATTATCTTCGACAATTAAGATCCTTTTATTGTGCATCGTGCTATTGGAAGGCGGTGTAATTCCTTTTCCATTTTCATCTGGAGTTGTTTTGAGCTCTTCAAGAGCCTCAAACTTAAGGTCAAAACTAAAGGAAGAACCCTTGCCTAGGTCGCTAACCAAGTTTATATCACTATGCATTAAATTCAATAAATTCTTGACTATGGAAAGCCCCAGGCCTGTTCCACCAAATTTCCGGTTTATTTGCATAGAACCCTGGGTGAAATTTTCAAAGATTGCAGTTTGTTTTTCCTTGGTAATTCCTTCGCCATTGTCTTTAATTTCGAAGTGTAAAAAATACTGCTGGCCCACCTGATGGTTTTTCTTAACATTGATCCAGATATCGCCATCTTCAGTAAATTTGATCGAATTTCCGATAAGGTTAATCAGGATCTGAGAAATTTTGAGTGGATCTCCTTTTAATTTTTTTGGAATTTGCGTGTCAAAACTAAAATGCAATTTGGTTTTTTTGACGTCGGCAGAATTTTTAAGTGCTATCAAAACATTCGAAATGCGCTTTTCCAGGTTGAATGAGGTATCCAGGATTTCCATTTTATTCGCCTCAAGTTTGTTGAGATCCAGAATGTTATTAATTAAGGATAATAAATATTCTCCCGAGAATTTCAGCGAATTTAAATGTTCCTTTTGATTCTCGGTTGGGCTTTCATCCAATAATAAATGGGTTAATCCGGTGACAGCATAGAGCGGAGTTCGTAACTCGTGGGTAATTGTTGAAAGGAATTCCGCCTTTGCCAAAGATGCTTTTTCGGCATTATCTTTGGCTATGGTTAGTTCATCATTTTTTTTCTGAAGCAATTCATTTGCCTTAGCGCGTAGATTATTGTTCTTATATAAAGACAAGGTCAACAGGGAAAGTATCGTAATAAGGGCAACACTTAAAATGGTGGTTAGTTTATTGACCTTTAGCGAGCGTTCCTGTTCCGCATTTTGTATCTTAAGTTGCTTAACATTAGATCTTAAAGCATCTACTCCGTAACGGGTATTAGCCTCAAGAGCAAGGGCCTCCCGGTTCATAGCGAAAATAGAGTCACGCACATGATTGCTTGTTTTAAGGTAAGCAAGGGATTGGCTGTATTTTTTTTGTGATTCGTAAATTTGACTAAGTAGATCATTGGAATACATGATCATTCCGCCAAAATCGTTGGTATTGGTAATTTTCAGGGATTTTTGTGCTTCTGATTCTGCTTCTTCAAGCCGGTTAAGTCTTAAATATGCCCTGCCTTTATAATAATGCAATCGAGAAGTCTCGAATAAATTAGTGCTTTCAGCCAAATAAATTTCAGCCTTGTTGAATTGGGAAATTGCCAGGTTACTGTTTTTGTTAGAATTATCTAAATTTAAAGTGATAATGCCACGGTTAAGGTTTACCAAACCAAGATATTCGGTATTGTTCTCTTTTGAGTAATAACCTTCCGATAGATTTAAATATTTATTGGCCCGTTCAAAATCATTTTTTATATTGAAAATTTTAGCAAAATTCAGATAGCTATAGGCCAAACCGGATTCATCATTAATTTCGCGTTGAATTGAAATTGCACGTTGTAGTTCTGTAATAGCCTGAGTATAATCATGGCGTATGTAAAACAATTTAGAAAGAATACTACTTGAAAGCGCGATGTACTTTTGGTTGTTAATTTCTTTTGAAAGTTCTATAGCATTTTTGAGCTGGATGAGTGCCTTTTCAAAATTTAGAACATTTATGGAGATTTCGGCTTCTTTTAACAGATTTTGAATATTGCTATTTATATCTGAAATTTCTTCATCGCTTTTTTGCTGAGCTACTGAAGTGTAACAGGAAAAAAGAAGTAAAAACGTTAAAATAATGTTCTTCATTGGGGGAAATGCTGGTACATAATTTTGTTAAATATAGTTAATTCTTTGAAACGAAAGAAATTAAATCTATAAGTCGGCTGGAATAGCCAACTTCATTGTCGTACCATCCAATAAGTTTGATCAAATCCCCACCAATAACCGAGGTCATTTGCGAATCGAAAATACAGGAATAAGGGTTGCCAATAATATCAATGGAAACAAGGGGTTCTTCGGTATAACTCAAATAATTTTTAAGATAAGTTCGGGATGCTTCTTCAAAAACCGAATTTACTTCTTCTATAGTTGTTGGTCTGTGGACATTTAATGTCATATCTGTAAGCGAACCGTTGGGTACCGGCACCCTGATTCCGCAACCGCCAATAACATCCTTCAAATCGGGGAAAATCCGGGTAAGTGCCTTGGCCGCCCCAGTGGTGGTTGGAATTATTGATAGTGCAGCCGCACGGGCCCTGCGCCAATCCCTATGAGGTTTGTCATGCAAACTTTGATCGGTGGTATATGAATGTATTGTGGAGATATAGGCGTGTTTTACCCCAAAATTTTTATTGATCACATCCAGCATTGGTGCTGCATTATTAGTCGTACAGGACGCATTGGAAATTATTCTTTCACTGCCGTCCAGAATATTTTCATTTACTCCTAAAACCACCATTTTAATTTGGTCGTCATCCGGGGGTACAGAAAGAATAACTTTTTGAACACCTTCCTTAAGATGGTGTTTTAAATCCTCGGTTTTTTTAAATTTTCCGGACGCTTCCACCACATATTCAACTCCGTATTTAGACCAGTCGATGTCCTTTGGATGATTATAATTGAGCACGGGAATTTCCCTGTTATTAATGACAATATGGGAATTGATTGAAGCAATATCCGAATTCAGCCTTCCGTGAATGCTGTCGTATTTAAGGAGATGGGTAAGTGTCGCTGCATCGGCAATGTCATTAATTGCAACAACCTCAATTTCTTTATGATTTATTAATAGCCTGAACAAGTTGCGACCAATACGGCCGAAGCCATTGATCCCAATTTTTATTTTTTCAGTCATATTTTTTTGGGGATGAAATTAGGTTAAATGCTTTTGGGCTTTATAAGAAGATCTAACCAAAGCCGAACTTTCAACGTGGCGGAAACCTAATTCCAATCCGATATTTTCATATTTTTTGAATTGCTCCGGAGTGATAAATTGTTTTACAGGTAAATGCTTTTTACTGGGTTGTAGGTATTGACCTATGGTTACAATATCCAGATTAACGCTTTTCAAATCCTGTAAAGTCTGGATCACCTCATCTTCGGTTTCTCCCAATCCCAGCATAATTCCAGATTTGGTTCTTGTAATACCCTGGTCTTTCAGATATTTTAATACTTGAAGACTACGTTCGTATTTTGCCTGAATTCGCACTTCTCTTGTCAATCGTTTTACGGTTTCCATATTGTGGGAAACAACCTCGGGACTTACCTCGACAATCCTGTCTATATTTCGTTCATTTCCCTGAAAATCGGGAATAAGGGTTTCCAAAGTAATTCCGGGATTCATTCTCCGGATTGCCTTTACGGTTTCAGCCCAAATAATAGATCCCATATCTTTTAAATCATCGCGATCTACACTGGTAATTACTGCGTGTTTGATTTGCATTAATTTTATGGAACGGGCAACTTTCTCAGGTTCGTCCCAATCTATAGATTCCGGCCTTCCGGTTTTAACCCCGCAAAATCCACAGGAACGCGTACATACATTCCCGAGAATCATAAAGGTTGCGGTGCCTTCAGTCCAGCATTCACCCATATTGGGACAACTCGCAGCGGTACAAATAGTATTTAATTTGTATTTATCTACCACACCACGCAACTCTGTATATTTTTTTCCTGTAGGAAGTTTTACACGCAGCCATTTAGGTTTTGGAGTTGGTTTGGAGGTAGCTATAGTATCTGTTGTCATATCAAAATTCTAAGGCCCAAAGATACAATAATATGATGAAATGAATAAATTGGAGGCAACAGACTTTATCAAGGTTTTATGCCCGTCTTGTCTCAATAATCTGTGCCAGTAATTTCTTGGCGCGTAAAAGTTTTACCTTTACATTACTCATTGGTTCCTGAAGATGCTCTGCTATTTCTTTATATGATTTTTCCTGAAAATACCTCAAATTGATCACTTCCTGGTACGGGGGTTTCAGCTGTTTAATATCATTAAGCAATTGTGCTAAATGTTGTTCGCTGATTAAAGTGTCTTCAATTGAAGGGCTTTCGTCAGCAATTTTGTTAACCTTTTCGGTTCCTTCATCAGCCGTTTCCGATCTTATGGAAGACTTCATCTTGCGTATCAAATCAATATGGATATTCTTTGAGATGGCGATCAACCAAGTTTTGAAAGAGTATTTTTCGTTGAAGGTGTGAAGTTTGTCAAAAGCTTTTGAAAATGTTTGAATAGTAATGTCTTCAGCATCATATTCATTTCTGGTATGTTTAAGCTGAAAAGCATAAACGTCAACCCAAAAGGTGTCCAACAGATATTTGAAAGCAGCCTGATTTCCGGCTTTTGCCTTTTCAATTTGATGCAGCAGGAGCGCCGGGTTTATTTCCAATTGGTTGGTTTTGAAATAAGATTAATGCTAAAGATACCGAATTGTATACAAATTAAAAACAATTCCAGCACGGGAAGCATCCAGATTAAATCAAGTTCGTCCAATTTCTGAGCCGATTTCCAAAAAACGATGTATTGAATTAGAAGCCGGATTCCAAAAACAGCCAAAACCAATTGCCATTGAATTTGAAAGCTCAATAAGATCACCAATAAAATCCAAAATGCCAATTGTGAGAAATAAAACATTCCTAACAATAACTTGTGTTTTGACTTATAAAATCTGGCGGTTGAAACATGCCTGCGCTTTTGGCGGAACCAACTTTTGAAATTTGTTTTAGGTTCACTGCGGGTAATGGCTTTTTTATCAAAACAAATGGCCGTGTTGTAGGCTGTAGCGGCCTGATTTACAAATAAGTCGTCGTCACCCGATCGCACATGTAAATGTGTGGCAAATCCATTTTGGTCATAAAATTCTTTGGAGGTATAAGCCAGGTTACGCCCCACTCCCATATAAGGCAAGCCCCATTTGGCATAAGAAAAATATTGAAGGGCAGTAAGAAGCGTTTCAAACCGAATAAGTTTGTTCAAAAAGGAGGTTTTATTTTTAAAATATCCCCCATAACCTAAAACTATGGATTTTTCAGAATTAAAATTTGCTGCCATTTTTTCCATCCAGAGATCGGATACCGGAGCGCAATCTGCATCAGTGAACAATAGATAAGGATTTTTCGCCTTTTTGATGCCTAATGTAAGCGCATATTTTTTCTTGCCCCAAAAAGCCTCATTGTTTTGAACATTCACAAGTTTAACCCGTGGATCATCCTGAAGGAAATTTTCCATTACCTCTAAAGTATCATCTTCTGAAGCATCATTTATGAGAACAACTTCAAAATCGGGGTATCTTTGATTTAAGATAGAAGGTATAAACTGCTTGAGGTTTTCTGCTTCATTTTTAGCGCAAATAATAACAGAAACCGGAATATTTGATGACTCTGGATTGTTGTTTTCTGAAGTGGCAAAACTAAAATATCCTAAATAATATAGGATATTTATAATTGAGACTACCAGGAAAAGGACGAATAATGTTGTTACCATATAAGGTTAATTCTCCTAATTGGTTCCTGAACAATCTGTCCTTTCATCGGGCAATTTTCCGCAGAAGCCACAGGCTTCTCCATCTTTATTCAAAACCGGACTTTGGCTGGCACAAGTACCCGCGAATTTACCATCCTTTTTTGCCCATATTTTTATGGCAATTCCTGCGAATGCCAATCCTAACAATACTATTGTAATTAAAAATAATTCCATAACTAAGATTCTTGATGCAAAAGTAATGATAAAAATGGGCACATAGAAATGAATTCTTACATTAGAAGTGCTCAGGATTTTTTAACTAAACTTTAATTACAAAATATGCAATAATTATAGTTTACTTGCTAAATTGCATCAATAAATTAACTAAAAAAACCATATTATGAAATTTAAGAAGTTATTAATTGTTGCTGTTTTATCAGCAATTGCCTTTACATCTTGTAAAGACCAAAAGAAAGAAGAACAAGCAGAAAAAGAAAAAATGGAAATGCAGCAAATGGAAGCTGAAAAAGAGGCTGAAATGAAAGCCAATGAAGCGAAAATGGAAATGGAATCCAACAGCGTTGCCGCGAAAGCAATGGCTACTCCAGAGTTAAGTACTTTGGTTAGTGCTATGCAGTCTGCAGAATTGGTTGAAATGATGAAAACGCAAGCCGGACCATTTACCGTTTTTGCCCCTACAAACGATGCATTTTCTAAAGTCCCAAAAGCAACTTTAGATAAGTTGATGTTGCCGGAAAATAAAGCTGATCTGCAACAACTTCTTAATTATCATGTAGTTAATGGTATAATTACTTATGGCCAACTTATGCAGTCAGTTAA
>Ga0307486_1002315_pt1 | contig 13421 bp, 7 predicted proteins | sample CBIW02metaG_FD_203663 | JGI IMG/M metagenome (GOLD analysis project Ga0307486, IMG submission 203663) | Sea-ice brine microbial communities from Beaufort Sea near Barrow, Alaska, United States - CBIW 0.2 | ecosystem: Environmental > Aquatic > Marine > Coastal | place: USA: Alaska | collected... | reverse complement strand
GCAGCACAGAACTTTGCCGAAATACGTTCTGTAATAGACACAACAATCAAAAACGGATTAAATGTCTTGAAAGCCTTGGTTATTATCGCTAAATTTGATCTTCAAACTACAGACTGATTAGTTACTCCTTTTGTTTTCATATGTTTTGAATTAAAATGTTCTCTTTTGGATTTATAATAATTTTTCATCTCATAATTAAAACTTTGTTAGTACCCGATATTCTGGGCAATGCTTGGGTTTAAATCAATCTCATATTGTGGAACGGGCAACAACAATTGAAAATCTTGTATGGGACTTGTGTAAAATTCAGGACTGATTGGATCATTATACTGATCTTCAGTTGCAAAATGTTCGTTCATGACCGTGATGGCCCTGCCGGTTCTCAATAAATCGAACCATCGTTGATTTTCAAAAGCAAACTCCAGTTTTCGCTCTAATTCCAAGGCCAATTTAAAATCAAAATAACTCGCAAGTTCCTCGGATGAATAGGCAGTTAAACCTGCTCTTTCATGAACCAGATTTAATAAATCGATCGCCTCCTGAGTAGGCCCATTATTTTCATTTATTGCCTCGGCAAGAAGTAACATAGCATCTGTAAATCTAATTACCGGCCAATCATTTCCTGAATCATCCACCGTTGCAAAGTCTGAATTGTATTTTTTAATATATCTAATATCCGTTACGCGACCTTGGAAACCTATCCAGCTGTCGGCCATGGAAACATCTTTTCGTTGATCTCCACTAGGATAACTGTTAGACATACTGGTTGAAGGAACATTAAGATGGTCTCCACTTCCGGTTACCACGTAATTATCACTTTGAATAGGTGCGAAATAATTTGCGAAGGGAGCCCCAAGACCGAGACTTCCCGTTTGATACCTAACTGCAAATAAAACCTCCGGGTTATACTCATTGCCGATATCAAAAACTGCGTCATAAGTAGGTAAAAAACTAAATGGGCTGTTATTGACAACTTCCGACAGGCTTGTAATTGCTTTTTGAATGTTGGTGCTTCCTCCAAGGGTTAAATATACTTTTCCCAACTCAGCTTTTGCTGCCCAATTTGTAATTCTTCCCAGGTTTCCACCTGTTGCCTCAGATGGAAGAAATGCGGAGGCAAATTCCAAGTCATTGACTATAAAGTCATAAACCTCTGCAGGAACGCTTCGGTCCATTGTTTTGGCCTGATTGCCAGAAATTGGCTGTTCCACTATAAAAACACCGCCCCACAATCTAACCAAATTAAAATAGGCGTGCCCTCTGAAAAAGCGTGCTTCAGCTTCAAACTTATTGGCCAGCTCCACATCCTCAACAACATCTAATTGAGAAAGGACATTGTTTGCCAAGGAGATGGTTCTATAACAAGCCCTCCAGTAATCCTCCACATATAAATTTTGTGAGCTAAGCACAAACCTATCTACCTGCCTGTAAGTCACATTGGCGGTAACACTATTATTGGGACTCATATTAGTATTGTCTGAACGAAGTTCAGTTAACACAAATTCTTTATCCAACATTCCCTGCATAGAGTTGTAAATACCTACAACTGCCAAATCAATTTGTGCTGCATTTTTATAAAACTCTTCAGCCCCAATATCTGAGATTGGCTGTAAATCTAATTTATCATCACAAGAGATAAGTGAATTTAATGCCAGCAATCCAATTGTAATTGTTTTAATATATATATTCATCTTTTCAGGTCTTTAAAAATTAATGTCAATACCCATTGCAAACTGCTGTTGAATTGGGAATGTTCCTCTTTGATATCCAGAAATAAGTGGAGAACTATACACACTGCTGGTCAAAAGTCCTTCAGGGTTTACACCATAATAATCACTTGCCATTAAATACAGTAAGTTTTGTCCAGAAAAGAACAACCTCACTTTTTCCATTTTTACTTTTTCTACAATTTTATTTGGTATTGTATAACCAAATACGACCTCCCTTAAGGAAATGTAGGACGCATCTTGGATTAAATAATCTGTTAAGACCCAGTCCCTTCCCAGTTTTTCTCTTGGTTTGGTGGCAGCAAAATTTTCATTGAACCATCTGCCTTCTACAAAGTTGTTGTGCAAATACCTTGGTTCTGTATAAAATCCATCTCCATAAAACACCTCAGCACCTTGTGACCCCTGCAACAAGATGTATAGGTCAAAGTCATTGTATTTAAATGTATTGCTAAATCCCCAGGTAAAATCTGGAAAAGGACTTCCCAGGTTAGTCCTGTCATCTGCATCGATAATTCCATCACCATTAATATCTTCAACCCTTATGCCTCCAACGGCATCTTCAGAGGAGCGTGGAAGAGAATTCAATTCTTCTTCATTTTGCCAAATCCCTACCATTTTATAGCCATAGAACTGAATTGCTTCTTCTCCAACTTTTGATATATATTGCTCGTTGCGTTCTCCCTGATTTATAAACTGTTCCTCACCACCTAAAGAAATTAGTTTATTTGAATTTGTGGTGAAATTAAAGTTGCCATTCCATGAAATATTTTCATTCCCTAAATTGGCGGAGAGTACCAATTCAAAGCCTTGATTTTGAATTTTACCTATATTATTCCAATAATTATTATGGCCTGTAGTGAAGGAAACATTTTGTTGAAGCAACAACTTATCAGTGATTGAGTAATAATAATCTGCTGTAAAGAACAAATGACTATTGAAAAATTCAATATCTAATCCTGTGTCATATTGTTTTGTCTGCTCCCAGCTAATGGCAGAATTCCCCAAGGTTAAGGCGTTTTCTGACAAACCTGAATTTATTGTTCCGCCACTTTCTCCAAAGGAATAATTTGATGGAAATAACAGGTTCGTGAAGGCATAGTTTTCAATATTATTATTTCCTGTCAAACCCACACTGGAACGAATTTTAAATTGATTCATAAATTTGATGTTTTCTTTCCAAAAATTTTCTTTGTGTAAATTCCACCCTACTGAGGCTGAGGGGAAAAAACCATAACGATTCTCTGGTCCAAAAAGGGAAGATCCATCATATCTCGCAGCAAATGAAGCTAAATACTTTCCTTCATATTCATAATTAATTCTTGACAAAAAGGAAACCAATGCGATCTCTTGTTTGGTCGTATAGGTGGCGTCTGCATTAATTACAGTAGCTGCATTTATTGTTTCTATTAAGTCTGTTGGAAATTGCGTCCCTTCAATTGAGGTAGTTTTAAAGGCGCTATACTCATAGGTTGTTCCTACAAGGCCATCAAATTTATGGCTTTTATTCTTCCATCTGTAGTTTAAGGTATGCTCCGTTATAAATTTATTATTGAGATTGGAGATATTTAGACCATAAGATTCCCCGGTATGACTGGCCTCTGAGGTTCTGAAAATTTCGTAATCTCTTAATTGAAAATAGCCACCAACAGTTGCTTTATAGGTTAAATCCTTTGATATTTTCCAATTTGTAAAACCATCTGCAACAATTCTGTAATCATACCGGGTACGGTTCTCGTTTTCCATTCTTGCAATGGGATTATTATTGCTGGAACCCCAAAGCGACTTCTCGGTAAAGCTTTGTTCCACCCCATCATTATCAAGATAATTAAAGGTTGTATTATTAAAATGACGTGGATGTGCATATTCCCCCACTGGATAACCTGTTAACTCGGAAGTAAATTCATTATGCCTTATTGGCCCCCATTGCAGTGCTCTTGAAAAGTCGGAAAACGAGACTGTAGATCGTCGTAATCTGGAATAGGAAGGTCTGAAATTAAAGCCTACCTCCAGTTTATCTGATAGTTTTGTTCTTAGTCTACCTGATAAATTCAACCTGTTGTTGTAATTGTCTTTAAGCAAGCCTTCATCTTCAATGTATTGTGTAGATATATAGTATTTTGTGCTGGTACTACCACCGGAAATATCAAATTGGTAGTTATTGATTTGTGCAAAATCGCGTTGGGATTCTTCAGACCAATTTGTGCCCCCAGTTTCAGTTGCAACTATCCTCTGGGCTCTTTCACGGTTGCTGAAATCCAGTATTCTAGGTTCCGTACCATTTTCTGCGGCATTAAAATTTTCCACCTGTTGCCGCTCATTCAACAACATCTCTGTATACTCAAAACCATCTAAAACATCTACTTGTTTATAAGCCTTTTTAAAACCTGAAAACGATTTAAAACTATATCTTGGGGTAGTACTACCTTCTTTAGTGGTAATCAAAATAACGCCATTTGCGCCTCTTGAACCATAAAGTGCTGTAGAACTCGCGTCCTTTAAAACTTCAATAGATTTTATGGAAGCCGGACTAATAAATTCGAATGCATCGGCCATTGGAAATCCATCTACAACAATTAAAGGGGAACTGTTAGCGCTAATGGAACTCAATCCCCTTATGCTAATCTGTGGGGATTCACCTACCTCTGAAGAAATATTTTGGACTACTACCCCGGCTATTTTACCTTGTAAAGCCTGATCAACCCTACTGTAGGGAAGCTCATCCAAATTCTTGTTGCTTAAACTGGAAACAGATCCTGTAAGACTGGACTTTGTTTGTGTTCCATAAGCAACCACCACCACTTCGTCCAGACTTTGTTTGTCTTCTGCTAGAACTATCATTAGCCTTGACTGATCTTTTATTATTATGGTCTGGGTGACATATCCTATAAAGGAAACTTGAAGGACATCCCCGGTTTTTACCTCTAACTGAAAATTTCCATCAAAATCAGTCAAAGCTCCTTTTGAGGTATTTTGGATAATTATATTTACACCTGGAATAGTCAAATTATCATTTTGTGCAACAACATTACCCTCTAATACAAACCTGTTTTGAGCAAAGAGAGAGGTGTTGAATACCAATAAAATAAGTATGGTTAGTTTAATTTTAATATTCATAATTTAATATTTAAAGTGTTTGTTTTTTATTGCTACAGATTAAGTACAGTATTCCTGCATAGTTCTTTAATCTTAAATTTATTTCACCTTATATAAAAAAAAAACGACAATTTCACTTTTATGAATTGATTTTTTGTAATATTGTGCAATCGTGTTTTTTTAAAGTAAAAACATGTGTCTTAATGTTACTTCCCTCCAATAAGAAGTAATTTATTTTTAAAAGGATAGGCGTGCACCTATCCTTTTTTTATTCCCTTATTCTATTTCATTATTGGTTGTGTGGATTTATATTATTATATCATTTTATTTGGTTTTCCAATCTGGTAAACCAAATTGGAAAACCAAATATATGTTAATCTACAGTTAAAACAAACTTATTTTAAGATTAATTTGATTCGTAAACCATTTTAAGTCTACTTGTTAGCCCCTGTAAGGGATTCAGAAGGATTATTTATATTAGAATTTAAGAAAACGATATAGTTAACTCATAAAATCTTCTCTAATCGGGCTGAAAACATCAATTAAAACACCTTCCTTTTTACATATTGCACCATGCAGTACATGTGGAGGAATATAAAATGAATCACCAGCTTTAATTAATCTAGTATCTTTTCCAATAGTTAATTCAAATTCACCACTTACAACATAGGTTACCTGAGAATGATGGTGCTCATGCATTGGACCAATGCTATCTTTTTTAAAATCCACCTCTACCAGCATAATCTTATCATCATAGCCCATAATTTTACGCTTAACCCCATTCCCTACGGTTTCCCATTCAATTTCATTACCAATTAAAAATTCTTTGCTTGCTCCAAAACTTTCCATAGTTATTATTTTATTTATTAATTAAAAGATACGGACCCTTCCAGGAGAATTCCTGTTGTCCAATATTTATATTGTGTTGTATGGCTTTTGCTGATTCCCTGTTGGCAATTATTAAAAGAATTTCGTTCTGCTTCTTTAAAGAAATTCTAATAGCAGTATATTCAGGATCATCATATATTAATTCTAATTTGCTAATCTCACTGAAAGCGTTTCTGGCAAATTCTGTAACCGGGTTATAATCTCCGTGTGCTTCAATCACTGAGACAAAAGTGACATCACTTACATCATTTTTCCTTATGATAAAGGCAGGATCCCTTCATAGATTAAACAGAGGATCTGTTGCACCAAGCCTGGCAAAAATCAGACTATCATTCTTATCTGTAATACTGGTCAGGGTGTAAAATTTATTATCAGCCAGCCATGTAAATTTTGTGTTTGGCTTTTCATTCGACCCAATTCCTTCCTTCCATAAATGTTGATAACCATTATTGGCGCCTAATTTTTCTAATATTTCCGGTGAATTATATTCGAAATTTGCCTCGATAATTTGTCCTAAATAATAGTAAGGTAAATCATACTTATTTTGTTTTTCAAAACTCAATTTGAATATATCCACTACCAGGGGTTGTTCTGAAACCGGACTTTGAATTACCGCCATGGTCCTGTGCATGTTTGTTCCGGGATAAGCATTATTTTCTTTTGCGCTTATTATTTGAAATTCCGGTCTCGAAAAATCTAAAAAATGCTTTTCTGAGTGGAATTTTGCTCCAATTTCGAAATTGCCATTAAAATGAGAATTTTCATTTTGAACTATTGTATTGTGTGCAATGGTTTGTTTTGCCCAACTTGTATTTTCTTTTAAATAACCACCACCGTTTTTTTGATCAATATTAACAAATCGGGCTAATCCATAATCCTGAATTATTTCATCTCCATTATTATACAATGAAAAAGATAATTTATCATAATGGCCATGACTGTCCCCCTGAGTTGGATATTTCATCACAAGAGTAAGAATATCAGCTTCATTTTTTGACCGGATAATGGCCAAGCCCCCTTTTTTTCCATCCTGACCATCAGTCAGTTCCATCGATTTTTTTACAAAAGGTTTTTCTTCATTATTTCTAATCGCCAAAGCCACAGACATACCTTTATCATCGAGGCTAACGCGATTCTGCTTTTTTGCAATAGATAACAAGGAAGGATCTTTGTCTCCAAAATGATAAGCTATATCTACTGCTGAAATAAGTTCCCTGGAGTGGTAAGACATCCCTTTTTGAGCATCATTGATTGGAAAAAATTCACCATCAGTATCAGTTAAATTTAAAAGGGCATCCACAGCTTTTATTAAAACCCGGTCTCTATATTGAAAAATATTTAACTCAGGTCTTTTATTCTGAAGTGCTTCAGCGAAAATCATATAAGGATACATTGCGTAACGCTGATAGTAAGGACCCTCGGTATAATAACCGGTAGGGGAGAATGCTTGATCAATGTTGGCAATAAACCCGGCATCCTGCCCCGGTTGTTTTATAAAACCACCATCATCATCTTTGGCACCTTCCTTTATATTATCTTCTTCCAGCCCGTATAAGGCGCGTTGGACAAGTTCTTCATCATTCATAACCAAACCGATCATTCCCACCGCAGCATTACCCCAGGTACTGTGATTATGAATTCTATTAAAAAATTGGGGATTTTCTATTGACAAAAAATCTGCAAATGGCCTGAATAAATCCTGCTCCAAATGGTCTCTTTCTTCTTTACTCAACCATGAATATATTCCAGCATAAGCCTGGCTCATGTAAACCAACCAGTTAGCATCATTTAGGGATTGCCAGAAAATTTTACCTCTGGAATATGATCGGTCTTCGGGATGCAAAGGAAGCTTAGGATAAATTTTGGCATATTCCATAAGCATATCTTTAACAAAATTGGAATACTTTTCATCTCCCAAAACTTGAAAAAGAACCCCGGCTTTTTGAGCAATAAAAAAATTATTCTTGTGTCTTTCGTGGGTAAACCCACCAGCCATGTCTTTTGGAATTGGCACCTGAATTCCAATTTTAATTTCTGCATCTACCTCCTCTTTTACATCCTGTAAAGAATTATCAAAAAGGGGTACTGTTCCAAGATTCTTTTTAATCTGAGTTATACCCTCAGAAGTAAGTATTAATCCCTTAGATAGTTCCGAATCCTTGTTTACCTGTCCTGTAATTTGTTCTATCGATAACAGAAAAATTAAAAGGATTAATATGTTTGATTTTTTGTTCATTTTAAGTGTATTCAAAATTTATGGTTGTTTGGAAATAAGGCATTCAAAGATATCTCCGGATTCCATTGTAATTATTTTACTGTTTTTTTTAGAATTGCTCCTGCAATTTGGAAGACCCATAAGTTTTAACTCCGAATTTTTGGGGCTTAAAGATTGAATAATCAATTTTTTATCATCCAATTTTATATATACATCTGTGGGTTCTGAAAATTCCAGAATTATATCAGCATTTGATAACTTTTTTACCGAAAAAAATATGGATTGTTGAGCATTGCTGAGTGAAACGACCTCAGACCCTTCGGCATCCCAATTTGAACTGTTTATCCGCCAATCTGCTAAGGGCAAAGAAAAATCCAACTCGTTTATACGATTACTATATCGACTATATGGCAAAAGTACCGTAAGGAAACTGAATTTTTTTTCTCCCTCTTTAAGTGCTATAGACCATTCCTTACCACGTTGGCCTGAACCTGTAATTTCATCTATTTCATTTAACTGAAAAATATCAAGGCCGGAACCATTGTCAAAACTCCCACGGAGTAACTTGGGGGCATTTTCATAAGTATAATGGCCTTGCCAAACCTGTTTGTAAGCATGAGGTTTTTCCGAATTAAAATTATCTTTAATTATCCAAAAATCATCTTTAACATATATTACTTGTCTGGTATAATCTACCCCTACATTCTCAAAACCATCATGGCTTCCTACAAATAAATCTATATTGTCATTTGTTTGCCAGGTAATTGTTTTTGGCTTTGGCAAAACACGAAATTTCCCAAAACCACTTCCTCCCTGATTAGAGGTATATTCCTTTCCCTGTAATTCATCATCAACAAGTGCTACATTCTTTACCATGGAATTTTTAAACATTTCCAAATCCTTAAGTGAATATCGCACCTGATAATTGGGCAAAACTACTTTGTTATTAGCCATAGCCTGCACACCTAACATATCCCCGTGCTGATGATCGGGTTTCTTGCTATCCAGACCGGCCGAAACAATCATCATTTTATCTGATTTATCCCATCCTTCCCTCATAACATAATAACCGGTCTCAGGAAAATCAACCGATTTAATTTTAGGTTTTTCAGCCTTTATTTCCCCAAGCATATTCAACTGATCCTCATTTAAAAACCAGTACATCCTTGCTTCTACATTATCCTCAGCAAAAAAACCCATTTCAGGATCCTTAAATAACAAATACCCAAGAGTCATTGTTTGCGAAATATCATTTTTTTCTGCCCAAGGATTATCAGTATCATCTTGTAAAACAGGGGCAGATTTATCGGGATAGGCAATTTTTAATAGGGTGCTAAAAAGAGAACCCATACTTTTATTCCAAGTTTCATCAAGGGGGATTTCACTAATTTGAGCCAAACGATAGACATAATAGTAATTACCAATATCTCTTATGTGGTAATGAACTGAACGTTCAAACTGGAAGCCATCAACATTAATCTCGTCCTCCAGATGCTGCCCTAATAATTTCATTGAGCGTTCATACCAATGTTCAGTTCCTTTAAAATCCCGAAAAAGAATTGAAAGCATTGCCAATGCGGACATTCCTCTGGTTTGATGATTACCTGGAGTAAACTCTTTATTGTTCTCGTAAAGATGGGCGCCATGTTGCAAGAGAGTCGCTATTGTTTGCAGTTGTTCTTCATCTGTATAATTATTATCTGCAAGAATCATATTGTGTATCCACAACCAATTCAAAACCCTGTATCCTGAGCGAAAAACTTCATATATTCCATTTCCGTCCTCAATTTTTTCATAAGTTCCATTCTCAAATGCATTGTTCAATGAATTTAGTTGATTCCTAAAATAATCGAGATACAGGGAATTGTTACCGGAATAATGATACTGAAATGCAACATCAACCATTTTATGTTGCCTTGCCAAATGACGAATGGCATAAGCATCAACCGGTAAATCGTTCAGGTAGTTAAACGGAAGTACCCAATTTGTAGAATCTGCAAATTTTCCGATATGGTCTTCCGCTCTCTCCCTATGATATTTTTCTTGTTCCGGATATTTTAGGTTGTAGGAACTAAAGCGGCTGTCAAAAGTCTTCCAATCATAGTAATAACGTTCAGAAAATTTTTCCCGGAAGTACTTCGCAAGTGCTTCCGGTGAAATATCACCGTCCTTACTCAGCTTTTCTTTTACAGGGTCAATTAGAAAGTCTGATAAATTTATTACTGGGATAATCTCTCCAGAAGGTATCTCCTGAGAAAACCCCTTGAAAACTAATAAATTCAAAATAAGCAGTACCTTTAAAATTTTCATATAAAAAAATTAATTATTATTTCGAAGATTTTACCTCAAGGATTAATTAAGCCGTTATTCATTCCTGTTCAATATTTCCTAATAGACAATCTTCTGCTTTAGGTATTGTTCAACAACAAATTTTCCGGAATTCTCTATCTTGTTGTTTTCGTGAATATTCCCCTTTTCGCCCCATAACAAAGCAATGGTTTCAACCAAATTATTACGGAGAACATTGTTTGTAATTTTGACATTCACAATCCCTCTGTTTTTGATTAGAATATTATCTTCTTCATTTTCACCACAATTTAAGAAGCTACTATTCACAATTTCTAAGCTTCCACCAATAGTTGATTCATCATATCCTCCCCGGTAAAAATTGACAACATCTTTTTTGATATCTTCAAAAACACAATTCTTAATACTTAGAAATTCAGCATTATAATCCCCAAGATCATCTGTTTCAGCTGCCAATAGGATTCCATTCACACTTTGCTTAAAGCTTGTTCCAACAAAAGAAATCTCATCTGCAAAGGATCCTTTATAAGCTTTTAAAATGGTATTGAAATTTTTAATTTCTGAATTTTCAACTGTCAGATTATATCCATAAGACATATTATCTTTTTTGGTTGCAAAAGCTATTTCCTCACCATTCCCGATTATTTTCACGTTTTCTAATGTAAGATTTGCCCTTGGATTTAATTCAAAAGCGGGAAAGTCCTGTCCCCCAGAAAAATTGAGTTTAGCTTTATTTTTTGAATTTCTCGATTTGATGGTGATACTTTTATCTATTACCAAAGATTTACTTAATGAATAATTCCCGGGATTCAACTCAATTACATCACCATCATTTGCTGACGCTAATTTAGAATAGATCTCATTTTTATCTTTAGATGAAATTCTAATGGTTTTATTTTTATCTGCGGGTTTAACCTGTGAAAACCATTCGGGTCCATAATTTTCTTTATTAAATAATGTCCCTTTCTCATAATCTGCTTTTCCAAAAGCCCCTATCCAATTACTGATTGCGCGATTTTCCTTGAAAATATCTTCATCTATTTTTTCAAACTCGAAACCAGGATATGTGTCAGAAAGAAAATCTTGATTTTCTGAAGGAACGAATATAAACTCTTCAAGCTTTTTAAAAGTTATATCCTTCACAGTTATACCCTTTAAACCTTCATTTATTTCAATTTTGGGATTCACAATATTATTCTTAAAAGTAAAACCGTCAATTTTATCATAAGCTTGGATTAAAGGAATCCCAGAAATTGAATTTTGAACAAGGTTATTTGCCATTAAAATTCTTACCGGACGAGCAGAGCGAATTTCCTGAGTGGGAAGAAAATCTTCCTTCTCCATGTTTGCTCCAACACCAAGACTCCAAGGGATTGAACAATCTATCCAAGAGTTGTGGGCTACAACAACATCCGTCACTTGATTATACCTGTTCTGAGGAGATTTAGGGACTCCGTTCATAATGGATAATGGACTTCTAAATTCCTCTCCTTTTAAATTGTAGAAATAATTATTGGTTATTAAATGTCCGGTATTGACCACCCTTATACCTCCATAATTAGGAGACTCTCCGTCTCCAATAAAAACGTTGCCATCAACAACACAATAATCCCCGTGTCTTAATACTAATGAACCTTCACTTTTATAAAAAATATTATTTCGATATTCATTAAAGCTGGATTTATTGGAAATGACTTCTACTTCTCCGTTACATTCTTCAAAAAAATTATTTGCTACTGTGACAAATGATGGCACCATAGAAGTTTCACTACTCCCAATTTGAATAGTTTCTGCTTTTGGACCGCCCTTTCGCGGTCTTGGGCCAAAATGATTATCTGTGATCTGATGATAATTTTTGATATTTTCATTTCCTTTCAGGCTAACACGAACTGTTGGACCATCATTAAATTTCCCTGCGAGGTAAGTATGGTCAAGTTTATTATTACGCCCCCAAAACAAAACCCATAAATCGGAAATATTTCGATTGGGCTGAGTATAATCTTCAATTACACAATTTGTTACCCTAGAATTATTTGCGATATTATCTTTATCAATTCTGAATTCTATAACAGAATTGGATGGAGTAAAGCCATTAGTGAAAAATAAATCTTTAACAACTAAATAATTCCCCCCAATTTTAATATCCGATTGCCCTTCTAATTTTACTTTTCCGGGGGTTTCTGCACGTAATACAATGGGCTGTTTTTCAGTCCCCTCTCCTGAGAATTTAATTTGCAAATCTTTCCAGGTTCCATTAATAAGAATAATCTCATTTCCTGGCCGGGAGTCTTTTATTGCTGCTTTTAATTCTGATTCATTGTGAACCTTAATTTCATAATTCTCCTGTGCCTGGAAAGAATTATGCGAAATAATAAATGATAAGATGAGGGAAAATAAGAGTTTAATTTTCATAATTTTATTTTGGTTTACCAAACTGGTTTACCAAATGTATGGAAAATTATTTAGTTAGCAATTATTTAACACATCAAACGTTACTATTTTATATCAAAAGATAAAATAATCTGATTAATCGTTTTGTTTATAAGTACGACAATCACCCCAAATACCTGACATTTTTAAAGATTAAACCCGACACTGAAATAACTAACATTTTTAAAATCCTATAATAGTAGCTCCCAACAACATCCCTGGTAAAATTATACTTAAAACTATCCCACCCCTCAGCACATTCCCCTTTATCCCGACACTCCCCAAAAGAGATGTTCCGTATTGCGGGGAAAGCGCTTCGTCGAAAAGGTCTTGGACACAGGCATAAAAGTTGATCCCCTTCGTTGCGCTAATCCGCAGAAAAAGCGAAATCGCTCCACTCCGGGAAGCACTTTTTTGCCTGAGTCCGCCGGATATAACTTCTTTCACGCTTAGTTCTTACCGGGACCAGTTGGAACTTTACCGAGTTGGTTGATTCACCTTCCTGACCCATTCTGCCATATACCATTTTTTGAAAAAGCAAAGGTCCGGAATTTAGAAATTAGCCGGCCTTGTAGACGATCCTTCCCAAAATTCAGGATTCCCGGGCGGCCTATCCTAATTCTAAATTCCTGGTTAAAAGCATATCAAAAAATGGTAACAGCGATGGCCTTTAGTTTTGTATTATAGATTATATCTATTATGATTATGATGTTGAAAAGAGGGGGTCTGGGGGAGACTCATAAGTTCTAAAATTGTCA
>Ga0307486_1002314_pt1 | contig 13421 bp, 7 predicted proteins | sample CBIW02metaG_FD_203663 | JGI IMG/M metagenome (GOLD analysis project Ga0307486, IMG submission 203663) | Sea-ice brine microbial communities from Beaufort Sea near Barrow, Alaska, United States - CBIW 0.2 | ecosystem: Environmental > Aquatic > Marine > Coastal | place: USA: Alaska | collected... | reverse complement strand
TGCATCGGGCAATTTATGGGAAACTTGTATACAGGATGTAAAAATAATAGTAAAGAATAAATACGATATGACCAGTTGCATTATTTTCATTTTAATTAATTGAATTTTTGAAGAGATATAGAATTATATTATATATAACTCTTAATAATCTATCAATTTGGCATGACGTCATGAATTAATTACTCACGTTACGCAAAAATACTATAAAAAATTCATAGTTTCAACATTTGAAAAGTTGATAACTTCAAGCTCCTAGAAGGTGAAGAATTTTGAATATCTGTACAGTGATTATTTAAGTGATTTTAATGAATGGGATAAAAAGAAGCATGCCAAAGAATGGCTCACCTTTCCCCAAAATATAGGTGCGCACCTCTCCATAGACGAAACAGCTCTATCCCAGGGAGAGTTATATACTATTATTACCAACAAGAAAGCATAAGGAAAGAAGGGGGCTGTTGTATCTATACTGGCCGGAACCAAGGTAGAGCCCGTCATTGAACAATTACTTAAAATCCCATTAACGCTAAGGAATTAAGTAAGTGAAATAACCCTGGATATGGCTCCTACCATGAAGTATATTGCAAAAAAATGTTTTCACATTCAAAAACTGGCTATTGAGGAGCTAAAGTATAATGGGATCAAGTATCGCGGGGATGCAATTGATCAAGAAAATCAAGAAATACAACAAGCAAAAAACAAAAATAGGAGCTATAAACCGGTATACCTTGACAACGGTGATACCAGAAAACAATTACTGGCCAGAAGTAGATTTTTGTTATTTAAATCACCAGGAGACTGGAGCTCGCAACAAACCGAAAGAGCCATTATCCTACTCCAATTATACCCAGACATCAAGAAGGCCTCTAAGATCGTACAACAGCTTAGGAATATATATAACCAAACTATGGATGTAAGGGTTGCCTACACTCACATTGGTACAAACTGGTAGAAGAATCAGGGTTTAAGGCATTCACTATTGTAGCAAAATCTATCACATTAAACTACAAATCGATTTTAAATTACTTTATAAACAGAAGTACAAATGCATCTGCAGAATCATTTAATCCAAAAATTAAAGCCTTTAGAGCGCAATTCAGGGGAGTGAAAAATATAAAATTCTTCCTGTACAGATTGACTAATATATTTGCTTAGTCCACAACTTTTGTTCTTGATATTGCAGCAGGTATAGCAAATTTCGCTTATTACATGGGAAATTTTAACAAAAAAAAAATTCTTTTTAAGATTTTTTTTGGAATATTAAAAAATAAATGTAATTTTGACCTTTAAGACAAAATCGTTATAATAAACTTATTCTTATGAAACAAAATTTATTCGTATTGAAAATGTTTCTCTTGGTTTTAATTCTAGCTGCCAGTGGAAATACGAAGATACTTGCGCAAGGCATTGGTGAAATTACAGTTACAGGAGTTATTACTGATGAAGGTAATATTCCTATTCCGGGAGTGAATATAATACAATCCAAAACGAGCAACGGAGTTGTTACTAATTTTGACGGTAAATACAGTATAACAGTTCCTCAAAATTCAGTTCTTGTGTTTTCATTTGTAGGTTTCGTTGAACAAAGAATTAAAGTTAATGGACGAACGGAAATCAATATTCAGCTTGTCGGGGACATCGATAGTCTTGATGAAGTAGTAGTTATAGGTTATGGTACCCAGAAAAGGAGGGATATTACTGGCTCTGTTACTTCAGTTAAAGGAGAAGAATTACGAAGCGCAACCTCAACTTCCTTTAGTGATGCATTAAGGGGCAAAGCGCCTGGGGTTATGGTTACCAGCGGAAGTGGGGAACCAGGATCAGGGGTAGACATCAAAATACGGGGCGTAAGTTCCATCAGTGCATCCAGTAGCCCTTTATACGTTATTGACGGGGTACCGGTAGATGGGGGCAGTTCTGGCCCGAATAGCCTCAACCCCTTAAGCTATCTCGATCCCAACAGTATTGAATCTATTGAAGTGCTTAAAGATGCCAGTGCGGCTGCAATATATGGATCCCGTGGAGCAGCAGGAGTGGTTCTTATAACCACAAAATCATCCAATCCTTCAGGTGAAACTACAATATCTTTTAATTCAACTTATGGCATCTCATCTTTCAACGGAGGCTATGATTTATTGAATGCTCCTGAATATGCTGAGTATCAGCATATTGCTCATCCAGAGAATGAATTGTACACCAACGAAGAAACGGGGGAGCCCATACCTTATGCTGCTTCTGAAACTACCGATTGGCAAGAACTTATTATTCAAGATGCCCCAACTCAAACCTACAATATTGGTCTTAATAGCGGAAATAGGGATAATAATTTGTATGTAGGTTTAGGTTACTCCAATACTGAAGGAGTGGTGCTTAATTCCTCATTTGAGAGATATTCCTTAGCTTTAAATAGTAATACAAAAATAAGTGATAGGTTGAGCTTTGGGATGCGTACAAATACCGGTTACACTATTAGGAATGGACAGATTTCGGGAATTGGTACAGGTGGTAGAGCGGGAATATTAAATCGAATCTTTACCTCTAGGCCTGTCAATGCATTTATTAGTGATGATTCTGATTCTAATTATACTAATCCATTGCAGTTTATAACCTTATCGGATAACAAAAATTTTAATTTTCGCACCAATATAAATGCTACTTTGAGTTATGATTTCCTAGATAATTTAACTTTAAAAATTTCAGGAGGTGGATTTATTGCTAATTCAAAGGATAAATTTTTTGTTTCCAAAGAAATTGTGAACGCTGCCAATTTAAATGGGCAAGCGAGGTTGGGAGGTTCAAATCAAGTGAACTGGTTGAATGAAAATACTTTAACTTATAAAGGGGCTACAGGTGCACATAGTATTGAAGCTTTAATTGGTTTTACCCAACAACAAAATGTGGAAGAATCTTTTGAAGTAGGGGTCAATGATTTTCCATCTGAGATCAATAGGGGCGATGCCATTCAAAATGCACTGGCAGTGCCAAATTATAATTCCAATAAATTAAGATGGGCTTTACAATCTTATCTTGGAAGGATTATATATTCTTACGACGACAAATATATACTGACTTCTTCCTTAAGGGTGGATGGCTCTTCAAAATTTATTGGGGAGAATAAATACTCTGTTTTTCCGGCTTTTGCCCTGGCTTGGCAACTTGGGGATGAAAAGATTTTTGAGGATGTTGATTTTCTTGAACAATTAAAAATTCGTGCTGGATACGGTAAACTTGGAAACCAATCCATTCCACCTTATAGTGCCCTTGGTAGAATTTCAACAGAATATTATTATTATGGTGATACCAGGGTTATAGCCGCATCATATTCTTCAATACCGAATAAAGATTTGAAATGGGAAACTTCCGAGACTTTTAATGCTGGAATTGATGTAAGTCTTTATAATGGTAGAATAAACCTTAAATTGGATGCTTATGTTAAGAATACCAAAGATTTATTATTAAACGCTCCAATTGCCGGAAGTTCGGGCTATCAAACAATTTTTCAGAATATTGGAAGTGTAAGAAATAAAGGTGTGGAATTAGGTCTTTCTACTGTAAACATCTCCACGGATAATTTCACTTGGTCCACAGATTTTAATATTAGTGCCAATCGCAATAAAATACTGGATTTAGGTAGCCAAGATAATATTTTAATTGGACGATTGCCTCCCGGCGTAGGAGTTAGCCCTAATGTTTTAACCGAAGGAGAACCTATAGGGTCATTCTACGGTTATGTCTTTGATGGTTTATATCAATTAGATGATTTCAATGCAGATGGACAGCTGTTGGAGGGTATTCCTGCGTTTGGCTCTCCACAACCCGGTTTTATGCGTTTTAAGGATATTAGCGGACCAGATGGAGAACCAGATGGAGTTGTTGATGCCTTAGATCGAACTATTATCGGTGATCCTAATCCAAAACATTATGGTGGATTAGGAAATAAATTCACATATAAGAATTTTGATTTAAATATATTTTTTGCTTGGCAATATGGACATGAATTATTGAACTGGTCTACATCCTTCCTAAGCGGTCGCCTAAATGATAATTTAAGGAGGGACCTCTATCAAAACATGTATACCCCAACAAATACAGACACTAATATACCCACTTATGCTGACGATAATGGGAAAAGTAATGTATCCTCTTATTATGTGGAAGACGCTTCATTCCTAAGGTTGCAAAATATAACTTTAAGATATAGATTGGGCGAGAATACTCTTAAAAATATTGGGGTAAAAAGCGCATCCCTAGGGGTAATTATTGATAATCTATTTTTATGGACGGACTATAGTGGTCTTGACCCGGAACAAACTTCTTATGGTCAAAATACCGGAACGGATTTCTTTGCTTATCCACGGCCCAAAACTGTTTCCTTTAACGTGAATGTTAAATTTTAAAAAAAAAGTCATGAAAAAATTTATTCGAATTATAATGTTTATGGGAATTCTGATTAGCAGCAGTTGTTCTTCCGATTTCCTTGAAGAACAACCATTTTCCTTCTTCTCACCCGATAATCTATATAATAACACAGATTCAGCCGAACTGGCAATTGTTGGTATTTATGAAAATTTAAGCTCTAATAATCCTAGCATTAAAGGCTCATTTAATAGAGGAATGCTAATTATGGCAAATTTTGGAACTGATGACTTTACTGCTAGTAACAATAATGATGACCAAGTAGATATTTATGACAACTATACAGTTCTTCCATCAGAGGATTATGTAGATGCTACCTGGAAAAATTTCTTTTCAGGGATTAATCAGGCAACGAGTGCTATAAACAGACTCCCTGATTCCCCAATCGATGAGCAGATTAAGGCTAAATACATTGCGGAAGCGAAGTTTATGAGAGGACTATTTTATTTTTATCTGGTTAGACTTTATGGGGAGATCCCTATCCTTGAAACGGAGACGACATCATTAGCTGAGACCAATATCCCAAAATCGAGTATAGAAGAGGTGTATAATGTTATTATTAAAGATTTTACCGAAGCAGAATCCTTATTGCCAAATAAAGAAAGTACTCCTGAAGGTAGAGCAACGAGGGCGGCAGCTTTAGGATTTCTATCCAAAATATATTTAACGCTTGGCTCTTATGGAAAATACGGTTCAGTTGACGGATATGAGTGGGTAGATTCTAATGAGGCATTCTCTAAATCAGTAGAATACGGGGAAGAGATGCTAGCAATAACTGGATATCCACTTTCCAATGATTACGGGGACATTTTCGACTCTGAAAATAGCGACGAAATAATTTTTACTGCCGAAATGTTTGGAGGGAGTGGATATAATACTGATGGTTCTTTTGTTGCCAATTTATTTGCGCCTAAAAATCAAGGTAATATCAATGCTTCACGCGGTGGACAGGCAAGGGGGGTTCCTACTTACAATCTTTATGAGAAATATGAAGAAGGGGATATGAGATTAGAGCGTAATATTGTTGAATTTAGATATAAAGGTTGTAAAGAATTCCCACATCCAGGGGGCCTTACAATATTATCAGACTTCCCCCATAATAACATTTGGGCTTATGCAGGAAAATGGAGAAAACCATGTGGATACAATGGAGTGCACTATTCTACAGGAGAAGATATTCCCTTGCTTAGATTAGCGGATGTAATGTTAATGGTTGCAGAAGCTGACGCTGAAGTAAATGGAGGAGAGGCAACAGCGAGAGGTCTGGAACTTGTGAAAATGTTGAGGGATGCCCGGTTTGGAGGAGAATCCCCAGAAATTACCAGTGGAAATTTTCTGGATTTTATTTTTGATGAGCGATCAAGGGAATTAGCTTATGAGGGTCAAAGATGGTTTGATTTGGTTAGAACAAATAGGTTAGTCCAAGCAGTTAAAAATGTGGTTCCTATTATGGGGGACCCTTTAGGCAAGAACAATATACAGGATTATCATAATTTATTTCCTATTCCTCAAACAGAGATTGATAACAATACCAATATATCACAAGAGGACCAAAACCCTGGATATTAATGCAGTTTGATTTTATTAATTAGGATAGGAAAGTATCCTCTTATAGAAATAGGATTATGTTTTTTGGAAAATTGAAAAAATGTCTATTATTAATCATTTTACTTGGGGTTAACCTCAACTGTTTTGCACAAGATAAGGTCTTGCAAGCTTCTAATTTTATAAGTCCTAAAGATCCTGATGTGTCTTTAGGACTTTATAATCTGTTTAAGAAAGCTAAAGAAGGAAATTTCACAAAAATTGTTTTTGAGAAGGGTGTTTATCATGTATACGATGAACATGCGTTTGAGCAATTCATGTTTATTAGTAACCATGATTCGGGAAGACGAAAAATTGCTTTTCCAATTTTAAATTTTGACAGTCTTGAGATTGATGGAGCTGGATCACAGTTTATAATCCATGGATTAGTTATTCCTATAACGGTGGAAAATTCAAAAAACATTATAATTAAAAATCTGTTCTTTGACCATTTCAGGGCAACTCACAGCGAATTGAAAGTTAAGGCAATTGACAAAAAAAACCATACCATAGATTTTGAAATCGACGCAGAATATCCATATGAAATTCGCAATGGAGAATTAATATTTCTAAAAAGGGGCTTTGAGCATAGCCTCGAACGCGAAATATATTTCGACCCAAACACAAATGCAGTTGCATTTCAAAGTCGAAAAATGTTGCCATTAGACAAGAAAAAAAATTCAATCTCAACCAATTTAGACTTATCTGATAGCTTATATCCTATTGACAAAAATTCTCCCATATATAAAAAAAGGGGCTCCTATACCAATCTTACAGCTGAACAATTAAACCCGGGATTGGTTCGAATTTCTGGAGTAAACGAAAATCTGCCTGAGATTGGTTGGGTATTGGTGGTTAAAGGAGAAAATGGAAACAACCGTTTAGCACCAGGGGTTAGACTATTAAATTCATCAGATATATTAATTGATAATGTTACCGTCCACCATGCCAGCGGAATGGGATTGATTGCGGAAGGTTGTACCAATGTTTCGCTTAATGCGTTCAATGTTGAACCAAAACAAGGTAGTTCTAGGATTTTGTCAACGACGGCAGACGCAACTCATTTTATCGGTTGTCGAGGAAAAATCAAAATAGAAAATTGTAGTTTCAAAAATCAACTCGATGATGCAACTAACATACACGGCACTTATATGGAGATTGTGGATGTTTACAGTTCGCTTAATAAAATCGGAGCCAAATTAGGACATTTTCAACAGATAGGATATGATTTTGCGAGAACGGGAGATACCATTGCTTTAGTAAATCCCAAGATAAGCGCAAAACATGTTTTTTATTTGACAATTAAAAAGGTTGAAAAAATTAATCCTCAATACTTTTTATTCACATTTAATGAGGTTCTATCAGATAATATTTCTGCTGGATTATATATAGAAAATATAGAAGCTTATCCTGAAGTTGAAATAAGGAATTGTAAGATATTAAATAATCGAGCGAGAGGCTTTCTTATTTCATCCCCAAGAAAAGTGACAATTGAAAATAATGTTTTCAGTTGTATGATGGCAGCGATTTTGTGCCCAAATGAATTCACATTTTGGTACGAATCTGGCTATGTTAAGGATCTTACTATTATGAATAACGTATTTCTAGATAATACCTACGGTAATGCGAAACCTACACCTGTGATCGGCATTTATGCCGTATCCAAAGGTGGAGGTTATATCCATGATCATATCATAATCAAGAACAATATATTCGAAAACTATTCATCTAATATTTTATTTGCGGAGCACGTCAGAAGTCTGACTTTTAAGGATAATAAGATTAAGTACTCTGGAACCTACCCGATGTATGGGGATTATCCCATATTATCATTGAAAGAGGTGGGAGAATCATTTGTTATAAATAATATAATTGACAATAGATTTGGAGACCTCCTTAAAGTTGAACCAACCACTTCCAAAGTAATAGAAAAGGAAAATACTAGGTTTTAATATTTTAAAATACAGGATATCCACTCAAGGATACCAAGGCTTATGAATAGAATAACCTCTAGAATTTCGATTAGTTCACGCAACAAATTTCTTTGTGCCTTTTGCTTTATGATATTTACTATGATTGGGCAAGGGCAAAAGTTGTTGACACCTCGAAATAATATGGAATATATGTGCGTGCCACAGGAGATAATTTCAAACTTTGATGGTATAGATGATTTTGAACTTGTTGCAGGTGAATTCATCAAAGATAAGTTGAATCATATTCAAGCTGTTTCCTCTATCAGCCCAAACGGTTTAAACAATACCAATGGTCTTGAAATGCACGCACTAAATGTACCTAAGTGGGGGGCTTCATTTTTTCTGAAGTACAAAAAAGAAATTATATTGGGTAATAATACAGTCGGTATCGGGTTTTGGGTCAAAAGCAACAATGATGCAACTGCTAATTTTTATTTCGAAGATGCTACCGGATTAGTGTTTTTTGTTGCGAAGGAATTCATTGAAGGCGAATCTGGATGGAAGTATACTTATGCAGTTACCGAATCGATAAAAAAAACGAATACTCTTCCACTAAAGACCAATCCTGCAATCCAATATCCTTGTAGATTTTTAGGAATAAATTTTTCCGTTTTCGAAAACGATACGAAAATCTATATTGATGATATTTCTAAAGTCAAGGAGATAACAACGGTGCAATCTGCCAAGGTTCAAGTTCATCCCCAAAAGTTGGCGAATGTCTATTTACAGAACGAGGATGTATCGCTAACGGCAGAATCTGTTTCTAACAAGATTAAAGTTATTTTGAAAAATTATAAAGGCGAAGAGATCTTACAGAAAAATGGAGATAAGTCCTTGATTGTTCAATTACCTACCTCTGCACTAGGATACTTTGAGGCAATCGTTTTATCTTATCGAGATTCCATCGAACCTACAAACCTGATTAAAGGGGAGGTATTTCAATATGCTGTTACTGATGGCAAGACTTTTCAAAATGAAAGATTGAGCGTTGCTGTGCATCCACAGAGAGATTATTATGATATAAAGAGCGTTGACCTTACCAAAATATTGGGGTCCAAGTATATGCGATTCGGATTGGTCATGGAGTTCATCGAGAAGGACGATGGGTCATTCGCCCTCTCTGATCATACATTGGAAATCCTCAATTATGCCAAATCAGAAGATCTAAAATTCATTTGTGTTTTTAGGGATAAAACTCCGCCTCTGACCCCCGAGCGCACAGAGAAATTTTTAAATTTCTGTAGATATCTCTTGGATGAATTCAGGAATGTAATTGACAAAGTTGAGCTTTGGAACGAATGGACCCATGGTACTGGGACACATCAAGAATTCAAGGATCAACAGACCCCTGGAAATTATACCAAATTCCTTAAAGAAATTTACCCTGTGTTAAAAGAGGAATATCCTAATGTTGAATTTATAGGTTTGGGAGGTGAAAATCCGCAGAGATTCCTAGAAGATATAAAAAATATGTATAAGGCTGGAGCTTCCGATTATATGGATGCGATTTCATTGCACCCTTATCGCCAACCCAAGGCCCCGGATTCTAGGCTTAAAAATGTGCATAATCTTAACATGTCCGAACAGGTGACCAATGTTATTGATATTTCCAAAACCTATAATGGGCCAGAAAAAGTTTATATAACTGAAATAGGATACCCCGGAAACCATCTGGATTTCGGAGTTTCAGATTTTACCCAAGCGCAATATTTGGTCAAAGCACAAGGATTGCTGTTAACCTCTAACGTAGTGGAAAATATTACATGGTATAACCTATATACAATGTACGAATTAGGACTGCCAAAGAATTACTTAGGTAGAGAAGATGATTATCCTCAATTTTATTTTGGTCTTTTTGAAGGGGCAAAAAATGATTTTGCAGTAAAGAACGCGGCCATGGCATATCGTTTTTTTGCCAATATCACTGAAGGATTTGATAACGGAAAACAGTATGATGATGGAAAAGGATTTCACAAATTAACCATGTATGGTAAAACCAATGGAGAGCTTGAAATTCTTTGGAATAATTATGGAAATATGGAGTATACACTTCCATTTGGGGTCGAAATATATGATTTGATGGGAAATCCTATACATAAACAGGAAACGCTAAATATATCGAGAGAACCTGTTTACATTTTGAAGTCAAAGCTTACATCAAATTAAAAGTTGATTATAATAAATAATGCAATGGAAATTAGAATATTTTATTTAGCGATAGGCCTACTGTTATCAAACTTTTTATACTGTCAGTCCAATCCTCAACCAAACATTATCATAATCATCGCAGATGATGCAGCTTGGAATGATAGCGGAGCCTATGGAAATACATCTATCAAAACACCAAATATTAATAAACTGGCAAAAGAAGGATTGGTATTTGATAACGCTTTTTTAACTACTAGTTCCTGTAGCCCAAGCAGATGCAGTATACTTACAGGGCGTTACCCACGATCCACTGGCGCCCCAGAACTACACATGCCGCTACCCAAAGACCAAATCCTATTTGCGGGTAACCTACAGAAAGTAGGCTATTTTACTGCTGCCATCGGTAAATACCATATCGGTCCTGAAAGAAAGGAATTTAATCAAATCCAAGACAGCAAACCCAGTGGTGCAGAGTTATGGGTCAAGACTCTTAAAGAAAGGCCGAAAGATAAACCTTTCTTCATGTGGTTCGCCGCGCACGACCCTCATAGGCCTTATACCGAAGAAACAATAAAGGAACCTCATGATCCAAAAAAAATAGAGGTGCCTCCATATTTACCGGATAATGACTCTACCCGTATAGATTTGGCGAGGTACTACGACGAGATTTCACGGTTAGATATGTATTTGGGTGACGTTATGGAAGAATTGAAGCGCCAAAAGGTTGATGACAATACCTTGGTCATCTTTATGAGCGATAATGGTAGACCCTTCCCAAGGGATAAGACCCGATTATATGATAGTGGTATTAAAACACCATTCATTGTAAGATGGCCTAAAAGCATAAAATCAGGAAGGACAAATGCATTGATAAGTGCTATTGATATTGCCCCTACACTGTGTGAGCTGGCGGGAGCATCAATGTCTGAAAGTTTTCAAGGAAATTCTTTTGTTCCTTTATTAAAGGATCCTAATGCCTCAATACGTGACAAAATTGTTGCTGAACACAACTGGCATGATTACCAGTCTCAAGAACAAGCGGTTAGAACGCAAGACTTTTTATATATAAGAAATGCTTTGCCTTATTACAATGCTTCTCCTCCAGCTGATGCAGTAAACAGTCCTACGTATCGAAAAATGATTGAAATGCACAATGAAGCCGGATTAGAGGAAGAATATATGGATTGTTTCATAGTTCCACGCCCAGGGGAAGAACTATACAATGTAAAAAAAGATCCTTATCAAATGCATAACCTTTCCCAAGACCCTGAATATTCAGATACCCTAGAGCTTATGAGCGATCAATTGGATGAGTGGTTACGGATTTATGGTGAGTATCCTTTTACACCACTCAGAGAGGATAAATTTTATAGGTGGACGGGCCAAGTCATCAAAACAGATTAAACAGGAATATGAAAAATTATAGGAATTTATTTTTTGCCCTAATTGGGGTTTGCTTATGTACGGCTGATTTAATGGCCCAGAACAACATCGATAAAAGTCAGCAGCCAAATATTCTTTTTTGTATAGCGGACGATGCCTCGTTTGAACATATCAGTTCGTATGGCTATGCCCATAACAAATGGGTGGAAACTCCCAATTTTGACACTATAGCAAAAGAAGGATTACTTTTTCTAAATGCCTACACCCCAAATGCAAAGTGTGCTCCATCTAGATCCAGCATATTAACTGGGCGAAATCCTTGGCAATTAGAAGCTGCCGCTAACCATAATCCAATTTTTCCAGCAAAATTCACCACTGTGATGGAAGCGCTGGAAAAGAATGGCTATTTGGTGGGTTATACCGGTAAAGGATGGGCTCCAGGAGACCAAGGTGAGATTAACGGGAATCCACGGAGCCTTACTGGAAAAGCCTACAACGAATTAAAACTAAAATCGCCTACAGCGGAAATTTCTCCTATAGATTATGCATCAAACTTTGAACTTTTCCTGGCGGATAGGGAAACAAATCAACCTTTCATGTTCTGGTACGGGGGATTTGAACCTCATAGAAACTATGAGTATGGGACAGGGGCAATAATGGGTGAAAAATCGATCAATGATATTCAAAGCGTACCGCCTTACTGGCCAGACAATGAAGTGGTAAGAAATGACATGTTAGATTATGCCTATGAGTTGGAATATTTTGACCTTCACCTTGGCCGCATCTTTCAATCGTTAAAGGACCGAGGTGAATTAGAAAACACCATCATTGTCGTAACATCCGATAACGGAATGCCATTTCCAAGGGTAAAGGGACACACCTATGAAACGGCCAATCATCTTCCTCTAGCTGTTATGTGGAAAGGTGGAATTATTAATTCAGGAAGGCAGATTGAAGACTTTGTGAGTTTCATAGATTTTGCGCCAACATTTTTAGAGCTTGCAGGAATATCTCAAAAAAATTCTGGAATGCAAAAAATTGAAGGAAAATCATTTTTGGATATACTTAAGTCGAACCAAGGTAATTTTATTGATCCCTCACGGGACCATGTAATTATCGGGCGGGAAAGGCAAGATGTTGGTAGGCCCAATGATCAAGGTTATCCTGTTAGGGGCATTGTAAAGAATAATTTCATCTATACCCAAAACTTCGAGCCAGAAAGGTGGCCATCGGGGAATCCTGAAACAGGGTATATGGATACCGATGGCAGTCCAACCAAAACGGAAATCTTAAAAATGTATAGAACACATAAAGATTCCACATATTGGCAACTCGCCTTCGGCAAAAGGGGAAGTGAGGAGCTTTATAATTTAACCGAAGATGAATATGGCATGAGCAATCTTTCAAATGAGCCAGAATGTAAAAAAATTAAGGAAGAATTAAGAAAAGTGCTTATGAATGAATTAACCCTGCAGAAAGATCCTAGGATTTTAGGCAAAGGAGAAGTTTTTGATAATTACCCATACAGCAATAAAAACGTCAGAAATTTTTATAAAAGATTTATGAATGGAGAAAAAATTAAAACCAATTGGATTAATGACGAAGATTATGAAAAAGGGAACCAAATAAAGATAAAAGATAAAAAAATTAAGCAATAATTATTTTGATCGAGACTGTAATGAATAAATATGAGAACCACATAAAATTCCCTATCTTATTGTTTGTAGGCATAATAGGCCTTTTGACAAGCACTAGGTCATTTTCACAGCAAAGCCATGATACAACCTCAACCCAAGAAATATTAAAAGTCGGGCCATATTTACAAGCCCCCTTTAACAGTGGCATGACTATTCGCTGGGTCACAAACCTTCCTTGTTACAGTTGGGTGATGTATGGCACTTCATCGAGTTTATTGAATCA
>Ga0307486_1002311_pt1 | contig 13424 bp, 13 predicted proteins | sample CBIW02metaG_FD_203663 | JGI IMG/M metagenome (GOLD analysis project Ga0307486, IMG submission 203663) | Sea-ice brine microbial communities from Beaufort Sea near Barrow, Alaska, United States - CBIW 0.2 | ecosystem: Environmental > Aquatic > Marine > Coastal | place: USA: Alaska | collected... | reverse complement strand
TTCCGACGCCGCCCTTGCCACTTCCGACGGCGATGATATGACGTATCCCCGGCAGTTTATCCGAGTTACCAGCTGACGCGGATGACGTGCCAGGCGTGTGGGGGTGATTACGGTCAGTGGTCTGCATAGTTAAGTTCCTTAATATTGTCAAGATAGTTTCCAAACGCTACTATTGAAATACCATCACTGCAACCAGGATGGACAAATACCCTATGAATGCGGTTTGACCAGCGAGCCACTGATTCTCGAAGAGCTAGGTGAAGTCTGCATTTACTTTGCTCCAGGCAAGCCCATAACTATCACGGATGTTTCATAAACCTCTCTCTTCACTATTTGGCTTTGACAATTTTTTGATACTTTCTTGACCCGCTAATGACGACGTCTACCCTATTCTGTAGGTCCGTTAATCAGTCGCCTTGGGCAAATGTTCTAACTGCCTAAGCGAGGTTTTCAACTGTTTCAAATGAGAGCTCTGTTATGGTCTCCGTTTCCTCCAAAAATCACTCAATGCCCGACCGCGCGTATCGATGTTTCAGCTGGGCCGGTGCCTACGCTCCGATATTAATGCTGATTTTCGCAATACTGTTGATCGGAGGTCTTTCCCGGGCGTTGTTGGTGGCGTGGCAGTTTGACCGGGTTATGGAGACGTCCGTATGGCCCAGCATATTTTTCCATGGTTTAAGGGTTGACCTGATCATGGCTGGCATGGCCGCAGCACCGCTGGTTTTGCTGCTGCCCATTCTGGGCCATCGGTTCAGCTGGACTGCCTGGAAGCGTGTGACAGCGCTGTGGGCGCTGGTTGTCGTTTTTGGATTTCTGTTCATGGAGCTGTCAACGCCAACTTTCATCACAGAATACGATACCCGGCCCAACCGTCTGTTTATCGAATATCTGAATTATCCCAAGGAAGTGCTGAGCATGCTTTGGGAAGGCTATTTGCCAACTGTGGCCACGGGGGTCTTTTTTTGCGTTTCACTGACTGCTGTTTTCGCCTGGTTAATGCGCCCCTGGTTACGAGAGGCCAAGCCAGGCCGCTATGGTAGAGCGATTCTGGTATGGCCAATCGTTGTTCTCGCCGTATTTATGAGTATTCGCTCCACCACTGGCCACCGCCCTGCCAATCCGGCGATGTTTGCGCTGACTTCCGACGCACTCGTGAACTCGCTGATTATCAACTCTACCTGGTCCGTGGCGTTTGCGATCTACAACCTCAAGCATGAAGTAGATGCGAGTGCCCGTTATGGCGATATGGAAATGGCTGACATCCTGGCAGAGGTCAAGAGCGCGCCTTGGCTCAGTGGCTCAAACTTCACCTCCAGTCAGTTTCCGACCTTGCACCATCAAACCCCTGTGCAACAGAGACCGCGCCCTCTTAATTTAGTGATCGTTCTTGAGGAAAGCCTGGGGGCGACCTTTGTCGAATCGCTTGGTGGCACTCCAGTGACTCCTCGTTTGGAAGCCTTGAAAGAATCCGGTTGGTGGTTCGAAAATCTGTACGCAACTGGTACAAGATCTGTTCGGGGTATTGAGGCTGTGGTGTCTGGATACCTGCCTTCTCCGGCGCGCAGTGTTGTGAAACTATCATTATCACAAACCGGTTTTTTTACGCTGGGTGAGCTGCTGAAACAAAAAGGCTATGACACCGGCTTCATCTACGGCGGAGAAGCCCACTTCGACAATATGCGCAGCTTTTTCACCGGCAACGGCTTTGACGCGATCGTGGACCAGCAGGACTACGATAACCCCGTGTTTAGCGGTAGCTGGGGGGTCAGTGATGAAGATTTATTCGCAAAGACCCATGAAGACATTCAAAAGCTCCATGCTTCCGGGGAACCCTTTTTCCGCCTGGTTTTCTCGTCGTCCAATCACACCCCGTTTGAATATCCGGACAACAGAATTGAGCAGTACGACGAAGAGAAAAACACCGTTAACAATGCCGTCAAATACGCAGATCACGCCTTGGGTGATTTCATAGATACCGCGCAGAACAGCGCCTATTGGAAAGATACAGTGTTTCTGATTGTTGCTGACCATGACGCCAGGGTGTGGGGCGATGAGCTGGTTCCCATCAAGAATTTTCAGATTCCGGGGCTGATACTCGGCGCGGACATTGAAAGCCGTCGTGTCAAAACGATCACAAGCCAGATTGACCTTGCACCAACGCTGCTTTCGCTCATGGGCATTGCCAGCGAACACCCGATGGTAGGCCGTGATCTGGTGAGATTTCCGGACCAGCCCGGTCGGGCGGTGATGCAATTCAACGATTATTACGCATGGATGGACGACCGCTACAACGTGACCGTATTACGCCCCGATCAAAAGCCGTTGGCAGGAATATATTCACGAGAAGCCGGAAGCACTCAATATCTGCAAGATGCACCCGAAGAAATTGCCGTAAGAAAAGCGTTGGCCCATGCACTTCTTCCTCTGGAACTGTATCAGGAGAAGGCCTATGGGCTGCCTGAACAGCCTGACCCGGGCCGCTAGATTAATGAATTGCTGTGCAGCGAGCCGTGCCTGTCAAGCACTATTTTGAAAGTGTATCAGGAACTCCGTTCCCTTGTTGTCTGACTGTGCGATCTCCAGATTCCAGCCCAGTCGTTCACAAACCAACCGTACGATCAGCAACCCAAATGTGGTGTTACTGAACTCGCCAGCCGTGGAGATAATGGCACGGGGCGCTCCGATAGCGCTCAAGTGCTCCGTTATTTTACTAGGAAGCCCGGGGCCGAAGTCTCGCACCGAGATTTTGTTTTTGATCATGCGAACCTCCACTCCGGCATGAGTGTGCCTTAGCGCATTCTGCAACAGGTTGCGCAGTAACATTCGCACCAGCGCGGGCTGGGTTTTGATTCTCGTCCTGTGGCTATCGTTGCAGACAGTGATTCGCCCGGAGTAGGCCGAATTCCCATGCTCCAGATCATCAATGGTGTTTTGAACGATCTCCTGCAGCACAATGGTTCTGGCATTGCCTTCGGGCGCCTCACTGCGGGCAAGCTCAAGCAGGACTTCGGTGTCGTCGCGCATGGTCTGCATTGCTCGACGGATGCGGGCGAGGGTCTTCTGATCCGCCGCCGACAAGCTTTGGCGTTGTTCCAGTACATTCAAGGCGCCACTCATCACCGCCAGAGGCGTACGAAGTTCATGGCTGGCCAACTTCACAAACGATTTTTCCCGCTCGATGTGGTGTTCAAGCGCGAATAGAAACCGGTTAAACGCCTCGGCGATATCGCAAAATTCCTGATCACGATAGTCCGTGGCGATTTGCTCCATCGAAGACCCGGGCACTGTGTTCAGTACTTGGTGGGTCAGCTTTCTGAAAGGACGTATCAGATACTGCGCTCCTGTGCGGGCAACGAAAAAGCCAATAAGGAGCATTAAACCCGCCACACCCATCAGGACGAGCAGAACCAAATTCTCGCGACTCTCCATGATGGTGATATCTTTGGCCAGAAAGAGCTTGCCATCAGGCGCTTCCAACTGCTCGCCGTAAATCAGCAGTGTTGTCTGCCCTACTTCAATTTCCCGGGAAAATGGCAAGGAAAGGCTCTGGAAATATTCTGGCATCACTGCGTCTGCTTCGCCTTCTGGCAGAAAAACGGCCTCAAGCTGCGCCGTTTTGAGGTTCTGAAAACGCCCTTGCTGAAGTTGCTCCGTGAAATACTCGGCTTCAGCCTTTAACTCCAAACGCAGAATGGTGTCCTCAACGTCGTTAACAAACACTTCGACAATAAACATCGACGTTGCTGTGGTGGCGGCAATCAGAAAAAACAGCGTTCGCACCAGGCGTGCGGTCAAAGACGACTTCATGGCGTCTCAGGATTCCCTGTTACTGGCACTTCCAGGCTGTACCCCCGCCCATGAATTGTTTTTACCAGCCCATGGCCCAAGCCTGACTGCAAGGATTTTCGAAGCGTATAAATATGAGTGCGAAGACTGTTGCCCTCGGTTTCGCCATGGCGCGCTCCCCATACGGAATCTGTTAGCGCCTCGTGGCTAAGAAAGCTCGGATACGCCCGCACCAACAATTCAAACAGGCGGGCTGGAGTGCCCGATAAAGTTGTTTTTGATCCACGCAATTCCACTTCCAGCGTACCTGGATCAAACCTTATATCACCGGCCGTTAATACCGGCCTTTGCGGCGAATGGCGTCGATGCAGAGCTTCAATTCTTAGCTGTAATTCGCGCAACTCAAACGGTTTAACCAGGTAATCGTCGGCACCGCAGTCAAATCCTTTTTCCTTGTCGGCCATGGCGCTCAGTGCCGTCATCAGAATAACGGGGGTCTGGCATTGCAGGTCTTGACGAATACGCCGGCAAATATCATAACCATTGACGCCGGGTAGCATCAGGTCGAGTACGATAACGTCATAGCTTTGCGTTGCCAGCAGATGCAATGCCGTCAAACCGTCCGCGGCAAAGTCCAGTCTGTAGCGGTCTTCACCCAGAAACTCGAACAGGTTTTCTGCAAGATCCACCTGATCTTCCACAACCAATAGTCTGAGAGGGGATTGGAGAGGGGGTTTGGGAGAGACCTGACTAGATGTCATTCGAGCGAACTCCGTTGGTGTCAGACACCGGTTGTTGATCACTGGGCAATCCCTCAACGACCAACAGTTGATAGCGAAAATTTTCCATAACCTTTCGAGCGGACGGTAATAAATCAGCCACTTTGTCGCTTGACCATTTTCGGGGCACCGCAATATAAAAGTTTTGAAATTCACGTGTGCCGGGCAAGTTATCCAAACCGTTTTCTGTAACTTCCAGAGCCGTTCCACCTGAGTAAAATCTGGCTGAAAATGGCAGGTCATTCAGATAGATCAGCGGGCTGTCATTGGCTTCCTTGATTTCCTGATAATAGCTTACCAGTTTCTTTTCTGTTTTGAGCGGCGTCCAGCCCAAGACCGCAGCACCCACAAATACGGTCAGTAATACAGGCACAAGCGCCACCAAGCCACCACGCACTGAAGATAACCAGAAAGGTTTACATTCTGACACCCAGCGGCCGATCAAAATGGCGGTAAATGGCAACGAAGGCAGGATGTAAGTCCAGAGCGTATTACCTGCGAGCGTGAAAAACAGCATCGGTGCCAGTGCGCTTACCAGCAAAAAGCTAACGCCCGGGTTCGACAGTGTCCTGCTTACGATGCCGTGTCTTTTACCCCTGAACCACGCCAGGGCCAAACTCAGCAACGCGACTATGCCCCAGGGGAACGAAGCCCACAACCAGAACATCCAGATCATGCCTTTTGGCTGATTATGGGCGCTGCCGTAAAGGTCACCCGCCCACCCCGGATCCAGAAACCGGCGGATATGTTCCCCAATGATAAAGTAATCCAGAAATCCGGGCGTCTTCAACTCAGCCAGTATATACCACGGGCAGACCAGCACGGCCGTCATCAGTGTTCCTCGGAACCAGGGCAGCCGCCTCAGATTGTTGGCGGCTTCGCGCCAAGAGAGCAGTAACCACAGCACGATGGGAATTCCGATCAGCACCACGGCCAAAGGCCCCTTGGACAGCAGCCCGATCACCAAGCCAACAAAGAAAAGCCAACGCCACCGACCGCTCTCCCCCATCATCACCAAACAGAAACTGACTAATGTGAGGGTTGTACCCAGGGCTAGAAAGGCGTCTGTCATCACCGCGCCGGCGCTGATGTAAGTCAGGGCCATGGTGGCAAAGACCAGGCTACTCCATTGAGCCACCTGAACACTCCAAAGTTGCCGCGCCAGTCGCCAGACCAGACAGACCATGGCAAGCGTTGCCAGCCAGGAAGGGAAACGCAGCGAAAACTCTGACACACCAAACACCTTGATGGCCGCCGCCTGGGCCCAGAATGACAAAGGCGGCTTACCCCAAAAAGGAACGCCGGGCTCAAACCAGGGTGTAATCCAGTCACCGGTTTCAGCCATCAGGCGGGCAATTTCCGCGTACCGGGGTTCGGTGGTATCAGCAAAGGGAAACAGCGCCATGCCAATGAAACGACTGACCATTATTGCAGCCAGTATCAGCAGCCAGACGTTAAACCGCTTTGACATGTCGCCTCTCCGTCATTTTTTGGCTAGCCTGCTGGCGCATACTATCTCGGCTTTCAATGACTTCCTCGGTCAGATAAATCGGCCGCTGCTTCGATTCCATATAAGTCTTGCCAACGTATTCACCCACGATGCCGACACTCATCAGCTGCATGCCACCCAAAAAGCTGATAATGGCCACAAGCGAGGGATAACCGCTGGTCGCATCGCCCAGCATGATGGCTTTTACCACAATCCACACCCCGAATATCGCACCCAAACTGGCGGCAATGAGCCCGATCACGGTTGCCCAGCGCAAGGGTGAAATAGAAAACGAGGTCAGCCCTTCAAGAGCCAAGCCTACTAGCCCGGGGTAATCCCACTTCGTCTCCCCGGCCACTCGCGGTTCACGGTCGTACTGGATGACCTGAGTGGGCATGCCAATCCAGGCAAACAACCCTTTCATATAACGATTGCGCTCCGTCAGCGCCAACAGAGCGCTAACGGCTTTGCGGCTCATCAACCGGAAATCGCCGGTATCCACCGGAATATTGGTCCGACTGGTCCGGTTCAGTAGCCGATAAAAGAAGTGCGCGCTCCAGCGTTTGAACGCAGTTTCGCCCGCCCGCGAACGACGCTGCATAAGAACCACATCAACCCCGGACTGCCAGCACTCGACCATAGCCGGGATCTGCTCGGGTGGATCTTGCAGATCAGCGTCCAACACGATCACTGCATCGCCCCGGGCGTGCTCCAGCCCCGCCGTCATCGCAGCTTCTTTACCAAAATTGCGGCTCAGTTTGATCAAACGTACGCCCGGCGTTCGGTCGATAACACTGCGGATGTACTGGGCACTGCCATCGTCACTGCCATCATCAACCAGCACAACTTCCCAGTGCAGGTCCAGTGTGGCAAGCACTGTTAAAACCCGGTCAAAGAAGATCGGCAGCATCGGGCGTTCGTTGAAGAGTGGTACCACCAGCGATAGCAGCTGCTTATCACGCGAAACATCAAATGGTAAAACAGGGAATTCAACGCGTTTGTTCATGGAAAACCAGCCTTTGGTAGACGATGTAATTCAGTGCAGCAACAAGAGCTGTTGCCACGACTTGTGACAGCGGTACGGAAAGTGTCAGAACGTTATGGAGCAGGAAGAAAAAGACGAGATTGGACAGCCAGGCAACAAAGCAAGAGCCGATATAGCGCCAGAGCGTTACCCTATGGGGACCGGCATTGCGAAATGCCAGGCGGCGTTGAAGGCCATAGTTGAGCACGGCGCCAGACACGCTTCCGCTTGCGGTTGCCAGTGTTGGCTCAAGGCCTGCGCCGATTAGCGCTGCCATCACAACCCAGTGGAACAGCGTGGCCAGGCCGCCGGCGGCCATAAATCCTTGCAATTGAAGCGGTAAGAATTTGCTCATTACGAAAAACTCCACCACATTGACGACTATTGAAGTCAGCCTGACATTGAGACCTGACGATAACCCACCCCATGTCATGGCTGTGTGGAGGTTTCGTCAGGAAAATGTCAAAAATTGGCAGATTGCGGTCTGTCTCGGAAAGTTTTAAAAACTGGGATGTTTGATGATCCGCAGCCCTCTTCCGTGAGGAATCATGCAACCACACCAAATATTCGACCTACGCCAGCTGTAAGCGCCATTGCCAGTGCACCCCAAAATGTGACCCTGATTGCGCCGATAGCAATTGACGCCCCACCCGCACGCGCAGCCATTCCGCCTAGAAGAGCGAGGAAAACCAAAGAAGACGCTGCAACAACAGAAATAAGTTGGCTACCTGGCACAAGCCACGCCGCCGCTAACGGAAGTGCGGCACCCACGGTAAAAGTGCTTGCGGACGAGAACGCCGCCTGAACAGGTTGGGCGCGGGCGCTTTCCGAGATACCGATCTCATCCCTGGCATGCGCACCCAGTGCATCGTAAGCCATCAGCTGCTCAGCAACTTGCTTCGCCAGAGCCGACTCAAGCCCTCTGCGTTCGTATATTAAAGCGAGCTCCTCTGTTTCAGATTCAAAGTGTTGTTCCAACGATTTTTTCTCAATGGCCAGATCGGCTTTTTCAGTGTCAGACTGAGAGCTGACGGACACGTACTCACCCGCAGCCATAGACATAGCGCCTGCGACTAGGCCGGCAAGTCCTGCTAACAGAATACCTTCATGAGCGCTGTTGGCCGCAGCAACACCAATAATAAGGCTCGCTGTAGACACTATTCCGTCGTTCGCACCCAGGACTGCAGCGCGTAGCCAACCTACGCGATGTGATCGATGGTTTTCAATATGGCTCATAGGCTTCACCAATCACTCAGGTTGTAGAGAACGACGCTGCAGAAAACGCCTTTCAAGAGAATAGTCCGCAGCAGGCTCAATTCTTGATGGTCAATACATTATTGATGGTGTGGGCGCCGTCCGCTCCCTGCGCCAGCTTTATAACAGCATCGATTTGCGTCTGTTTGTCAACGACACCGACCAGGCGCACATCACCCTTCCGCGTGGTCACGTTAATGTCAAAGCCATTAATAGCAATATCACCATCAAGCGCTATCTTGACATTTTTCGTCACGTCGGCATCCGCTACGTTGACGGCGTTCGAGATATTCTGCTGGATACCTTCGAAATTTCCAGGGGGCTTATTATTGCAAGCCGTCAACAGCAAAACGCTGAACAAGGCGATGCTTAAGAGTTGGGTTCCACGATAATGATTCATTTTAGTCTACTCGTTGCTGGCGGGATTTCCGCCCATTTTTAATTTATCAGACTGTGCCTACACACGACGCCGGCCTGTGCGTTGCAAAACACCATCAGCCCCTCAGTGACCGGGGCTGAAAGACGAACTCTATTTCAGCGAAACTCAAAAATTTCCTGATGAAAGCGTACCGACACGGACGGTTGCTTAAGTCCGCTTCGAAGGGCTTTTGCCAGGCCTTGCGGCCCGCAAAACCAGACGTCCACCTTGGAGCTAAGGATCTGCAGTTGGTTTGCGGTCAACCGCTGCCCCTGCAGGCTGTCGTAGATGTGCAGTGATATTGACGGAAGTTGCTCCGTCAGTTGTTTCAGGCGAGTCACCATTGGGTCATTCACGGCTCCGGCGGTGCAGTAGTGGAGTGTCACCGCAGGATGTCTTTTTTCTTTATTTATTAGTCGGTTGTCAAGTACTGCCAGAAACGGTGTGATGCCGATGCCGCCCGCCACCCAGATCTGCTGGGCGCTTTTTCTGCCGCTGTCGAGATCAAAACGACCATAGGGGCCTTCGAGCGTCACCGCCTGGCCACTGTGCAACTGCTGCGGGATCTTGCGGGTGTAGTCTCCTAATGCCTTGATCTGAAAACTGAGTTGACCGGTGGCATTGTCAGCACAGGACAGGCTGAAAGGGTGTGCCCCTTCGACCCTGTCGAATGTCACCAGGGCGAATTGTCCGGCGCGATGCCCGGGCCATCGTTTTCCCATATCACAGACGACTTCCGTGATGTTGGCTGACGTCTGCTTGACGGCCTGAACCAGTCCCTTGTAGCGGTGACTTCTGCCGATCTTTCCGGTCAGTGATTGCAGGCTCGCGGTGGAACCACCCACTATTAACAGGGCCATCAGCCAGCCAGTAGGTTGTTGCCACCACAGCAGCGGAGCCAACAACAATGCGTGGGCGGCCAGTGCCAGATAAATCAGTGGCATCACTCGGTGCAGGTAACGCCAGTAACCGTAGGGCACCCAGCGAATCAGGGTAATAACAACCAAAAACACCAGCAGGTACAGGCCGGGTTCGCCCAGATCTTCAGCACCATCCTGGAGACTGTCCAATAAGCCCGAAAAGTGTGCTTCTTTTAAACTGCGATCCGAGCCAAACAGGGCTTCAAGGGCATCATCCGCCATTTCGATCAGCCAGTGCGCCAGGGCAAAACTCACGGCCATAATGCCGGTCCATTTATGCAACTGATACATTCTGTCTAGGCCACCCAACGGGGATTCCAGCCACCCAGGGCGGGTAGCCAGCAGCATAGTGATGGACATGAAGTTGATGGCAAGGTATCCACTGAGTGTCAGAAATTGCTCATAACTCAGCCCAGGAGTCCAAAAACTCAACTGAACCGCTAAAAGCAAAAAAAGGACGACACTGGTGCGTAGGGTGGGCACAAACAAACTCCGTTTGGGTTTGTTTGAATTGTGCAGAGTTAACCTGACACCAGCCTTAAACGTCCGGCTTTCATTTGACCACAACAATATTGAGTTCGGCTTCAAAGCCGTCGCTCTGGCCCGAGGCTGGTGACCGCAGGTTCAGGGTTATGCCCGCGCCGCTGGCGATGGCCTCAACAATCGCAAGCCCGATGCCCGAGCCCACTGCGTTTGTGTTGGAGCGGACAAAGCGATTACGCAATAAGGCGAGCTTCTCCGGCGATACAACCTCACCGCGATTGACCACTCGCAGGATACCGTCATCTGTCAGGCTGATATTCACAGGTTGATCGTCCGCGCCATGCCTAAGGGCATTTTCGATCAGATTCCGAACCAGAATGGCGAAGGCATCCAGGTCCAGTAATGACGTAACGTCATCATCCGGCAGGTTGAGTAGGAGTCGGCCGGGCGCCTGATGGTCATAATCGCTGGCGACCATCCGCAGTATGGGCACCAGGTTGTTAGCCTGCTCTGACAAGGCGCTGCCACCCTCAGCCTTCGCCAGTTCCAGCAGCTTTTCTGACAGTTTGGAGAGCGTACGAAGCGACTCTTCAATCTCGCTGGCTCGTGCTTTAACTCCTGCATTCTGCGTTTCCGTCTTTAACCGCTGTAGCTTGGCCAGCGCCGTTGCCAGTGGGGTTCGCAATTCATGGGCGCTGTTGGCGGTAAAACTGCGCTCCGCTTCTAGGGCGCGGCGCAAACGTTCCAGCAGCCGGTTCACCGAGATCATGATGGGCTCAAACTCTTCCGGCAAACGCCCGACTACGACGGGCGAAAGGTCGCCACCACCGCGGACTTCTATCGACTGCTGCAATACAACAACCCGGCGAAGTGAACGTTTTATCACCCACCACACCCCGACCAGGCTGATGGGGATTAGAAATATAAGTGGCAACAGTAATGCAAGGCTCGTGTCCAGCACGGCTTCGCGCCTGTGGTCCAAAGGTTCGGCAACCTCAATGTACAGGGTTTCGCTGATGGCTGATTCCCCGTATATCCGATGAGTTAGCGTGTCAGAAAAGCCTTCTCGCGGAATGGAGCCGAAAATTTTGGGGTCCGCGTCGTGGGATTGCAGCAGCAGCTTGCCTGATTTGTCCCGAACCAGATAGGTGAGATACTCGTTGTGTTCTTTCAGGGCCAATGCCCGCTCCAGGCTTGGGTCCCCTTCCCGGTTCAGTATGTCGGTCACCGCCAATGGCAGGATACGCTGCGCTGTTTCCTCCAAGGCACTGTCGAATACCTCGTTCATTTCGTGCCGTGCCACCACGCCTGACGCTATAACACCCAACAGCCACAGCAAGGTCACGCCAAGGGTAAGCCAGGTGCCAAGGGTTTTGTGTAAGCTGGCTTTAGTGCTCATTCGGTTCCAGCCTATAACCCATACCTCTGACGGTCACTATGGCATCGTGCCCCAGTTTTTTGCGCATACGGCTGATGTAAACCTCTATGGTGTTGCTTTCAATTTCAGCACCGAATTCGTACAGCCGGTCTTCAAGCTGAGCCCGCGATAGCAGTATTCCCGGGCGTTGCAAAAACCCCTCAAACAGCGCCCATTCGCGGGCAGTAAGCTCCACTGGCTGGCCGTTGCGGTTGATGCGGTGGTCACCCAGATCCACTTCAAGGTTGCCAACACGCACCAGAGGATTCGGGTTGCCACGATAACGGCGTGCTACGGCGGCCACCCGGGCAGATAACTCTGATAAGTCAAATGGCTTCACCAGATAGTCGTCGGCACCGGCGTTCAGCCCTGCGATGCGGTCGGACACTTGGTCCCTGGCGGTCAGAATGATCACGGGGGTTGTATCACCGGTTGCCCTCAGTTTTTTCAAAAAATCAAAACCGTGACCGTCTGGCAGCATCAGGTCGAGCAAAATCAGATTATAAGGCGTGGTTTTCACGCTCGTATCAGCGAAAGCAAGGCTCTGAACCCAGTCCACGGCATGGCCATCTTCGCTGATCTGATCCCGCACGGCCTCACCCAACCCGGCTGTATCCTCAACCAACAATACCCGCATATCTCACCCTTCGCGTGATCACCAACAGAACATACTACAGCCATTGCCTGACAGCAGGCTGAAACCGCGTTATTACGGCTCGGTTCCTCCCCGAGCTCTCCTTTAGCTATTCGATGTTTACTGGATCAGGCGCTGGCCTGCCTGCTCATTCAGGCCAGTGTCAGGTAGCAACTTTAAGATGGCTTTAACGGATTCAGCGGGAGACATGCCATGAATATAAAACCCATTGTTATCACCTTTTCGTTGCTGCTAATGAGCGGCAGCGCATTGGCCGACGACGATTGCGATGACCCGGTTGCCGGATGGCAGCCGCGGGAGAACCTGCGACAGAAGCTTGAGGCAGAAGGTTGGAAGGTGTTCCGCATTAAGGTAGATGACGGCTGTTACGAGGTTAAAGGACGGGACCCGGAGGGTCGTCGTGCGGAGGCCGAGTATTCGCCAGCGACCTTTGAGCTGAGGGAAATGGAGCTGGAAGCCGATGACGATGACGATGACGACTATCGTGGCAAGTCCGGGAACGATAGCAAATCGATAAACAACGAGCAGGCTCCGCGTAAGGGCATCATCACAGGCCGACCCACAGTGACTGTTGAATAGTGAAAGGAGACTACATCATGAAGAACATTCTGTTTGCACTCGGGCTTGCGACTGCCATGGCACTGCCGGCATATGCACAGGCCCGGGAAGTCACCTTCACCACACAACTGAGCAATTACGGCGGTGATGGAGCTTATCTTGCGCTCTACCTCACCGATGCGGACGGCCAATACCAAGGGACTCTCTGGATTGCTGGCCAGAAGAGTAAGTATTACAAGCATCTGCGTGACTGGGCTCGGGGCAGTGGTGAGAGCCAGGCTGAATACGATGGCCTGACCGGCGCCAGTGTGACCAGTGGGCGCACCCAGAACGTGACCTTGGAACTTGATGACGCATTGATCGATGCCGGCTACCAGGTTCGTGTGGATAGCGCCGTTGAAGATATGCGCGACAACCGCTCGGATGTGGTGGTCCCGCTAACCACGGAAGGCTCTGGAAAGTCGGTTGCTGGCCGTGGCTACGTCCAGTCTTTTGTCTATAACCTCAAGTAACTGACGGGAGCCAGCTTCATGCTACGCAAGCTACATGGTTGGCCTGGACTGGTCGCCGCATTGCTGCTTTTGGTGCTGGCGACCACGGGCGTTGTTTTGTCCGTTGTACCCGCCATTGAACGGGCG
>Ga0307486_1002310_pt1 | contig 13435 bp, 11 predicted proteins | sample CBIW02metaG_FD_203663 | JGI IMG/M metagenome (GOLD analysis project Ga0307486, IMG submission 203663) | Sea-ice brine microbial communities from Beaufort Sea near Barrow, Alaska, United States - CBIW 0.2 | ecosystem: Environmental > Aquatic > Marine > Coastal | place: USA: Alaska | collected... | reverse complement strand
CAGAGATCATGGAAAGCATCCAATTTGTCCCAAGGTCGCAGAGAAGGCTCCCGACGGCAAATGTGTACCGTGGGGCAAGAGAATAGACCTGACCATTGGGGAGCGAGGCAACCTACCGGAAGATTTTGTGATGCCGTTCATTAACACCACTGGAAAGGTCAAGTGTGGCTGCTGTCGGAAGTGGGTGATGACTGTACACACCCAGTGTGATAGTTTTCCGGGCAAGACCTTACCCGTCTCGCAGAGGATTAACTTAAACGTGAAACCTCCTCAGTATGGTGGTAATCCTCCACCCGTGGGTAAGTCGCAACAGAAGAAGAGTGCATATACACCGATCGCCACAGTGTCTGCTTCTACTTCTACTTCTGCCCCAACTTCTGCTCCGAAATGGCAAAAGGCGAAGTGGTTCCCACAGAAGGAGGCAGAGTCAAACTATGACGAGTTCGTGTACTGGGTTGACAACTTCACGCTCCGTGAGCAGGGTAAAGACCTCAGCTTTGCGAACTATACAGAACTGACGAATCACTTGGTTCAATTCCGCAATCGTATCATCCTGTGCCTTAACTCAGAGTGGTTCCCTTCACTCACTGCTGAGCTACGACACGCTCACGGAATTGATCCAAAGGTCTATGTGCAAGCCAAGAAGTACTACAACTACGAAGCTAAGGATAGGTTCGTCATACGAATCCTAGGCAACTACGCCATGACTTCGTTTGAAGGTGCGGTTCCGGCCAATGAGTTGGTTCACAAGCTGAGCGGGATGAACTTGTTCCAATCCAAACTCACGCTGGCTCAATTCGGATACGAGTGGTGGTACTATTACCTGAACCCGTGCAATGTTCAGATCCTGACCGGTCAGGAATATTGCTTCTCAGTTGAGGCCTACTTTGGGGCTAGAATTTGTTCCACTGATCAGGAGTGGCGTTCCAGTCTTTCCGATCAAATTGAAGCAGGAAACTTTACCTACGAGCAACTTGCAGCTGCAGAGGAACAAGATGTCAGATACCAACTGGACGTGCGATCAATGTATGCAACCGCTATGAAAGGTTTGGCCGATTTTGAGGTGTATTATCCCGTGGGGCAGCAGAGATATCTAGCCGAGGGTGGTGCGGAAGAATTCGCAAAGGGTACGGTGGGTATGTATCGTGTCAACTACATCCGACCTCCGAGCCTGAAGATCGGTGTGCTACCAGTTCGCTCAGACAAGAAGCTCCAGTGGCCGCAGAAGATGGGTATGGAAAGTGGGGTCTTCACGGAAGTCGATATCAAGCTCGGGATTGCTCACGGGTACCAGTTTGAATTTGCAGGTGAATGCTTGGTCTGGGATCAGACAGGTAAGCCCTTTGATAGCTTCGTTGACCCCCTGTATGCGTTGAAACAGGTGGAAGAAGATCCGGATAAGCGTACAGTGATTAAACATTTGACCGTAACCCTGTATGGCAAGATGGCTCAGAAGGCCACCGGTCGGATTGAGGATAAAAACCGCAAGATGACTGAAGCTGAGATGATCGAATGCTTAATGAATGGGACAACGATTGACCTGGACGCCGATGGGGATTATTGCTTCCGGGGCGGTGATGGCAAGAAACCACAGGTGAATTCCAAGCCGAATCATTTGGGTTGCTACATTTTGAGCTGGTCTCGGCTACTCATGATGCGAATCTATGAATGCGTGGGCTACGAGTTTGATTTTTCACACACCGATTCGATTCGGGTCTCGGCGGCCAACTATCAGAGGCTCGTCGCTGCCGGATGGGTTGATGTTGATGGTACGAAAGAGCTTGGGAGTTTGGGTGTTGAGTATGGGATCATCTATGCATCTACCCAGAAGAACTGTACCAATTACCAGCTCAAGGTGCTGACCAAGGCCGGTAAGTGTGCAGTAATCAATAAAGGATCTGCGTTTGGAGGCGAAGAGCTGGCGGAGGTATAAACTTAACATCATATTCTGATGTTAAAAAAGTTGTATCCGTATCCTAAACGAATGGACGAGTTGGCAAAATTGTACTACGATCCAAAAACTGGCTTCTCGGGATCAGATGCCCTGTACAAACGTGCCAAAGCCCACGGATTGAAATTGAGCAAGGCCGAGGTCGTGGCCTTTCTGAAGAAGCAAGAGGTAGCCCAGACGTTTGCTCGCCGCAAAGTAAAACACCATTATCCGCTCATCTCTTACTCGCCCTTCAGCCGAGTCCAGATTGACCTCATGGATATCTCACAGTTAGCCCACTGGAATGGCGGAGTTAAGTTCTTATTCTGTGCAATTGATAGCTTTACTCGGTACGGGTTTGTCTTGCCGATGAAAAGTAAGAATGATAGTGAAGTCTTACAAACGTTCAAACAGATTGTGCATGAGATTACCCAGATCCGAGGCTTTCCAATGATTCAGCTGGATAGCGACCAAGAACCGTCATTCCGATCTCGGGCATTTGAAGCGTATTGCGAGGACAACCGGATTCATCAACACTTCCTGGCTCTTCACGATTACAAAGGGACTGCATTTGTAGATCGGTTCATCCGTACGCTCCGAGAGTTAATGAATCGGTACATGGTCGCCCACAGTACGAAGCGATATCTAGACGTCTTGGATGAATTAGTCGCAAATTATAACACCCGAGTCAATCAAGGGATTCGTGCTACTCCTGAGCAGGCGAAAACTGATCCGGAATTTGGAACAAAATACTGGGGGTTAGCTCAAAAAAAGATAAAAAAGGCTTCATCCGCCGCTGAACAAGGTGATTACACAGGGTTGCAAGTCGGCGAGAAGGTCCGAGTTTTATTACGAAAACAGCTTTTTGACAAAGGAACGGTTCAAAAATGGAGTACGACTACACATGTCGTTGAGCGAACAGCCGATGGTCAGTACTTTGTGAGTGGCCGGGTCGGGGGGTACAAGGTCTATGAGTTACAGCGTGTTGGGGAAGAAGTTGAGAAATTACCTCGAGATGAGGAAGTTGTAGGTGTGTTAGAGAACGAAGCCAAACAGGTCAAGACCGGTAAGCAGATGGATCGGGCAATGCGAAAGGAAGGGATAGATCCGGTGGTGTTGGAACCCCGAACTTCTCGGGTCAAGAAACCAAGAGACTTTGGGCCAGTCATCCTACAATAATGACAACAACAACAACAACAACAACAACAAACAACAACAACAAAACTGATTTTTGTTGCAAATTTTTTATCTTTCATTAGAAAGGAACCATGCAACTAAATACTGAACAAACCCTATTGCTCAAGAACTGCGAGGATGGAGATCGTGGTCTCGCCAATTACGGACACCAGATCCTGAACGAAACGTCAAAAATTGAGATACTACCGAACGGAGATGTATGCTCATACTCGTGGAATGATGGCCGAAAGCTGTGGGTCTTGAAAGAAAAGGGAGCGAAACTCTTATTCTTCAACGAGACCACCAGTCATCTGAAGCCGTTGTGTGAAGCCTTCGCAGAATTGGCAAGCAAACCTGATGATCCCTTGTTCAGTACACAACGCCAGCAGTTTCCCAAGTTCTTGTACCAAGCCAAAATGCTCGGTAAGTTCCTTGACAAATGCAATGAGGGCAAAACCATGTCCGTGGTATGGAATATGATTTGCTGCAGCTTGGCCACCTCGCAGGATCGGCAAATGGATCATTACTCAGACTTTCTTCCGCTGAAAGGAGGTAAAAAGATCAGCCTTCGAACCGGTCAGATTACAGACCGTACGAGAGATGATCTCTGGTCGTACGAAATCCTAGCGACTGGTACGGACTGTACCGACCAAGCAAAAGCTGACGTCCAACGCTATTATCAAAACATCTGCTACAACGACGAAGGTCATGTGGATGCTGAATTAATGAAGTATTTCCAGACTCTGATGGGCTACTTCATGACATTCGAGGTCGGCGACAAGTCAGTTTATTTCTTTGTAGGCCACAGCGATAGCGGAAAATCTGATATCGTCAATCAAATGGTACATGTATTGACCAAGAAGCGAGTTGGCCCCGTTCAGTCTGAAGTCTTCGTGGCGAGTAATAACAGTAGCAATCATCAGACCTACTTACTGGCCATGAAAGGCAAATCGCTTGTGTTCTGCCAAGAACTGCCCAAGGGTCGGCAGCTCAATTCTGATACAGTCAAACGCTCAACTGGAGATGATGAAGTCAATATTCGTCGTTGTAATGGCAAGGACAATGAGAACATAAGGATTACGAGCAAGCTAGCGGTGTTTTCAAACGTTATGGTTGAAATTGACGGATCTGATAGCGGTATGAAGACCAGATTGAAAAAGATCCCCATGAATCGTGATCTGGTACATCTTCCCCCGGCTGAGCGACAGCTGAACCTGGAGATGCTCGTTCGTTTGAAGAGTCAGGATGGGGCGAATGCCTTATTTGCGTGGTGGCTGGAAGGAGCTATGCAATACTATGCAAACTCGGAGATGTTGATTGAACGAATTGAACTACCGGCGGTCGTCGTGGAACAAAACCAAACATTCCTCCAGGAAAGTGATAGCTTCAAACACTTTCTGGAGGATCGGACGGATGTCTGGACGGCGGCGAGTTCACAGCCCAAAAGTGAATATGTCTACAAGCGAGATGACATTCAGCGTGATTATCGGGCGTTCTGTACTAAGCACAGCTACACCAAGGAGCAAGTCGCTGTTAAATCGCAAGTGGTGGACAGATTGAAGCAGCTCTTGCACGATCGCCGAATTCGGGGCGACTGGATTGGGATTCGAGTACGTGTGGAGGAGGTAGTTCAACAGGTTGAGTTAGATCTTCCTGAGGCGTAGGAACTGTGTAAGGAACTACAAACATTTCATCAGATCATGATGAAACTGGTTATGGGTACTTCTTAGCACCAAGGAATTGAGTCCAATATCGCTTCCGGGCGTGATGACCCTTTGCTGGAGCAACTTCGAGAAACCGTTGAATGGACAGACCAAGTCCACCCGACGTAAAATAAACCTGTTTATCGGGACCAGGCATTTCGTACTGAAAATAGACAACAACCTTGGACGGGTCTGATATTGAAGTCCAGCTATAAATGTTGCGGCTAACCTTTTGAAGAGTATGTTTCGACATTTAGCATGGGGGAAATAATAATAAAATTAATCAATTCATGAACTTTACATGTCCAAAAGTCTGATCCTTATCTGAGGTATCGTGTAGGGAGGCTTTGAATATCACAGCTGAAACAAAATTGATTCTGGTTTTAATATTTCCCGAAATAATAAAACACAACATGTCCCAATACACCGTCTACAAGATTACAAACGACCTGAACAACGACATCATCGTGGGGTCATGCAATTACCCACTTCCTTATCGATTGTGGTGGTGTAATGAATATGGTGGAGATGATAAACCGGAATACCGAGAGATGCGACGAGTCGGGGTCTCGCATTATCTGATTCACGAACTGGAACTTTGCCGCCGAACTGATCATTGGGAACGGGAGCGAGTTTGGCGTGAGGATTTGACAGGTACTCGGTAATAAACATGTGTACCGAACTGATTTCTCTTACTACCGAATACATCATAATTTGATGTATCGTTCATTCACTCTCTTCCGTAGGTTCCGAACTTACAACTTCTTGTAAATGCAGAAGAGTTTCATCCACGTACTCCGGATATATTTCTAGTCGCAGAGCTTCAAGCTTTTGCCTGGCCGCTACACCCCATTTATTTTCTGAATATGACTTTGAGTTCTTTTTACCGTCGACCATCCACCTATAGCACCAAACGGACGTGTTAGAGGTAAAATTGAGAGATCCGAAGCGTTCTTTCACCTTCCTCAATTTTACCTTAGTCTCTTGGTTAAGAATAAACTGATCTCGCTCCGTATTGTAAAGCGAGATTCCGTCGTCAGTAAACTCTTTCATGACCCTATATTCTTCAGTTTCAAGATTTTTCCTGTTGGTACAAGGGAAGTCGACGATGAGTTGTATTTTGAAGTTTGCAATACCGAGTTCACGCATAGATACGTACAACGCTGAAGGTCCGAATCCGGCAAGATAACGGTGTTCCCCCATCCTCTTGGCAAGACTCCGAGTCGTTGAACCTACGTACGCAATCTCATTGACGCTGTTGATCAGTTTGTAAATCTTTCCCTTCTGGTAGTTAGCCATAGTTAAAGTTCTAAACTTTAGATCTTGCAATTATCCTAATCTCAATTTGTTCTCGCAAGTTCTGCAACAACATATGTGTACCGAGAGTGTACAAACATTTGAGCAAGAACCGACACATGTGGAAAACATGTGTGAACAGCATAAGTATGCATAAGTATTGCACACGATCCACCGAATCAAAAAATAATATCTCCGGATCTAAATGCATAATCGGTACAGTCTTTCGAGATATCATCTTTCAAGATTGACCCCGGAAGACTTACTCGCCAAACAAAAACAATATCAGCAGCTGACCACCCAAGATAAACACGGGGCGGGTCTGAAAGATATTCTAGACAGTATCACAAGACGTGTCAAAGTCGGTCTGCAGGGTCCTCGTACCGGACCAAGTTCTCGATTCCGCTCATTCCTCGACTCCGAGTCAGGATCTCAGAAGATTGTGGGGTTAGCCGTGGCACGTAAGCCTATTGAAAGTATAGTGGAGCGAGCGTTAAACAGCTTGTCAGGTGGGGCATTTGGCGAAACAAAGAAGCGACTCGGTTACAGCGATGTTTATCATTCGTACGTCATTGCGACCCTAGAAAATGGGGAACAATTTACTTTGCACAAGAACGAAACGGTTCAATCACGACCTACCACGAAACAGGATCGTTCTGGAGAATTGAGTTCAGTCAACCTTCCAGCCGACCACGAATTCACGATCAAGTCGTTAGTGGATACAGCGGCTACATCTGATCTGGGTAAACCGGCTTCTGAGCAATCGGTCAAAGACTTCTGGATGTACGACCCCAGCGATAGGAACTGCCAATCTTGGTCATCTGACATTATCCGAGATAACGCCCTGACTGACGGTCTGGATGAAAAAGGCCGTATCCTCCTAGAGAAGCAAGATGCGAAGAGCTTGGTTGATAGTCTGGGTCCACTGCGGAAAATTCCAAAATTAGTGACCGATGTTGCGGCTACGGCGGACAGAGTTATTTTTGGTGATGGTTTGACCGGCCTACGCAACATGTACACCTTTGAGCCGATCCGTAGTGGTAGGGGGTTTGTACCTCCAAAGGAACACGAATACCCCGTCATCCGGAACAAACAAATTCAATAAGAATACTGACAATATAAAATTATCCTTTTATTACTAAAAGATGACACGCATCTATAACCGCCCCGCTGAAACTTCATCCAGTACATCCTCAGTTGACTCGGCTGAAGTAGCCCTTCTCAGTACGAAGGTGAACACACTCAACACTCAAAAATTTGCTACTTATGTTTCGGGAAGTAGCTATGCTCCCGGACAACTTGTCACCTATCAGCAAAGGATCTACCGTTGTCTGAATGGAACCATTACAACACCCCCGACGGTAGATTGGGAACTTGACGTCACCGGATTGAAATCCACCGACCTCACTTTTCAATTGTACACGGGGCAATCCTTTACAGTCGGACAGTACTGTCTCTTTGCTGAGAACTTGTACCGAGCCTTGAGTAGTACTTCAGCTCAACCCCCGACCACCGCTTGGGTTCTTGTACTGTCAGGAGTGAGTGGGAGTGTATCAGCCACGCCCAGTACACTAGCTCTCCGAGATGTGGATGGTACGCTGACAGCGGCACAACCTTCTTTAGCAGGACATTGTTCTACGAAACAGTACGTGGATTCTCTCGTGTCGGGTCTGAGTTGGAAGAATTCGGTGAGATTGAAGGTGGTGGCACAACTGCCCGCTTACACTCGCACGACCGCTGACAAGTATACAGGAAATGCGGTCGGTGTGTTATCTATTGATAGTACAAGCGTGAATTTGAATGATCGTATCCTGATTACCCAGGCTTCGTTGCCAGCGTCAGATGCGGGAATTTTCTACGTGAGTCGGGTGGGTACGGGAGCCGTGTCTTGGATTCTTGACCGAGCCACCGATGCCTTAACCTTACCTTCAGGCACAGGTGTTGCAGTGACATCCGGAGCCACATCTGCGTTGTACCAGTATTTACAGACGATTAAAGATGTAATTGTCGGTACTACAGATCAGACCTGGGTCAATTTCTCGTCTGGGAATGTCTCATTGAGTGGAGAGGCCACAGGATCATCTTCAGCCGTCGTTCTATCAAATAATGCTGTCACGAGTAAATTACTAACGGGCTTCAATCCAGTGGCCGCTTCAGTACTAGCCAGTGACTCAATCCTCGGAAGTGTCAATAAGCTCAGTGGGACTTTGAATGCGGCTACATCCTCCAATATGGGTTCCACACTCGTCAAAAGAGATGCGAATGGTCTCATTGCTACGGGTAAACTGGATGTCAATGGCATCTTGGATTTTCAGGCAATGGGACAAAAAAATCGCATGATTTCATTGGTCAACACAGGAAATCGTACCGACGCCAGCGATTATAGGTATTATGGCTGGCATGTCAACGGTCAAAGTCAAATCGTCACGATGGTAGAGGGTCCAGCCGCCCATGTGTGTTTTAAATACGCTAACTCGGCCACGGCTACAACTGATTTCTTCAAAGCTTCGGCCACAGGTGTGGTGACATTAGATCGAGCTGCCGGTGGTCTGCTCTTACCATCTCCAACCGGAACACCCTATCTACTCAACCACTACGAAGAATACGACTGGAATGCCCCCTTTACGCTCGGTTCGTATGCGATCAACAATCTGATTAAGGTGGTGCGAGTCGGAAAGAATGTAACGCTAAGTCAAAAGATTCCGATGCTCACTAATACAGCGGGTGGTACCTCCAGTCATGGCGTGTGGTCTGGCTTACCGACTCGCTTCTGCCCGCAACCGGATTCAGGCGGACACTCCCATCTCGTTCAAATTTTCAACCAGGGAGCTTACGGGGTGGGCATGCTTACGGTGTACAAGACTGGAGCGGTTCACATGTCAGTGGGTGTTACCGATGGCAACTTTGTGACGGGTTCTGGGTATGTCGGGATGCAACAGTGCTTTTCTATTTCGTACAATGTGGCGTAGGTACTGTGTAGGTACTGCATACGTACTGCATAAACTTTCTTCAAATCTGAAGAAAATAGGGTACGTTAACCTCGTCCCTGACCCGGCAAATACAACCCCTGCCCCGTGATCTTCTCCAGCCGAATAGATTGCGGGCGACGTCTGATCCCCTCTAAGGGTCGGTGAATGGCCGTCCGATAGGGTCCACCATGAATCACACCCTGTCCACTCTTGAGACCATCCAAGGCTCCTCGTAGTCTACCCTGAGCATATCCAGTTCCGGCTGAGACTCCCTTCTTGAGGATCGAGTCCGCCCCCGAGGAAATTCCATAGGCACTCGGTAAAAGTCCCGTGAGGCGACCCGTTTGACTAGATGCGAGATTGCCCACGGCTCCGAGGCCTTTATCACCAACCCATTGCACCCCAGATACCGCTCCATTGCGAACCTTTCGTAGAATGTCCCCGAAGAGACCCTTACCATTCTTAACATGGAACTCACGCTGGGCTTTACTGAGCTTCAAATCGACAGTGGCTATTCTCGTTTCACCGGCCTGTTTTTCAATGAATTTGGTGACCTTTTTGAGCTGAGTCGGAGTCAGATGTAGACTATCACGGGGGTCATTGCTCACAAAACTGGCTAGTTCCAGATTAATCGTTCCGCCGAGAGATAGGATTTCTCGCTGTGTGGGACTGAGTTGCAAATATAACTCCTCATAATTTGTTTTTGTTTTGGGTTTGACCATTTGGTTACCCGAAATAATAATTCCGCAAATACGTCACTTTGGGGTGAAGTATTAATTAAGCTACCATGCTTACTGGAATAGTTGACTGCCCGTCACCACCTCAAAGTCGCCCGCACCGAATCGCATGATGACATCGGTTTCACGCTCGGTGATGAACGTAAGGTCTACAGCCCCTGCACCATCGTTCATGAGAATTCCAGTGAAGGTCAGTTCCACGGCATCCTGACGCTGTCCCGATTGAGTTCCAGTTCTAGAAATGTCCACCATCGCAATACGATAGGTCTTCAGGAACGCCTCATACGAAAGCTTACAGGCTCGTCCGCCAAAGCCATCCGGGGGCATAATAGACTGGAGACTGTCCCACTGGCCACGCACGTCTAGAGGAGCCGACAGATAAGGCCGACCCGAAATGACCACATTGACGTTATCCAGGTACTGCTTGGATCCAGTTACCAGCGGACTCGGCCACGTAGTTCCATTGTACACACCGGCCTTATGAACGAGTGCATAGACACGCTTCGGGTTCTGAACCGAGGCTTGAATACTCAGATTCACCTGGGGTCCCGAAAAGCCCGTGAATTTGCGGTTGACATCGTATTGGGTAAAACGAATATGCTTTGTGAAGCCACCTGAAGCCAGCTTGGCCGACACCACCGCATTTTGCTCAGCGTTGAAAATCAGGCGATCGTACCAGATGCGGGGAACGATTCCGTTGGTGTCAATGTCTACCTTGGGAACACTCTTGGGATCCACAGAGGCCGAGACCTTACTCTTACCCACACACAGCGGTTTGAAGGCGGAGTTCGTTAGAGCCGTATTCATATAGAACTTGATGGTCAGATTCGTGTTGATGATCGGGAACGACGAGAGCTGCTCTAGGAAGGGGTGAATGAGAGCAAGAGGGATGTGAATCTGAGTGGTCAGGCCAAGAGTTGTACTGCCTCCCGGGTTGAGTTGTTCGAGGAATTGCTTGTGGCGTTTGGCATAACCCTTGTTGTAGATGGGGTTATCCTGATCTTCCTCCGACACCGGAGCAGTTCCAAGGGATCCACCTGTCAAACGCTGCAGGGTCGGGTCTGCGATATTAGCCGGATCATCAAGACCCGTGGGTACGTCATCCTCACAGTAGTCCAGTCCGGCTTGGATTTCCGAGGCATTGCTCAGGTACCAATTCTCACTTTTGCTCAGCAGCATCCGAAGATTACTTGCGATCGTGAGCGAGTTGCGGTCATCTACCAGGACACGTCCCATTCCGTCGTGAATGGCAATACCGCTGATGAGCGAGAGGGCTGAATGCTTGAAGGCCAGTTCCGGGGTGACGTCGGTGAAACCAGCTGCATCAGCCGAGGTGATACGGAGGGGGAGAGCGAGGGTCTTCAGAACGTTCCAGCTACTCATCAAAGTTTTAGTCTCAAATTCCACGCCATCCTCGTAGGCGTTCGGGAGACAGTTCAGTGCCTGACGAGAGACGCTTTGATATTTCATAGGTTGCTCCGGGGCGTCAGAAACTAGGCGATCTAGTGTGAACGCATCGGAAAATTGCGAGAGTTGAGACATGTTTTTTAGTACTGAAATAATTAATTTTTCTTCTTGTGAACGGATAATTTACCAATTTTGGAAGTGAGCCTGGCAAGTTCAGCAAGAATCTTTGACGGACTTGCACGCTCTGACTCATCTTCGGCTCCGACTCCAGCAAGGGGATTTTCTGGATCAGGGAGGATGCCAAGCGGATTTGGTTCGGTGATTTTCGGATAACTGATGCGTATTCTTAAGGGCTGCCCGTAATGCATGATCGTACGGAAGTATTTTTCATCGTTCATGCTCATACCTTCTTTGAATGAAGCAGAATATAAATTCATCATATTATTCTTCATGAGTGTGAATGGTGATTGACCTGGGTGGATCAGGTGAAAAATTGATTTAGGATATTTTGACTTAGAAGGTTGGTAGAGCTTACGACTGAGATGACGGACTACATGAAAGCTAAGGTTTACAAGTTGGTGAATAATGTGAACGATATTGTTTATGTTGGTTCTACGACTATGAATCTCGAGAAGAGGATGGGTCAGCACCGTCTCAATGCTGCCGGATCAAGAACCTCGTTGTTGTACGTCTCTATGCGAACTCTCGGTGTAGAGAAGTTCAGTATAGTCCTCATTGCAGACTTCCCCTGTACTAACAATAAGGATCTTGAAAACGAAGAGTATAAAAGGATGAAGGAGTTCATTGATGACGGGGTCTTGCTCTACAATATGAGAGTCGGTCGGATTGGGTTTAAGTATACTCAAGAAGCGAAGGAAAACATGAGAGGATCCCCAAAACGCTTCGGATCTCTCATCTATACCCCCACAGTGACCCGTTGGTGCTATAGGTGGATGGTAGACGGTAAGAGAAAGTCTAAAAGCTATTCCGAAAATATATGGGGTGTCGCTGGGGCTAGACAAAAGGCCGAAGCTTTCCGACTAGAAATATACCCGAATTATGTAGATCCATATACGGAAGAGATTGTAAATGATCTACAAGAACTCACGGTTGAGTAATAGATTCTTCATGAGTGTGAAGAATTTGTACCTATGAGGTTAACAGTAAGCTAACCTGGATTTGACTAATATCCACCAGTTCCAAAGCCTTGTAGTTCTGGTCTAGAAACTCGATAGAAATCTCAGTCCACTGCCGCTGACTCACGGGGAGAGCGACGAGATTTACAGGGCTGAAGGAGATAGTTGCTCCATACGGAACCGTCGGTACGAAGGATGTCAGAATGTTCGCTCGTTTGTCAAACCGATTATCGCTGACCCAGCTGCATGCAATATTGATGCTCGTGATGGGACTGATGATCGGTGGGATCTGAGAGTTAAAGTCTTGGATCCCACCAACAGCAAGTGTAGCTGGATAACTACCGGCGACAAATCCGATCAATTTCCCGAAGCTATTGGTTCCAAGAATCGTAAACTGTGGCACTTTTCCATTGAGCGGGACTGAATTCGGATTGGTGTAATCACCAAGTGTCGTCGGAACTGGCTTCATCGTGGCCGTGATTGTGTAGTAGATGGGATTGATGACGAAACTAAGGTAGTACACGTTAGCTCCTAAAGAGTCCACTAAAAAATGCCCTAGATTTGACATATAATTCTGGAAGAAGTCGTTCAAATCAGCCACCGTATACGAACCAGGAGGGTAAAGAACCGTATGAACCGTCCCATCCACCCACGTGTAGTCAAAACTTCGGTTGTTAAACGATTCGGTTAAATTATTGATACTGTAGGGCATGGTAAGATTGCTCAGAGAGAGACGATCGTTCCGTCCAGCATCGTACGGCTTGGGGAATTCTTTCGTGATCACATTCCGACGGTCAGAGATGTTGGACTCGGAACTTAAAATAATCGCAGCAGCAGAACTCATTTTTTTAGAGGAGCGGATATTATTTTATTCAACGAACGTATTTATCAATAAACGCCTGTGCCTCTGCCTGGTCAATCACCTTCTTGGCGATCATCTTCTCTAGAATCGAGCGGATCTCAGCGTGAATGACCGGATTCTTTGTATTCCCCCCACCCATCTCACCCGCTAGAACCACGAGCCGAGTTTGCATTTTCTTGAGACGATTCTGTTGGGTCAGCGTGGCTCCCTTCTTGGCTC
>Ga0307486_1002309_pt1 | contig 13445 bp, 11 predicted proteins | sample CBIW02metaG_FD_203663 | JGI IMG/M metagenome (GOLD analysis project Ga0307486, IMG submission 203663) | Sea-ice brine microbial communities from Beaufort Sea near Barrow, Alaska, United States - CBIW 0.2 | ecosystem: Environmental > Aquatic > Marine > Coastal | place: USA: Alaska | collected... | reverse complement strand
TTCAAAAATTGTTCCTCTAATAGTAGATGCAGCAATAGATAGTACTTCTCTATTAAAACTTATTACTATTTATAATCCGGAATATTTATGGGTTCCTAAAAGTTGTAGTTTAAACGGAAAAGTAGATCATTATGATGTAAAATTTGACTTTCTTGATTTTAAATTATTAAGATTGTTTTATAATACCCCAGTAGTTTACAAGGATCTTTCCTTACTCTTATCCACTTCAGGATCCACCGGAAGTCCAAAATTGGTAAGGCATAGTTATTCTAATCTTGAGCAAAATGCACGGAATGTTGCTGAGTTTTTCCAGCTATCTGTTAAGGATAAACCTGTAGCCATGCTTCCAATGAATTATACCATGGGTCTGTCAGTCATAACCAGTCATTTATTTGCAGGGGCTACAGTTTTGCTTACTACTCAAAGTTTAACAGATAAGGAGTTTTGGAATTTTATCAGGAAAAATTCCGCAACCAGTTTTACAGGTGTACCCTTTAGTTTTGAGATCCTTTCAAAATTACGCTTTTTTAAAATGGATCTTCCTAGTCTGGAGTTATTGTCACAGGGTGGAGGTAAAATGAGCAAACAATTATTTGCAGACTTTTCAACCTTTGCTAAAAAAAACAACAAAAGATTTATTGCTACCTATGGACAAACGGAGGGTACGGCAAGAATGAGTTATTTAGCTCCTGAAGATGCAATCCAGAAAATTGGTAGTATAGGAAAGCCTATTCCCAACGGAAAATTTTATTTGATAGATACTGAAGCGAAAATAATAGAGGAAAGCAATATTTCTGGAGAACTTGTGTATGAAGGCCCAAATGTGACCTTAGGTTATGCCAATTCACTTGATGATTTAAAAAAGGGCGATGAAAGGGAAGGTATCTTAAAAACAGGAGATATTGCGATGAGAGATGAAGACGGGTTTTACTATATAATGGGTAGAAAAAGCAGGTTTTTAAAAATTTATGGATTAAGATTAAGTCTGGATGAAATAGAAAATTTAATAAGATCTGAATTTGAAGTTAATTGTCATTGCAGCGGTGATGACGACCTACTTAAAGTTTTTTTAACCGAAACTTCAATTGCTCCATTAGTAAGTAAATATATTGTTGAGAAATTCGGATTATTTCATAAGGCTTTTAAAATAACCATTCTGGAAGAAATACCCCGCAATAATTATGGAAAAGTCGTTTTAAATTAATGGAAGTTCATAGAATTGTTAACAATCATCAACAATCAAATTCATATTTCTTTTTTATATCACATAGAGAAATAGTAATGGTTGATATTGGAGATTTTGATATTAATTGTTTCCATCAATGGATAATGTCAAAAAAAATTAATATTAGGGCTATATTTCTTACCCATGAACATTCTGACCACTGCTGTGGGATTAATATGTTACAGCATTATCACGATTTTGACTTATACTGTAGTAAGATTTGTTCAATAAACATAGCTAATCCTAAGCAAAATTTTTCAAAATATATTGATAGCATTGAAGCTTTTAGCATCAATAGAACTTGTAAAATTATAGGAAATGAAATTAAATTTGAATTAAATGGTTTTACATTTAATTTTATAGAAACGCCCGGACACAGTCCCGGCAGTATTTGCATTTTTGTAAATAATTGTGTTTTTACGGGAGATACAATAATGCAAACTAATACCCCCTTGAATTTGCCACACAGTGATAAAATAGAATATAAAAATTCCCTGCATAAATTAAAAAAACTGATTGCACAAAATTATATGATTTATCCGGGCCACGGAGAACCATTTTATATGGAGAAACTGTATACTACAGTTTAATTTTTTAAGATTAAAAGGATAAATTAGAATTTAAACAGATGTATAAATTTATATTAAAGCGTTTTATTGATATTCTTATATCCGCATCGGGACTTGTCCTTCTTACACCTATTTTAATTTTAATAGCTTTAATTTTAATAATATTTCAAGGAAGACAACCTTTTTTCTTCCAGCAGAGACCTGGTAAAAATCATAAAATTTTTAAAATTATAAAGTTTAAAACAATGTCTGATAAAAAGGACTCTGAAGGAAATTTGTTATCAGATAAATATAGAATAACCAAAATAGGAAAAATTTTAAGAAAATTTTCTCTGGATGAAATTCCTCAGCTCTGGAATGTTTTCAAAGGAGATATGAGCATAGTTGGTCCTCGCCCTTTGCTGGTGAAATACCTTCCTCTATACACTCCTTATCAACTTCGTAGGCATAACCTTAGACCAGGGATTACTGGTTGGTCACAAATTAATGGCAGAAATAATATCCAATGGGCACAGAAATTGGAAAATGATGTCTGGTATGTAGAAAATCTTAGCTTTAGTTTAGATATAAAAATATTATTTCTGACATTCAAAAAAGTTGTTATGTCTGAAGGAATTTCAACAAAAGGCGAAGCCACCTCAAGCACTTTCCAAGGAGGTCTTTAATTAAAAGTCATCCAGACGACAACAGAAACAGGTACTCTAAATAGGAAAGTGAATTATTGTGAGGCACAAAAAATCTTTTTCCAGTAACCTGCCCACGCTCAAAATTTTTATGGAGAAGAACGGAAATGATTAACTGTCGCAATCTAAAATACCTTAAAAAAAACTTTGAATAGTTTTCATGGCTCTTAGCCAATAATATCAATCTTTACCCTGCTTTTCCATTTCGGTGCATAGATGGATAAGGAATCTTTTCTTTTTCAGGGTGTTTCAAATCAATTCAGGATAAAAAACTATCTTTTAAACTTTTCACTGTCTTCCACCAATTATTGCGGTGTAAAAGTTTGGAACATTAATTACGTCTAATAAAATATTAATGAGTACTTCCAAATTCAAAGCTTCTTTCCTTGGAAAGGTCCAGGAAAAATTGACAACATTCAATATAAGCAATATCAACTATTTGCCCAGGTACGCAATACTTGTTATAGATATATTTTTATTGTCCATAGCACTTGCAATAACGCACTTTGCCTTAAAGGCTATTAACGTATCTTTTTTTTCTGTACTGCCAGATCTGCTTAGTATAGTACTATTATTGAGTGTCAATATTTTGTTTTTCTTTGTTTTTAAAACCTATTCCGGCCTTATCCGCCATTCTTCTTTTATAGATATCCTGAAGCTTACTTTTTCTTCATTTGCAACAATCTTCACCTTAGGATTAATTCAAGCTTCTTACTATTTTTCCACCGGGGATAAAATATTTTTATTGGTGGGAGTGATCCTCTATACGGCACTTTCTTTTACTTTTCTGCTCACTTTTCGGGTTTTTGTAAAACAAGTGTACCACAGTTTCAAGCTGGACATCAAAACAATCGATAAAAAAAGGATCGCCATTTTAGGGACAGACGATAATTCAATTTCCCTGGGCAAAGCCTTAACGGCAACTTCCGGGCAAACTTTTTATCTCGTGGCCTATTTATCGGAAAAATCTTTAAAAAAGTTGAATATAGGCGGAAAACCCGTTATTTCTGTAAACCCTTCCCTTCAAAGTGTTTTAGCGTCCTTAAACCTTGATGGGGTGCTCATTGTAGGGGAGAAATTATCGATTCAGGAAAAAAATGAACTTGTCAATATCTGCCTTGCCAATAACATACAGGTATATAATGCCCCGCGGGTGGAAGAATGGAATTTGGGCAGCGATTTTGTGAAAAACATAAAAACCGTTGAAATTGAGGATCTTCTGGACAGGGAACCAATTCAATTAAATGACCGTGCAATTAAAGAGGACCTGCATAATAAAGTCATCCTTATTACCGGGGCCGCAGGTTCCATAGGTAGTGAACTGGTAAGACAAATCGCGGCCTTTAAACCTAAAAAACTGGTGCTGGTAGATCAGGCAGAAACTCCTCTGTATTCCCTGGAACTCGAGTTGAAAGAAAATTTTCCCGACCTGAAATTCAAGGTGATCCTGGCAACCATCAACAATAAATACCGTATGGATGCGCTTTTTGGCAAGTATAATTTTTCTTCTGTTTTTCACGCGGCCGCTTACAAACATGTGCCCATTATAGAGAAAAATCCCCGGGAAGCTATTATGGTCAATTTATTGGGCACGTTAATCCTGGCGAAACTCTCCAGTGAGTACCAGGTCAATAAATTTGTTATGATCTCTACCGATAAGGCGGTTAATCCTACAAATGTCATGGGGGCATCAAAACGAGCTGCAGAGATGTATGTTCAGTCGTTCCAACAGAGCAAAAAAAATAAAACCCAATTTATCACTACGCGGTTTGGGAACGTCCTTGGATCTAACGGCTCGGTTATTCCTCATTTTAAGGCTCAAATTGCAAAAGGCGGGCCTGTAACGGTCACGCATCCGGATATAATCAGGTATTTTATGACCATTCCGGAAGCATGTCAGTTAGTACTGGAAGCAGGAACGATGGGGAAAGGAGGGGAGATCCTGGTTTTTGATATGGGGGAACCGGTAAAAATCCTGGATCTTGCAGTACGCATGATCGAGCTTTCCGGGTTTCGGCCCTATAAGGATATTGGTATTGAAATTACCGGTTTACGTCCCGGGGAGAAACTTTATGAGGAGTTGCTTAGTGAAACCACCAAAACCCTGCCCACACATCATAAAAAAATCCTTATCTCAAAAGAAAAATCCTGCTCTTTTGAAGATGTAAAAACAAAGTCTGAAGAATTGATTAAATCTTCCATACGTGCCACAGACAAGAATGAGATGGTGAAATTGCTCAAGGAACTTGTTCCGGAATTTATAAGCAAAAACTCAGACTTTGAAGAGCTTGACATTAAGGAAGAAGCAATAGCAATCGAGTTTTAATTGGCATTGTTGATTCTAGTGCAAGAGCAAGTTTATTCAGGCAAATACTCTCCAGCTATTTCGTCATCTTTTCATTGGAACTGCAGCTTATTTGGATCTTTTTTATAAATCCCATTTAATTAGTCATTTAAGATTAACCTGTTATGTACTGCTACTTTATAAAGCTGGGTTTTTGGTTTTGAACCGTCTGAAAATTATGGGAACAAAAAGAGGTTTACTAACACGTACTGAATTCAGGAAAGAAGAACATTTAAAGCCTGCGGAAGGATTAAAAATTTTGGTCAGAGTACAAAAGGAGTTCTTACAAGGCCTTTCAAAAAAAACCAATGTATCTGGATAAAACCTGTTTTAGCAATGGGTTATCTCAATAAAGCTACCTAAATAGGTGCTGCGCAATGATTAAACAGAAAAGCAATTAATAGGCTACTATTTTAACTTATTAAAAATAAAAAACTTATAAATACTGCTTATGTGATTAATGCAATACACGTTTATAATTATTGCTGTTTCAAAACGAACAATAGAAAGCCACGTTTCGCATTTTAGAATTAAATATAGGACTACCAAACGAAAAGAAATATGAAAACAATTATTTTAAGTACAACGTTGCTAATGGTGTTAACACTAAACAGCATTGCACAAAATCCATTACAAACAAAAGCTGACAGCAGTTATTTTAGTTTGGCCTTTGGAGTAAATTTTATAGATAACAGTAATGGCAACAGTTTGCCATTTGATTTTGATAAATTGGATTTTAGGACTCCTTTTTTCCTAACTGCTGAGCAAAAATTTAAAAACAATTGGTCTTTATCCTTAAGCTTATCTACAAATCAACTAGAACTAGATAGAAAAATAGAACCCTATTATGGTGCAGATATGTTTGCCAACCTTTTTATAGACCAAATACTTTTTAACAGTGAACGTATAGATCTCTATGTGGGTTTGGGCGCAGGGCTACATACTATGCAAGCCATACTGTAGGGACGATTAATTTCACAAGAGGCTTTAGATACTGGTTCACAGAGCGATTTGCCCTTAACTTACAAGGTATTGGTAAAGTAAATAAAAATGGTATTGAAATAGTAGGTAGCCACTACCAGCTTAATCTGGGTGTGTCCATCAAATTTAAAAAAAGTGAATCTGATGAAAAGGCGTTGGCCTTTAGTAAGAAAATTTTGCAATAAAAGAAGCGCAGGCTGTCACTTCTTTAAAAATTGTTAGAAATTCCAAAGCCGAATAAAACTAGTATAACTGTTCAATGCAGCTACCTTTTAAAATTGCTAACCAAATTTTATTGTTTTTAAAATACTTCCATCACACCGCTATTAAGGACTTGGTTATAAGTCAGCTCAAAACCTATACTCAATTGCCTAACCATATAAATTTAAATAAATTAAGTTTTTTAACAGAATAAATAATTTTTCCAAATTTTTTTATAATAATGAATAAACACCACTTTTTAAAGGTCCCCCTTCTTTTTTTACTGGTTTCCCTAATGATGGGTTCCTGTGTTTCAGGAAAAAGGATCACCTATTTCCAGAATATGGAGCAGTTGGAACAAATGGCTGAAGCCTCAAAAACAGGCCTTAGCATTAAACCCAACGATTTAATAACCGTCTCAGTTTCGGCTTACGCTATGGAATCTGCCTTACCATTCAACCTGCCGGTAGTAGGTTCAAGGGGTACAAATATGTTAGCGGCGCAGGGAGCTCCGCAAATACAGCCTTATTTGGTAGACAGCGAGGGGAATATTGAATTTCCGCAGCTGGGAACTATAAACGTAGAGGGAGTAAACAGGCAAGAACTTGCTGCCAGGTTACAACGCGAAATTTCAGTATATGTAAAGGATCCCATCGTAAATGTGCGCATCGTTAACTTTCAGGTAAGCGTGTTGGGTGAGGTAAATAGCCCAGGAACATTCAGTATTCCCGATGAGTATTTAAGTCTGCCAAAGGCTCTTGGCCTGGCGGGAGATATGAGTATATACGGACAGCGGGAAAACGTGCTGGTGGTACGGGAAGAAAACGGGCAAAAAACTTATGCCTACCTGAATCTTACAGATGCCAATGTGATGAATTCCCCGTACTATTATTTAAAGCAAAACGATATGGTATATGTTGAACCCAACAATGCCCAAAAACAAGGCGCAGGATATAACCGAAACGCCACGGTGTATATTTCCATAGCCTCCGTACTAATCTCTTTAGCCATTTTGATAACCCGATAATATGTCACAACAACCCCAATATCAGCAACAGTTGCCCCAACAGCCATTTCAGCAAGAAGAAGAGATCAACTTGAGGGAAGAATTCGGGAAATATATCCGGTTCTGGCCCTGGTTTTTTGCCAGCGTACTTATATTTGTGCTGATCGCATTTTTATATTTGCGCTACACCACCCCAATATATCAGTCTACCGCGACCATCATCATAAAAGATGAGAAAAATAGCGGATCTATCCCCGGCCTGGAAGCCTTTAAAGATCTTGGTCTTTTAGGCGGTATGGATGGCAACAGTCTGGAAAATGAAATGGGAATTTTGCGCTCCAAACGCCTTATTACCGATGTGGCCAAACAACTTCAGCTTAATGTTCGCTATTTTATAGAGGGCAATGTGCAAACCACCGAGGTTTATTCCAACAACCCCATAGAGATTCAGATCCTGAAACAGGATGAGGAAGCCCTGTCAGGAGGCCACTCATTTAAAATTTACGACAAGGGGGAAAACGGAATTCTCATTTTTGATGTGCTTAGCGGGAAAGAAATTAATGCCGATTACGGAAACCCGGTAGATCTTAATTTTGGTACCATCGTGATCAATAAAAGCCTTTCTTCCAATTTAAAGGAATTTTCTGAAAACTCAGTGCCCTTAATTGTGAATTTTTCAACTATTGAGGCGGCAGGTACCGGGTATCGCGGAAAAATTCAGCTGAATTTAACCGATAAAAATTCGAGTTTGATAGAGCTTAACCTGAATGATCCGGTGAAAGAAAAGGCCAGGGATATTTTGGATCAACTTATATTGCAATACAACCGGCAGGCCATTGAGGACAAAAACCTGGTGGCAACAAATACCGCTCAGTTTATTGAAGACCGTCTTGCTATCATCACAACGGAACTGGATTCTGTTGAAACCGGAAAAGAAGATTTTAAGGAAGAAAATCAACTTACTGATATCCAGGCAGAATCTGAGATGTTTGTAGAAAACGCAAGTGATTTCAATAAAAAACGCCAGGAAGTTATTACGCAGCTGGAACTTAGCAGCGCGATGCTGGAGTATATCAAAACAGATTCTTCTTCTGATTTGCTCCCCTCAAATCTTGGAATTGCCGAGTCTGGCGTAAACCAAACTATCTCCGAATATAATAGGCTGGTGCTGGAACGCGACAGGATTTTACGGGGTTCTACAGAAAGAAACCCTGTGGTGATGGATCTCAATAACCAACTGGGGCAAATACGGGTGAATGTGATTCGCAGTTTAGAGCGCATGCGGTCCAATCTTCTGATCTCCCAATCGGAACTAAACCGTCAGGCTACTGAAATGGGCTCCCGGATCGCTTCTGTTCCGGGAAAGGAAAAACAATTCCGCGGGATTGAACGCCAGCAAAGTATCAAGGAAGCCCTGTATCTTTTTCTGCTTCAGAAACGGGAGGAAACCAGTTTGTCCCTTGCAGTGACAGCACCCAAAGCCAAAATCGTGGATAGCGCCTATACCTTAAAAAACCCTGTGGCTCCAAAAGGCAAGATCATCTTACTGGCAGCTTTGATCCTTGGACTACTGCTTCCATTTCTTGTTATTTTCCTGCGAAATTTGCTAAATAACAAAGTTCGCAACCGGGCTGATATTGAAAAGAACACTAAAGAAATTCCCGTGGTGGGAGAGATTCCACGAATTAGAAGCGGTCAGAAAGAAATTATAGAAAATAATGACAGGTCCGTTCTTGCTGAGTCGTTTAGGATTTTACATACCAATTTACAGTATTTGCTGGTAAATGTAGAGGAAAAACAAAAGGGTAATATTATACTTGTAACTTCTACCATAAAATGGGAAGGAAAAACATTTGCAGCATTTAATCTGGCACTTACACTTGCTTATGCAAATAAAAAAGTACTTATCCTTGGAGGAGACCTCCGAAATCCTCAATTACAGCGTTTCGTAGATAATGCCAGAGATTTCCTTGGGGTGAGTGATTACCTGGTAAATAAGGACCTGAAGCTCAAGGAACTTATCAAAACTACCAAACATCATTCAAACCTGGATTTGCTTTCTTCTGGAAATATTCCCCCCAATCCTTCAGAATTATGGAGACGGGAAAAGACCGGCCAGATGTTCCGTGAATTGGAAGCCTTGTATGATTATGTTATCATTGATTCGGCCCCTGCGATGTTGGTAACAGATACTTTCATAATAAATGAGTTTGCCGATCTAACGCTATATATAGTAAGAGCTGATTATACGGAAAGTAAACTCCTTAATTTCCCTGTAGAAAGCAAAAATCAGGGGAAACTTGGGAAAGTAGGCTATGTGCTTAACCATGTACAGTCCGCACAGTTTGGTTATGGTAACAAATATGGCTATTATTATGCCTATGGCGAAGAAAAACCTGGATTCTGGGATAAATTAAGGGGAAAGGCTGCTATGTAATAGCCCATGAAGGGAGAATAGGTCCACCCCAGCCACCGAAGGGAGAGTAAATTGCCCCCGCTTTTTTTTAGGGGCCGATTTAAAGGCTGGAAAGTGATCCTTTAAATCGGTGTAATCCGCGCTTTTTGTAATCCGTTTTTCCCGTTAGGGACTACCTCTGGGTAAAAAGTGCTTTTGCCAATCCTACCTGTGCCGTAGGTACAGTTTATGATCGTTTTGTGAGTATATTCCCCACCTTAAGGTTGCATGGATTTAGGGGGTAACAAAGCTATACCTGCTCTCTTTGGTAGTTCGGATAAAGGATGGAAAGCAAAAACAAACTAATTATCAACTATACCCCCAAAGTGGGAATCTTTAAATGACCTTGTTTAAATCAAAACTTTGATCTTGCTTGAACCAGGCATCGATTCGGGGGCGTCTTGTAATCTGTTAAATTTTTTTGAGTGCTCTTTTAATTAAACCCAATAACAAATACTCTAATTTTTAACTTTAACCAAAATTTATTCTTATGAAAAACACAACCTCCCAAATTTTAAAAAGAACGACTTTTTATAGTTGTTTATTATTTATATCACTACTTTTTATAAATTGTAATAATGATGATGATACCCAACCTCCAACTTATGAGTTTGGAGAAAAATTTAAAGATATTGAAGATCTTCCTGTGGTGGTTGATGAAGACCTTGCAACACCTGATCCTGATGCAGGAAAGGTGGCAGAATCTGAGAAAACACTTGCAATAATTCCCGATATATTAGGAGCAAGCACAGAAGCTGAGGTCTCGGCAGACACCAAGTCAAGTCTTAACACCATAAAAGCTTATACAGCAAGCCAACCAATTGCCGTTGTTGAAGCTGCAGAATCTCTTGGAGAAGCAGGCATAGATGCAATTTTGGATCAAAGTGTAGCACTTAATGCCACCTTATCTGATCTTCAAGCTTCCCTTGACGGGGTTTCTGATGAAGTTGCAGCGCTACTTCCCAATATTCAATTAAGTACAGATTTTGAAAGATCTAATATATCGGCACAAACGAAAGCTGGTATTATCGTTGATTTGAATGATGCTGATATTTTTAGTCAGGCACAAACAGGACCTTGTCATGAGGCCGCACGTGATGCTTACAATGATATTATAGCAGATCTTACAGGACAAAGGGATGCCAACCTTGCAATTGTTGATGCGAATTATACCCGCAGGCAAAGTGAGGCTGATGCTCGTCTTGAAACCAGAATAGCTGTGCAGGCAATTCTATTGGAGGATAATAAAACCGCTGTTAAAACCACTATTTTATCACTTCTTGATGCTGCAGAGTATGCTGAAATTTTTCTTAGTATGGAAATAGCTTCAGAGATTAGACAACTTACTCTTTATTACGCGGTATATGCCCGAACTGCTTTAGACGTTTGGAATACAGCAGTACTAGAGATTTTGGAATCCCTTAACCTTGAAGAAAAGGCTGCTGCTGAAGAGCACCGAAATAACCTTGTTGCTCAAGAGACTGCTTTCTTTGAAACCACCACATCTGAAGCTCAGGCTATACTAAATGGAATATTGAATAACTGCCATAACCAGGGGTCTGGTAACTAGTAAACAAAAGACATCAATTAAAAAAGGTACTCCTGCATTCAAGCAATTGGTGTGAGAGTTCTTTTTTATATATGATGTCACAATAAATTAAGAATAGATGAAGGCATATTTTTATGCTTGCTTGGTTGTAATATGCTTCTATGGAGTTGCCGGAAATGCCCAGGTGAATTTTTTGGGAAAGCCGGGCCACATTACGATACCTTCTGCTGAATGGGAATCTAAAACACCTTTGGGTGCTTCTTTTTCCTATATTCCACGGGAATATACCAATGGGATGTTTTTCACCAGTACTCCAATGGAACAAAACACTTTGCATTTTTATAATATAAGTATTGGGTTAACTTCCTTTATGGATGTGAACTTCAGTATCGCACACCGGCCATTATTATCTTATGGAATTGGTGACAGACAACTTGATTTCCGGTTTAGACTGATTCAGGAAACCCGTTTAAGGCCTTCTATTGTACTAGGAATAACGCCTCCGGGCTCGAGTTCCCCTGTTTTATCCCATGATTACCTGGTGGTTACCAAAAACATAAACACTTCCATTGGAACTTTTAGAATTACCGGAGGATATGGGTCTCCATATGTAATCTTTAATAAGAAAAGTAATAGCCAAAATTTTTGGCAGGAACTCAAAATAGAAAAAAAAGCTGTAATTCGATCTGGTAATAATTATTTAACCGGAATTTTCGGTGGGATTACTTACCTGCCGGTGGACTTTGGAGGAGTAATAATAGAATACAATACTACAACAATTAATGCCGGAGCTTTTGTTAAGCTTTGGGATTGGCTGCAACTGCAGGGTTATACCTATGAAGGAAAAAAGGCTGCTTTTACCATTGTCGCAAATTTCCCCCTTAACTTTAAACCTAATACCCTAAGAAAACATGAAAAAAGCCTGGATTAGCTTTTTGACTTTCTTCCTTGCTCTGGGTATACAGGCGCAAAATATTGAAGAAAATTTATTTAATGCAGGTTATGAGAACGTGCATTTGAAGGCGGGAAAAGATACCATTAAGGTTTTTTTTGAACACCGGGAATTCCGGAACCCGTTTCACAGCATGGAGTATGCTGCTTTGTTGCTGGCAGATGAAGATTTTGATGGAAAAATACTGGTTTATATTCCCCTGTATCACAATACCCCAATAGGTTCTTATATCGGGGGTGATTTTGATTTTAAAACACTCAGCGATGAAGACCTGACATTTTATAAAGCAGAAAACCACCCTTTTAATGACTATCGTTTTCATCTTCGTTTAAATCCTGATATCGCTGCCAGGTTTGGATATTTCGAACATCCTTTTGAAACCAAGATCAATTTGATTCTTGATACTAGGATCTACCTGGCCCGGGGTTTAAGCCTGCAGACCGGAATAATTGTTCCTATTGAGAATTCCCTTGATAATCAGGATAAATCCCTGCGGCTGGCACCTACAATGTTGCATTATTTAATGCAGCCCTTATCTGGTCATTTTATAGGACTGAGTGCTGGTAGTTTTTATTCTGACAGATACGGTCTGGATGTGCAATACAGATACGCTCCCCCGGATTCCCCGTGGAGTTTTGGCCTGGAATCCGGCCTCACTGGCTACCACTGGCAGAATGCAGGGAAATTCTATACCAGTGATCTCAATGATCTATACGCCATTGCAGATGTGGAGTATCGTTTAACCTTTGATGATCTCAGTATAAGACTAAGTGCAGGACAGTTCCTTTTTGAAGATGTTGGAGCAAGGGCGGATCTAATAAAGCAGTATGGAGTGGTGGATATTGGATTATATGCTTCGCTTACTGAAATTGGTACCACAATGGGTTTTCAGTTCGCCTTCTCGCTTTTTCCCGGAAAAATACTCAGGGGAAAAAAGCTGGAAATTAGGACTATAGAAGAATTTAGGTGGGAATACAGCTATAACAATGAGGAACCGGTAGCAAGAAAATACCGGTTGGGAATGCCGCGCCTTGCCGATATGCTAAGGCAATATAATTCCGATTTCGGAAATTAATTTAAAATAAATCGCAAATAAAAGGGTTTTATTACACTAAAACTTAATTCCTTTCTCCAGGAAATATGTTTTTTTTTATGAACCGGAAAATAGAAAGTGCAACCTGTTTAAATAATTGAATGAAGTTTTTTTAAAATACTGATCTTACCTGTATCTCTGCTTTTATCTGTTTCAGTGTCTTCCCAGATCCAGTTTTTAGGATAAGCAGTTATTTTAGTTTGGCCTTTGGAGTAAATTTTATAGAAAACAGTAAACCAATTAAACTATTGCAAAATCACTAAAACTATAATCCTTTCAGGAACTTCACTTAAAAATCAGAAAGCTAATAAAGCTTTTTTAAGATGCCTATCTGAGGCATATCTTTAAGGATATCTATAGTTCGCAGGCAAGTGAGTCTTGCCAGGG
>Ga0307486_1002308_pt1 | contig 13448 bp, 10 predicted proteins | sample CBIW02metaG_FD_203663 | JGI IMG/M metagenome (GOLD analysis project Ga0307486, IMG submission 203663) | Sea-ice brine microbial communities from Beaufort Sea near Barrow, Alaska, United States - CBIW 0.2 | ecosystem: Environmental > Aquatic > Marine > Coastal | place: USA: Alaska | collected... | reverse complement strand
CACACGAGTGGCACGGTCACCTTGTGGCTCAACCGCCGAGCGCCCGAACGCGTCGCAGAGCCAACGCCGCTACGAGCAGAGCGGCGAGGGCTATCCACAACGCCGCTGCGAGTCCGGCTGTCCCGGCATACCTGGTGAGACCGCCCGCAACGATCAGAACGATGAGAACGGCATCCGCTTGCCAGGCAAGCGTGTTCAAGATCGACACATCGCCCAGCGGCGTCGGGATGGGCAGAAGCAAGCCGATCGGCATCGGTCCCTTCGCGCTGTCCAACACACGCACGAGAACGATGAAGACTGACAGCAGCGTCCACCACGCCATACTCACGACCGGCGCCCCGCTACCGATGGACCCGGCCGCGCCGAAAACGACGGCGGCACTAGCGGGGAGCACCGCGTGAGAACCGATCATCGTGAGGGCGGTGCGGCCATACATCGATCCCGGTCCCGCGTTCTCGCTGGCATTGCGCAGGCCATCGCACCAGACGCCCACGCCGAGGTAGGCCAGCAGCGCCCCGGTGAGGGCCGTGATCCAACCGACGCCATCAGGCACGGTCGACGTCGGGGCGGTGAGCCAGCCGGCGCCAACAATGGCACTCGAACCGAGAACTATCCGCACCGGAAAGCGCCTGGCGGCTGTGAAATCACGCTGCACGATCACCCAGATCAGAGGACCGGTGAGGGGCATTCTCAGGCGTCGACCGCGGACCGGTGGGTCGCGCAGGATGCCACTCGCGCCGGCGACATCGCCGGTCTGCACGAGTGACCCCACGGACTGCCAGCGCCGCGACTGCGCCATGATTTCATCACTGCGCAGGTTGTTGAGCAGCGCCGGCACGGCCAGGAGCGCCAGCGACGACACCGCGAGGGCGATCACCGGCCACCAGAGTGTCGGCGTGCCCGGACTCAGGGACCGCCACAGCAGGGCAGTCCAGCCCCAGGGCGCGAAATGGAGCACGCCGCCGATGTTCGTCGCCAGGCTTGACGCGCCGATGCCGACGGCGAGGCCGACCGTGATTCGACGGGACAGGCTCTGACCCATCAACCAGAGCACCGCCAGCACACCGGATAAGCCGAGGCAACCCAGCACAAACAAGGCCGCCGAAACGGGTCGTGCCTCGCCGCCCAGGCATAGAGCCCCGATGACGAGCCCCGCGGTCGTGAGGACACAGCACCCGAGCACGGTGGCGCTCGTCAGGAAGGACCGACGCAGGGTGTCGCTGCGGGGGAGACCGCTTCCCGCCAGAAACTCAGTGAGGAACGGGGTGGGCACCACGGCACCGCGGGTACGGCCGAGCAGCAGCGCTCCGGCGGCGAGTATAGCCGTGATCATTCCGACGACGCGGTAGCTGTCGGGGGAAAACAGTGCGTTCACAACCTCAGGCTCCGCTAGGCCACGCACAATCGTGACCGCGGCCGGAACTGCGACCAGGGCGACGACGAGCACCGCGACGTAGATCAGGTAGCCCGTGTCGCTGGGCCTGGCAGCCGTGCGTGACGCCAGAACCGATCTGGCGAGCTCGATCACCTGCCGGTCCTGCCTCATGGCTCCCCGAGCGTCACGGTCGCATCGGCCATGGAAGCCACCATGTCGGCGCTGTGGCTGGCGATCACAACGGATGCGCCGCGGTCGATGTGCGTGTGTATCGCCGCGGCGACGAGGGCCAGGCGGTGGGCATCGAGGCGCTGTTCGGGCTCATCGAGAATGAGGACGTCGAAGGGACGCACGAGGGCTGTTGCCACGGCCAGAAGCTGGGTCTGCCCGGAGGAGAGTTCGTGCACAAACCGGTTCCGGAGTTCGATGAGGCCGAGGGCTTTCATTGTGGCGTCCGCAGCATCGGTCGCGGTGGAACCGGTGCGGCCCCACGTGGTGGCGATGAAACGAAGATGCTCGTGTGCGGTCAACTCGCGCGCGAAGGCCGGCAGACCGATGCGGGCCGAAATCACGCGTCGTGCGGTGCGGCTGCGTTCATCGAGTGACCGGCCGTCGAGTAGCGCCTGGCCTCGTGTCGGTCGCAGGTGACCACTGAGAATGCGGAGCAGGGTTGTCTTACCCGAACCGTTGCGCCCTTGAACAACGAGTGCCATACCGGGCTTCACCACAATCGATACGGGTGCCAACAACACTTCGGAGTCAATCGACACGGAGACGGCATGGGCTTCGAGAACGGGCACAGCGCTATCCTCCCACCGACTCCGCGCTGGTGTACGCGACCAACGCTTTCGTGCGCAGTTGTCTGGTGGCCCACAGCCCCTGGCTTTGCTGTACCCAGAACAGGCTCCTAAACTTGCAAGCCTGAACTCCTAGCGAAGGATTGTTCGTGGCCGACCCCGTTCGATCCCCCTCTCACGGAGGCGGTAGCCGTTTTCGTCGAGTGCTCGCCTCCAGGGGCGTGCTGCTGGTGGCCTTTGCGTTCTCCGTGATGGCTGATCCTGTATCGTCTGTCGCCTATGCGGTCGAGGCGGCGCTGCGGGCGCTCGGCGGAGACCTCTCCCTATTGTTGGCGACCATGGGCCTGGTGATGGCGATCATCGGTCTGGTCATCGTGAATTATCGCCAGCTCATCTCTCGGTATCCCAAGGGTGGCGGAGCGTCTGCCGCAGTCGGCGAAGCCTTCGGCGACGGCTGGTCGTTCATCCCGATTGGTGCCCTCATCGTCGACTTCGTATTGACGATCGCCGTGAGCGTCTCGGCCGGGGCATCAGCGGCGATCGCCTATTTTCCCGCCCTCGCCAGCTGGCGCATCGAAATAGCGCTCGGTTTGTTGCTCGTGGTTGCAACGGTGACCATGTTCGGGCATCTCGGTCGTGTCATCTTCGCCGGGATGACGCTCGCCTTCGTCGTGCTGACAGCAATCGTGTTGCTCTATGGGCTGGGAGTGGCTCCGCAGTCGAGTGGGACGATCAGCGACACCGCATCCCACCTGCCGATCCTGGCCGTCCTCCTGGCCTTTCCGGTCGCCATGGCCCTGGCCACCGGGGTGGAGGCTCCCTCCACGGCCATCGCCGAGCTCGGTCAACTCGACGATGCCGGTCGGCGGCGGTTCGGGCGAGTCACGCTGTGGCTCACACTGGGCGTTGTCGGCACCATCACAATCGGGCTTGCCCTGGAGCTGGTTCACCTCCAGATCGGCATCCCCGGGCCGGACACGACCCAAGTAGCCGAGCTTGCCCGCGTTGCCGCACCCGCGCCGATCTTCGCCGCCTTCCAGTTGGCCACCGCATTACTCTTGCTCGCTGCGGCGAGTTCCTCTTTTCAAGCCGGACCGGGGATGCTCAAGGCACTCGCCCGGCATGCCGGATCGGACGGCCAGCCCGTCGGCATTCTCCCGGCCGCCTGGGGACGTACCAATAGTCGGCACACACCGTACTGGGGGGTCGCCCTGTTCGCCGTCCTGTCGGTGACAGTCACGATCATCGCCGGTGCCAATGATCAGAATCTGGTCTTATATTATGCCGTGGCAGTGTTCTTGAGTTTCTTGGGCGGGCTGTTGGCCATGGCCACGTTCTCTTTTCGGCAGGGCCACCGCGCCTCGCTTCTGCTGAACCTCGTGGGGTCGATCGTCGTATTGTTCACCCTGATCATGAACCTCTCGCGAGGTTTGCCGCTGATCAGCCTGGGAGCAGCCCTCGTAATTTCGGCCATTTTGCACCAAATCTGGGTGAGTTCGGGTCGGCCGGAGGGTGTGCGCACAGTTCAGGCAGCCAGTACCGAGAAGCCCGAAAGGTCCAGTTAGCGGCCGGCTAAAACGTCACCGCTGACCCGGCGTAGGGAACATTCTGGAGCCCACTGCGTTGGATCTTTTATGAAGACCATCGTCTATAGCGAAACCGGTGACCCGTCCGTGCTCCACCTCGTCGATCGGCCGGTGAGGGAGCCCGGTGCGGGCGAAGTGCGTGTGCGGATCGTGGTGAGCGGGGTGAACCCGACCGATTGGAAGTCGCGCCGCGGCTCCGCACCGGGCCAGGCGCTTCCGTTCGCCGACGTCGTACCGAATCAGGACGGCGCGGGGATCGTGGACGCCGTCGGCGCCGGCGTCTCGAACGTGGCCGTCGGGGACCGTGTCTGGCTGGCGCTGGCCGCATACCAGCGGGCATCCGGTGGCACCGCCCAGGAGTTCACGGTGCTCCCAGCGGAAAACGTTTTTCTGTTGCCTTCCCCCGCCAGTTTCGACCAGGGGGCCAGCCTCGGTGTGCCAGCCATCACCGCCTACCGGGCGCTGACCGTGGCCGAGGACGGGCCGCAACGGCTGCATCCCGGGGCGTTGGACGGCAAAATCGTGCTCATTGCCGGCGGCGCGGGTGCCGTCGGCCACGCGGCAATCCAGCTTGCCCGGTGGGCGGGGGCGACCGTGATCACGACAGTGAGCGGTCCGGCCAAAGCCGCTCTCGCGACAGCGGCCGGGGCACACCACGTGCTCACGTACACCGACTCTGACATCGCCGCTATAATTCGACACAGTGCGCCCGACGGAGTGGATCTCATCGTGGAGGTCGCTCCCGCCCAGAATTCAGCCCTTGATCTCGACGTTATTCGCAACCGAGGCTCAATAGCGGTCTATGCCAACAACGGCGGCGACCAGATGACCCTCGATGTGCGCAAACACTTCAGCCTGAACGTGCGGTACCAGTTTGTGCTGCTGTATACGGTCGGCGCCGAGGTCGTGCAGCAGGCCGCAGCCGGCATCAACGAGGCACTCGTCGACGGTGCGCTTGCCGTCGGGACGGATGCGGGCCTGCCGTTGCACCGCTTCGAACTGACTCACACGCAGGATGCCCACGCCCTCGTCGAAAGCGGCGTGACCGGGAAGGTGCTCATCGACGTTTCCGCCGGTTGACCTGAGGCAGTCAGTGATGACGGGCTGATGCGCGAGACTGGGGGTATGCCCGATCTCACTCTGCACGGCGGCATCGGCAGTCGCGTTGACGCCGAGATCGAGGTCAAACGATCCCGGTTCCTCTGCCGCCTGGTGAGAGCGGAGACCGAGGATGCCGCGCGCACCGCAATCGATGACGCGCACAAGGATCAGTGGAATGCTCGCCACCACTGCTTCGCGTTCGTGCTCGGGCCGTCAACGGCACCCGATCAGGTGCGTCGCGCCAACGACGACGGGGAACCATCGGGCACGGCGGGCCGGCCCATGCTCGAGGCGTTGTCCGGACGCGGTTTCGTAGACTGCGTCGCCGTCGTCAGCCGCTACTTCGGCGGCACACTTCTCGGTGCCGGCGGGCTTGTGCGCGCCTACTCGGAGGCGGTCCTGACCACGATCCACGAGGCCGAGTCACTCGGGCTCGTCGTGGCGCGCGAACGGCGCGAGCGGTTCAGCCTTGCACTCTCCCACGCGGATGCCGGACGCGTCGAGGCCGAGCTGCGCCAGCGCGGGGTGCTCGTTCTCGGCACGGATTACGGGCGCGAAGCCGTGCTTCAGATCGCCGACGACAATGCCGCACGGCTGGCGGCGATGGTCGCCCAGGCGACGGCTGGAGCCGCTGTGCTGGAGGCTCTCGGTCACGAATGGGTTGACGTCAACCAGTAAGAGCACCCTCATCGGGAACGACGAGGGTGCTCTGTGGGTCTAGCGCGGGATTCAGTACTCGCGACGCGGAGCGCGCGGCGGGCGGTCACCCTGGTCGGAAGAACGGCTGGCGCCGCCCTTGTCGGCGCGCAACTCGATCAGCTTGCCGCTGATGCGCGTGTTCTCCAGTTTGGCGAACACATCATTCGACATATCAGCCGGCAGCTCGACGAGCGAGAACTCGGGCAGGATCTTGATGTGGCCGAAGTCGTCGCGGCTCAGTCCACCCTCGTTGGCCAGCGCGCCGACGATCTGACGCGGCTCCACCTTGTGACGTTTGCCGACTTCCAGGCGATACTGCGCCATCGGCTTGCCGCTGGAGCGTACCGGGCGTTCGCTGCGCACTGGACGGTCGTCCCGGTCGCCGCGGCTTCCGCGGTCGTCGCGGCCACCTGAACGGCCACCACGATCCGGACGGTCGCCGCGCTGCTCTGAGCGTTCTACCCGCTCGTCGCGTTCGATGCGCTGCTGTGCGCGCACATCTTCGGCGGAGAGCAGCAGGGGAGTCTCGCCCTGCGCGACGACGGCCAGGGCCGCAGCCACGTCGACTTCGGGCACGTCGTGGTGGGCCATGTAGTGCGCGATGATATCGCGGAACTTGCCGATGCGGTCCGTCTCGTCAAGTGCCGCGGTGATGGCATCGTCGAAGCGGGTCAGGCGGGTCACGTTGACGTCATCCACGCTCGGCAGCTGCATCTGGGTCAGCGGCTGGCGGGTGGCCTTCTCGATGGCGGTGAGCAGCCGACGTTCGCGGGGGGTGACGAAGCTGATCGCTGCGCCGCTGCGACCGGCTCGGCCGGTACGGCCGATGCGGTGAACGTAGGACTCGGTGTCGATCGGGATGTCGTAGTTGACCACGTGGCTGATGCGCTCCACGTCGAGGCCGCGAGCCGCGACATCCGTTGCGACCAGAATGTCGAGCTTGCCGCTCTTGAGCTGGTTGACCGTGCGCTCGCGCTGCACCTGCTGCACGTCGCCGTTGATCGCCATCGCGGAATAGCCGCGCGCACGCAGCTTCTCGGCGAGCAGCTCGGTTTCATTCTTGGTGCGGGCGAAGATGATCATGCCCTCGAAGTTTTCGACCTCGAGAATGCGGGTGAGTGCGTCGAGTTTCTGCGGGTACGACACCATCAGGTAGCGCTGGGTCGTGTTCGACGAGGTCGTGGTTTTGGTCTTGACCGTGATCTCAGCGGGGTCGTGCAGGTACTTCTTCGAAATCCGGCGAATCTGGGCGGGCATCGTGGCCGAGAACAGGGCGACCTGTTTGTCGTCGGGGGTGTCGGCGAGAATCGTCTCGACATCTTCTGCGAAGCCCATCTTGAGCATCTCGTCGGCCTCGTCGAGCACGAGGTACTTGAGCTCGGAGAGGTCGAGGGTTCCCTTTTCGAGGTGGTCCATGATGCGGCCGGGAGTACCGACGACGATGTGCACCCCACGGCGCAGGGCGGACAGCTGCACGCCGTAGCCCTGGCCGCCGTAAACGGGCAGCACGTGTACGCCGCGAATGTGAGCGCCGTACTTCTCGAACGCCTCACACACCTGCAACGCGAGCTCTCGGGTAGGCGCGAGCACGAGCGCCTGGGGGTTTTTCTGTGCCAGATCGAGACGGTTCAGAATCGGCAGCGCGAACGCCGCCGTCTTGCCGGTGCCGGTTTGGGCGAGCCCGACAACGTCGCGACCCTCCAGCAGTGGGGGAATAGTGGCGGCCTGAATGGCCGAGGGGGTTTCGTAGCCGACGGCTTTAAGCGCCTTAAGCATGGCGTCGTTAAGTCCGAGATCGGTAAATGTCTTGGTTGCAGTGGCAGTTTCTGCCTCGTTCTGCGCTGTGGTGTCTGGGGCGGTCATACTACCAACGGTAGCCGAAGAGTTCGTCCGGGGCGCAACGGGTCGTCCGACGGCATCAAAAATGGAGCCTAGTTGAGGGTGATCAGACTGGCCATGCCCGATGCGACGGACCCGAATCCGGAGAGCACGATGGCAGCGCCGGTGACGATCCAGGCGACCGACTTGTTGGCGTCAAAGCCGGCCAGCTTGTTGCCGCTCTTGTCGGTTTGTGAGTTGCTGAGCACGAGAATGAGGTCAACCAGGTACCAAATGCCGAAACCGGACAGGGTGACGAGCTTGAGGATTCCGGTGCCCACCTTGCCGAGATAGAAGCGGTCGACGGCGCAGCCGCCGAGCAGCCAGGCGAACAACCAGGTGACCACGAAGGACTTCTCGCTCCCGTTGGTCTGATGAACACGCGCGGTCTGATGCGCACCCACGGGAGCGTAGGCGGGGGCTTCGGCTGGAGCAGCTGGGGGCACCATGGGAAGAAACTGCTCTTGCTGATCCGCGGGAACCTCTGGGGGACGGGCGCGGTCGTTGCTGTTAGTCATTGTCGTGCTCCTCGTGGGTGGCTCAGGCCGTGGAACGGATCCCTCGGCGATCGTCGCCAGAGTCCGGCGGAAAAATGACATCCAGAACTCTCGCACAGCGAAGAGATTACAGAGGCAGGATCGGATCGTCCCCGCCCCCAGGGTGACCGATTCCCCTTCCGGCATCCGGCCTCCACCGTATCCCACTCGTACCCCGAACGGGTGACGCGCATTTCGGGACTACCGTGCCGCCACGACCCCCTGACGCAAGGCTTCTTCTTCCGCGTCGATACGGCCCAGCACGGCGCGCACGGCAGGATCTTGAAAGCGGCCCTCGGAGCGTGCCGTGAGCACCGCCGTTCGCTCGGCCTGCAGCATCCGCTGGCGAAGACGTTCGAAGGTCACCACGAACGGTTCGCCGTTGGGGGCCGCCGCGCCGAGCACCGCTATCGATGAGGAGCCGCGTCGCCGCAACTCCTCAACGAGGTGTTCCTGGCCGGGTGCGATCGGCTCGGCATCCAGCTGCGCCAGCCCGGCGAGTTGGGCCTCGGTGAGCAACTGTTCGCGTTCGACCCGCTCCTGATCAGCGCTTGGTGGGGGCAGCCGGAGCACACGAAGGATCGCCGGCAGGGCGAGCCCTTCCAGCAGCGAACCGATCACCACGACGAACGCGAGAAACTGCAGGAGCTCACGCTCCGGTGTGGCGGCCGGCAGCAGAAAGGCTGCCGCGAGGGTGACCACACCGCGGATCCCCGCTGACGACACGGCCACTCCGGTGCGCCAACTCCACGCGGTGCGTCGCATTCGCGGCGTGCCGATGCGGTACAGGGCCAGCGTCGACATCACATTGGCGAAGCGAACGAGAACGAGCACCGCCAGCACGAGAGCGGACAGCCCGACCACCTTCCACAGAGTGTGTCCGGACTGCTGCATCTGGCCGACTATCTGCGACAAGCTGAGCCCGATGAAGAGGAAGACCGCGTTCTCGAGCAAAAATCGGATGGTGCGCCAATTTATCGAGGTCGCAATGCGCGATTCCGTCGAGCGAATCAGCGGCGCCCGGTGACCGAGATACAGGCCGGCGACGACGACGGCGAGAATACCCGATCCGCCGAGCAGCTGAGTGGGAATGAATGCGATGTAGGGAACCACCAGCGAGATGCTGGTGTCGAGCACCGGCGACACCGTGCGTTCGCGAATGAACCCCATCACAAATCCCACGATCAGTCCGAACGTCACGCCGACCGTGACGGCAATCACAAAATCGCCCGCAACGCGCCAGGGGCTGACGAAGGATAATATTGCTGCGATCGAGGCGTTCAACGCGACGAGCGCGGTCGCGTCGTTCAACAGGCTTTCGGTCTCGAGAATCGCCAGCACACGTCGAGGAAGGCCGACGCGACGGGCGATCGCACTCACGGCGACGGCATCCGTCGGTGCCACAATCGCGCCGAAGGCGAGTGCGGCGGCGAGCGACAATGCGGGAATGATCCACCAGGTCACCAGCCCGACCACGACCACTGTCAGTGCCACCAGCCCGACCGACAGCAGCAGGATGCTGTCGCCCCTGGCCCGAATATCGGTCAGCGGAGTGCGAATGGCCGAGGCGAACAGCAACGGCGGCAGCACGCCGAACAGGATGGCATCCGAGTCGATGTGGATCACCGGAAGCGCGGGGAGGAACGAGCACAGACCGCCGATCACCACGAGCACAATCGGTGAGGACCACCCGATTCGTTGGGACAACCCAGTCACGGTCACCGTGACGAGCACGAACGACACCGCCCAAATGATGCTGGAAATCGAATCCAAGATGCAACCGCCTAACGAGTGGGGGGGGTGTGTCGTCGGGCCGCGCGGTCCGCATCTGTCGCGCCACGGATGCCGCCGGACGGCATCAGAATAATAACGGAGCGGACCCGTCAAATCCGGCTCGGTCAGGAGATCAGCAGATGCCGGCAAGCATATTGTCGAACTAGGCCATTGTGTCGAACTAGGCCTTCAGAAACTCGATCGCCGCCTCGCGGAACGGCCGTGACGTGGGTGAATTGAAGTGGTTACGGCCGGGAATTTCGAAAAAACCACCGTTCGGTGTCTGCTTCGCTAACGCCAGGGAGGCATCGAGAATGCTGTCCTCGCTGCCGGTGGCGAACAGTAGCGGCTGTTTCGGCGCATTGGCGGCACCGGGTTGTGAACCGCCGCGCATGCCTTCAACCAGAGCGACGAGCGCCGCAAGATCGTTGCCCGGCAACGCCTTCGCCATCGTGAGGTAGGCGCCGGTGAGGCGGTCAGTGACTTCGGCGCCGTGTTCAAGGTGGGCGCGGGCATCCGCCACCTGAAAGCGTTTGAGCGGATCGCCGTCGGGGATGCCGCCGAGAACCGCCTGGGTGATTCGACCGCCGAGTTCGCGTGCAGCCTGCCACCCCACCCGGGCGCCGAGCGAATAGCCGACGTAGCGCACCTCGGTGAGCACGTAGGCGTCGAGCACCGCTTCAACGTCGGCGACGAGCAGTTCCATCGTGTAGGCATCGGAGGAGTGCGGTTTGTCGCTCGCGCCGTGACCGCGCTGGTCGATGCCGATGACGTGAAAACCGGCCCGGGTCAGGTCGCGGGTCCATCCGGTGGCATGCCAGTTGGCGATCGCGCTCGAGGCGAAGCCGTGCACCACGAACACTGTCGGATGCTGTGGCTCACCGAGCTCGTAGGTGGCCAGTTGCACGCCGTCGACAGACGGAACAAAACGGTGCTCGGGGGTCGTTCGCTGCAACATTCACCCATTTCACCACGGATTCCGCTGAGGGCGGGAGCAGGGCGGACTGGACCATGACGGTGCGCGCACCCTAGCCGCGGCCGTGCGGGCGTTGTAGGTTCCGTATAACGGGTCTTTCCGGCGCACAGGGCGCCGATCCACCAGCCCGACAACAGACTGGGAGTTGGGATGATCGAGCGCAGCGTGGCGTGGTTTGACGAAATCGGCCTGTCCGACATCCCCCAGGTAGGCGGGAAGAACGCATCGCTGGGGGAGATGGTGCGGGCGCTCGCGAGTGGGGGCGTACGGGTACCTGACGGATTTGCGACCACAGCGGATGCCTACCGTGCTTTCATCGTCGCGAACGGTATCGAGCCTGCCATTCGGCACCGACTGGAGTCGTTCCACTCCGGTGAGTCGTCGCTCCGGGAGACCGGGGAGGCATTGCGCGAACTCTTCCTGGGCGGAGAGTTCCCCGCGGATATTGCCGAGGGCATCCGATCGTCATACCGGGCGTTGTCGGCCAAGGCGGGCCAGGCGAACGTGGCCGTGGCTGTCCGCAGTAGTGCCACGGCGGAGGACCTGCCGGATGCCAGCTTTGCCGGCCAGCAGGAGACCTTCTTGAACGTGACCGGCGAGCGTGACCTGCTCGACGCCTGCCGACGCTGCTACGCCTCCTTGTTCACCGACCGGGCGATCAGCTATCGGGAGGTCAAGAAGTTCGACCACCTCGATGTGGCGCTGTCGATCGGAGTGCAGCGGATGGTTCGCTCCGACCTGGGTGGTTCCGGGGTGATGTTCTCGATCGATACCGACAGCGGCTTTCCCGGCGCCGCGGTGATCAGCGCGGCCTTCGGCCTGGGTGAGACTGTGGTGCAGGGCATCGTCGACCCCGACAAGTATCTGGTCTTCAAAGCGCTGCTGGAGAAGCCGGGATGCGCACCCATCATCGAGAAGTCCCTCGGGTTGAAGGCCTGCAAGATGGTCTACGCGAAGGGCGGCAGCGCGCGCACGCGGACTATTGACACGCCGGAACAGGAACGCCGCGCCTTCGTGCTCAACGACGACGAGATCCTCACATTGGGCCGCTGGGCCGTCATCGTGGAAAATCACTACGGTCGGCCGATGGATATGGAATGGGCCAAGGACGGCGTCACCCTCGAACTTTTCCTCGTGCAGGCACGCCCCGAGACCGTGCACTCGCAGGCCAGCAGCACCCGATTCACGGTCAGTCGCCTGACCGGTCAGGGGCGGTTGTTGATCTCGGGGCTGGCGATCGGCGACAGCATCGCCACGGGGGCGGTCTGCGTGATCAAGGACCCGGCCGACATTGAGAAGTTCGTCGATGGCGCGATTCTGGTCACCGAGATGACGGACCCCGACTGGGTGCCGATCATGTCCCGCGCGGCCGGCATCGTCACGAACCATGGCGGCCCGACCAGCCATGCCGCCATCGTCAGCCGCGAGTTGGGGGTGCCGGCGGTGGTCGGCACCGGCAGCGGCACCACTGTCCTCGCGGACGGCCAGCTGATCACCATCAGCTGCGCCGCTGGCGATCAGGGTTTTGTCTACGAGGGCGAACTCGATTTCGAGGTCGAGGAGGTCGATCTGGGTGCCGTGCCAGAAACCCACACCAAGGTGATGGTCAATATCGCCAGCCCGGCGGCGGCGTTTGAATGGTGGCGGCTTCCCGCCGACGGTGTCGGGCTGGCCAGGATGGAATTCATCATCAGCAACCTGATTCAGATCCACCCGATGGCCCTCGTGCATCCCGAACGGGTGACCGACTCGGTCGCGTTGCGGAAGATCGCCGAACTCACCCGCGGCTACAGCGACCCGCAGGAGTACTTCGTGCAAGTCCTGTCGCTGGGCATCGCGAAGTTGACCGCGCCGTACTATCCGAACCCGGTGATCGTGCGGATGAGCGACTTCAAAACCAACGAATACGCACACCTGATCGGCGGTGCCGGCTTCGAGCACTCGGAGGAAAACCCGATGCTCGGTTTCCGCGGTTCCTCCCGCTACTACGACGACCGCTACCGGGAAGGGTTCGCCCTCGAATGCCAGGCGATCAAGCGGGTTCGGGAACAAATCGGCTTCGACAACGTGATCGTGATGGTGCCGTTCTGCCGTACCACGACCGAGGCTGACAAGGTGCTCGCGGTGATGGCCGAGAACGGTCTCGCGCGTGGCGACAACGGGTTGCAGGTCTACATGATGTGCGAGATCCCCGCCAACGTGATCCTGGCCGAGCAGTTCGCCACGCGGTTCGACGGCTTCTCGATCGGCTCGAATGACCTGACCCAGCTGGTGCTCGGCGTCGACCGTGACGCTGAGGATCTCGCGGCCCTTTTCGACGAGCGCGACGAAGCCGTGACGACCATGATCAGCGAGGCGATCCGCAAGGCGCACGCGGCCGGAATCAAGATCGGAATCTGTGGTCAGGGGCCGAGCAACTATCCCGATTTCGCCGCCTTTCTGGTTCGGGAGGGTATCGACTCCATCTCACTCAACCCGGATAGCTTCCTGAGGACGGTGGCCCACATTGCGGCCGCGGAGGCAGAACTCGGCACCGCGTGATGGGGGTTCCGGTTACGCTGGGAACACGGTTATCGAGCAGGAGCAGTCAGTGAACGAGAACGTATCCGGGCTCAGCCCTCAGGTCATCGATGGCGTTTTTGACCTCGCCCGCGAGGGCCTCTCCGGCCCGCTCGGCGAGATGATCGACGCCGGAGTGCCCGTCAATACGGTGAATCCGCGCGGAGA
>Ga0307486_1002305_pt1 | contig 13455 bp, 15 predicted proteins | sample CBIW02metaG_FD_203663 | JGI IMG/M metagenome (GOLD analysis project Ga0307486, IMG submission 203663) | Sea-ice brine microbial communities from Beaufort Sea near Barrow, Alaska, United States - CBIW 0.2 | ecosystem: Environmental > Aquatic > Marine > Coastal | place: USA: Alaska | collected... | reverse complement strand
TCTTCTTGGTATGTTTGTCACCACAAAAAGGGCAGTTTTTTGATTCATGGCTTTGATTCCTTGCAAATATAGACAGTATATAGCTTTAGCTCATGCACCAGCATGAATTTTGTCCATTACACCTAAACTGCGGCTTAGCATCATTTCTATGGGTCCAGCCAAGACCGATTGAAGCGGCAAATGCATCGGCTGCGAGTGCCAATGCTAATAATAGTATCTCTAACGTAGTAAAGCCGTACTCTTTTTACAGATTTAAAATCAACGACCAGAGCTTGGCCAACGAGGATGATAGTCATCGACTACGAAAGGATGTGTATGGCGTATTCCATTGGGTGTAAGAGATCCAGTGGCATGGGCATGACCCTCTGGTAGGTTGGAGTGTTCGTGTTCAATCTCTTTTAGATCAATAGACGGCCATACTCTCAAAGCGGCCCAGACGGCTAGTGCAGCAGCACAGCCTAATACCGTAAAAGCTACAGTCATACTGTAGCGAGCACCCAACCAACCCGCCAAGGGATAAAACACCAACCAACTGACATGGGACAAGGCAAACTGAGCGGCAAATAATGCAGGACGATCTTCCTGATGTGAGGATCGCCATAACAAGCGTCCAGAGGGTGTCAGAGCAGCAGAATAACCCAAACCTAGTACGAACCATAAGGCCATAAGCGAATTTTGTCCCATCATCAAGGTACCAGCGAACATACCAACAACCAACAAGCCTACACCGCTCAACATGACACTACGGTCTGTCAGCTTACCCAATAAGCTTGGCAAAGCCAGTGCAGCAATCATAGAACCTGCGCCGAAGCTCGCCAATGCTAATGCGACTGCGCTCTGAACTAGTCCCATTCCACCTTGAATGATCACCACTGTATTCACAAAAACCATAGACGCTGCGGCAGAAACGGCAACATTGACCGCGAGTAATCCGCGCAGTCGAGGTGTGGCCAAATAGATTCGAATTCCGCGTGTGGTCCGATCATAGATGCTACGGCGCTCTGGCACAGCATGCGCTGGTAGCGCGACCGATACCACCAGTATGGCGGAGACCAAAAACCCCAGCACCGTACCCGTAAACAGATTGTGAAAGCTCATTACTGTCAGCAATGCCGCCGCTAACATTGGACTGACCAGACTTTCCATATCGTACGCAAGGCGTGAGAGCGATAAGGCTTTGGTGTAATCCGCCTCGTCAGGCAAAACATCAGGAATAGTGGCCTGAAAAGTAGGCGTAAAGGCTGCTGAGGCGGCTTGCAACACAAAGATCAGCACGTAAACCTCCCAGATTTGGGAAACAAAAGGTAGAAGTAGGGCTACACCCGCTCGTACCACATCCAGCGTCACCAGCATAGTGCGTTTGGGCAACCGTTCGGCAAAAGCAGCTGCGATTGGAGCTACACCAACATAAGCAATCATTTTGATGGCCAATGCGGTTCCCATGACGACTCCAGCGTTATTCCCAGCCAGATCAAAAGCTAAAAGCCCTAACGCTACGGTAGCCAGTCCAGTTCCAATCAGAGCAATAACTTGCGCGGCAAATAGATGACGATAGGTTCGGTTTACAAAGATACTTAGCATCCAATGCCTCTTTAGATCAGTCGGATGATCTTATAAATAACGAGTTATTTCCTTGAACTCCTCTATAGAATCCTGTTGATCTTTATCAACAGACCCTAATAAGTCTTCAAGGCAATGATCCAAATGGTCTTGAATTAAAACTTTCTTAGCTTGGTGAATGGCATTCTCTACAGCTTGCAACTGCTGCGCTACATCAAGGCAGGTTCGACCCTCGACCAACATCTCTATCGTACTGCTTAGATGACCATTCGCTTTTTTGAGACGTTTGATAACAGCTGGATGAGAAGCATGTATGTGTGGTTTTTTCATAGTGACAGTGTCCTTCCTCTAGGGGACATGATTATACCCCATAAGAACTTAAGTTTTTATGTTGACATTATCCCCCCCTAGGGGATATTATCATACTCCTTAATTACTCCGTTTGCATTCGAAAATTTTATGATTTTACTTATCAATCTGTAAGAAAGCACTTAGTCATGCAGAACATGATTGTTTCATCAATTGGGACTAAAAGCTCTTATCGTATTGCACTACGCCGCGTATCACTTCTTTCAGACCATAGGATTCCTAATGCATAGCTATGTCCACGATAGGCTGTCACGTTCGTCATGGGCGACTTGGCAGACCCGTCTGTTAGTATTCTCAATACTTCTTATTTGTCTTCTTACCGGCAGCAATGAAGCTCTTGCTCATGCTGTAACCGCAGGGGATAAAGGGTATATTCAGGAAATTTCAGGGGTTAATCTTTTGCCCTTTATGTACTTGGGTGCCAAGCACATGATAACGGGCTATGACCACATTCTGTTTCTCTTCGGGGTAATCTTCTTTCTTTACCGTATAAAGCACATTGGCGTCTATGTGAGCCTATTTGCATTGGGTCACTCCACAACAATGATCTTAGGCGTGTACTTCAATATCGGTATGAATAGTTATCTGATTGATGCGATCATTGGCCTCTCTGTCGTCTATAAAGCTTTAGACAATATGGGTGCATATCAAAGGTGGTTTGGATACCAACCAAATACCAAAATAGCGGTGCTTATATTTGGTCTTTTTCATGGCTTTGGGTTGTCAACTAAGCTCCTTGAATACGAGATGTCACCTGATGGTCTACTGCCCAACCTACTCGCATTTAACGTGGGTGTGGAAATTGGGCAACTACTGGCTCTAGCAATCATATTAATCGGCATGAGCTATTGGCGCCGTACGCTAAGTTTCATCCGTAACGCCTATACCGCCAACGTCGCCATGATGAGCGCAGGATTTATTTTAGTGGGCATGCAACTCACTGGCTATTTAATCTCTTAATAACCCAAGGATTTCCAATATGTATAACAGTGATACCCCTTTACAGGCTGAACTTCCCTCTTCAAAGCAGCTTATGAAATCTACTATTCTGGCCGCAATCGCAGCAATAGTTCTTTTATTTACGGTGGTTCTCCCAGCTGAATATGGCATTGACCCAACTGGGGTTGGCAACCTGCTTCGTTTGACAGAAATGGGACAGGTTAAGCAGCAATTGGCAGAAGAAGCTGCCGCCGATGCTGCTGGTTTACTAGCAACCGAAACCCCCGACATTGATAATGTGGCCGAACAAGCAATGAGTGCCACACTTTCTGATACTGCTGTCTCTAACGGACAGTGGCGCGATGAAATCCCCTTCACGTTGGCACCAGGCGAGGGAACGGAAATTAAAATGAAAATGGCTGCAGGTGACAAGACTGAATACTCTTGGGTCGTGACAGGCGGTGATGTCAACTTCGACACCCATGGTGACGCACCAGGCCAAGCGATTAGCTATGAAAAAGGTCGCGGGGTTGCCTCTGATGAAGGTGTTTTAGAAGCGGCGTTCACAGGTAATCACGGCTGGTTCTGGCGCAATCGTGGCCAATCGGATGTTCAAGTTGTTTTGCGTACCCGTGGTAATTACAGCACTATTAAAAAAATGATGTAAAAAACGGTTAGTGCGGACTCGCCGCTGTGGTATTAGAGACAGAACGGTCTCACTAAACGTATAGTAATAAGCTAAACCAATCCTCGCGGCAGAACACATTCGGTCTGCTGCTAGGATTCATTTAGGATTGAATAGTGAGGCATACATGCCACCTCTGGAAGTTATTAAAGAGATGATTTATGGGAGAGTAGCTAAACGATGTGGTCACAGTCGTATCAAGACTTAATGGCTCTGACAAGCCATTCTACCAACTCACGGGCAGGAGCTTCACTCAAGCACTGTGGACAATCAAGATAAGTCATTATGCAGTCATTTAAATCAGTCAACATATGCAGTAATAATCCTAAACCAATTACCTTATAGGGCTTTGGTAAAAACAACATGCCCGCATATACTGCCATCGCATAATAAGTATGTAGCGGATGGAAATTAATACTACAACGATTGGGCGAAAAAATAGGCGTTGCTAGCAGATGATCTAGATCTACTAGCATGGTTGCTAATAGGATCAAATAAACTCGCTTATAGTCATTATGAAAAAATGTGTAGGCGATAATCAACGGCATGCCAAAATGTAGAAAATAATGGATAACGGTTTGACTCATCGCTTTTTCCGATTTAAGAGGGTGTTTTAAAAAGTGTTCTAAGAGTATCATACACGATCTGAGGTATACCTTCACACCTGAAAGACAAGCGCGAATCACCACCTAGTGTACGGAAGTTAGTCACCTGACCTTGATAAACACGCGCAGCAGGCAACATACTAATCTGCCGTTGGGAGACGCCAGTAAACGGCGTCTCGGTCTGGTAATAACGAACGAGTAAACATGGAACTGTATTTATTGCTATGGCTATTTTTGGAGGAATTATGACTCTTGTAAGCCAATCGCGCCGAGCAGCGGCGTCAGCTGTGCTTGCCCTGATGGTGTGGAGCGTAAGTTTCTTTCTCCATTTTTTTTGGGAGATGGCACAGGTACCGTTCTTCTCAGGCATGGCCGAAGCGAGACACTGGGACGTGGTCTGGCTTTGTACGCGTGCGACCGTCGGTGATGCCAATATTGCTTTTGGCGCCTACGTGCTCGGGGCGTTGTTTGTAAAAGACTGGTTCTGGATTACAAAGCCGTGGCGTCTGTCGACTTTATCGGTATACATTGGCTTCGGCCTGATTGTAACAATAATCTTTGAGTACTGGGCAACTGGAGCTGGCCAGAGGTGGAGCTATAGTGATCTTATGCCTGACATTCCGTTGCTAGGCATAGGTGCGTTGCCGCTCGCTCAGTGGGTGGTCATTCCGACGGCATTAATCTACGCTGTCAAATGGATGTTTCTAGGTTGGCAGGTATCCGAGCAATAGATGTTCGTATTAAAGGCAGTTGGTGTAATTGAGCTCACTACACCATTACACCTGAAAGACAGGTGCGAATCCACCTCCTGGCGTACGGAAGTTAGTCGTCTGACCCTGATAAACACGCGCAGCAGGTAGCAGCAGTTGTCCGCCGTACGTATAAAGACGTATATCTACCTTTCTCGTTGTTACAGTGTCATCAATTTTTATTGATCGCTCTCCTGCAGGAACAAAGGTCTGTGCAATATAATCCTCATCCAGAATGTTCTCAAAAACGCGTCGAGTGAGCTTGCTACCGCGATAGACGCCTTTGCTTCCATAGCCAGCAACTGGCTTAAAAAACAGTTGTCGCCGAGTACGCCACAATTCTGCTGCATCGTCTTTTGATACTATCCTCGTCCTTGGCACAGACCTTTCGAGATATCCCACTGCAGCTTCATTCAGTCCCCAAGCGCGCAGTATTTGTGAATCGGATAGCAAGGTCAGGTTTTGCTTGTTAGCCAAAATAGCGTGTACTCGGGGATTGGGTGTCACCACTACAGCACCTTCTAGATACGCACGCTTAAGCAGTGCATGGTCAGGCTCCTCAAATGCGAAGTCGACCAGCCGATTGTAGACCATATCGATTTTCTGGCCATGGGCTGTTAACGTACCATCGACATATTCGAGTTCAGAGGGATCTAGTATCACAGTGTCAATACCTCTGGTCTGTAGCAGTTGACAGGCTAACTGGAACTCCAAAAACATGAACTGATTCTTAGGGTCATTATCCACGATGGCTATTCGGTTAGGCATAGCAACAGCGGACTGTCGCTGCCATTCCTGTTTGAACATAGTAAACACTGATTCCTCAAATTCATCTAGCATTTGATTGGTTGCAGCGCTCTGCTCAGAAGGGTTACAACAGCGTTTTTGTGCGCGAGCGAGCAACACATTCAGAAACGCACCACCGGCATTGGTATTGACCTCAATGAGCTGGGGGCCATCGCTACCCAAGTGAAAGTCATAGCCCATGAGGGCCCCTATTGGGCCAGGGTCGAAAGCAGCGATTTCCGGTGCCCACGACAGCGCTTGCTCTTGATACGACGGCAGTTTGGCAGCCAACTCGATAGCTTCAACGATCCGCTCCATCGTCGCTATCTCTGTTTTGGGGACGAAAACTGGTGTCGTCGAAAAAAGCTTATTAAGCTCGTTCGCTCCTATTGGATTATTTCTAGTTTCCATTAATTGATCTTGAAGGCTTGTATTGAGCGCTTTACGATCGAGAGTAATGCAGTAGCACTCTTGATTCAGTCGATTTGCGAGACCGTCATTCGTTTCGTCGTTGTTGCTGGTTAGGTGTTCCATTTAAACCCCGTCTTTGAGTAGAGTACTTACGCTGACATACTCTAGTAAACAGTAAAAAAAAAAGAGATATTTGGCGTTTTTAGGATGATACTAGTTGCTTTTTGATGTTTCACTTCCTGAGTCTAAAGCGGTGCTTCGTTCCTCTTTGATTAACATTTTTGCTAAGAATAAACCCAGCTCAAACAATAGCCACATAGGAATCGCTAGCAAAAGCATTGATACGCCATCAGGCGGTGTTACTACCGCTGCAACCACAAAGCAGCCGACAATGATATAACGACGCTTGTCTTCTAAACTCTGAGTAGAAACGATTCCAACCATTATCAGTAGTAAGGTGATCACTGGAATCTCAAAAGTCAGTCCAAATACCATAAATAACTTGAGAGCAAAGCTCAAATAACTGTCAATATCGGTCATCGGTATGACGTTCTGCGGGGCGAACATGATGAAAAATTTCAATACGCCTTTGAGCACGACAAAATAGGCAAAGGCAACACCAGTATAAAATAGAAATATCGAAGACAACAGGACTAGAATAGCGATTTTTTTCTCTTTTTTGTATAAGCCGGGGGCGGCAAATGACCAAATTTGATACAAGATATAAGGCATCGCTAAAAATGCAGCGACAAAAATCGTTAAGCGGATAGGTGCCATAAAGTTTGACGTGATGTCGGTGGCAATCATAGTCGAATTAGCCGGCAACTGCGCTACCAATGGGTCTGATAGAAGGTTATAGAGCTCGCGCGAAAATCCTACCAATGCTAAGAATATAATTAAAACGACCACGCACATTTTGATTAGATGCGTACGCAGTTCAATCAAGTGCTCAGTAATAGGCATATTACTAAGTGTGCTCAATATATCACCAGATTCATTACTATCAGCAGTATCTATCGTCGCCTCAAGCTCTGTATCAGCTATCTTTTCTTGTCGGCTTTTCTGCCGTTTAAACAGACTCATTTATCTACCTCCTGTTTGGTTAACGAGGAGGAGGTATTGGTATTCGGCTGATGATCTTGCTCATACGCAGTAACTGGCTGACGTGAAGTGTCTAAGCTTTGATTCTGCGAGTCTTCAAACTTTTGAATACTACCGCGCATCTCTGCTAGTTCACGCTTCATATCTGACTCAGTCTGACGGATTTTTGCAAGTTCATTTTGCATTTGTTGACGTGTTTCAGCCAGATCAAGCTCAGCTTCTATTTCAGACTGTAGAGTGGATACCGTACGACGCAGTTTGGCATACCATTGCCCAGCTGTACGTGCAGCCTGTGGCAGTTTTTCTGGGCCCAATACGATTAAAGCAATGACGCCAAACAAGAGTAACTCGGAAAACCCGATATCAAACATAACAGACAAATATATTAATTAATAAGCTATTGAGTATCGCCATCTATAGCGGCGCATTTCATACTTTGTGCTTATCATCAGTGGTGGCAGGGTTGATTTCTATATCATCAGCCTGTGTACTTGAGTCAGTATCTGGTACTGGCAGATTGCCTTCATGACTAAGTGCGCGGTTTTTGCGAGTATGCTCGGTCTCTTCATCTTTTACCGCTTCTTTAAAACCTTTTACCGCACCGCCTAAATCTTTGCCAGCATTTTTAAGCTTAGCGGTGCCAAATACGACCACCACCACCACCAATAAAATCAGCCAATGTGTAATAGAAAAACTGCCCATAACGTGATCCTTATATTTTAAAGTCTTGATAAGACCAGTATTTGTAAGCGTGCTTTAGAAACTGCTTTACCGTACCAAAATTACAGTTTCAAGCGACGCAATCGCAGCGCGTTGCCAATAACAGATACTGAAGACAGACTCATCGCAGCGGCCGCTATCATTGGACTGAGCAACAGCCCAAAGAATGGATACAGAACGCCTGCCGCAAGCGGTATACCAAGCGCGTTGTAGATAAACGCAAAAAACAGGTTTTGTCTGATATTTCGCATCGTAGAATGACTCAGTTTATGGGCTCTGACGATTCCCATCAGATCACCCTTCACTAGCGTGATGCCAGCACTCTCCATAGCCACGTCTGTTCCTGTGCCCATGGCGATGCCAACGTTAGCCTGTGCAAGAGCGGGAGCATCGTTAATACCGTCACCCGCCATAGCCACGACCTTACCGCTATTTTGTAGCTCTTTGATAATACGGTTTTTGTCTTCTGGAGAGACGTCAGCATGTACCTCATCAATATTTAACTTACTGGCAACGGCTCTAGCGGTTATTTCGTTGTCACCTGTTAGCATAACCACCTTTAGTCCAGCCTGATGCAGTAAAGATATCGCTTCGCTGGTACTCGGCTTGATCGGATCAGCGACTGATATTAAACCAGCAGCTTGCCCGTTTACTGCTACAAACATTACCGTTTCGCCGTCTTTTCTGCGCTTATCAGCACGTTCTGAAAGCGTACTGTCAAAGCTATCAAGACGTTGCATAAATTTTGAGTTACCTACTGCTACTTTCTTACCATTAACGAGCGCTTGTGCGCCTTCGCCAGTGGTTGAGCTAAAATCACTGGCTTTAGCAATATCAAGAGATTTTTCCTGCGCAGCTTTAACAATAGCTTCTGCCAAAGGATGCTCGCTGGCAGTCTCTACCGCAGCGACAAGTATAAGCAGTTCATTTTCATCTAAGCCACCAAGCGCTTCGATAGCAGTGAGCTCTGGTTTGCCTGCGGTTAATGTTCCCGTTTTGTCGACAACGATGGTATCGACTTTTTCCATGCTCTCTAACGCTTCAGCGTTTTTGATAAGCACGCCATTCTGAGCACCCTTTCCGGTACCGACCATAATCGACATAGGCGTGGCAAGTCCTAAAGCACAGGGGCAAGCGATGATTAACACTGCAATAGCGTTGACCAGTGCAAAGGCCATTGCAGGCGCAGGTCCGAAAATAGCCCAGACGATAAAAGTTATAATAGAGCACATAAGGACAATTGGCACAAACCATCCAGCCACCTTATCCACCAGTTTCTGTATTGGTGCGCGACTGCGCTGGGCTTCAGCAACCATTTTGACGATCTTGGACAATACCGTGTCATCACCAACGTCAACCGCTTCAACCAGTAGGGTTCCCGTGCCGTTTACCGTGCCGCCAGTAACCGCATCGCCTTTTGCTTTGGAAACCGGAATAGGTTCCCCCGTTACCATCGACTCATCGATACTGCTACTGCCTTCAAGCACAATACCATCTACAGGGAGTTTCTCTCCTGGCTTAACCCGTAATTTGTCGCCACTGATAACTTCGTCAAGGGAGACTTCTGTCTCAACGCCTTTCTCATCCACCCGCCTTGCATTTGGTGGTGCCAACTCAAGAAGAGCACGAATTGCGCCAGAAGTCTGGCTTCGGGCTTTAAGCTCTAGAACCTGACCTAGTAGTACCAATGTCGTGATAACCGCTGCTGCTTCATAATAAACACCGACTCGACCGGATGCATCCCTAAAACTGTCTGGAAAAATGCCCGGAATAAAGGTTGCTATCAGACTGAAACCAAATGCTGTACCTACACCTATCGCAATTAGGGTAAACATATTTAGGTTGCGACTTTTTATGGATTGCCAACCTCGCACGAAGAAAGGCGCTGCTCCCCATAGCACCACTGGTACCGCAAGCGCCAACTGAATCCACTGCGCAATCTGCCCAGAGATACTGCCCTGACCAAGATTGTCTAAATTTATACCTACCATATCGCTCATCGCGTACAAAAACAAAGGTACGGTCAGCACGGTACAAATCCAAAAACGCCGAGTCATGTCATCGAGCTCTGAGGTATCCTCTTCACCAATAGTAACAGTCTCTGATTCAAGTGCCATGCCACATATGGGACAGCCACTATTCTCAACATCTCTGACTTCGGGATGCATAGGACAGGTATAAACGGTTCCGCTGTAGCCAACTGGCACCTTATCGTACTTGCCGCCTTTTACAGATTTTACCTTAGTACGGTCAGTATCCTTTCCATGACAGTGTGAATGACTGTCTTCATCAACAACCTCGTCCTCAGGTTTGAGAAACATACCGCATATTGGGCAATCGCTTTTTTCCACATCTCTCACTTCTGGATGCATTGGGCAAGTGTAAACAGTGCCATTGTAGCTAATCGGTACTTTATCGTAAGTGGTATCTTTATTAGGTTCTATGCCCGTATTCGCTGTATCGTCACAGCAATCATGGTCTTCACTGTCCGAAGTCTTTTTTGTCGTATCGTGTTTCATGACTATGTTCCCGTTATTGATTGCAATGATAGTTTAGGACTAAGTTATCAGCTTTTAATGCTATTTAAGATTAGTGCACTGTTCGTCGTTCTTAGCATAGCTGACCTACCTGAGCCGAAGATTCAACGGCTACGATAAACTCATCGTGCTTTGGCAAACCAGCGATATAGCGGCACAAACACAATTGCAAAATACCACCCATAAAGGTAAGATTCGATAAGTCCAATCAGGAAACCTGACCATGTCAACCATTCAAAACCAGGTAGCAGCGGTGCCCAAGCCTCATGCATACTTATCTGCTCAGGTGCGAGTAGGCCAAAGCCTATGCACAAGAGATAGCTGATGAGCAGAAACAAAGACACACTGTTGCCCACAGGGCCAATTCTTAAAGTATTCGCTTTTGAATTCAATTCGTTCATCTTGACTCTCCTTAGTTTTGTAAAACACATTCCATGCTAGCTCACCGACCATTTGATTATCTATTTCAACTATAAACACTTGGTGTGAGTTAAATTTTCATGCTGAGTTGACATCACTTTTTAACTTGTGAGGCGGCAGCCAGCTGGCGCCAACGTCCCCAACGGGGGATGAACATCGGCACTTGCCGTTTGTAAGCAAGGTAGTCTTCACCAAATGTTTCGAGCATATGTTGTTCCTCACGTCGAGCGAGCCATGTATACACTAGTATGATCACTGGAAATAGAACGATTGAGAATAGCGTTGGCCAATGCACTACGCCTTCCCCGAATAGCGCAATAAACAGCCCAGTGTACTGGGGGTGTCGCACGTAGGCATAAAGTCCTTCAGTCATTAGGCGATTTTCGCCCCGTGCTTTATGGACTTGGCGCCAACCTTGAGCAAAAAGACCAACTCCTAAAAATGCAATAGCATAGCCAAGTAGCATTGAGATCATCATGCCCGTCTCACCTAGACCAACAAGAGTTGACCATAAACTGGCACTGACATATTCGCTGTCCAAACCAAAGAAACGGATCAACAAATAAATGGTGAGCGGAAAGCCATACATCTCTGCGTAGAGCGCAATAATAAAAGCCTGAACTACGCCGGCTCCAGCCCATTCACGCCAGTTCTTCGGTGCGAAATAACGGTAAAAGAACCAAGAAATCAAAACAATAACAATTAGCGCGAGGCCCCAGGCGCCAGCGTGTTCAAATAGTTCATTCATAACTCGTTTTCCCTGCTTTCTTTGCGCAGATATTTGAGAAGCGCCATAACTACCCACACGATCACAGCAAGAAATAGTAGCGCAAAAAACAAGCAGATAATCATCATTCCCCAGCCCATGCCCTGCATCATCGTTCCATTCATAATAGTATTTCTCCGTAGATCATAGTATTAGCATTAATGGTGGTGTGCCAATGCATCTTTTTCGAGAGCCTTTATCCTCGCTGACGACTTGAGGTAAATCTGCTCAGCTACAGCAATCAATATAATGGTGACAATTGCCACGCCAATCACAAATGGATCTGAATTCAGTTTAATCCAGACAAAGCCACTGAGAACCAAAAGATCAAGAAGTATGGCCACTGCCGGTACCCATATCACAGCTTTCACGTCTTGCCGAAGGTATCGCAGAACACCCCAATGAATGGCAATATCCATGATTAGATAAAAAACAATCCCAAGAGCTGCAATCCGTGACAAATCAAACAATGTCGTGAAAGCCAACCCTAGCACTACGGTGTAGACGAGCGTGTGTTTTTGAACGCTTCCTGGCATCCCTAAATGACGATGGGGTACTAGCTTCATTTCGGTCAACATAGCAAGCATGCGCGAGACTGCAAAGATACTAGCAAGGAGACCGCCAGCTGTAGCTACCATTGCGATTACCACTGTGAACCACAGACCATAATCGCCCAGCGCTGGCCGTGCAGCGGCAGCCAGAGAGTAATCCTGGGTTTCAATAATTTCGGCAAGAGATAGATTGCTTGCTACAGCGAAGCCAACCAAGGTGTAAATCACTACACAGACTGCAATCGAAATTATGATGGCACGGCCAACGTTACGATGTGGGTTTTTTACTTCTGAGCCGCTGTTGGCAATCGTTGTAAAGCCCTTGAATGCCAGTATGCCTAGCGCCGTTGCGCCAAGAAAATTACCGACAGTACTCGTGTCTCCCAATGTAGAGGAGTCAACTGCAAGACTATCAGCCAGCCAGACACCAACCAATCCAAAGACAAGAATACCGACAATCTTTAGAATGCCGATAAAGGAGGTGACCCCTTGGATCCAACGATTACTGAGTAGGTTAATTAGAAATGCGGCAAGAATAAGCGCTGCGCCAAGGACGGACACCATACGGCCACTATCATCACCGCCGAACAGCTGCATGGTGTATGACCCGAACGTCCGAGCCAGAAAGCTCTGCGCAATCACCATGGAAAAATACATCAACAAGGCATTAAATCCCGTCGGCAAACGATCTCCATATGCTTGATGCAAGTACATCGCAACACCGCCAGCTGACGGGTAAGCGTTAGAGATTTTGATATAGGAGTAGGCACTAAAAGAAACAACGATTGCAGCAGCCAAAAAAGCCAATGGGAAAAGCGAGCCAGTCATCTGAGCCATCTGACCAGTCAAAGCAAAGATACCGGCACCGATCATGACACCAGTACCGAGCATGACCGTTCCTGATAATGTTAGACTATCTTTCTGATAACGAGTAGTCCTGTTTTGCTGCATGCTTATTCATCCTTTTACTACCTTTTTGACTAGTAGGATTTTAAATCTGCGGTGGATAAGAACTTTGAGTGAAGAGACCTACATGAGTGCTGTAACCATTCGATAGATCGCTATTTTCTTAGTTTAAAACACTCTTACTAATCTTATAATCTTTTACTCTAGATCTGTGATAAGCGCTTGCATCTCACCGATTTCACGCTTTTGGGCTTCTATAATGCCAGCGGCTAATTCTCGTACTCGTGGATCTTCAATATCAGCGCGCTCACTGGTCAAGATAGCAATCGAGTGATGCGGTATCATCGCTT
>Ga0307486_1002304_pt1 | contig 13457 bp, 11 predicted proteins | sample CBIW02metaG_FD_203663 | JGI IMG/M metagenome (GOLD analysis project Ga0307486, IMG submission 203663) | Sea-ice brine microbial communities from Beaufort Sea near Barrow, Alaska, United States - CBIW 0.2 | ecosystem: Environmental > Aquatic > Marine > Coastal | place: USA: Alaska | collected... | reverse complement strand
TGCTTATAGAACCGGAAATTCCAATGAATACCGGAAATATTGGTAGGTTGAGCCTGGCATCGGGATCGACTTTGCATTTGGTGAAACCCTTTGGTTTTGAGTTGGACGATAAAAGGGTAAAGCGAGCGGGACTTGATTACTGGAAGCATATTTCCCTGAGAATTTACGAAAGTGCAGATGAATTTTTCGAAATAAATAAAGATAAGAAAATGGCGTTTTTCTCAAGCCATGGAGAGAAAGAGTATTGGGATATTGACTATACCGATGAAATGTTCCTCATTTTTGGAAAAGAATCCGTCGGATTATCTTCTGAAATCATAGAAGCGAATCCGGATAAGCTATACAAAATCCCTATTTTCAGTCCTCATATAAGAAGTTTAAACCTTGCAAACGCAGTGAGTGTTGTGGTATATGAGGGAATAAGAAAACTAACCAAGATACCTCGGGGCTAAATTCCGGATTCAAAATCCAACCCCGATGCCTCGGGGTCAAAACCAATTAAAAACAAGCTAATATTGATTTTCGGCTAATTCTCATATCTCAGCTCTCAAATCTATTCCAAATTTATTTTTTTGGCAGGGCTTCTTCGGGGAAAGGAAAGACAATTGTTGAATTTTTTTCTGCGGCGATATCCGATAAGGTTTGGTAGAGTCTTAATTTAATAGCTGAAGGCGATTGGTCTATCAATTTCCCTGCTTCCAGAAGTTTTCCTGCCGCCTGTTCTTCTGCCAATGCGAGAATAATTTGTGATCTCCTTGAACGTTCGGCTTCTGCCTGCCCGGCCATCATGCGTTTCATATTTTCAGGCAATTGAATATCCTTGATTTTCATCCCAACTATTTCAATCCCCCAAATTTTGGTTTCCTCTTCTACATTGTCTTTAATATTATCTCCCATTTCCTCCCGTTTGGATAAGATAGTGTCCAGTTCCACTTTTCCGCATACGTCCCTTAACGCAGCCTGAGACAGTTGTGCGATGGCATAATTATACTCTTCCACTTGCAGAACAGCTTTTTCAGGATCGTTGATCCTGAAGAAAACCACCCCGTCAATACTACAGGGAACATTATCCTTGGTCATTACTTCCTGGGAAAGTATGTTGATGGTAATTACGCGAATATCTACAGTTTGAACGGTTTCAATTATGGGGATAATCCATCTGAACCCGGGTTTCAGTATCTTTATGTATTTCCCGAACCTGAATTTTAAGGCTCTTTTGTATTCAAAAACTATACGAATGCCACTAAGTAAAAATAAGCCAAATATAATAACGAAAAGTGCTGATGGGACCATACTGCCAGGATTAGATTAATAATTAAAATTTCAATCCATTTAAAAAGAGACTGAACGGGTAGTATTAAAATATTTTCATTAAAAAATTACAATTTGTTGAAATTAAGATGTTTAAAGTCAACTTAAGAATTCCCGAAAATCCTAAATGAATGAAATGAACCTATTAAATTTAGGAAAAATTAAATGAGAAAACAAAATGCAATCTGTTTATTTGTTTTACATCGGTATTAAATAATACAGGATTTTCAGCCAATACAAAAAAATGAAAATCATTAATCATTAAAAAAAATAGTAAATTTAGAATAGGGGCGGTCGCATGTCTCCGCCCTTTCCTTTATAATGAAATGGGCGGTGTTTAATGTGAAAATGTGTGGTGTTTAATGTGAAAATGGGCGGACACATGGGTCCGCCCGTACGATTTGAATATAAATGAAAATTATGGTTTATAATCCCAGCATTCATCATCGCAAATCTATTCGATTAAAAGGATATGATTATTCGCAGGAAGGATTGTATTTTATTACAATTTGCGTTCAAAATAAGAAATTGTTGTTCGGGAATATCGCCCGTCCAATCCCCATTCACGCTGGGTCAGACACAAGTGTCTGCCCAATCTACCCGGATATGGATCCCCAATTGACATTAAACGATGCCGGAAAAATGATTGAAAAATGGTTTCTGAAATTGGAAGATAAATTCCCCGATATTAAATGTGATATTTGCATTGTGATGCCAAATCATGTTCATTGCATTATTGTTAATAAAGGGGCAAACCACATTAATAACGTCCCCAATTTTGATATACCGTCAATTATGGGGGAAACGTCAATAGTGGGCGAACACTTAGGTTCGCCCCTGGGTTCGACCCCAGGTTCGCATCTGGGATCGGTGATGCAATGGTTTAAAACCATGTCCACAAATGAATATATCCGGGGGGTTAAAACATTGAATTGGGAACGTTTTGACGGTAAATTGTGGCAGCGCAATTATTGGGAACATATCATTCGGGATGAAAGATCATACAATGCCATCAGGAAATATATCGTTAATAATCCCCGAAAATGGGATGTGGATAAACTTAAATAATAAAATAAAGGAATCAAAATGCGGGATAAACCCCGGTTGGTATTATAAACTTTAATTAGTAATTAATTGACTTAGTCAATTCTGAATTTTTAGCATTCAAATTTGCACGCTGTTTTTTATGAAAGAAGTCATAATTTTGCCTTTTATAAAAAACACAGCTTTAACTTGCGCCAGACCTTGAAAAACACTGACAATGCCGGAAATAGTAAACGATAAAACCGTATTCACTTTGCTCGAGGTTACTAAGAGCATTCAAAAAACGCTTGCTGAGAGGTATAAAAGCGCATATTGGGTGAAAGCGGAAATGAATAAATTGAATTATTACAGCCATTCAGGGCATTGCTATCCGGAATTGGTCGAGAAGGCTAATGGAAAAGTGATCGCCCAAATTAAATCCATTTTATGGAAGGATGACTTCATAAATGTAAACAACAACTTCCTGAAGGTCCTGAAAGAACCTTTAAAAGACGGCATAAAAATATTATTCCTCGCTAAAATTTCATTCGATCCAGCTTATGGACTTTCCCTGAAAATAATGGACATAGACCCGAGTTACACTTTGGGGGATCTTGAAAAGGAAAAGCAGGAAACAATTAAAAGATTGAAAAGCGAAGGGATCTTCAACAGGAATAAGTTGCTGCAAATCCCGATGTTGCCAAAACGCATCGCGATCATTTCAGTTGAAACCAGTAAGGGTTATGCCGATTTTTTAAAAGTCCTGGAAACAAATTCCTGGAACTATAAATTCTTTCATTTTCTTTTTCCTTCTTTGCTTCAGGGCGATCGGGCAACGGTTTCCATCAAAAATCAATTGAGGCGAATAAAAAAAGTCAGGGGACATTTTGACGTGGTTGCAATTATTCGTGGCGGGGGAGGAGATATTGGGTTGTCCTGTTACAATAATTATGAACTCGCCAGGGAAATAGCATTATTTCCAATTCCGGTTATTACCGGGATAGGGCACGTTACAAATGAAACCGTTGTTGAAATGATCTCATTTTCCAATGCAATCACACCAACCAAAATAGCCGAATATCTGCTTCAGAAATTTCATAATTTTTCGGTCCCGGTCCAAAAAGCAGAAGAAAAGATCAGGGATAAGTCAAGACGATTGATAAGTGATGAAAAAACGAAATTCGGTTCAGAGATAAAACTATTCCGCTCGGTGACAGAAAATATATTGTTAGGTAACCGAAATAAGATCAAAGAAAATATCAATTCTTTGGTTCAGCAAACCACATTTCGGTTTAAAAATGAAAAGGAATATTTGCGAACAGGCAGGGAAGAAATTAAAAGGGGAACCCTTAAACTTTGCGCTGCAGAAAAACAGGAGGTTGACGGATTTGCTTTAACTATGAAGAAAGATGTGATGTCCCAGATTATCCAGTCAAAAACAGCATTGAATAATATAGAAAAAAATATTGAAAATATGAGTCCGCAGAGCGTCCTAAAACGGGGTTATAGCATCACTATGAGCAATGGAAAAGCCATAAAAAGCACCGAAAATTTAAAAGAAGGCGACGCATTGGAAACAATAGTTTCTGAGGGGCGTATTTTTAGCCTTGTAAAATCATCGATAAAAACAATAGAATAATGAGCGATATTCCTACATATACAGAAGCCTTTGACGAATTGCAAAGAATCGTTTCTGAAATTGAGCAGGGTGAAATTTCAGTAGATGAATTGTCTGAAAAAGTAAAAAGAGCTGCATTTCTTATTAAGATATGCAAACAAAAACTCACTTCAACCGAGGAGGACGTAGACAGGATCCTGAGGGAATTGGACACTACCACAAATGAAAATGATGCACAACAAAACGGAAGTTAACTGAGTTTTTGAGTTCCGGTTGAAGTTAAATATCTTATTTTAAGAGTTCAGCTTAAATTGGGACAAGAGTGAAGGCAAATTTATAATTTGAGAAGCATTCTGATCGAGAAAAAGCTATCTAACTTTTTTATAGTTTTGCAAAGTTGTTTTAAGAAATTAATATTGAAAAAGAAATCTATGAAATCATTTACAATCCACGAGATCAATGAGATCTTAGAAGGAGAATTGGTGGGAAACACCAACCGCGAGATACATGGGCCCGAAGAATTGGAGAGGGCCGGGAACAATCAAATCACAATTATTGGAAGCCAGAAATATGTGCGGCAATGGGCAAGCTCCAAGGCCTGTGCAGCAATTGTTAATGATAAACTGGATTTTGAGCCCGGTGAGAACCGTGCTTTGATCAAAGTAAAAAATGCCGATTTGGCAATGGCTAAATTGTTGGCGGTTTTTGCTCCTGCACCACCTCAATTTGACGTGGATATTCATCCCACTGCAGTAGTCGATGACACGGCAAGCATAGGTAAAGGCTGTAAGATTGGCGCAGGCTGCTATGTTGGAAGGAATGTTGTTTTGGGGGAGGAAGTTATCTTATATCCCAATGTTACCATTATGGACGAAACCAAAATTGGTCAGGGCACTATTATTTGGCCGGGGACCGTAATTAGGGAACGCTGTGAAATAGGTAGCTTTTGTATTTTTCATATCAACGTGAGTATTGGAGCCGATGGTTTTGGATACCGTCCAAGTGAAGATGGAAGGGGTTTGGTCAAGGTACCTCAAATTGGGAATGTAGTTATTGGTAACGCTGTGGAGATAGGCGCAAACTCCTGTGTTGACCGCGGAAAGTTTAGCTCAACAATAATTGGCGATGGTTGTAAAATTGACAATCTGGTCCAGATCGCGCATAATTGTGTTATGGGAAGATCCTGTATTATGGCGGGCCACAGTGGCCTCGCAGGCTCTGTTACCCTGGGAGACGGTGTTATTGTTGGTGGAAGCGCTTCCATTAGTGATCACGTAACTGTTCATTCAGGAGCAGTGGTAGCAGGAGGTTCAGGCGTAATGAATGATGTCGCGGCAGGAAAAACTGTTTTGGGATATCCTGCAACAGATTCTAAAAACATGCTTAAACAATGGATAGAATTGCGAAAGCTCGTTAAAAAATAAATAAAAAAATAAGCTCTTGGCAAGAATCGGAAAATCCATAAATCCCAACAAAATAAACTTCAAGGAAAGTTTTGCTTCCCTGAGGTTTGTGCCACGGTTTTTTAAAGAAATAAGGGGCGTCAATCCGTTTTTGTTCTATATCAACCTGCTTTGTAGGGTAATAAGCGCTGTTTTGCCGGTAGTGATCCTTTGGATAGGTAAAATGATCATTGATGAAGTGGTGCTGCAAATGGCTGCAGATGTTAAAGACATGGACAGGCTGTGGCTATTGGTGGGAGTTGAGTTTGGTGTGGCAATAATTTCCGATTTATTGAGCAGGGCGATCAGTTTAACCGATTCATTGCTTGGTGACCAGTATTCCATTGATACTTCGGTAAGGATCATTAAAAAAACCTCAGAACTGGATCTCGATCAATTGGAAGATTCAGAGTTTTACGATAAACTGGAAAGAGCACGGCAACAAACCACCGGCCGTGTAGGGCTTATGTCCAATATTCTCACCCAGGGCGAGGATGTGATCGTTATTTTATCTTTATTGGCAGGGGTTGTGGTATTTGAACCCTGGCTTATTATCCTACTGGTAGTATCTATTATTCCTACCATTTTGAATGAAATAAAATTCAGCGGCACCAGTTATTCCCTTGCAAGAAGCTGGACGCAGGAACGCCGGGAACTGGATTATTTGCGCTATGCCGGCGCAAGTGACGTAACCGCTAAAGAAGTAAAGCTCTTTGGACTTTCAAATTACATTGCAGAAAGGTTCAAAGTGCTTTCCGATAAATATTACCTGTTAAGCAAGGAACTTGCAAAACAACGTGCCGTCTGGGGATCTTTTTTTAATGTGATAGGGACCGGAGCCTATTACGGCGCCTATGTTCTCATTGTTTTCAGGACGGTTGCCGGGATATTTACCCTGGGAGACCTCACATTTTTATCCGGTTCCTTCAACAGGTTGCGTTCCAAACTTCAGGGCTTTTTCACCAGATTTACGGCAATTACCGAAAGCGCACTTTACCTGCAGGATTATTTTGAATTTTTGGACTTAAAATTCGAAGAGAATCCTGCAGAAGGAAAGTTGCCTCCTCCAGAAAAGATCACAAAAGGCTTTGAATTTAAAAATGTAGGTTTTAAGTATCCAAAATCTGAAAGATGGGTTGTCAGGAATATCAATTTCGATTTGAAAGCCGGGGAAAAACTTGCTTTCGTGGGAGAAAATGGTGCCGGAAAAACCACTTTGATCAAGCTCTTACTTAGATTTTATGAACCGACAGAAGGGGAGATACTAATGGATGGAATCCCTGTGAAACAATATAATAAAACCAAATATCAGCAATACTTCGGAGTGATATTTCAGGATTTTGTAAAGTTTGAACTTACGCTCCGGGAGAACATTGCAATGGGCGAAATTGGAGAGATCGGGAATCAGCCAAGAATAGCAAATGCCGCTGAAAAAAGTCTTGCAGATCAGGTAGTTTCAGAATTGCCAAAGGGATACGATCAGCAACTCGGGAAACGCTTTAAACAGGGGAAAGATCTTTCCGGAGGGCAGTGGCAAAAGATCGCTATCGCCAGGGCTTATATGAAAGATGCCGAGGTGTTGATCCTGGATGAACCGACTTCAGCCCTTGATGCCAGGGCAGAAACCGAAGCTTTTAAAAGGTTCATTAAATTAACCGAAGGAAAAACCGCGGTGATCATTTCGCATAGATTCAGTACTGTTCGAATTGCAGACAGGATCATGGTCTTAAAGGATGGTGCTGTACTTGAAATTGGGACCCACGAAGAATTGATGCAAAACAATAAATTATATGCTGAATTATTTAATCTTCAGGCAGCAGGGTATCAATAAAAAAGCTTATTTAAATGATTTTTTATCATCATTTTAGACTTTTATAGGTTGAATTTGCGTAAAATTAATTTAATTTTAGTAAACATTAAATTAATAAGTGTCCTTCATGGTTCGAAAACATCTTATGTAACAAACTGGATATGGAGCTTTTTGGGTAAGTAGTGATAAGGTTGATGTGGTATCAATCTATATAATCCGGTAAAAAGAGAAGCTTAATAACAATAACTTTTAAAGATGAACATGAAATATTCATGAAAGAATATAATGTCCTTGAGTATTATGCCAAAAATTTTTGGGATTGAGCCAAAAGCGTTTCCCCTGGGATTGATGTTTCAGGCCTTCAGCCTGAAAATTTTTGGGTGATTTTTTGAGGAATTTCTTGGGGCGATGCCCCAAGGTTTGATGTTGTAGGCTTTCAGCCTCTAGGGGATGTCACATTCAATCGCAATGTTTCAAAAATGAATTCAAGCATTGAGAATGCAGGCTTTCAACCTGTTGAGGCATCGCCACAAGACTTAGAGTAGTATGTGAAGAGTCTGAAGGGCTCTCACACCAATCCTATAGGCATCGCCTCAAGATACAGCCTGTAGGGCTGAAACAAAAAAACGTAAAACATGGGTCAATCGCTATCACAAATGTATATCCACCTCATCTTTAGAACAAAATATGGGCAACCCTATATTCAGGAAAATATTGAATCTTCTTTACATGCCTATATGGCCGGTATATTAAAGAATATGGAGAGTCCTGCACTGAAGATCAATTCAGTTCCGGATCATATTCATATTCTTTTTCGGCTTTCCAAGAATTATGCCCTGGCAAAAGTAGTGGAAGAAGTGAAGAAGCAATCGTCCAAGTGGATGAAGGAAAAAGGCGTAAATGGTTTTACATGGCAAATTGGATATGGAGCTTTTTCGGTAAGTAGTTATAAGGTAGATGTGGTAACAAATTATATCATCAGACAAAAAGAGCATCATAAAATTGTGACTTTTAAAGATGAAATTGAAAAATTCATTAAGGAATATAATGTTACGGAGTATGATGCCAAATATTTTTTGGATTGAGCAAGGCTCCTTTTGCTTTCTTGGGGCGATGCCCCAAGGTTTGATATTGCAGGCCTTCAGCCTGATGATTTTTGTGGGAATCCATGATGGAAAATTTTGAGGAAAAATCTTGAGGAGCATTTCTGGGGAGAATTTCTTGGGGGAGCTTTCTTGGGGCGATGCCCCAAGGTCTGATATTGCAAGCCTTCAGCCTGAAGATTTTCGTGAAAATATATGAGGGAAAATCTTGAGTAGCTTTCTTGAGGGGGAGCTTTCTTGGGGGCGATGCCCCAAGGTCTAATATTGCAGGCCTTCAGCCTGTGGGAGCATAGAGACTGAAAGACTCATGCAGTACAACTTGAGGCGTCGCTTTGATATTGCAGGCCTTCAGCTTGTGAGAAAGACATAGAGCCTGAAAGGCTCAAACACCAAAGATTGAGGCGCGACCTCAATATGTAAATAACAGGATCAATCACAGCCTGAAGGGCTGAAACACAACAACACAATATGAGGATCAGTAAATGATCAAATTTGGAGTAGGAGTTATTCAATGTAAATTTTCAAAATAATTACACTCCCACCATTACTTTCCTGAATAAATTTTTAATCAGTATAATTTCATCGGCATATTGAGTGTTTTTTCGGGAAGCAAAGTATAAGGTGTTCATTAGTTTAGGCGATCCTTCCCATAAAATTTTTATTTGTCCGGATTCCACTTCCTTTCTGCAAAGGAAATCCGGAATAACAGCGAGACCCTTTCCTCCCGCAAGACAACGTACAATGGAATTAATATTAGGAACAATATAATTGGGCCGGAAGTCGGGATATTGGCCAAAGTTCAATTTCCAGAAACGGAACAGGTGTTCCATATCGCCGGTGGTCCCATACCATTTTTGCCGTTTTGTCCAGGCTTCGATGCCGGAAATATCTTTTTTCTTTACCAGTTTTTCAAAGGCTTTCTCATCAATCTCACCGCCTCCTGCCAATACAATTGTTTCTGAAGAAAAAGCTTCGTGTACAATGTTTGCAGAAGTGCCTTTTTGCGGAGTGATAATCAAATCGAGAATGCCTTTATCAAGATTACTGAGCATTTCAGGATACTCACCAAAACGGATAATTACATTAAAGGGCAAAGATGAAATATACTGTTCCAGGGTGATTTGGAAAGTTTCAAAACACATTCCAACGCTAATTGTAGGGATATGTTTTTCAGTGCTTTTCTGAAAATTCTTCTCAGCTTCCTCCAGTTTACTTAAAGGTCCTGTAATAGAATTAAAAAGCACCATTCCTTTTTCTGTGGGGATCATTCTACGGCCTGTGCGCTCAAATAATTGATAACCCACATAACTTTCCAGGGAACTTAGATGAAGACTTACTCCTGGCTGGGAGATAAACAGGGTTTTGGAGGCTCCTGTTAGCGTGCCTGCTTTATATATAGCTTTAAAACTTCTGAACCATTCCAGATTTACCATAAAACGTGTATTATAATTATGATACAAAGGTATGATTTATCTTATTTTGATAATACTATAGCCTACAGTAATTTTGTTCTGTCAAAAAACAGGACAGTGATATGAAAAAAATATTTATAATAAACGGAGGACAAAAATTCGGACATTCAGGTGGCAGGTTCAATGAAACCATTGCTGCAACTTCTGAAAATTTTTTTAAAGACCAAAACGGTTTTGAGGTTAAAACAACCAATATCAATAAGGATTATGATCCAAAGGAAGAAGTAGAAAAATATACCTGGGCCGATGTTGTGATTTATCACACTCCAATCTGGTGGTTTCAGTTGCCACACGGATTCAAAAAATACATTGACGTAGTGTTTACCGAAGGGCATAATAAAGGTATTTATCATAGCGACGGCAGGTCTTCAAAAAATCCGGCAATCAATTATGGAACAGGTGGGATGCTGAAAGGAAAAGAATATATGGTAACTTCTTCCTGGAATGCACCTAAGGAAGCCTTTACGATTCCGCAGGAATTTTTTAATGAAACCAGCGTGGATAATGGTCCATTATTCGGATTTCATAGGATGAATGCCTTTACAGGAATGTCATCTTTGGAAAGTATCCATTTTCACGATATAGAAAAAAATGCCGATATTGAAAAGGAAATAAGTTTATACACGCAACATTTGAAAAGGACATTTTTAAGTTAAATTAAACTACACTTTAAAGGTAGCCCGTGACTTAGAAGCAATTTTAAAATGAATTGGGTATAAAAATTCAAGATTTGCCTTTTTGATACAACAGTTAATTTCATTAATAAATCTCTTGTGAATAAATTAAGATAAAGGCCTTCCTTTGAATTTTAATTAAAAAGGAATAAGTATTTTTAGCTTCAATTAAAACCACATGACCTTGGGCTTTAAGAAAGAGCTTTGTTTATCTTGAACATCTTCATCTTAGTAAGGGTAAAAAAAAGAGGAGTTTTTTAGTTTAAAAATTGAAAACATAACAAAAAAATAATAGAAATGAAAAAATATTGGCTGCTCGGATTATTGATCAATATGATGATCTTAAATGTATTTAGTCAGGACAAAAAACTCTCATTATGGCCAAATGTTATTCCTAACAGTCAAAAATCTAATGAAAAAGAAGTTCTTGATTCTAATAAAATACTTTGGATAACAAAGGTTCAGGAACCAGATATTACAGTTTATCTGCCTTCTAAACAGCAGGCAACCGGGCAGGCAGTGGTAATTTGTCCCGGAGGAGGATATGAAGGACTGGCTTATGACTGGGAAGGAACTGATATCGCCAAATGGTTAAATTCTAAAGGCATTGCCGGGATAGTTCTTAAATATAGATTGCCCAGTTCAAAATCGGTGAAAGTGAGTTATAAAGCCCCATTACAGGATGTGCAAAGAGCGATGAAGTTGGTGCGTTTCCACGCTAAAGAATGGAACGTAGATCCAGGCAAGGTTGGAATAATGGGTTTTTCTGCCGGGGGACATCTGGCGGCCAATTTAACAACTCATTTTGACCTTGAAGGTTCATTTGAAAAGGATTCTATAGATTCATTAAGTGCCAGACCAGATTTTACCGTGCTTATTTATCCGGTGATCACTATGAAAAAAGGAATTACACATCAGGGATCCAAAAATTCCCTTTTGGGAGGGGATCCATCTGAAGCCTTAGTGAAAGAATTTTCTAATGAATTGCATGTGCAGCCAAATACGCCACCAACTTTTATAGTTCATGCAACAGATGATGAGGTAGTTCCGGTAGAGAACTCTCTATTGTTTTACAAAGCATTAAAAGAGAAAAACATTTCTGCAGAATTGCATATTTATCCAGAAGGCGGTCACGGTTTTTCTTTGGCTTTAGGAAAAGGTTATTTGCAATCCTGGACGGATAGACTCTATGATTGGTTAAATAATTTAAATGATACTAATAACCCGGAGAAGTAAAGCAAAATCAATTTCCATATTTATTTTTGAATAAATCGCGGTTCCAATCATTATGCACTTTATGAAAAATATCTTCTTGTGAAAGGCTTGAGTCTTCAAAATTTAAAATATTTTTCTTTTAGTTTCAACAGAAAATTTCAGAATTTTATAAAATAACAGAAACTGTGAATAAATGAAATTATAAAAATTTTTAATAGCAAGAAGGAATAAGTATTTTAGCCTCAATTAAAACAGCAAGACTTTGGCAGCCAAAAAAACAAAAGAAACCACGCCTTTAATGAAGCAGTACAACGCTATCAAGGATAAATATCCTGATGCTTTGTTGTTGTTCCGGGTAGGCGATTTTTATGAAACTTTTGGTGAAGATGCCGTGAGGACTGCACGTATTTTAAATATCGTGCTCACCAAGCGTGGCAATGGAAGCGAAATTGCGACTGCCCTGGCGGGATTTCCGCATCATGCGCTCAACACCTATTTGCCTAAACTGGTTAAAGCGGGCCTCAGGGTCGCGATTTGCGACCAGTTGGAAGATCCAAAACTCACCAAAACCATCGTAAAACGGGGGGTAACCGAATTGATCACTCCCGGGGTGTCAATGAATGATGAGGTTTTGAACAGTAAGACCAATAATTTTTTGTGTGCGATCCACTTCGGAAAAACAAATATGGGAGTTTCCTTTCTGGATGTTTCTACCGGGGAGTTCCTCACCGCCCAGGGCAATTCGGAGTATATAGATAAGTTGTTGCAAAATTTTGGCCCCAGTGAGGTTTTAATTCAGAAAAACTTCAAAAAAGAATTTTCAAAGACTTTTGGCGATTCCTTTCATTGTTTCTACCTGGAAGACTGGGTTTTTAAACTGGATTATTCCTACGAGTCTTTAAACTCTCATTTTCAGACCAAATCCTTAAAGGGTTTTGGGGTAGATCATTTAAATGAAGGGGTCATAGCTTCTGGCGCTATCCTCTATTATTTGAGCGAAACACAGCATCATAAACTTAAGCACATTGCATCCATAACCCGGATTGCCGAGGAAGAATTTGTTTGGATGGACCGGTTTACTATCAGGAACCTGGAATTGTATAATTCCAATTCGCAAAACGCGGTGACCTTGCTGGATGTGATAGACAAGACCATTTCCCCAATGGGCGGGCGAATGCTCAAACGCTGGCTGGCACTTCCGCTTAAAAATGCCGAAAAGATCAGGAACAGGCATAAGGTAGTGAGTTATCTTATTGAAAACAGATCGGAATTAGATAAAATCCAACATCATATCAAGCAAATAAGCGATTTAGAAAGGTTGATCTCTAAGGTGGCAACCGGAAAAATTTGTCCCCGTGAGGTGATCCACCTTAAAAATTCCCTGGAAGCCATTGTGCCGGTTAAAGCTTTGGCAATGAATGCCCGTGAAGAAGCCTTAAAGGTAATTGGCGATAAGTTGCAGCATTGCGAGGTGCTGCGCTCAAAAATAAAAGAAACGCTGAATGAGGATGCGCCGGTAAATATTATTAAAGGGAATACAGTTGCGAAGGGTTTTCACGAAGAACTGGACGAATTGAGGAATTTGGCCTTTTCGGGAAAGGAATATCTCGATGGAATGCTACAACGCGAAACCAGTGCCACTGGAATTTCTTCCCTTAAAATTGGCAGCAACAACGTGTACGGATATTATATCGAGGTGCGGAATTCCCATAAGGACAAAGTTCCCGAAACCTGGATCCGCAAGCAAACCCTTGTAAATGCCGAACGCTATATTACAGAAGAATTAAAG
>Ga0307486_1002303_pt1 | contig 13457 bp, 8 predicted proteins | sample CBIW02metaG_FD_203663 | JGI IMG/M metagenome (GOLD analysis project Ga0307486, IMG submission 203663) | Sea-ice brine microbial communities from Beaufort Sea near Barrow, Alaska, United States - CBIW 0.2 | ecosystem: Environmental > Aquatic > Marine > Coastal | place: USA: Alaska | collected... | reverse complement strand
AATTAATTGCTGGTCAAGAGAAAGGAATGAAGCAAAGAAAAAAATCCAGTGGTCATTTACAAGACAGGATGCAGATCATAAATTGTCCAAACATTACGTTGCTTAATTAAATTGTAACTACACTAGTAGTAAAAAAGAACAGAGTCTCTGATGTACAAAACAAACTGAAGTTGTGAAGGTGCTGATTTCCTTAAGCAGAGAATTCCATTATTTTCAGTTGTACCAAATAAGGATAAAATATTGCCTCTCAAGACTCTTGTGGTAAGCCATCTAGAATAGAGCATAAATGGTATTCTCATTAATGCAACGGAAATGACTGCTCTGAATATTCAAATTGAATATTAATTTGTTATAAATACTTCAGTGGTCTTTTTATAACTAGTCTTTTAATTAGTTTAACTTTCTTTGTTAAAGAATCATAAATCATTAAAGACTTAAATGCAGATTGAAAAGCAAATAAATAGAAGTAGGTTATTTAATGCCGCTAGTCTTGCTCTTGTTGTGACAGCCATGACTTTTGCTATAAGAGCAAATCTGCTGGGAACATTAGGAGAAGAATTTGGCTTAACTCCTGCAGAAATAGGAGAAATTGCTTCTGCTGCTTTTTGGGGATTTACATTGGCTATGTTCGTAGGAGGGCCTTTATGCGATATTCTTGGCATGAAGAATATGTTCTTTATCGCTTTTATAAGTCATATAGCTGGTATAATTCTTACCATTTACTCAGGGGGTTATTGGTTGCTTTTCTTTTCTACTCTGCTGGTTGGCATCGGCAATGGCTTCGTGGAATCCGCTAGTTATGCTATGGTCAGTAGTATGTATACAGAAAATAAATCCGAAAAATTAAATTACTGGCATATCTGGTTTCCTGGAGGGATCGTAGTAGGAGGACTTATAGCTTACTTAGCTACATTGGCAGGAATCGGATGGAAGATGCAAATGGCTACTATGCTTCCTCCGGCACTTATTTATGGTTTTATGTTCTTTCGGCAGCGTTTTCCTAAATCTGAACGTATTACTATGGGGGTTTCGAATAAAGAAATGATAAAGGCATGTTTTAGACCTCTTTTTATTTTTATGGTGTGTTGTATGTTTCTTACTGCAGCTACAGAATTGGGTACAAATCAATGGATTGTGGAATTGTTATCTAATATAGGCGTACCTTCTATACTATTATTGGTTTTTATCAATGGAATAATGGTTCTTGGCCGCTCTAACGCGGGTATCCTATTAAAGAGGATGAATTCCACTGGGTTATTATTTTTATCGGCAATATTTTCCTTTTTTGGATTACTCTGGCTCGGGTATGCCCAGGGATATATGGCTTTTGCCGCCGCAGGAGTATTTGCTGTCGGCATTACCTTCTTTTGGCCGACTATGATAGGTTTTGTTTCAGAAAAATTACCGAAGACTGGCCCTTTGGGTTTATCGATAATGGGAGGGGTAGGAATGCTTTCTGTTTCTTTAGTTCTTCCTGTAATGGGACAGGTGTATGAAGAGCAATTGCGGTTGATGGTTCCAGATGGCTTCAATCTTGACGTGTTGAGAAATGCAGCCATAGGGACAGAGGAAGCTGTCATTTGGACAAGAGCTACAGTCACGGCGGGAGCAACTACTTTACGTAATGCTTCTGTTCTTCCTGGAATCCTAATCATAGCTTTTGGATTCCTCTACTTCTTAAGAAGGAAAAAAACTGTAGCCGCTGTAAATAAAGATGGTCTCTCTAATCTAAAAAATCATTTATGAAGGATGTAAAGCGTATTATACCTGTGATCACTGTTTTCTTATTTCTTTTTTCTTGCAAAAATGTAGATTCTGATCGGACAGAATCTAAAGCCAAAGAATTAAACTACAATTGGCTTAAAACCGATACCACCTTTGCATTACTAAAAGATGAGAAAGTTGTTTGGCAGCTAAACTATTCTAAAAAACAGGATAAACCTTTCTTTTCTCCGTTGCGAGTAAATGGTCATGATCTCACTTTAGAACGTCCTACTGATCACCCTTGGCACCGTGGATTATGGTTTTCGTGGAGGTTTATTAATAAAATCAATTATTGGGAAGAAGATCCAGAAAGTGGTCTTTCTGAGGGGCGTAGCAAAATTAGAGGCGTAAATATAGTACCAGGACAGGATTATTCTGCTACAATCAGTATAGATATGGAATATGCTCCAGAAGGGGGAGAGAAAGTGCTTAAAGAACAACGAACTCTTCATATTTCGCCTCCAAATGATATGGGGAATTACATTATTGATTGGAAACTTGATTTTATCGCAGGGGATTCATTGCTAGTATTTAGCACTACTCCACCGTTAAAACATGGAGGTGTAGTATGGGGAGGTTATGCAGGACTCGGCTATCGTGGGGCAGAGACATTGGAAGACCCTGTTTTTACTACATCAACAGGATGGAAATATAAAAGGAATTATACTGGTGAAGCTGAGGACGCTAATTGGATGGATTTGAGCGCTAATTTGGATACGGGTACAAACGCTAAAGGAGGAATAACAATATTCGATCATCCTGATAATCCGCGCCATCCATCTCCGTGGTATATATGGTTTGAAGCAGATGAGCATATTTTCTTCACTCCGGCAATACTGTATAATGGACCTTTAGAGTTAGCTCCAAACGACAGTATTCAACTAAAATATAGAGTATTCGTTCATTCAGGCAGTTCTAATATCAAATCATTTAATAAGATGTACTCTGAATTTGAAAACAATGAGATCAAAAAAATTCCGAATAAATCACAATAGATTAACAGTTAATTAAAATTTAGAAAAACAAACAACAAATGGCAAAATTTAGAATTAGTTTAAACATGGAATTCTGTCGCAGCGCAGATAAAAGTTTCGAAGAGGGTGTAAAAATAGCATCTGACCTTGGTTATAAATATATAGAACCAATGGTACATACAGGCTGGGGACTATTAAGTGAGGTAGGCTATTTTCACTCTTTCTCTATGGAAGAAGATACTCTGCTCTTAAAAGAAATTTGCAATCGCTATGGCATTAAAGTCAGTAGTATTAGTGGGCACAGTCCACTAATGAAGCCGGAAGCCGCAGTGCCACGTCTGACCCGATCGATCATATTTGCTGATGCCTGTGGAGCAGAGTTTGTAAATACAGATGAAATGTTGAAGCCTGAGTGGATGGATGATGACGTTGCACATCAGGTAATGCATTATACTCTCACAAAAGCGGCGATGGTAGCTAATCGCCACAAAAAGTTCATTTGTATCGAGCCACACGGAATATACACCCAAACAGCGGAGGGTCTCATGAAGATTGTTAATTTGGTGAATTCCCCTTGGATCAAGGTTAATTGGGATACCGGTAATTCCTATTTGGCTGGTGTGGAAGACCCTTACGTTGGTCTTGATCTGGTGAAGGATCATGTGTATCATATTCATGCCAAAGATATTAGTATAGAACAGGGAGAAAGTGACCGCGGTAAAATGACCGGCACCCCTGTTGGATGTGCTTGTGGAGAGGGAGTCGTAAACTGGGATAAAATATTTGAAATTCTAGATCCTATTGACAGGGAAATATTTCTTAGCGTCGAGTGTGGAGAAATAGATGAGGCAGAAAGAAGCTTGGCATTCCTAGAAAAAGCTTTGGGTAACAGACTTATAAAAGATGATGTGGTGCAAAAGTAATATATTTTAAGGCTTTCTATAGAAGGAAAAAATTGGCTTGTGATTTTACCGTTAGTAATGAAATTGATAGAGGTTCCCAGAACGTGTCCGATCAGGAGCAACATTTTATTTTAATCAGAAGAAGATTCTGTAGAAAAGATTCCTTCTTTTAAAGGTTAAACTGTAAAGTTAAACAACTTAAAAAATTGTAAAATGAAATTTTTCAAAAAAATGAATTTAAGAAAGGATTTATGTTCGTTAATAATTTTAACCGCATTTTTCAATTTAACGCAGGATATTACTGCACAACAGTTTGATTTAAAAGATTTAGAAAATTTTGATAAACCTCCAAAATCATGGGATATTGGAGGGGGAATAAATATCAACCCTTTGGAGGAAGGATCTTTTAAGAAAAAAAATGGTAGTGGCATTCTTATTGGCGAAGCGTCAAAAAGGAAAAAGAGTTCAAATATAATTTCAAAAATGACCCATGGGGACATATCTCTAGAATTTGATTTTTTATTAAGCCATAGAGCCTCCGCAGTTGTATGGCTCCAAGGCAGGTATGGTCTGCGTTTGATGGACAATTGGAATTCCGAAAAACAAAAGTTTTCTGAGAACGGAGCTTTGATCCCTCCTCCAAACATTGGTTTGGTCAGTTATCTCTCTAGGATGGATGCAGGAAGAGCACCAGGGATATGGCAACATGTTAAAATAAACTTTGATGCCCCACGATTTGACGATACAGGAAATAAAATTAGATCTGCCCGTATAGTTTCAGTAACACAAAATGGGGTTGTTATTCAGGAAAATCAATTTCTACAAGCCCCAAGTCAAGGAGCTCCCTTTACAGGTGAAGTAACCGAGGATCCTTTAGTTTTTGAAATTTATGAAGGAGAAATAGCATTTCGTAATCTTCATTATACAAAGTATCCTGAGGAACAAGAAAAGGTAGAGTTGGAAAATCTTACCTATAATTTATATGAAGATTTATTTTTGGATGAAGAATTTATTTTTTGGGGTGGTGGTGAGGGTGACTCTATAACATTACCGGAATTTGAATCGTACAAAGTTGCTAGTTCTGGTGATCTAGAGGTAATTCATACTCGAATGCCGATAGGTTTAGAAAATCAGTTTGCTTTAGTGTTTGAAGGAAATCTACGAGTTCCTAAATCAGGAGATTATCATTTTGATGCGGTCCAAAGGGGAGTGGGGGCATTTGTCGTTAATGAGGAAGAATTATTCAGGTGGAATAGCATCCATGGAAAGGGAAAAACAAACTCCACGGTTTTCTTGGAAAAAGGCTCACATCCTTTCACATTAAATTATATAGATTATCGGAGTCCTTATACTGGGATTTTTGTGGAAGGAATGGGAGTTAGACGTCAACCTTTACACCTAATTAGTAGAACATCAAAACAAAATTTATCCAGTCCTATTTTTCTTTATCCGAAGAATGAACCTTTAATTCAACGTAGTTTTATTTTTTATGAAGAGGAGAAGTTACTGAGGACTATTAATGTTGGATTCCCGAACAATATTAATTACTCATTGGATTTATCCACAGGTAGTTTACTTCGTGCCTGGAAAGGTGGATTCGGAGATGTTACTTCAATGTGGCGTGGGAGAGGAGAAAATCAAGTGCTCGAACCTTTAGGAAGTGTGATAAATTTTACCAATGAACAACAAGTGCTTTTGTCAAAAAATTCAAATCTCCAATCAATTAATGAATTGAAAAAAGGAAATTACAAGCTTCTTGGTTATGATCTTGATAATAATTCAAATCCAATATTTAAATATCGTGTAGATAATATTCAAATTGTTGATCAAATTATCCCTTCAAAAAAAGGAGACAAACTAAATCGTATCCTTACGTTTAGAAATACAAATGAAACGGAACAAACTATTTGGTATAAAATTGCTACAGCACCCAATATTTCTTCAATAGGAAATAACTTGTTTAGTATTTCCGATAAGATGTACTATGTGGAAGTGGATGGGGGTGTAGAACCTATTATTATAGACAAAGGAGAGGGACAGGTACTTTTGATTCCTGTCAAATCAGACGGAAAAACCACCAAACTCCGATATACTTTGATTTGGTAGGAAAATGAACAAGTTAAATATAATGTCTAATGATTAACTATTTATCTAATGATTAATAACATGAAAAATATTATCCATAAAACATCGAGGTCTCGATATTCTTTTCTCTTGTTTTTAAATTTTTTAACATTTGGTTCCCCTCTTATAGTTTATGCTCAGAATTCTTCTAATGATGTAATGGCTTCTGAGGAAGATTTTTACGAAATTATAACTATTCCCGCTCCGGCAGATGTTGCGCTGGAAGTGAGCGGTATTGCACCTCTTCCTTCAGGAGATATCGTTGTCACTACACGTTTCGGCGAGGTATGGCTTGTAGAGAATCCTTCTATGGAAGGTATAAATCCTGCTCATTTCAAAAAAATAGCCTCAGGTTTGCATACTCCAATGGGAATCACTTACAAGGATGGAAAATTTTATGTTGCTCAGCGCTCCGAACTAACAGAATTAAGTGATACAAACGGGGACGAGATCATTGATCGTTTCCGTACATTTTGTTCTTTTTCGATGTCGGGCAATTACTGCGAATATGTTCATGGTCCAATTCTTACGCCTGATGGAAATTTTTGGGTCAACATGAATTTGGCCGACAATGGTTACCTCACCCGTGAACCTTTTTTTGGTGAAATGGGACACCATGCTCCTTGGAAAGGTTGGGCCGTCGAGGTTACCTCTGAAGGTGAACTCCAACCATTCGCCAGTGGACTTCGCTCTCCGGCAGGAATGGGTATAGGGGAGGATGGAACAAAATACTATTCTGAAAACCAAGGAGGATGGGTTGGCACAGGCTATGTTACTACTATTGAAGAGGGAGATTTCTTTGGTCACCCATCCTCTCTGAAATCATCCTCACTTCCAAAATCAAATAATTCCTTAGCACCAGAAGATATACCTGATCGTGATAGCTTGATGTTACACGATGCTGTAAAGATATTGCCACAGTTAAAAATGCCTTCTGTTCGGCTTCCGCACGGAGTGATGGGTATCTCATTATCATGGATTTTGGAGGATAACACAGGAGGTGAATTTGGACCTTTCGGAGATCAGCTCTTTGTTGCCGACCAGGGGCAAAGTAAAATAATGCGGATATTCCTAGAAAAGGTTAAAGGTAAGATGCAGGGAGCTGCATTTCAATTTCGTAAAGGTTTCAGATCCGGAATAATCCGTTCCTCCTGGGGTATTGATGGGTCAATGTATATCGGAATGTCCGACAGGGGATGGAATGCACTTGGATCAGAACCAGATGGATTGCAGCGATTGGTTTGGACTGGTCGTATTCCGTTTGAAGTTAAAGCAATTCGGGCAAAATCGGATGGGTTTGAACTGGAATTTACTAAGCCAGTTGATCTCTCTAGTGCTCGATCGGCGGAATCCTATAACCTTAGTAGCTTCGATTACTTGTACCGCAAGGAGTATGGCAGTCCATTAATGGACCAAAAGGAGGAACCTGTTAAAGGAATAATTGTTTCAAAAGATGGGCTCAAAGTACGATTGGTTTTAAAGGAAGAATTGCGGTCGGGTTATATTTATGAAATCAGTACCCCTGGAATCATTTCATCAGAAAATCAATCCATTTTGCACCCGGAGGCATTTTACAGCTTAAATCAAATCCCTGAAGGAGAAAAGGCGAACTTATCGGATCGACAAAAAGTTAATGTTAATCAGATAGAACCTGAACCTGTGGACAAAAATCATCATGAAAATTCTGTTGCGGATAAAAATTCTATAACAAGAATTCCAGAAATTTGGGAGGGTGATAAAAAACATATGACCAGTTTACCGGACAATTGGGAAAAAGGTCCAGATAAGGTTATAAGTATAGGAACCGAGCCTGGCATGCAGTACGACATCGAACAGTTTGAGGTAAAAGCGGGTAGTCGCGTTAAACTTATATTCACAAATTCTGATGATTTGTTGCATAATCTTGTAATTACAACACCCGGTAGTGCAACTATGGTAGGAGAAAAGGCATTGGAAATGGGTATCAATGGGCCTCGACAAGATTATGTTCCAGAGGTGGAGCAAGTATTGTTCTATATAAATATATTAGAACCTGGGAATTCGCAGGAAATCTACTTTACGGTTCCTTCCGAGCCGGGGGATTATCAATTTGTTTGCACGTTTCCCGGTCATTATATCACTATGAGAGGTATAATGAAAGTGGTTCAATAAACTTTAGAGAGAAAAGTTTGAGAATAAAATAAAATAAAAAATAAATAATGAGCTGCAGTTTAAAGGCAATTGAAAATTTTTAGAGGTTTTAAAGAACTCTAAGCCGTAATTGTAAGAACAAGTATCGTGCTTTATTGCATGTTCCCCTCTCGATGTTATTTTCTTTAGCCCCAATAGGAGAAGTTATATGTTAAATGGATTATCACTGAATTAATAACAAAAATTTTATTTATGAAAGCTAAACAAATAAGAAAACTTCTGTTTTTTGGAGCCATTTTTTGCTTTACAATTACGCAAGCGCAAACCACGGTTTCAGGAACAGTTACTGATGCGACGGGCCCTATGCCTGGTATTAACATCCAAGTAAAAGGTACTTCAGTTGGAACACAAACCGATTTTGATGGAAATTATATTTTGGAAAATATTGAGGAGAATGCTACTTTGGTTTTTAGCTTTATAGGCTATAGTACTAAAGAAATTCAGATAAATGGTGATACAGAGATTGACGTAAATATGGAGAAAGATCAAGAATCTCTTGAAGAAGTGGTTGTGATAGGATATGGAACAGCAAGAAGGAGTGAGATCACGGGAGCGGTGGGAATGGTATCAAGTGAAGAATTATCCGAACAACCGAGTGTCAATCCACTTGAAAATCTCAGAGGTAAAATAGCTGGGGTAACCGTTTTTTCAAATTCAGGTGTACCTGGGGGGGACAATAAGGTTCTAATAAGAGGTCAAGGCACTATTAATGCCTCCACCGAACCCTTGTATGTCGTTGATGGATTACAGATGGATAATATTGATTATTTAAACCCGAGCGACATTGAAAGTATGGAGGTTTTGAAAGATGCATCTTCCGCTGCTATTTATGGGGCTCGTGGAGCTAATGGAGTAGTACTGATTACCACACAAGGAGGATTAAAAGGAGGAGGTCTCGCCATTGAATTTAAAACAAATGTAAGCGCTGGTGTTATGGCTAATAAAAGAAATTCCTTATATCGGCCTATGAATTCTGAAGAGTTTATGGATGTTCAAAGAATAGCAGTGGAAAATGCTCCTTATTTCCGGGATTACCCGGAAGGGGATGAGCCAAAATTAATTCTTGAGAATGATCTTCTTTTTAATTCTCAGGGTGATCCATTGTACAATACAGATTGGGAAAAAGAGGTTACGCGAACAACATTTTCAATTGATAATCATTTGAGTATCAGATCGGGAAATGAAAAATCATCAACTGGTTTGTTCATTAACTATACTGATGATAAAGGTATTATTAAGACGTCTTCTTTGAAGCGAGCCAATGTAAAATTTTCTTACAATGCAACACTTGCCAAATGGCTTTCAATGGGAACTGATTTCCGACTAACTCAGGTATGGGAAAGTGTTCCTGAGGTCGAAGGGAGCGGAGTTACTGCGATTTCCCGTGCAATTACGGAATTTGCACCGATCTTTCCGGTAAAATGGCCTGATGGATCATATTCAAATTCCACTCAAACCGGAGGTACTAGCCTGATACAGGAGGGAGCACCGAATCCGGTTTCCGTGCTTAATGAGGTCGAAAATCTAGTAAACCGCACAAATAGTAACGGAAGTATTTTTGCAGATATTAATTTCACTCCCGAATTGACTTTGAGAACTCAGTTCGGTTTTGTTAATAAAAAGTTTGAAAATAAATATTATGCATCTAAAGAAATACTTAATCTAGGATATCCTGATGGAAGAGCCCGAATTATTAACAATTCCTCGTTGTACTGGCAAAATGAAAATTACTTGACTTATGAAAAAAGTCTAAATGACAGTCGTTTTACTGCTATGTTGGGGGCCAGTTGGCAAGCATATGATATTTATGATAGCAATATCTCTGTTTACGGTTTTAATAATGACTTTTTTAAATACAATAATGTTGGTGTTGCGGAAAATTCCAATCCTCCACAATCAAATTATAATGATTGGTCAATGAATTCGTATTTCTTTCGGGGAAACTATTCATATAACGACAAATACACAATGACCGTTACCGGAAGAATGGACGGATCTTCCAGATTTGGCTCTAATAATAAATACGCCTTTTTTCCTTCAGTAGGGGTTTCATGGAATATTTCCGAAGAAAATTTTATGTCCGATATCAAGATTATAGATATGTTAAGATTTAGAGCATCCTATGGAGTAACCGGTAATAGTGAGATGGGATCCTATAATTCCCTGGCAACCATTTATTCTGGCACAAATTTAATTGGAGGTGAGTTAAGATCAACAAGCGCATTTGCGCGTTTAGCAAATCCGGATTTGAAATGGGAAAGAAATAACCAAATAAATGTGGGTTTCAATCTTAATGCTTTCAACAATATAATAGAATTAGAAGCAGATTATTACTACAAATTAACGTCCGATTTATTACTTGACCGACCTGTACCTTCAATAACCGGTTTTACTTCAATTGTGGATAATATCGGGGAGGTTTCGAACAGGGGATTAGATTTAATGATATCGACTAGGAATATTGAAACTTCAAAGTTTGCTTGGACCACCTCCTTTACGATGAATTATAACAAAAATAAGGTCGAAGCTTTGGGCGAAAATGATGAGGATATTTTCCCTGGACCATTTTGGGTTGGTGGAAGTCAAACAATATTAAGAGTAGGAGAACCAGTCGGTTCATTTTGGGGCTATAAAAGACTCGGTATTTGGGGAACAGATGAAGCGGATGAGGCAGCATCTGAAGGTAAACTACCAGGGATGATTAAACGAAGCGCAGAAAAGCAGATTATAGGTGTTGGATCGCCAGATTTTAGAGGTAGTTTTATAAATAGGTTTAATTTTGGCCAGTTCGATGCAGTAATCGATCTTCAATTTTCACAAGGGGCAGAAATCTTGCAACAATTTGTCACCACAGCGGAAGATCGACAGGCATTGACAAATGGATTCAAAACACAGCTCTATGAAAGTTGGACGCCAGAAAATCAGAATACTTTTGTTCCAATGATACGACATACCGTACTTTCGGGACAAGATTTAAAAGTAGATGACCACTGGGTAGCTGACGGATCCTATATTAGAGGCAACCTAATTTCTCTTGGTTATACCTTCGATAATAAAGTTATTGATAAACTTGGCGTGAATAATTTTAGATTAAGTTTTAGTATGGAAAATGCCTTTGTGATTCATTCCAATGATTTTAAAGGATATGATCCCGAATCTAATGGTCAATGGGATGACTCAAATTTCAGTCAGAATATTTTCTTTTACTCCTATCCCAAAGCAAGGACTCTTATCTTTGGATTGGCAGCGAAATTTTAAAAGTAACTAATACTAAAAAACCCATTATGAAAAAAATAGCAAAAATATTATTAGCATCAGTTTTTGTTCTTACATTTTGTTCCTGTGAAGATTTTTTGGAAGAAGAACCTAAAAGTCAGATTTCCGTTGATCAGTTTTTTAAAGATCAAGGGGATGTAGAATCTGTAGTAAATTCACTTTATGGTAGTGGAGTTCTTAATAGGTATAGAACAGGAGATTTTCAAATAAATGAAATGTTAGGAGGATATTTGAGTGGCTTTTTTGAAAATGAAAGGACCGAACGACCAGGGCCATTTGAAGCAAATAATTTAACACTAAATTCTGACAATTTAGATGCATATTTATTTGCCTATTGGCGGGATGCCTATGATGCAATTTCTAGAGCCAATACGGCTATAAAATATATTCCAGAGGTAGAAGGAATTTCAGCTTCAGAAGGGAATAGATTGTTAGCTGAGGCCAAATTTTTCAGGGCTTTCAATTATTTTCATCTTGTTCGGGATTTTGGTGATGTGCCACTTATTACTGAACCTTATGAAAGTTTGGATAATTTATATGTTGCCCGTTCACCTTCGGAAGATATTTATTCATTGATTATAGATGATCTTAATTGGGCCTTGACAAATGGAGATCTTCCGAAGATAACCTTCTATTCCAACGGACATCGAATAACAGAAGGCGTTGTAGCAGCAACCCTTGCAAATGTTCAGCTTCAAAAAGCTGGATTTCCATTGCTAGGAGGTGCAGAAAGCTACGCTAAAGCGGCAGATGCCGCAAGATTGGTTATAAATAGTGGTAATTATAGTTTGACGTCCCATGGAGAAACTCTCGAGAATAGTGCTTTTAATAAAAATCGTACTTCAGATTCTTCAAATGAAACAGTTTTTGCAATAGAAATCAATCAACAATATAGGCAAAGTAACTTATATGCACTTACTGTTCCTAAATATGCAGCTGTTCCAGGTGTTATTCCTGGAGACGTATGGATTGTATACCGTCCCCTCGAAGAATATTTGAGAATATATGACCCAGCCAAAGACCTCAGGATCCAAAACCATCAGCTATGGTATTCTTCGATTGACAGAAATGGTTTAACATACGATTTTAATGGGAATTGGGCTCCTTTCGTATGGTATGATGAAGAAGCTCTGTTTGAAACTGGAAAAACAGAAAGAGATATTAAGATATCCACTTATTCGGAAATACTATTAATAGCAGCTGAGGCTATAGCGCAATCTACCGGTGTTACTAGTGAGGCAGTAGAATATCTTGCCGATGTTAGAAGTAGGGCTTACTGGAACACGGACAGAAGTCAGATCGAATCTGAATTAGCTGGTTTGTCAAAAGAACAGTTTATAGAGGAAGTTTGGAAAGAAAGATTACGAGAATTACCATTTCTATTTAAAACATGGTCCGACATACAACGAACTCGCATGTATCCTGTTACTTCGGCCGAGAATCCAGGAGAAGTGGAGTTTGTAAATGTGATTGGTCATATAAATCCCTACGGTGCTACTTATCAGGAGAAACATTTGCTACTTCCTATAGCTACAAGAGTTAAGGATAGAAATCCTGAAATAACGGGAAACGGATATTGACTGTTAGTTTGTTTTTCAAGGAATATTCCTCATGCGGGAGAAGCTTTATGAACCTTTACGTATGGCGGAGGATTATGGCGGAAAATCTTACAGGAACCCCACGGTCATCTTACAGACTCTGTGCCAACTATGGAACGTATTATTGATGTGTGTAATTCAGACAGCCTGGGTATTAATTTGGACACTGGCAACTTGTTGCTTGGTGGAGGTGATTCTATAGAAATAATCCAAAAGCTTAGTAATGCAATTGAACATGTACATTGGAAGGACTTACCTGAAGAGTTTTTGGAAAAAAGAGGGAAAATTTTCCGTTGCGGTATTTTCTCAATTGAATTGGGTAAAGGTGTAGTTGGCATTTAGGCTATTTATAAAGAACTTGAAACCGCAGGATTTAGTGGGTACTCCACTCTTGAAATTGCAGGAGAGAAGGCTGTTCTGGAAAGCTATGAATATTTAAAATTTCTAGGAGCTGAATAATTTCAGCGATTTTGAGATTTTTTAATGTTATATTTAAAACTTAGGCTAAGTTCTAATCTAACCAGCAATTATTTTTGTAGCTTTAAGGATGAAAACGAGCCAAGAAATAAAGCATTCTTTTAATGAACTTCCAATAGGTATTCAAAATACTTTGCTGGAAGAACTTCTGA
>Ga0307486_1002302_pt1 | contig 13458 bp, 10 predicted proteins | sample CBIW02metaG_FD_203663 | JGI IMG/M metagenome (GOLD analysis project Ga0307486, IMG submission 203663) | Sea-ice brine microbial communities from Beaufort Sea near Barrow, Alaska, United States - CBIW 0.2 | ecosystem: Environmental > Aquatic > Marine > Coastal | place: USA: Alaska | collected... | reverse complement strand
GTGGAGAGCTCAATCTTGCCGTCGACCGCGCTGGTGAGCTGAGTGTCGAGGTGAATCTGCGCGCCTCGACCAGCCAGGTTGTCAATGACCCACAGGCTCGTCTTGAGCGACACCTCGGGCATGATGCGACCCATGGCTTCGATGAGGTGAAAATTGGTGTCTTCGAAGCTGATCTCCGGGTAGAGAGTGAGCAGCGAGGTGGCGAAGGAGCGCAACTCGGCGAAGACCTCGATGCCGGCGAAACCGCCACCGATCACGACGAACGTGAGCAGGCGGTCACGCTCGGGGCCCGCCGGCAGTGCCGCAGCCTTGTCGAAGTTCGTGAGAACGCGGTCGCGGATGGCGACGGCTTCTTCAATGGTCTTGAGGCCGATGGCCTGGTCAGCAACGCCCGGGATCGGGAAAGTACGTGACACGGCACCGGCGGTGACAACCACGATGTCGTACTCGAACTCGTACGGCTCACCGGTCGGCGGCGTGATCGTGGCCGACTTCTCAGCGTGGTTCACGTGCGTGACCTTGGCCGAGATGACGTTGGTCTTCTTGAGGTGACGTCGCTGCGATACGACGGCGTGACGCGGTTCGATGGACCCGGCAGCGACCTCCGGCAGGAAGGGCTGGTAGGTCATATACGGCAGCGGGTCGACAATGGTCACGTCGGCTTCGCCGGATCGCAGCCACTTCTCGAGCTTCCACGCCGTGTAAAAACCGGCGTAACCGCCACCAACAATGAGAATTTTGGGCACGATGAGAAGGCCTCCTACATGATTATGATTCTGCGAAATCCTTTGGATTTCGCCGGATTCGCTTGATATACCGAGTGGCCCCAATGCCGAACAGCGTTACTAGGATACCAAACCCCACGAGTACCGCGAGCGGCAGGCTGATGTAGGTCAGGGTCAGCTGATTGGGTAGCCACGCGGTGAGCATGTTTTGCACGGGTACAGCCGGGTCTGCGTCGGCTGCGGTCGGGGCTTCGGCGACAGGCAGCTCGGTGGGATCGACCTCGATCTCGGCGCGTCGGTGCAACGTGATCCACTCGGTCAGGAGGTCGCCCGGAGTCGGCCCGGTGGCCGGGGCGACGTAACGGGTCACGGCTGCGGCAGCATCGATGAGACCGTTTCCGTAGATCGGGCTCGGAACGGATTGCCCGTTCGCGTTCGCCGTGGCGATGACACGGTTCATGACGCCCGCCGCATCCAAGTTCGGATAGGCGGCGCGCACCAAAGCAACGAGCCCGGACACAATGGGCGTTGCGGCGCTCGTGCCGTCCCACTGCACATAGGTCGAATCGGGCATGACACCGACCAGTTTTTCACTCGGCGCGGCGATGGCAATGGTGATGCCCTGCGAAGACGCGTCGAAGCTCGCCGTCTTGTTGCGGTCCACACCGGCGACGGTCAGCACGCCGGGGATCGTCGCGGGCGCGCCGACCTCTGTGGTGCCACTCCCGCGGTTTCCAGCAGCGGCCACAACGACAACATCATTTTCAAAGGCATACAGAAAGGCGTCGTCCCAGCTCTGGGGCCAGTACAGCGTATTGCGGGTCAGCGACATATTGATGACGTCGGCCCCGTTGTCGACGGCCCAGCGGATGCCCTGCGCAATCTGGTCGTCGTTGCTCACCGCGGAATGGGTGCTGCCGAACGCGACCGACACCGCCAGAATTGAGGCCTCTGGCGCCACCCCGATGAGGCCGGTCCCGTCGCCGGTCCCCCGCCCGGCCAGGAGCGACGCCACGAGTGTGCCGTGTTCACCGTCGTCGTCGTCGCCGGCGACCGGGGTTTGACCGTTGGCGGAGCCGAGGCCGGAGACGTCAGTTCCGCCCGTCACTACGCCGTTCAGCTCCGCGACGCTGCCGTCGACTCCGGAATCGATAACGGCGACGGTGACGCCGGCGCCTCGGGTGGTGTTCCAGGCCTCGGTGAAACCGTAGTCATCGAGCCAGTACTGCAGGTCACGAATCTGGTCGGCGTGGGCGGCGGGCGCGTCGAGCACCACGGAGCCGGCGATGGTGCCGCCGAATAGCGCCGCGGCGAGGGCGACCCCAACGCCCGCACGGACCCGACGGGTGACCCGCGTCACTCCGGGGCCGACCCGGACTCGGCCGTCGGCGGCACCGGTGTCGGCTGCTCGGCGGCATCCGCCGAGTAGTCCAGGCATACGCACACCGTGGGCGACCAGGTCGCTCGTTCGAGCGCGAGGTCCCCGATCGGGTTCACACCGGGCCCGGCAGCCAGGGAATGCGCGGCGAGAGCGTGCAGGCATTTGACACGGCTCGGCATGCCTCCGGAGGAGATTCCGGCGATCTCCGGAACACTGCCGATCTTTTCCCGGTCGTCCAGAAAACTCTGATGCGCTCGACCGTACGCGGCACGCACATCGTCATCGTCGGCAAGCAGATCGTTGTACTCGTTCATGACCTGGGTGGCTTCGAGCGAGGAGATCGCTGCCGTCGCCCCCGGGTGGCACAAGTAGTAAAGAGTGGGAAACGGGGTGCCGTCGGCCAGGCGTGGCGCGGTGGCGACCACGGTCGGCGCCCCGCAGACGCAGCGGGCGGCTATGCCGACGACGTTGCGCGCGGGGCGACCGAGCTGCGCCGAAACCAGCTCAATGTCGGCCTGCGTGAACGGCTCGAAGGGCGGCCGGGTCACGGGGCGACCGTCGCTGGCGTCGTCGACTCGGGCGCTCCGTCTTGCGGAGCGAGGCCGGCGGTCATGGTGGAGGCGAACAAGGAACCCAGCCAATCGATTGTGGTGCTTTGAATATTGGTACTGACCGGGCTCGCATCCGTTTCGAGCGGAGTGACGACCGGCAGGTCGTTGATGACAAGAAAACTGATATCGCCCGGCAGCACGTACGAGAGTCGTTCTCGTGCCTGCGTTGTGACATAGGTGCGATCATTCCAGCGTTCCCGCTGGCTTGTGAGCTGGTCGACCTCGGCCTTCTGATCGGCCACGGTCGCGCTGAGCTGGCTGATCTGCTGCCGCTGCTCGGCGTAGGTGCGCAGGCTCGGGGCGAGCACCACCACGGCGAGCACGAGAACGACCATCATTACGAGCGAAAAACCCGAAAAGCGGATGCCGCGCAGCCAGCCACCAGCCGGAGTGTCGGTCTCTGAGATGTCGGGGTGCCGCTGGGCCGGCGTTTGCGCGTCGGAACCCGGTTTCCGGACCATGGCGATTCCTTTCGCTGGTTGCTCGCATGCCGTGTCGCTGAAAATGGTACCGAGTGTAGCTGTGGGCCCCCGACCAGCCGAAGGTTCGGTGGCCGGGAGCCCGGGTTACGCGGTTACGCGGTTACGCGCTGAAGCGGGGGAACGCGGTGCGGCCGGCGTAAACCGCGGCCTCGCCGAGTTCTTCTTCGATGCGCAGCAGCTGGTTGTACTTCGCGACGCGCTCGCTGCGCGCCGGAGCGCCGGTCTTGATCTGGCCGGCATCCGTCGCCACGGCGAGATCGGCGATGAAGGTGTCTTCGGTCTCGCCCGAACGGTGCGAGATGATCGCGGTGTAGCCGGCGCGCTGGGCGAGGGAGACGGCATCCATCGTCTCGGTCAGGGTGCCGATCTGGTTGACCTTGACCAGGATGGAGTTCGCGGCGCCGAGTTCAAGGCCCTTGGCCAGGCGCACGGGGTTGGTCACGAACAGGTCGTCTCCGACGATCTGCACCTTGTCACCGATCGACGCCGTGAGGTGCACGTAGCCGTCCCAGTCGTCTTCTTCGAGCGGGTCTTCGAGAGAGACGAGCGGGTAGTCGGTAACGAGCTCGCCGTAGTAGGCGCTCATCTCTTCGGCCGAGAGCGACTTGCCCTCGAAGTTGTAGCTGCCGTCCTTGAAGAATTCGCTCGCGGCGACGTCGAGGGCGAGGGCGATGTCCTTGCCGGGAACATAGCCGGCGTTCTGGATTGCTTCGACGATGAGGTCGAGCGCGGCCCGGTTGCTCGGCAGGTTGGGGGCGAATCCGCCCTCGTCGCCGAGGCCGGTGGACAGGCCCTTGGACTGCAGCAGCGCCTTGAGCGAGTGGTACGTTTCGACTCCCCAGCGCAGCGCTTCGCTGAACGATTCCGCGCCGAGCGGAACGATCATGAATTCCTGGATGTCGACGTCGTTGTCGGCGTGCGAACCGCCGTTGATGATGTTCATCATGGGCACCGGGAGGGTGTGCGCGTTCGGGCCGCCCAGGTAGCGGAACAGCGGCAGGCCCGCCGAGCTCGCGGCGGCCTTGGCCACGGCCAGGCTCACGCCGAGGATGGCGTTGGCGCCGAGACGCTCCTTGTTGTCGGTGCCGTCGGTTTCGTTGAGCACGAGGTCGACGATGCGCTGGTCGCTAGCGTCGATGTCTTCCACCGCGGGGCCGAGGTCATCGATGACGGCTTCGACGGCCTTGAGCACGCCTTTACCCTGGTAGCGGGCCTTATCGCCGTCGCGCAGCTCATAGGCCTCAAACACGCCGGTGGAGGCGCCGGACGGAACCGCCGCACGGCTGACCGTTCCGTCGCCGAGCAGAACTTCGACCTCAATGGTCGGGTTTCCGCGGGAGTCGAGAATTTCGCGTGCGTCTACTGCCTCAATTAGGGCCACAACTGTCTCCTGATTTATCGGGGTGAACGTCTGAGCAGACGCCGGGGTATGGGTCGGGATGAAGGTGGGGGTGTGCCGCGTCTTGCGGCGAATTCAGTCTAGCCAAACCCGTCGGCGGATCCGGCGAACCGGCCCGATGCCCTTAGGCGCCGAGCTGCTTGAAATCGAGGTCGTCGGCCGCTTCGGTGCCGGCCGTCACGAACGCGAACCGTCCGTAGCCGGCCTCGCCGGCCCGGTCGAGCAGGGCTTTGAGATTCTTGGTACGGCGTTCCAGCCGCACGCGCAGCCCTCCGGCGACGAGGTCGCGCTTGAGAGCGACCAGACTGGCCGGATCGGCATCTTTCTCGTGCACGAGCACGACGGCTTGCTCAGCGGATGCGGCATCCGCTTTTACCAGGTCAACGATGCGTTCGAAGCCGATGGAGAAACCGCAGGCCGGTACGTCGGTGCCGAGGAAGCGACCGATCATGCCGTCGTAACGGCCGCCACCGCCGAGGGAATAGGCGAGGTCGGGGTGGGAGATCTCGAAGATGGTTCCGGTGTAGTACCCCATGCCTCGCACCAGGGTGGGGTCGAACTCGAGGTCGACGCCGGGTAGTGCTGTGCGCAGCGCCTGCAGGTCGGCGAACGCCGCCGGGTTGAGCCAGTCCGGCGCGCTGTCGCCGAGGGACCAGCCGCCGGCTCCCAGCTCGGTGAGCAGGGTGGCCAGGTCGGCGGCGTCGATGCCGAGGGTGCCGAGTTCGGTGGCGACACCGTCAACGCCGATTTTGTCGAGCTTGTCGAGCACGATCAATGCCCGTTCGGTGAGTTCTGCGTCGACGCCCCAGTGCGCGAGCAGGGTGGAAAGAATGCGCCGGTCGTTGATGCGAATGGAGCATCCCGTGAGGCCGAGCTTCGTGAGAGTCTCGGCCGTCGCAGTGATCAGTTCGATCTCGGCAAGCGGACCGGACTCGCCGATAATGTCGATATCGCACTGCATGAACTGGCGGTAGCGCCCCTTCTGCGGGCGTTCAGCCCGCCAGACCGGCGCGATCTGAATGGATCGGAACACGCTCGGTAGCGCGGCGCGGTGGGTGGCGTAGAACCGGGCCAGGGGAACGGTCAGGTCGAAGCGCAGTCCGAGGTCGGCCAGGGAGAGCAGGTCGTCCTGCTCGACGGCTGTCGCGACATCCGCCGCGCTGAGGCCGCGCTTGAGCACCGCAAAGGCGAGCTTCTCGTTGTCACCGCCGAGTCCGGAGTGCAGACGCGCCGAATCCTCCATGACCGGTGTTTCGATCTCGTCGAAGCCGTGCGCACGAAAACTCTCGCGGATGATGCCGAGGGATTTCTCGCGCACGGCCTTGTCGGCGGGGAGGAAATCGCGCATGCCGCGCGGCGGGGTCACTGCAGTAGCCATTGGGTTATTCTCTCAGGTTCTGGCCGGCGACCGTTCCGGGTGGTTAGACCGCTGGTTAGAGCGCTCCCCCGGCAGAGTTGGGGGCATCCGCTTCAATGCCGCCGTCGCCGACGTGCTCGCGGGCGATGAAGTTCTCAATGTCGAAGAGGTTGTCGCCGGCGCGTTCGGCGATGGTGAGCAGGGTCGACATGGAGGCGATCTCTTCAACCTGCTCCTTGAGGAACCAGAGCATGGCTTGCTCGCCGAGAGCGTCTCCGTCGGCGCGAGCGGCGCGGAACAGCGCTTCGATCTGCTCGGTGACCTGACGTTCCTGGGCGAGGGCGAGGCTGATCGGCTCCACGGCGTTGCTGAAATCGTTCTTGACGGCGGGGACGCCGGGAATGACCACCTCGAGGTCGCGGTCCATGCGGTACTGCACGAGCATCATGGCGTGGTTGCGTTCTTCGAGGGACTGGCGGTAGAAGTGGGCGGCCAACTGCGGAAGTGACTGGGTGTCGAACCAGACGGCGATGGCGATGTACTGCTGCGATGCGGCGAATTCATTGCCGATCTGGGCAGAGAGGAGTGTGTTGAAGGAGGTAGCAGTCATCCCTTGACGTTACCCGGCCCTGCGTCAACAACCCACCCGCGGTGCGGACCATCTGGCCGCGAGAGCGGAAAAATGGTTGCTTCACGCCGGCTGAAGCAACCATTTTCCCGCTCTCGCGGGGTGTTTTCGGGCTAGGCGGGGGTGGTTTCGGCGCTGCGGATCTCGGACTGCAGGTCGCGGACGGCGGCACGCAGGGCACGCTCGGCGTCCAGACCCTGCGACCGGGCCGTCGAGACTATGGCCAACAGCAGCGGTCCGAGGTCTGCTTCGGATTCGATCGGAAGCGGAAAGCCCGAATCCGCTTCGAGCAGGCCTATTTTTTCCGCCCGGCCCAAAACCTTGTCGGCGAGGGCGAGGGCGGGCATTCCCGCCGGAATACCGTCGAGCACGCTCGTGCGACCGGGCTTCTCCACGGCTTTGAAACCGTCCCAGGCCGCCGACACCTCTGCCGCGGTATCGAGGGTGACATCGCCGAACACGTGCGGATGCCGCCCGACCATTTTCTCGGTCAGGCGCGCCGCGACGTCCTGAATGTCGAAGTTCTCCTCGGCGGTGTGCGCGGCGAGATCCGCGTGGAAAAGTACCTGATAAAGCACATCTCCGAGTTCTTCGAGCAGGTCATCGCGACTTCCCCCCTCGATCGCTTCAATGAGTTCGTGGCTCTCCTCGACCAGATGGCGCACGAGGGAGGCGTGCGTCTGATCGGCGTCCCACGGGCATCCGCCGGGGCCCCGGAGGCGAGCGACCGTCGCGATGAGCAGGTCGAGCGGCGTCTCCCGGCGCGGTTCCGTTTCGAGAGCGGATGCGCTCGTTCCCGCTCCCGCTTCTGCTCCCGTTCCCGTTGTGGCCGGTGCCGAAGAAAACAGCGGATTTGTCATGGTCTGCACTCCAGATCGGTTCCAACGTCGGTTCGGTTCCATCGTCAGTCCTATCGTAGGCGGGCCGCTGAAGGTCATTCACGCAGCTCGTGTATTCTGGATTGCGGTGAGCCGGGAAGCCTGGTCGGCACAGATGTGTGCGCGCCCGAAGATGCGCGTCCAAGATTCCAGAGGAATGTCAATGACCGAACCGTCCCCCGTGCCGACTCCCGCACCAGCCTCAACCCGCACCGTGCTCCGCCGCGGTACGTACCGCGAATTCGTGCGCGTATCCGCCATTCTGCGCAAGGAAACCGTGGGCGGTGCCATACTGCTCGCCGCGACCGTGGCAGCGTTGATCATGGCCAACTCGGGCTTCTCCGACAGCTACTACGCCTTTCGCGATTTCAAGATCGGCTATGAGCCCTGGCATCTTGAACTGAGCCTGGGAACCTGGGCTGCCGACGGGTTCCTCGCAGTCTTCTTCTTCCTGGCCGGACTCGAACTCAAGCGTGAGTTCGTGGCGGGCGATTTGCGCAGCGTCAACCGGGCCATCGTTCCGGTGGCCGCCGCCGTCGGCGGTGTGATCGTCCCCGCACTGATTTACGTTCTGATCAACCTCCAAAGCGGTAGCGAAGCGCTGCGCGGCTGGGCGATTCCCACCGCCACCGATATCGCCTTCGCGCTGGCCGTGCTCGCCGTGATCGGCTCGAAACTGCCGCCGGCCCTGCGAATCTTTCTGCTGACCCTCGCCGTCGTCGACGATCTGCTCGCCATCGCGATCATCGCCTTTTTCTACACCAAGGAAATCACCTTTCCGCCGCTGCTGATCGCGATCATCCCGCTGGCCCTGTACTGGTTCCTCGCGCAGAGGTTCTCCCACGTATTCAAGAACAAGACCTGGGCGGCCTGGGTCATCCTGCTCCCCATCGGTTTCATCGTCTGGGCCCTGGTGCATGCCTCTGGTGTGCACGCCACCGTCGCCGGAGTACTTCTGGGCTTCGCCGTGCCGGTGCTGCGCAGCAAGCGCAGTGGCGGCCCGAATGCCGGGCCCGGACTGGCCGAGATTCTCGAGCACCGACTGCGCCCGCTGTCCAGCGGGTTCGCCATCCCGGTCTTCGCGTTCTTCTCCGCCGGCGTAACGCTAGGCGGCGTTGATGGGCTGTATGAGGCGCTCACCGACCCGGTGGCCGTCGGAATCGTCGTCGCGCTCGTCGTCGGCAAGCCGATCGGGGTATTGCTGGCGACGTACATCGTCACCAAGACGACCAAGGCCACCCTCGACCCCGACCTGGCTTGGGTCGACGTCATCGGAGTCTCGCTGCTGGCCGGTGTCGGTTTCACCGTATCCCTGCTCATCAGCGAGCTGGCGTTCGGCCTCGACAGCCCGCACGACGACCACGCCAAGGTCGCCATCCTGGTTGGCTCGCTCCTGGCCGCGCTGTTCGCCACCGCAGTCCTGCGCGGTCGCAACCGTCACTACGGGCGTATCGCCGAAAGGGATGCCATCGACAGCGACGAGGACGGAATTCCCGACGTGTACCAGAACGACGAGGTGTCGAAGAACTAAGCGACGCATCGGCGGGGCGAGCCCGCTGATGCGAACAGCCCGTCGTTGACTCAACGACGGGCTGTTCGTGAAGAGCTAACCGGCGGTCAGCGCGCTGGGAACGGCCGGCGGGAAGATCGCGGCCAGCAGCGTCTTGGTCCACTCGATCAGCGCGTTGTCGTCGAGCGGTTCACCGTTCGGGCGCGGCATCGGCACACTGAGCGCACCGGTCGACGACACGTAGCGTGAGCCGGGATACATCCGCTGCAGGCGCACCTGGATGGAATCGGCCAGTTCGGCCGGGGCCACCCGCAGATTCGAGCCCATGGCGACGACCTCGCCGAGGCCGGCCTGCTGTGCCTGCCAGCGCAGCCGGGACACGGCCACGAGATTTTGCACGGGGGCGGGCGGTTCGCCATACCGATCGGTGAGTTCCTCAAGCACGAGGTCGATCTGATCGTCGGTCGCCGTCGGCGAACTGGCGCTCGACAGCTTTTGGTAGGCCTCGAGACGCAACCGTTCGCTGTCCACAAAATCGTGCGGAATGTGCGCGTCGACCGGTAGTTCCAGCCGCAGCTCCGTCTGTCCCTCGGCGACGTCACCGCGAAAGGTGCTCACAGCCTCACCGATCATGCGCAGGTACAGGTCGAAGCCGACGCCGGCGATATGCCCGGCCTGTTCACCACCGAGCAGGTTTCCGGCACCACGAATCTCGAGGTCTTTGAGCGCCACCTGCATGCCGGCACCGAGCTCGTTGTTCGCCGCGATGGTGGCGAGTCGGTCGTGTGCGGTCTCCGTCAATGGTTTGTTCTCGTCGTACAGGAAGTAGGCGTAGGCCCGTTCCCGTCCACGTCCCACCCGGCCGCGCAACTGGTGCAGCTGGCTCAGACCGAACCGGTCGGCACGGTCGATGATGATGGTGTTGGCGTTGTTGATGTCGAGGCCGGTCTCGATGATCGTGGTGCAGACCAGAATGTCGAACTTGCGCTCCCAGAAATCACCGACCACTTGTTCGAGCTGCGCCTCGGGGAGCTGCCCGTGTGCGACTGCTATGCGCGCCTCCGGCACCAGCTCGGCGAGCTGCGCGGCGATGCGGTTGATGCTCGTGACCCGGTTGTGCACGAAGAAGATCTGCCCCTCGCGCAGCAACTCACGGCGGATCGCCGCGGCCACCTGCCGCGGCGAGTAGGGACCGACGAAGGTCAGGATGGGGTGCCGGTCTTCGGGAGGGGTGGCCAGGGTCGACATTTCCCGGATTCCGGTGACCGCCATTTCGAGCGACCGCGGGATGGGTGTGGCGCTCATGGCGAGGATGTCAACGTTGGTTTTGAGCTTCTTCAGCGCGTCTTTATGCTCGACGCCGAAGCGCTGCTCCTCGTCGATGATGACGAGGCCGAGATCCTTGAAAATGATCGACGGCGACAACAGCCGGTGCGTGCCGATGACGACATCGACGGTGCCGTCGAGCATTCCGGCGATGGTCTCCCGCGACTCCTTGTCGGTCTGGAACCGCGACAGGGCACGCAGATGAATCGGAAAACCGGCGAAACGTTCCTTGAAAGTTTCCAGGTGCTGGCTGACCAGCAGGGTGGTCGGCACGAGCATCGCGACCTGTTTGCCGTCCTGCACCGCCTTGAACGCGGCGCGGATGGCCACCTCGGTTTTGCCGAACCCGACGTCACCGCTCAGCAGCCGGTCCATGGGAATGGGCCGTTCCATGTCGGCCTTGACCTCGTCGATGGTGGTGAGCTGGTCGGGGGTCTCCACGAACGGGAATGCCTCTTCGAGCTCACGCTGCCAGGGGGTATCCGGCCCGAAGGCGTGGCCCTTGCTGGCCATGCGCGCCGAATACAGTTTGACGAGTTCCACGGCAATGTCGCGTACCGCTTTGCGTGCCTTGGTCTTGGCGCTGGACCAGTCGCTGCCGCCCATTTTGCTCAGGGCCGGTGCTTCACCGCCGACATAGCGTGTGACGAGGTCGAGCTGGTCGGTCGGCACGTACAGCCGGTCGCCGGCCTGCCCGCGCTTCGACGGCGCATATTCCAGCACGAGGTATTCGCGGGTTGTTTTGACCGGGTTGCGGCCGCCGCTGGACACCTCACGCTGCGTCAGTTCGAGAAACCGGCCGATGCCGTGCGTCTGGTGCACGACGTGGTCACCGGCTACGAGCTGCAGCGGGTCGACCACATTTTTGCGGCGGCTGGCGAGCTTCTTGATCTGCCGCGCGTCATATCCCACGGTGCGTCCGTAAAACTCGGACTCGCTGATCAGGGTGAGTTTATTCTGCCCCACCTCAAAGCCGTGGTCGACGGATGCTTTCAGCAGGTACGCAATACCCCGTTCCGGTTCCGCGGGCCAGACGTCGACCACCCGTGCCGGCAGCTCGTGCTCGGCCAGCACCTGCGCAGCCCGTTCGACCAGACCGGTCCCCTGGGCGACGATGCCCACGATCCAGCCGTCGTGCAGCCGGGACGCCACGTGACCGACCGCCCCCTCGACGCTGCCGGCAAAGGTGGGAACGGCATCCGCTTCGATGCGAATGGTGAGAAGTTCGTCTAGTTCGAGTTCTTCGGCCAACACGGGGGCGTCGGTCGGTGCGGCCTGGAAGGAACTCAGCGTCCACCAGTTGTGACCGGAAGCCGGAGCTCCCGGCGCCGAGTACGTCACGCTCTCGCGCAGGCGGCCCAACGTGAGGAAATCGCCGGACTCGAGGTCGATCGGGGCATCGGCTCCGGCGGTCGCAGCGCTCCAGGCCGCGCCCAGAAACTCTCGGTTGGTTTCGGCGAGGCTGATCGCTCGGCTCGCGACCCGTTCGGGCGCGATCACGGCCACGGCGGCGTTGCTCGGCAGGTAGTGGGTGACGGGCACCAGCCGGTCGACCAGTGCCGGAGCGAGACTTTCCATACCCTCGACCGGGATGCCCTCGGCGATCTTGGCGAGCAGCCCGGCCAGGCTGGGAAATTCGTGCTGCATTTCGCGAGCGCGCTGCCGTACTGCGGGGCTCAGCAGCAGTTCCCGGCTCGGCGGCAGGCTGACCGACTCGACAGGTTCGGGCAAGGAGCGCTGGTCAGCGACGCTGAACAGGCGAATCTGCTCCACTTCGTCGCCGAAGAATTCCACCCGATAGGGGTGCGAAGCGACCGGCGGAAAGACGTCGAGTATTCCGCCACGCACGGCGAACTCGCCGCGCCGGGTGACCATGTCGACGCGGGCGTAAGCGACATTGATCAGCTGCAGCACGATCGCCGACAGGTCGTGGCCGCGGGCGCCGACGGCGAGCTCGATCGGTTCGTAGTCGGTGAGGTTATCGGCGACCGGCTGCAACGCCGCCCGCACCGAAGCGACAACAATCAGCGGATGCCGCGTGGCCGCGTCTGTTTCCTGCCACTCACGCATGCGGCGCAGCGCGTGCAGGCGCTTGCCGACGATCTCGGCGCTCGGGCTGAGGCGTTCGTGCGGCAGCGTCTCCCAGGCCGGAAAATCAATGATTTCGGCACTCGGGGCGAAGCAGGCGAGGTTGTCGCGCAACGCCTCGGATTCCCGGCCGGTCGCGGTGATGACGAACAGTGCCTGGGCATCATCACGGCGCAGGTCCAGCAGCGCCGCGAGCAGCGGAGCGCGCAACCCCTCGGTCAGCGAGAAATCAGCGTCCCGGCTGGAGTAGGCGAGGGCGTTGTCGAACGTGGAGGCGCGCGCAAGCGCTGCGATTAAGCCCTGAAGGATCACTGAACGAGTCTACGCACTGGCACCGACATTGCCGTCTACGCGGGCGAGTGAAACTTCTGCTGGGCCGCCACGACACCGTCGGATGCGATCAGTTCGATCGCGTCGGCGGCATCCGCTATCAGGTTGGGCAGGATGCTGCGCTCGGCGGCGACGAAATCGTGCAGTACGAAATCGGCCGCGTTCTGCCGGCCGGGCGGGCGCCCGATGCCCATGCGAATGCGAATGAAGTCGTTGGTTCCGGTGGCGGCGATGATGTCGCGCAGACCGTTGTGACCTCCGTGACCACCGCCGACCTTGATCTTGAGCGTGTCGAACGGCAGGTCCAGGTCGTCGTGCACGACGATGAGGCGTGAGACGGGCAGCGAGTAGAACCGCAGCAGTGCGGCGACCGGGCTGCCGGAGACGTTCATGTACGTGGTGGGTTTGGCGAGCACCAGTTTCGGTCCACCGGGCATTGCGCGCCCTTCGGCGACCAAGGCGGCTGTTTTATGCCGTTTGAAATTGCTGGACAGGCGGTCGGCAAGTTGTGCCGTCACCATCTGTCCAACGTTGTGCCGGTTGCCGGCGTAGTCGGGCCCGGGGTTGCCGAGCCCGACTACGAGCCACTGGTTCGTGTCCAGGGGAATCCTCCGTCGTGAGGTGAAAAGACGTGGTGTCAGAAGACCCAAGGGGAACCAGTTGATGAGGGCCTACTACGCGGGGGTGCCGGCAGTGACAACCTCGGTCTCGTCTTCGGACTCGCCACGCGGCGTGTGCACGTA
>Ga0307486_1002300_pt1 | contig 13468 bp, 17 predicted proteins | sample CBIW02metaG_FD_203663 | JGI IMG/M metagenome (GOLD analysis project Ga0307486, IMG submission 203663) | Sea-ice brine microbial communities from Beaufort Sea near Barrow, Alaska, United States - CBIW 0.2 | ecosystem: Environmental > Aquatic > Marine > Coastal | place: USA: Alaska | collected... | reverse complement strand
TAGCTCTATTGAGATTTTAGCTTTTTAAGCGGTTGGTTAGGGTAATAAATTCCCTGAACATCATTGAGTAATTGGTATTGCCCTGTTTCAAGGTTGGCTTTAAATCCGGTTGCTGTGGTAGAACTATTAGTCTGAGTGAGTAGGACCTTAGCATCGGTTTCTAACTCGCCATTACTGGCATTATAAGTGATGTGTTCGGTATTCAGTATGCTATTTTTGGTTTTGTGATCTTGTTGTCTCTTAGAGGGAGCACTCTCTGAACGGATCTGTTTAATGATGACATTGCCAGAAAATGTAATTAATTCATCATTAAGGCTTTGGCCTCGTTCGCTTTTGATGATGACGACATTGTTCGCCTCAGAGTGAGTAATTATGGGTTGGGTAAAGTCACTTTTTTTTAAGGTTTCATAATAACGAAAGTGTTTAGTCTGCAAGGTCGTTTGCTGATTGGGCTCGTTACGATTAATTTTCCAAGTGGTACTGTTGGTTGATTGCCAGCTGTAATTATCCGCATTAACTTGAGGATTTTGAGCGTCTTGTGGTTGAGCGCCTTGTCGAGAGGTAATCCACAGCGCTAGGATAGCCAGGATGAAACTGAAAAGGATGATTCGTACACTGGATAACCGCATAGTGATTCCTGATGTGTTCGAGAGGGTTGCTTAATCGGGTGGTTGTTAAGTTAGGTCTCTTAAAAAGAAGTCCATGTGGTGTTGCCACAGATTCTGGGAACGTAAAATAATTTCACAGATCTCTCGAACACAGCCTTGGCCACCTTTATAAGTCGAGATGTAATCCACACGGGATTTAACTTCATCATCTCCATCAGCAGGTGTCACTGCGAGTCCAATGCGCATTAAAATAGGCAGGTCTAGAATGTCATCACCAATGTATGCGATTTCGTCGAAAGATAATTCCAATGTTTCAACCAACTTCAAGAAAGTGGGTAGTTTATCAGGAACTCCTTGGTAGACGTGTTTTACCTTAAGATCTTGCATGCGCTTCGTGACTAATTGAGATTTTCGGCCGGTAATAATTCCAATATCAATGCCACTTTTTTGCAGTAATACCATGCCGTGGCCATCACGAGTATTAAACGTTTTACTTTCAATACCGTCATCACTGTAAATCAACATGTTATTAGTCATGACGCCATCAACATCCAAAATCAGCAGTTTAATTTTTTGAGCTTTATTCGCGATGTTTTCAGGGATGTTCATGTTCGTTCCTTCTAAGCAGTGTTTTCGTTACACCACATGAGTTGAGCGCAGAAATAAGACGATTAAATATGCCACAAAACCAATGGTAAGTAAAAGTCCTTTTGATTTGTTGATGACTGCTATGCCATTTCTAGGTAAGGCAAACAGTAGCATTAATACAGTAAAACCAAGCATTACAGGCATGTCAATTATGAGCATGTCACTGTCTAAAATAGAGGGCGAGAGCAAAGCTGGAACGGCTAAAACGGCTAAAATGTTAAACATGTTTGAGCCGATAATGTTACCAATCATAAGATCGGCTTCATTTTTACGCGCCGCAGAGATAGCCGCGGCCAATTCTGGTAGGCTCGTACCAATGGCAATAATGGTGAGGCCAATCACCGCTTCAGAAATTTCAAAGGCGGTTGCAATTTCAACGGCACCCCAAACCATCATCTTGGCACTGACCATTAAAATCAGCAATCCACCCACCACAAAGACGATACTTTTTTTCATGCTCAGTTCAGGCAATGTGTCGACTGCTTGAATGGTTTCACTTGACAGTGGATCGGATGGATTCAGTTCTTTATTTGCTTTAATCATCCAAATAACGGCGAGGATTAATGCGACTACTAATACGATCCCGTCTGCGAAACCAAGGTTACCGTCTAAGACCAATGCGTAAGCTCCCAAAGAGATGGCTAAAAGCATAGGCAGTTCACGCTTAAGGATGGACGATTTTATAACGATTGGGCTAATAAGTGCGGCCACCCCTAAAACCATCCCGATATTGGCTATATTTGAACCTACCGCATTACCGATGGCTAGACCTGGACTGTTATCCAAAGCGGCTAAGGTCGACACGATAATTTCTGGCATAGAGGTTCCAAAACCCAGGACAACGACTCCTATTATAAGGGGTGAGATCGCTAGGTGGTTTGATACGCTGGCGGCTCCATCCACAAAAATGTCGGAGCTCCAGACAAGAAGAGCTAAACCAATTAATAAAACAATGCTAGGTAGGAGTAATGTCGTTGTCATAATCGCCGTTTATTTAAATGTGTAAAAATGGGCTCTGATTATAACGGAAACTGACAGGTAAATAAATAATATTAATGAGGGCCTTAAATTTTGAAGTGGCAGTTAAACGGCTCTACTTTGAATTGATTAAGAGTCATTGTTGTTTAAATTCGGTTAAAATGGCTTTTTAGCTGTTAATTACGCACACTAAAGATAAAATACCGCTATTGTTGAAATATTGGATAGGTTTAGAATTCTTGGAGAATTTACAAATAGGGATCTATGATTGGCAGCGAACTGATTTAGTCGGTCAGTTTTATCCTGAGGATTTACCATCTGATTGGCTGTTGGATTATTACAGTAACGCTTTTAGAGTTGTGCTTGTGCCTCAGTCTGAATGGATTGCCTGGGAGAGTGGCGATTTAGATGCAATCATTGAAGCCGTCGAAGCGCCATTCTATTTCTATTTTGTGGTAGAGGAATATTTTACAGCTGAGGGTTTGTCACAATTGCTTCAGATCGTTGAAACACTTGGAGCCCAAGCTTGTGGTGTGGTGGTGTGGTCTGAAAAACCATTTGAACACCCAAAAATTGTTGGTTTGCCGGTGACGTTGATTTCGACTCAATATAAATTGCCTGGCTGGGCTTGGCAAAATCAAGGTTTTTGGATGTCTGGAGAACCTCTGGCTTATTTACCAAATTTGACTGGGGATGCAAAAGAGCAGGTCATTATATTGAAGGCGTTTATGCAAAGTTTGTTGGAAAGTGATTGTGTTAAAAAGGAGTTGGCTGCACCGTGTATTGTGGGTGGTGATGTCATTGATATGGTGCAGGTGATGAACCTTAAAGTACTCAGCGAGTTTTTAGGGTATTAGGGAAGCTGCTTCAGTTAAAAGTTTCTATGTAATATGCTGAATAATCAATTTTTATAGCCGAATGCAGATTGAATGTTGTGTTTAAAAGAAATGAAATGAATTTGGATGACAACTGGGTAACTCAAATGCAAACAACCGAAACCTTAATTGAAATTAAAAACCTGTGCTTTTCACGTGGCAATCGCAAGATATTTGACGATATTACCCTCTCGATCCCTAAGGGTAAGATAACGGCGATTATGGGTCCAAGTGGCAGTGGTAAAACGACCTTGTTAAAGTTAATTGCTGGACAATTAACGCCTGATTCAGGTCAAGTCTGGGTAGAAGGTCAAAATATTCATGCTTTATCGCGTAAAAAAGTTTATGAGTTAAGGCGCAAAATGGGCATGTTATTTCAAAGCGGCGCCTTATTGACCGATTTGAATGTCTTTGACAACGTTGCATTCCCATTAAGAGAGCATACTAAACTTCCGGAAGAGTTGATTTATGCTTTGGTCTTGATGAAATTGCAAGCGGTCGGATTAAGAGGTGCAAGATCATTAATGCCGGCTGAATTATCCGGTGGTATGTCTCGACGAGTGGCATTAGCGAGAGGGATTGCGTTGGATCCTGAAATGATTTTTTATGATGAACCTTTTGTTGGCCAAGATCCCATTACAAAAGGTGTACTGGTTGAACTGATTCATAAACTGAATGCCACTCTAGGTCTTACGAGTGTCATTGTTTCGCATGATGTGAAGGAAGTGCTGTCGATTGCAGATTATGTCTGTATTATCTCAGAAGGTAAAATTATTGCTCAAGGAACTAAAGAAGAGTTGTTAAAAGAATCGACCGGTTATGTAAACCAGTTCATAAATGGTTTGCCGGATGGTCCAGTACCGTTTCACTTTCCCAATCGACCTTATCTCGACGACATCGCGTTATACGGTCAGGTTAGGGGGGGGGGATAATGTCACGATTTATGGATTTTGTTCAATCAGTAGGCGCGGATGTCATCGCTGGCTTGGCGACTTTTGGTCGTGGGTCAATGTTTATTGTGTCTGTAATATCTGCCACACCTAGTGCGATATTGCGCTTAGATCTGTTACTTAAGCAGGTTTATGTTTCTGGCGTGCTCTCATTACCGATTATTTTAACGGCTGGATTGTTTGTCGGTATGGTACTTAGCTTGCAAGGTTACAATGTTTTGGTTGACTATAACTCTGAAGAAGCGGTGGGTACCATGACGGCTTTATCACTATTAAGAGAGTTGGGGCCCGTAGTAGCTGCCCTGTTGTTTGCCGGACGAGCGGGTTCAGCACTCACAGCTGAGATTGGTTTAATGCGTTCTACCGAACAAATATCAGCCTTGGAGATGATGGCGATTGATCCCTTAAAATTTATTTATGCACCCCGTTTTTTGGCCGCGATTATCTCTTTACCTTTGTTGACGTTATTGTTCACCGGTTTGGGTATTCTTGGAGGCTATTTGGTTTCGGTCGGTTGGTTAGGCGTAGATGAGGGTGCCTTTTGGTCACAGATGCATGCCCATGTCGATTGGCATGATGATGTCATGAATGGCATTATTAAGTCGATCGCATTTGCAGTTTTAGTTGCCACGGTTGCCCTTTTTCAAGGCTTTAATGCGATGCCAACTTCTGAAGGGGTAAGTAATGCAACTACGAAAACTGTCGTACACTCTTCTTTGGGCGTACTCGGGTTGGACTTTATCCTAACGTCTTTGATGTTCAACTGATTAAGTCGCTTTTACAAAAATCGAATAAAATGTTCTATAGTGGAATAGTTAACTGAAATAAGGTTTAGAAAAATGAACAAACAAACCAAAATTGAATTATGGGTCGGAACCTTTGTTTTGATGAGCCTTGTTGCTTTGGCTGGAATTGCCTTACAAGTGAGTAACTTTTCAGGTTGGAAAGAGCAGCCCACTTACCAAGTAAGCGCATTGTTTGATAATATTGGCGGTTTAAAAGTGCGGGCGCCTGTGAAGCTGAGTGGCGTAGTCATTGGCCGAATTACTGCGATTGGAGTGGATCCTGTTTCATTTAAAGCGAAGGTTGAGATGCAAATTGATAAAGCCTTTAATGCACTACCATCCGATTCATCAGCCTCTATTTTAACCTCGGGCTTATTGGGGGATCAATACGTCGGTCTGGGCCCAGGAGGCGCTGAAGAAGTTCTAGTAGATGGCTCGCAAGTTGAGCTGACACAGTCTGCGTTGGTATTGGAAGATCTAATTGGTCAGTTTTTAGTGAAATTCAGTGATTCTAAATAGGAGTAAATTGGTTATGAAAAAAACATTACAGCTTTTTATAATAACGCTACTTTCTTGTCTATGGGCGGTGGAAAGTTATGCCGTATCAGTGCCACAAGATGATCCTGCAAAAATGGTCAGTGTCTTGTCTCAAGAACTTATTAAAGCGATGAATGAACAGCGAGTGGAGTTAGAATCAAGCCCTGAAAAAGTGAAGGCTTTTGCTTCTATTTATGTGCTGCCTTATGTCGATACCTACAAAATGGCACGCTACGTTATGGGTAGGCATTGGCGAACAGCGACGGAATCCCAACAAAGCGAATTTATGGCCGCTTTTTCGAATACTTTAATTCGTTCTTACTCACAGAGTTTACTAAAATTGAAGATTGAGTCAGTGAATGTCATGAATGCACAGACAGAGAAACCAGGGCGTGTTACTGTGCCTTCTGTCGTACTTCAGTCAGATGGGAATCAGACAGATGTCATTTATCGTGCTTACCTAAATGCAGAGAGCAAAAAGTGGATGCTTTATGATGTTTCTATTGAGGGAATTAGCATGTTATTAAATTACCGTAAAGCCTATGATTCTGATTTTTCTAAAATTGGCATTGATGCCGTGATTGCCGATATGAAGGCTAAAAATAGTGCATTTAATGGTTAAATCTAACAACATAAAAGTATTAATAAGCAAAGGTCAGTGATGTCAGAATTAATGTGGTCTGAAGCCAGCGGCTTAATGGCTTTGCCGGTAGAGGTGACTTTGCAAACGTTACCACAACTGCTAAAAAGCAAGGCTGTTTTAAACTACCCTGTTTTAGAGGTTGATTTTTCGGAGGTCAAGCTGGTAGATAGTGCCGCATTAGCCTTATTGTTAGTTTGGGCGGGTAATACGGCAACCGCTCTCAAAGTAAAAAACATACCCTCTGAATTGCATACCTTAACAACTTTATATGATTTAGAGACCGTTTTGGGGCTTCCAGAGTGAATGTAAGTATCTCTAGAACGATTCAAATATTTATTTAAAAAGGTCTGATATGTTACAAATCCCGGCTGTTGAATTTCATCAGGTCAAAAAACAATATGGCGAATTAGAAGCATTAAAAGAAATTTCTTTTTCGGTAGAAGAAGGCAGTTTCTTTGGTTTGCTTGGACCTAATGGCGCAGGTAAATCCACTCTTATTAATGCTATGTCAGGACTGATCGTTCCAAGTTCAGGCCGTATTAAAATTAAGGGTTTTGATGTGATTGACGATTACCGTCACACTCGCCGTATATTGGGTTTAGTCCCTCAAGAGCTGATTTCAGATCCGTTTTTCTCTATTCGTGAACTTTTACAATTGCAGTCTGGATATTTTGGATTAAAAGGTGCAAAACAGTCCGCTTGGATTGGCGAATTATTGGAGCGTTTAGCTCTATCTGATAAATCCGATGCCAATACCAGTCAGCTTTCCGGCGGCATGAAACGTCGCGTATTAATTGCGATGGCTTTAGTTCATAAGCCACAAGTTTTGGTTTTGGATGAACCGACCGCTGGGGTGGATGTGGATTTACGCAGAACGCTTTGGGAATTTACCAAAGAGTTACACCAACAAGGTCATACGGTTATTTTGACGACGCACTATTTAGAAGAGGCTGAAGCCCTGTGTGAAAAAATAGCGATTATGCAAGATGGCGAGGTGAAAGCCTTAGATTCGACGCATGCCTTATTGTCTAAACATACCTATCGTTATTTACGGGTAACACTCTCTCAGGCAGCGTATCAGCTAATACCGGCTTTAGAGCAACGTTTAGTTGAAAGAGAGCACAATGGTTTAGTGTTTAAATTGGAAAAAACGGCTTCCATGACTGAGTTGCTAGCGTGGCTGCACGAAAATCAACTGCAAGTGACTGATATAAGTAGTCGAGATGCTTCTTTGGAAGAAGTGTTTTTAGATTTAACCTCTGGAGAGACAACCTGATGATAAATTATGCTGGGTGTTGGGCGCTCTTTATTAAAGAAATAAGACGTTTTTATTCGGTCGTGGTACAGACTGTATTTGCGCCAGTGGTGGCGACATTATTGTATTTGTTGGTTTTTGGACAAGTGTTAGATACGCAGATAGATGTCTATTCTGGTTTAGATTATAGTCAGTTTATAATACCAGGTCTGGTGATGATGGCAATTTTGCAAAACGCCTTTGCGAATACGTCTTCAAGTTTGATTCAATCGAAAATGCACGGTAATTTAACCTTTGTCTTACTGAGTCCAATTTCACCCCTTGAGTTGTATGTTGCATTTGTTGGGGCGGCGATAGTGCGTGGTGTTGCCGTTGGTTTAGCAATATTAGTGGTTGGCATTATTTGGTTTGACTTGAGTTGGCAGTCACCATTATGGATTATGTTGTTTGCTATTTTAAGTGCCGCGATGATGGGGGGGCTGGGTATGTTAGCGGGCATTATTTCGGATAAGTATGACCATTTAGCCGCGTTCCAGAATTTTGTCATTATGCCATTAACGTTTTTAAGTGGCGTATTTTATTCAATTCACGCTTTGCCGGGTGTCTGGCAAGAAATTTCACAATTTAATCCGTTCTTCTATATGGTTGATGGATTTCGTTATGGGTTCTTTGGGCAGTCTGACGTATCGGTTTATTTAAGTTTGTCAGTCACGTTATTGTTCTTGCTGATTGTGTCTGCGATAAATCTGATTTTATTACATAAAGGCGTTAAAATACGCGAATAATTTTTTACCAGGAGTAGGCTCACATGTCTCCAGATACCGTTAAAAAAATGATAGAAGCCGCCATCCCTGATAGTCAGGTTGAAACAAGTGGTGAAGATTGCACGTCTACCATCGTCGTGATTAGTCCCGTTTTTGCAGGATTGTCACCAATCAAGTGTCATCGCATGGTCAATGATATTTTTAAAGCGCAGTTTGCCAGTGGCGAATTGCATGCACTGTCTATTAAGACCAAAGTCGCATAGTAAAAATCAGGATGGGTTTAGTTTAACTCCTCGATTTTTACATAATACAAGAATAGATAAAGCAAAATTTATGGATAAATTAGTAGTAAGTTGTCAGGGAGAACTCTCCGGTAATATTGAAATTTCAGGGGCTAAAAATGCAGCTCTACCGATTCTGATGGGCTGTTTACTCGCCGAAACACCGACAAAATTATCTAATGTTCCGCATTTGATGGATGTGACAACCTCTATTCAGTTGCTGGCCTCGATGGGCGTTGATGTTTTGTTTGATGAACACCTGAATATTGAGTTGGATGCCAGTCATTTGACTTCTAAAGAAGCGCCTTATGAACTGGTCAATACGATGCGTGCTTCAATCTTGGTGTTAGGACCATTATTAGGCCGCTTTGGTGAAGCGAAAGTTTCTTTGCCTGGCGGTTGTGCGATTGGTTCACGCCCTGTGGATATCCATATTCATGGAATGCAGAAGATGGGAGCTGATATTCAAGTCGAGCAAGGTTATATCATTGCGAAATCTAATGGTCGTCTAAAAGGCGCAGACATTTCGATGACTCCCGTGACCGTTACGGGCACTGAAAACCTATTGATGGCTGCCGTGTTAGCTGAAGGTACCACTTATTTGAGAAATGCAGCACGAGAGCCAGAAGTGACGGATTTGGCTGAGTTCTTAAATAAGATGGGTGCTAAAATCAGTGGACTAGGCACGAGTACTTTGGTCATTGAGGGGGTTGAACGTCTGTCTGGCGTTGAGTATTCGGTCATTCCCGATCGTATTGAAGCCGGGACTTATTTAGCCGCAGCGGCAATTACCAAAAGTAAGTTAACCGTCACTAAAGTTAACCCCAAACACTTAAGTATCGTATTAGACAAATTTACAGAAGCCGGTGCTGATATCACTTGTACAGCAAACACCATTACTTTGGATATGCGCAATCGCTCATTAAAACCTGTGAATATCGTTACTGACCCATATCCACTTTTCCCAACGGATATGCAGGCACAGTTTTTAGTGATGAATGCTTTAGCAGATGGTGAGTCAACAATTCAGGAAACGATTTTTGAAAACCGCTTTATGCATGTTTCAGAATTGGCTAGAATGGGAGCGGATATCTCTATTGAAGGCAATACCGCAACCATTCGCGGTGTTAAGAAGCTACATGGTGCGCCTGTAATGGCCACAGATTTACGTGCTTCAGCAAGCTTAATCCTTGCTGGCCTAGTTGCAGAAGGTGAAACAATCGTTAATCGGGTTTATCATATTGATCGTGGATATGAACTGATTGAAGAAAAGTTTCATAAAATAGGTGCACATATCTATCGTTTATCTGATTAACGATTGTGTCTATTTGTCGAGCATGATTATAAATCACGCTTAATTTTTGAACGTATTAACTATTTGATGAACTTATGAATGAACAGCTAACTATCGCGCTCTCTAAAGGGCGTATTTACAAAGATACTCTTCCGTTGCTTGAAGCGGCGGGCATTGAACCTTTAGAAGATCCGAGCAAATGCCGTAAACTTATTTTGCCAACAAATAACCCAAATGTACGGCTATTGATTGTGCGTGCAACCGATGCGCCGACTTATGTTGCCCATGGCGCGGCCGATATCGGTGTTGCTGGTAAAGATGTGCTCATGGAGGCGCCAACTGACAACCTCTATGAGTTGTTGGATTTGCAAATTGCCAAATGCCAGTTAATGGTGGCTGGCCCTGAATTTGAAAAAGCACATGGTCATCGTCTTAAGATTGCGACTAAATACCTAAAGTCTGCCCAAGCGTATTACGCTCAAAAGGGTGAGCAGGTTGATTTAATCAAGCTTTATGGTTCTATGGAAATTGCGCCGCTGATTGATTTAGCCGATAGAATCGTCGATTTAGTCGATACTGGAAATACTTTGCGTGCCAACGGCTTAGTGCCGATGGAGCATATTGCGGACATCAGCTCACGCCTGATTGTTAATCAGCATGCGTATAAAACCAAGTTTCATCAAATTGATGAGATTGTTCAAAAGTTTAAATCAGTCATCGAGAGTCAAAATGCTTAATATTCGTCGTTTATCTGCTAGTGCAGAAGGATTTAGAGAAGAGTTAGACACTCTTCTTGCATGGGAAACTGTTTCTAATGAGTCAATTAATGATGTCGTTAAAGAAGTGGTTAACAGTGTTCGTCTAAATGGCGATACCGCGTTACTTGAATACACCGCTAAGTTCGATCGCTTATCTTTGAACTCTGCCGCCGAATTGGAAATTTCTAAAGAGCGCTTATTCGCGGCTTTAGAAAGAATTCCTGCAGACCAGCGTCAAGCGCTAGAAACTTCTGCAAAACGTGTGCGTGACTATCACGAAAGACAAGTTCAAGCTTCGTGGAGTTATGAGGAAGCTGACGGTACTATGTTGGGTCAGCAAGTCACCCCTTTAGACAGTGTTGGACTTTATGTACCTGGTGGCAAGGCGGCTTACCCTTCCTCTGTTATTATGAATGCGATTCCTGCTAAAGTAGCCGGTGTTGAAACACTTATCATGGTTGTGCCAACGCCGGATGGTGAAGTCAGCGATATGGTATTAGCGGCGGCTGCGATTTGTGATGTGGATGCGGTCTTTACCTTGGGTGGCGCGCAAGCGGTTGCTGCTTTGGCTTATGGGACTGAAACCGTGCCCGCGGTTGATAAAATTGTAGGGCCTGGAAATATCTATGTTGCCACTGCAAAGCGTATGGTTTTCGGAACCGTCGGCATCGATATGATTGCCGGTCCTTCTGAGATCTTAGTGTATTGTGACGGTAAAACGAATCCTGATTGGATTGCTGTAGATTTATTCTCTCAAGCTGAACACGATGAAGACGCACAGTCTATTTTGGTGACGCCTGACGCCGAGTTTGCTGATAAGGTGTTAGAGAGCATGAATCGTCTCCTGCCGATGATGCCGCGCCAAACCATTATCCGTAAAGCTTTAGAAGACCGTGGTGCGATTATCGTGGTGAATGATGAAGAGCAAGCGCTTGAAATGATTAATCTCATTGCACCTGAGCACTTAGAGTTATCCATTGAAAACCCTAAGGCATTACTGCCAAAGATTCGACATGCTGGCGCAATTTTTATGGGGCGCTTTACAGCGGAAGCTATTGGTGATTACTGTGCCGGACCTAATCACGTGTTACCGACGTCAAGAACAGCACGTTTCTCATCCCCTTTAGGAGTTTATGACTTCCAAAAGCGTTCAAGCTTGATTATGTGTTCCGCAGAAGGTGCAAATACCCTTGGACGCATTGCTGGCGTTTTAGCGGATGGTGAGGGGCTTCAAGCGCACGCTGCTTCCGCTCGTTACCGTATCAAAGATTAATCTCATTTGATCTTTACGTTCGTAAAGAAACCACTCGGTCTGACCAGGCCTGGTGGTTTTTTTTTGCCTATTTAAAAGGTTTTTGACAGCAGTGGAGAGGGTAGGATGTTACGTTCAGAATTAGTGGAATATTTAGCCGATTTTTTAGCAATTGAGCAGTACAAGGATTATGCTCCGAATGGTTTACAGGTAGAAGGTAAGGCTGAAATTAAGCATATCGTCACCGGTGTGACAGCTTGTCAGGCCTTGCTGGATAAGGCGGTAGAGTTGCAGGCCGATGCCATTTTGGTTCATCACGGGTATTTCTGGAAGAGTGAATCACCAGAAATTACAGGGTTTAAACAGAAACGTATTAAAACCCTGCTAGTGAATGATATGAACTTATTAGCCTATCATTTACCATTAGATGGCCATCTTGAATTGGGTAATAATGCAATGCTTGGAAAATTATGGGCATTAGAAGATATCACCCCTATACCTGGTCTTGTGAGATTAGGCAGGCTTGCAAAAGCAGTGCCAATCAAAAACTTTGTAGAGCAAGTGTCCAATAGCTTAAATAGACAAGTCCTGCATTTACCCGGAGGGCCTGATGTCGTTCAAACCATCGCTTGGTGCAGTGGCGGAGCTCAAAATTACATAAATCAAGCCATCGACTGGCGTGCAGATGTCTATATTAGTGGTGAAGTTTCAGAACAAACTACTCACATAGCGCGTGAAGCGGGCATTCATTATTTAGCGGCTGGGCATCATGCAACTGAACGTCTAGGTATTAAAATGCTAGGTGAGCACTTGGCCGAGAAATTTAATATTGAGTGTCACTTTGTGGATGTAAAAAATCCTGTGTGAGTTGATATACGGGCGTTTGGAGGTATTATATTTGCTTATAAAACGACATAGATAAAACTTATTAAAAGGACTTATGGGTAAATACTGATTTTAATTTCCAGTAACCTTCGGTAGAATAAGGGGAATTTGCTTGGGTAAACTAGGAAGAGACAGGTATGTCGACAGAAGAACAAAATAATGTGAGCGTTAATTTACAACGCCGTAAAATTCTTACGGGCGCGACAGGTGTCGTCGGAGCTGCAGGAGCAACTTTTTTGGCCGTCCCGTTTGTCAGCTCTTGGCAGCCAAGTGAAAAAGCTAAGGCCGCTGGTGCACCAGTGAATGCTGATATTAGTCAACTTCAGCTAGGGCAGATGTTAACGGTTGCGTGGCGCGGCAAGCCTGTATGGGTTGTGCGTAGAACCTCAGATATGCTTGGCGGTTTAGCGCCTTTAGATGGACAGTTGCGTGATCCGGCTTCATTAGAGTCGATACAACCTAAGTATTGTCAAAACCCTACTCGAGCCATTAAAGATGAATATTTAGTCGTTGTTGGGATTTGTACTCATTTAGGTTGTGCTCCTCTCTATAGACCAGCAATCGGTTCTCCTGATGTTGGTGCCGATTGGCAAGGAGGGTTCTTTTGCCCATGTCACGGTTCACGTTTTGATTTAGCTGGTCGAGTCTTTCAGTCAGTACCTGCTCCGACCAACCTAGTCATTCCACCACATCATTTTCTTACGGATTATTTGATCCGTATTGGTGAAGGTCCTGCAGAAGGAGGCGTTGCATAATGTCCGAACAAAATAAGCAGCAATCAACTTTATTAGCCTGGTTTGATAAACGTTATCCGTTAATCAGTACCTGGAACAAGCATGTCGGTGAGTACTATGCACCTAAAAACTTTAACTTTTGGTATTTCTTTGGCGCCTTAGCATTATTGGTTTTTGTCAATCAGATCGTTTCTGGTATTTGGCTAACCATGAGCTATAAA
>Ga0307486_1002298_pt1 | contig 13469 bp, 26 predicted proteins | sample CBIW02metaG_FD_203663 | JGI IMG/M metagenome (GOLD analysis project Ga0307486, IMG submission 203663) | Sea-ice brine microbial communities from Beaufort Sea near Barrow, Alaska, United States - CBIW 0.2 | ecosystem: Environmental > Aquatic > Marine > Coastal | place: USA: Alaska | collected... | reverse complement strand
GCTTATGCCGACAGCATCATTATCTGTCGGTGTCGTTATGTGTGAAGAGTTCTAGCCGTTTCGCAATTGCTGCGGATTCGGCCTCTGCAATGGTGGCGTACCTACCGAGATGGATGTTCCGCCCGTTGTGCTGAACCTGAGCTTCCCATTTTTTTCTTGCGGCATACCATGAAACACCGCGGACGCCCGATTTAGAGTTGGCGCGCGCGCCAGTTCTATTCTCTTGGTTCTGCTTATTGGTGACTGTTCGCAGATGCTCCGGGTTAACGCACGACCGCGTGTGGCAGGTGTGATCGACATGCAAGCCGCTTGGGATCGTGCCGAAGGCAAGCTCGTAGGCGACTCGATGTGCTTTCATGGTCTTCCCGCCGACATTGATATACCCGTAGCCGGCGCTGCTCTTTGCTGCGGTCCATAGCCAGCAGTCGCCGGTCTTATTGGTGTACAGGTCGATACGGTCACGCAAGGTCATTCCGTGCGGGGCGGGTTTGCGGGTATGCTGCTGGGTAGCCATTGAATCTCCTACTTCATTAGGGGTTCTGGTTAGCCCCCGGCGAGAGTTGATGCTCTTACCGGGGGCATATAAGCCTAGACACGAAAACACCCATTCCCGAAAGGGTGTATGAGTGCTTAAGCAAAGCTTACTACAGAAAAAACAGACCTGCAATCTATTGAGTACGGCGTTTCATAAGACTTTCGTGCTGCCGAATTTTGCGGGCACGAAAGTCAGCCAATAGCTCGTCACGGTGGATCAGACCGGCGCGAATCGGCAACCCCTCACGGATGTACCGCAAAATGGTTGCCCTCGGACATCCGAGGTGGAGTGCTGCCTTGTCTACGCTCCACCACACCCTGTCATCGGTGACTGACTGAACTTCGTGTCTAGCAGTCATGCGCTCTCGAACATTTCTTTAGCGTCCGGAAACTTCTCCATGTTCGCCAACCACCCACACAGGCCACACAGCACCATCGGATCATTGTTGAGAAGTGACGGACGTGCAGCGAACACTTCACGCTTCCCGCAAATCGGGCACCCGCGCTTCTGTGCATCACGCGGCTTGCGACCCTCACTGCCATACCGCCCCAACAACTTGACGACTCCGGGCGAATCTTCCCACCCTTCCCAAATGTCATCATGGAACGTTGCCGCCGTTCTGGATGCGGCGATCTGGTCAATATGGCGTGCAAGCCATTTTGTGAGCTGTGCCGTCAACTCCGAAGCCGGGATAGGTGCCAAAGCACGCAACCCCTGGATCTCGTTATTGACCATGTACGCCCGAATCGACGGTTGCGGAATAGTCAACTCCTCCGCAAACGCACTCACCCATGACGCAACCTTCGCAAACAACGCATCAGCAGAATCCACCGCACCAACATTCAACGGAACAGGTGCACCATCACCACCACCCTGGACTCTCTCAGTGAGCTCAAAACTTGCTGCCGGCACAACTTGTGACCGCATGTTCAAAATGAGTTCAGGGATCAGCCTGAGTGCTTCCTTCATGCGCAAATAGCAGGCATCACAGAGTGTTCCGTGTGTGGCTGCTTTCGGACGTGACGGTTCTGTCTCGAAAGCAGGCCATGCACACTTTCGGACACAGATAGTTTTATCTGTTACCTGGTCAGTCATTGCCAGCCGCCTTTCGAAACGATGGAGTTGATAACTTCTTGCTGCCATTGCTCGTGTTCTCGGTCGATACGTTGCTCGTATGAATACTTTTCGAGCTTCGTGGTTAGTGGCATAAAGATAGGATTTTTAGCAATGTCGCCATTGGCCCGAAGAATCCCCCGCCTAATCTGCCGTGCATACTTAGCCCTCACTGGGTGCCGCCTTCCGTAACATCATCAGGGGCAACCGGGACAGCCGCAGCTTCCAACTCTGCAATCCGGTTTCGCGCCCTCACCAACTCAGCCCAATACTTCGCCGCCATATGTGGCGACTGCGAGAACGGGTGAGTCTGCTCTGCTGCGAGAACGCACGCACCCCGCAAGAACCCACCAACAACAGACTCAGGACACGCAAGACCACGTCCCTCCTCGGTGCCGTGATTGTGCACTGGCGGTTTCTCGGTCGGTACGGTGATAGCCTCCAAAGCAGCCAACTTTTGTTCTAGCTGCACCACATCCCCAGCAAGATTGTTTGCCTGATCCTCAGCCTGTTGCGCATCACGCTCAGCAGCTTCGAGAGAATCCGCCGCGGCACTCATTACCACAGATGCATTAGCACCTGCTAGCGGATTCGAGGAATTGTATTGATACCGCAACCGCGCTATCAGGTCGGTGATAGAAACATCAGACATCGTTCTTTCCAATCTCATCGTTCGGGTGACAGTGGCAAATTGTGTTACCGCAGTTGTACGGAGTACGACAACGAGCACAGCAACGAGTCGGTTCGACCTCATCTGTGGCTGTTGGGTTCCATGCGTTACGGATATGACCGATGGGGGATCTTGACTCAGCCATCAGGTGGCCTTTCCGAATACGACGCCCTTGGGCATTTCGGGGCCGCGCCACGTGCCGTTCACGAGCCGCAGCGGTTTTCCCTGGTACGTCATAGCCGCTGGATCGGCACAGACTGGCTTACCATCAGGGATTAGACGCTGGTGGGAGTCGAATAGGGCCAATCCCTCAAACGTCTCGTGACAGGCTGCGCAATGCCCGGTACGATTCCCGCGTTGCTTCCACGACTTACCGCACGCGCCATGAATTGTTAGCGTGCTCAAAACGGTGCCGCCCCTTCAAAAGAGAAACCGTTTGTTTCGACGTCCGTTTGGACAGGTGCGGTCTTAGTCCACGGTTCCTCGTTTGTCGCGTTAGAAGTTGCATTGCTGGACGCTCCGGTATCAATGCGCGGCTTGTTGATGGACAACTCAACCGAACGCCGCTCCTGACCATCATCACCAGTCCACGGATCACCAACCTTCGCGCCAAGAAAACCAGACAGCGAAACAATGTCACCCTCGATCAAACCTGACGGCTCATCGAACCAGCAAGTAAACTGCTTCGTGTACGTTTTCCCGCCAGACTCATTCGACTCTGTGACCTTCACACCATTACCGGTGTTGTTCAATCGGGTGACGGTTACTTCTTTCAACTGCACAATTGCCATTAGTTGTTTTCCTTGGTTGTTGATGAATCTGAAACGGAGTACTGCAATTCGCGAACAATGGCAGCGGCTTCCCATAAACCATCGGCTTGGTTATGCAGCGACCATGCGTGATCTCGCGCTAGCTTCGCTTGGCGATCCGCGCCCACCTTTTTGAGTTCGCGCCCGCGTGCTGACTCGCTAACTGCTTTCAATGAGCGGGCATCTCCCGCTTTCATTAGCGCAGCGAGGGCTTCCGACATATCGTGCTGCTTGATCTCGCTCATTTGCTTTCTCCTTGTTCGCTCAACTGCTTATCCCTAGCCGCCAACGCAATCTGCAACTGCCTCGGCGTGAACACATACGGCTTCACACGCGGCTTCCGTTGCCGTGGTGGGCCAATCATTCGGGTACGTGTATGCGGTGCCTTCAAGTAGTCGGTCATGCGACATCACGCCCCAACAAACGACCACGCAACTCACCCTCAGCACGCAACAACCACCGCTGAACCTTCGGACGAGTGAACCCGTACTGGTTAGCAATCTCATTCACTGACCGGTTCATCTGACGTAGCCGCAACATCTGGGCGCCGATAACAGGGTTGTAGTCGCTGCGTGGTAATGGTTTCGTTTTGTTGGGCCCGGCTTGTTCACGCTCAAGCAACAGGGCACCTACTTCGATGCCGCGTCCATCCGCAATCGAACGCAACTCTTTGAAGTACTCGACCGGGACAGCAACCTTCACCGTCACCGTCGTAACCGGACTAATCTCACGCATCGCCATTTGCTTGCTCCTTCGCTGCTCGGTGTGCTTCGATCGCCGTTTGTGTCTCAGCCTCAAACCGTTCCCTGTCCAACGTGATCGGAACATGCTCAATAGCCGGACGTCGTTTACGTTCCTCACGCTCCCTGGACTCACGAGCACGCTTAGCACCCACACGAATATGGGCGGGCATCAGATACTCGGTGGACTCACGACGATGCAAAACCACAGCCGCAATCGCATCCGAATAGTTCAGATCACCAATCGAGTCGAACCAGTCACGCAACACCAAACCCTTGTCATCGATCTGCCTGTTATCGCCTAATTTGATTTTCGCCAGGACGGCAGACACTTCTTGATAGTTCATGAGCTGATCGCCTTCCTTTCCTCTTCGGCGTCCAGCCGCTTGCCCTGTTCGAGCACGTCCACGATCTGGTCAGACTTCGACGGGCGTGTGTTCTCTGCCGCTGTGGGTTCGCCGTCGTTCCACCGTTCACCGTTCAGCCATGTACTCGCATGAGGCACGAACTGTTTCGCGGGTCGGTGCGGATGATTCACATACACAGCAACGGCAGCAAGGATGAGTTCAGGGGATTCTTTGCGAGTCGCTTTAGCCCATGCTTTGACCGCATCAGCTTTGCCTTCACTTCGAGGCCAGAGATCCCAGAATGTTTTGAAAGAATCCGTCGCGATCGCGACAGTTCCCTTTCCACTTCCCTGTTCCCTTTCCCTGTTCCCTGTTCCCTTTCCTGCACTGTTGACTCCGTGAGTACTCCGTGAGTCCTCCGTGATACCCTCCCGATCCCTTATGTTTGCTGGGGTCGGGGCCGGAAACTTCGACTTTGTTGGACGCGAGATAACTTGGTGCTCATCCCACGTCGGAATAGCCAAATAATCGCGTCCATCAACGGTGTATCTGGTTACATGAGCGCTCCGTGATAGCTCCGTGAGGTCTCCCTGAACGTCCTTCCAGGTGACATCATCTTCGAGTGCCCACAGCTCCCCTTTAATGATTCGTGCGTCATCACGACCGCGCCCCTCATCGTCCACATATGTCCACAAACCGATCCATGTGAGCCGTGCCCGATAGCTGAGTGCGACGACATCGTAGGAGCGGAAAAAGTGTGGCTTGATTGTTCTAATGCGGGCCACTACCGTCTCCCTTCGTATCGGCGTAGGTATTGCGCGCCAGCCGTGAGAACGCTGGGTGTGTCGTGAGCCTTGCCGATCATGTGATTGCACGCAGCACACAACAACCCGCGGACACATAACCCGCACGACCGGGTACCTGGACAGCATTTGTGGTCATGGTCTATGTGCGGTGATGCCATGGGCACTTCACAGATCGCGCATAGCCCACCTTGCTCGGCCAACATTGACTCAATGCGGCTGAGCGTCAGTCCTTTTCGGCTTGCAACAATCGCGCGACTGTTTGCCGTCGCATATCCGGACTGCTGAGCTCTTATTCGGTCACGGTTCAGCCGGTAATATTCCGCGTTGTACTCGCGCTGACCATTTCTAATTCTTGCCATCAGTAAGCCCATCCCTTCCCTGTAGTTATTGCGCCAATGAGGGTCATATATTCGACCGCTTCGTTAGCGTTGATTGGTGTGCGTGCGAAACCTTGCAAACGAAACCAACCGTCCGCATATTGGACAGGTCGTGCAGCAGCCTCAGCGACTGTTTGCAGGTTCGTGGCACGCTTCGGGACACGGATACCGCGAGCAACAAGTTCTGCCCTGTACGCCCCGTCAGCGTCTTCCTTACCCCCATTGCAAAAAACGCAGCAAGCGATCAGATTTTCGGGTGCATCCAACACAGTCGAACCACCCGAACCCCTGTTCGCACGATGATCAACCACCGTTGCGACACCCAGGCAATGGACGCCAGCAATCACACACACATAGTTGTCACGCGCCAGGACTGCCAACTTCGTTCTACGGTTCACGGTCATGCGGACACCTCCCAAAGGTCTGATAGTCGAGGCCACGCAACAGTGAGCGCGACGAATGCTTGACGTGTCACCACGCCATTACCGCCAGCTTTCAGAGCAGCGTTGCGAACTTTCGACTTAGACCAGCCGAGAGGTTCCCAAATTGCAGGATCGGTCAGCCAGCCGTCATCGCAACCCATCAACCATTCGGTGAATCGCGGGTTCAGGCGGTGGCGCCCATCTTTCCCATCAGGGACAGTGGGTGAAGGTGACTTCCTGCCGAGGACTTGTGCCCATCGTGAGATTGCAGGCCAGTAGTCATCGCCCTTCTCTGTCAACCAAAACGGAGACTGATCTTCGAGCGAATCCCAGAGATGTTCGTGTTCGGCAGCCGCGGCGAGTGTGGGCATGAGCGTGGCGATCGTTCCCAAGTGTGTTGCTCGCTCGATGGGTCGCCCTGATGTGCGGGGTGTTCCCCACTCACCATCGGATGCTTTCGGGGTTGGAACGAGCTTCATGGACGCGGGAGTGTGTGCTCCACTTGATCCGCCAACGTTGGCTGATGACCGCCCGCCATACGCTTCTCCGGGTGCTGAGTTCCACCCCGCTCCGCCGAGTACGCATCGGGCGTACGCAATAACAAAGACTCGGAACCTGGCATGAGGGGCGCCAACATCGGACGCTCGAACAGGAACGACTTCCGCATCGAAACCGAGCTCGGAAAGATCCCCGAGAACACGTCCAAGTGCTCTGAGAAAAGGTTCTCCGTTTCCGGTATCTCCCAACAATCGCGGCTCTGATTCCACCTCGCTATCGGCTCTTGCTGAATAGGCTCCACGAACGTTCTCCCAAACTACGATTGATGGTTTGATGGTGGCGATGGCTTCACGCATCTGAACCCACAGGTTCGAGCGTGTGCCCTCAGACATTCCTTGACGTTTGCCAGCACCGGATAGGTCTTGGCATGGGGTTCCGCCGGCGATGATGTCTACTTTGGGAACGGTTGCCCAATCAATTTGGGTCATGTCTCCCAGGTTGGGGACGTCGGGCCAGTGGTGTTCGAGGATGCGTGATGGGCCTGCCTCAAACTCTGAGAACCATGCTGTCTTCGCGTCAAAGAATTCTTCGACCGCTAAGTCGAGTCCGCCATATCCGGAACACAGCGAACCGATGGTTAGCGAGCTCACGACCCCACGACCTGAAACGACACATACACGAGCCGCCACACAGTCACCGACAACATGACGCTTAGGGTGGTCAGCGCGAGGATGAACAGGTAACGGTTCACTTGGTGCCACCTTCGAGGCCAAGCCCATCGCGGGCAAACATGCCCTTGAGGTCAGCGAATGCAATATCTGCCACGTCAACCCAGCACTTACACGGGGTCTGCATGCTGTCCATGCCTCCGCACTGATCACACCGATGAGGTGGACAGTGACCACAAAAATCTGCAACCGGGACACCATCCAAGAGAGGCGAACCGCAGTTGTCGCATGTCGGGGTCATTCGGTGCCACCCTTCTTCACGTCGTCATATTTGTTGCGCAACATTTGGAGGATGCTTAGTTTTGCTCCCGCTGCTTTTGCTGCTGCCCCTAGCGTTGCGATTGCGTCGAGATCGTCACCGGCGATAGTGAGTTCCTTGAGCCAGTCGCGCCCACTTTCATCTTTCAGCGGTTCGGCATTGAGTGGTTCGACGGTGAACTGTTTGCGCCGACCACGAGTAGCAGTGAGGTTGACGCTCAGTGGCTTCTCGAGGTGGCTTAGGTGGCTCAGTTGGATGCCGCCCACCTTGTCCTTCCCGAACGTGATATCCGGGTTGCAGAACAGCACCAGTTGCCGCCCCGTGTACGCCGACGACTCCGAGCCCCACGCTGCAACAATCACGCGGCGCATTGACTTCGACGGGCGATAGGTTCGGTTAGGGAACTCTCGAAGGTGGATGAATACCGGCTGTTCGCTGCTGCCCTCTTCAACGTTCGTGATCGTGACAGTACGGGGGCCAGTGAGGAAGTCCTCAGCATTGACTTGCGCGCTGTTGGGTTCTATTGATTTTGCGAGATCCATCAGTCGAACTCGATTCCTTCTTGGTAGATGAGCCAGTTGGGTGGCTGTAGTGGGTCGTTCTCATGTGGGTAGCCGGGCCATTGATCGGCGGCTTTACATGCGGCATAGGTTGCGAGTGCTTTGCGAACTTGTGCCCGAGCAATTTCGAGGTATTCGGGTGCGAGCTCATACACGCCAACCAGATACGGTGCAGCAGTTTCGACAACCACGAAATTCATCGGCATGTGATAGTTGCCCGTTGCCGCCCCGTATGTGCAGCGGTAGAAGTCGTCTTGGATGTGGTAGCCGAAGTTGGCTACCGTCTTCGCGAATGATTCGGGTGACGCATCCTTGCCAGACGTTTTCAGATCGACCGCGATTGGGTCTGGTTGTGCAAAGTTGGGCAGGAAGTCAAACCGGGCCCGCGTCTTAACGCCGGTGTTGGTGTCGGTGGCAAATACGGATGCTTCCGCGTCACCTTCTTGCTCGAACAGTTGCCGTGCGATCGGGTGCGCTAGAACGGATTCGGCCATAGCGTCCACTGCGGCCATGTCAGCGGGCGAGATGGGTGTGAGTCCGTTGTTGCGTTGAACCTCAGCCCATGCGACCGTGGCGGCTGCTGTGGACACGTTGCCCGACTTGGTGAGGTGCTCTTGCGTATACGCAATCGCCGCAGCGCCGACACCCAACACTTTCGAGTGTGTCGCTGTGCCGAGGTCGAACGCGGCTTTCGGTGCTTGCGGGTGTTGCTGTGCGTAGTGGAATCTGGCTGGTGATTCGAGTAGCTTTCTTGCACCCGTTGACGACAGCGAATCGTGGGAGTGATATTCACGTTCATCGAGATCCAGCACAATTCCGTTTAGCTCACTCATGTCCTACCTCTTTCGCTTGCACAACAACGTGCTCAAACGGTTCCCCACCCTCAAGTAACCGGGCGAAGGTTTCAGCCGTCATCGTGATGTACTGGTCGGCACCTTTTGCGTTGCCATGAAATTTGTGGGCGACGACACCAATCGCGGCATCATCGTTTCCGCGTTCGGCTTCCGCTTCTCGAATCCAGGCGGGAAGGTTGTCGCGTTTCGTGTTCTTTGCTTCGATTACGACTCGCCCCCCACGAATGGTTCGCACCCCGCCAATGTCGCCGCGATCTTTACTGCCCGACTTGACGCGACGGTCAATGCGGTCATCACCTAGACGGTCGCGTAGGAAGTCAGCAACCAATCGCTCGAAGGATGAACCGGCCTGTTTTGCGGATGCTCGTTTGCGGGTCATTCGGTGACTCCGAATTCTTCAGCGACTGCCCGAAGTTGTGGCATGAAACCATCAGCCCACGCGAACGTTGAAACCTTGGCGAGTACCTTCTTCGCTGTCACCGCAATTGGTTCCAACTTTGTGAACGGGGCGTAATGAAGCACGGTGCGAATAGGCCACGTGCGCGAGTTGCCGTAGTTCCATTGGCCGTCTCGCAGCTCCCAGATTTCGCCGTCACGGTCAACGTATGCACCAGCCTCGTCGGGTAGCACCACGGCAGGTTTCGCCGGGACAGAGAGTTGCCAACCGTTGCGCACCCTCACCTCAACCTGCTCACCCGAATGGAGAAGGTGCATGACCAGCGCATATGGAACACCCGTATCGGGTTTGATCCACCTGTCAACAACTTTGCCGGTCAGCATCTGTTCGGCACGCATCGCCCGCACTGTGTCGCCTACCTTCACTTGCGACCAGTCATCCTGTGGTGTCCAGTCAGTCATTTCTTCATCTCCAAAAGTTTGTGTATCCGGTATGCAGTGATCCCGCGAATGTTTGTTTTCTCGAATCGGCTCACCCGGTTTTCGCCTTCAACTTGCACGAAATAGTGGGTGTCGGTTTCGTTGACGAGTACCCCAAAGTTGTCTTCGTCGCGGTCAGGATCGCGTGACAAAATGCGATACACATTGACTCGATCCCCAGCGGCGGCCATCACTTAGCCAATTTCCGGGCTTGGATGTTTTGTGAGTACCGGGTTCTAGCAACCGCAAAGCAGATACGGCAAACACGAGTCACTGAGCCGTCTGCACGAGTGCGAGTGAAGATGTTGTCTCCGGCAAGCTCGTGCCCCCGCTGGCAGTGGGTTATAGGGGGCTTGGGGTTCTCAATGCGCTGGCGGCGTGCCCGCTCATTGCAGCAAGCCCTGCATTGCCTTCCGTTGCTTTTGTCCCGACGAGTGTTCTCTTCTGTGAATTCATGGCCTCGTATACAGTGAGTCTTACTGGCGGAATAATGGCCTCCGTTGACTACTGAGTCGATCGTGTTCTGGCTGTATGTCCCATATGCCAGATTGCTGACGTTGTTGTTCAACTTGTCGTCATCAAGGTGGCGAACAACTGGCCCTGTGGGTTCGCCAAGGAATGCCGCTGAAACTACGCGGTGGACGCTGATGGACCGTTTCTTGCCGGGACCGCTATACAGCCTCACGGTCGGGTAGCCGCGACGGTCGTAGAAGAAGGTGAGATCGATGCCCCGCTCATCTCGCGTGAACGACTTGACGAACCCGGTGTTGCTCACCTTGTAACGCTCGAAGCCTGGAACTACTCGCCATTCGATTGCAGGTGCGATAAGTTGTTGCTCAGTGGGGCGCGTGGTGTTGAGCGTGAGAATGAGGTCAGCTAGGTCAGTCATCTCCGTTCACCTTCTTGTAGTCGAGCGTCCAGTACTCGTTCGTCTGGTAACGCCTGTTCAGCTGCCTTGCTTCCTTTATCGCTTCTTGCTTGCTGTCGAAGATGCCCATGACAGATTGGGTGCGCATGTTCTTTACGCAGTACTCAACGTCACTCACAACGTCACCTCCGAGATGATGAGTGCGAACCCTGCCGAGACTGTGACATTCACACCCAGCAGGATGGCGCCCACAATGAGGACAGGTGCCAGACGGTAATAACCTTTCGGCGCACGGACGAACCGGCCACGATTACAGACATACAACTTGCGGGTCATCGGGTGATCTCCTTGCCTTGCAAAATTTGGCCGTCGTCGGTGAGAGCGAATAGCGGCTCGGTCGGTTCGGGTTCTGGGGCGTAGTGCCAGAAGTAGCCGTCACCGTCCCATGTGAATTCGACTAGGCCAGAACGGAACTCTGTTTCTGGGCCGTCGTAGCATTCCTCAAGATCAACGCTGTCGAACCAGCCCTCTGTCTCACGGCAGTAATCGAGGTGGTTTGTCCACGTCTCAACACCGCACCCGCATTCCTCTTCGCAAGTGGCGCAAAACCAGCGGCACTGCGAGACCTTCACGTCGTCGGAATCTTTCGCGGTGCAACGGAACTGCTTGGTAGCCCAATCCCGATTGATGCTGAGGTCTAGAAAGTGATCGCTCATCGGTTCATCCTTTTCTGTCGGTCAGCCCGCACCTTGTCGCGACGCAACAACACCAACGTGATAAGGGTGACGACGACAAGGAAGGCAAGAATGCTGAGAAGTTCGTTGATGGTCTGATCCCACATCGCCGGGGTCATCACAGCGCCCCTAAAACGAAGTGGATGGGGTAGTGGGCAGCGCAACCACACGTGCAACCAGACTTAGAACCTGTTGTCGGTGGGTCTGCGGGAGGTGTAGATGTTCTGAACATTGGGTGCCTTCTTCGGTCGAGAAGTGAGTAAGGGTTTATGCCGCTGGAGGGAAGGTTGTGTAGCTGTGTCCCGATGTCGGAGACGACCACTTGATTGAAAATATGGCCGGGGCGGGTGGTGCGTAGCTTCTGGCGTGAACCTCTTCGAGAAGCGCTAACCAGCCGCGCGGTGTACGGATTGTCGTGTCGTGTGCTCGCGCCTCATCGCCAACCGCTGCAAGGCATCCCCGGCATATCTTTCGTTTCGACCCGACTGCCACATCTACGTCCTCACGGGTGAAAACTTTTAACATGCCGCACGCGGCTTCGGCTGTTTCCTGCATCAGTACCGACCGCACGAGATCACGAGGGTCGATCATGTGTATCTTGCTCATTGGGTGCCTTTCAAGTTGTTAGAGCGATTCGCCCCAGATAGCACGGGGGTAAAGGGTTTCGAGACGGTCGAGCTCGAGTCGCAACGCTGGCTTCCCATACACACGGGCGAACCAATCGCGTGTCTGATCGCGGCGACGTTTAGCGAGACGGCAAAGGACAATGGTTCGTCTCGCCCAGTTACCACGCGGGCGACAACCGACACCCTCAGCGATCAACTGGTTCGCGATCATCCGATGGAACTTGTGTGCCCGCTCCAACGGTTCATCTAGGTGTTCGCACGAGCTGACGTATGCCATGAACGCAACATCGTCGGTGAGCATTGCTTGGTAGCGGTCATCATCAGACTCTGGACGATCCCATTCGATGTCTTCATGGCCGAGCGTGACTTGCTTCATTGCGAGTCTCCTTCGGGTGTAGCTAGAATCGGAATCGGCATGTTGAATCGTTCGCGGTCAAAAGGCGCCATGCACCATCGGCACTCGGTTGCGTAGTCGTAGTTCCCGAATTGGTCGCCATGATCGGACATGGCAACGTCGGTGGTCTTGCGGAACTTGCCGCAGCGGTCACACTTCATTGCGAGTCCTTTGCGTCGTTGAATTCCCACACGATTGCGCGACGGTTGTTCTCGGTCAGCCGGTAAATGCCGGACGGTTCAACAAGGCCCATGCCGACGAGTGCGGCGCGAGCTGTGCGGAGACGTTGCCCCGTGAAGTGGAGTCCGTGCATCTCGGCGAGACCAACGAGTTCGTGATCTGCTAATGACTTACGGGCCAGTGTTTGGAGTACCCAACCGATCGACTTGCTGACATCGTTCGTGTCCGCAGCCTCGTGACTTGTCAGCGGATCGGTGCGTCTTGCCCTGGGACTGTCATCACCGAATATGGAATGAATCGGCGGAGGGGTTATCGTTGCTGTAGACATCGGAACCTGCTTTCCTTTGTTGTTGCCCCTCATTCGCGTGAGGGGCACTTTTAGTTCGGGTGACGGCTTGGGGGCCAGATAGGCACCGCCACCCGAAGATGTTGGGTCGCTCTCTTAGATGGCAGCGATTACGGAAGCCGCGATCGTTACGCCGAGCAATGCCAGAAACAGAACGAGCGGAATAATCCACACCGCAGGCATGAGTCCGAAACTCGTGTACTCGGTATCGAAGAACCAGTTCCAGAAACGCTTACCGGGACGGTAGAGGCTCGATGCTGAACCGATCGCCTTGCGTGCGTCAGTAAGCGAGATCATGTCTTCGTTTAGTAGAGAGGCATAGAAGTCGAGTTTTGCGTCACGCTCTTTGTCGTTCATGTCTGCTCCTTGTTATTGGTTCGGGTGGCGACGAAAGCGAATGTGAAGAGTTCCGCGCCCAACCATCCAGCGCGCTCGCCTTCGTTCCTATGTCGATGTCCACGCCACCCGAAGATGTGAAAGTGGGACGCCGGGTTTTCCTCCCGGTAAACCGTTCGCAGGCTCGCCCCTAGGTGGTGCTATTCGTCGTCGCCGAGGATTACCTCGAAGTAGGCGCTCGTGCCGTCATCAACGAACGTTCCAGATATTTCCGACCCGGTATAAGAACGCCCTATTCGGTCAACAACGCCCCAGTCGCTCAGGGTTGGGAGGATGCTGTCGATCGCGTCCTTACGGAACGGGATTTCGGCAAGCACCCGCGATTCGGTGT
>Ga0307486_1002297_pt1 | contig 13474 bp, 14 predicted proteins | sample CBIW02metaG_FD_203663 | JGI IMG/M metagenome (GOLD analysis project Ga0307486, IMG submission 203663) | Sea-ice brine microbial communities from Beaufort Sea near Barrow, Alaska, United States - CBIW 0.2 | ecosystem: Environmental > Aquatic > Marine > Coastal | place: USA: Alaska | collected... | reverse complement strand
CATAAGCGAGACCCTCACATGAGGTGACACCACCAAACCGTCATAAAACTCATTGCTAATCGCGCCGTCACACTCTCTACTCGCCCCGTAGCCTTCGAGCCCCAAGTGGAAGCCAATCAGTGTTGCCATAGCCTCAGCACCCGTCTTAGGCTCACGCCATTGCAGGCTGTCTTCGGCGAACTCACGCGCCACATGCCCCCAACGAGCGGACATCCCGGCTACAAGGACACACGACCACGCCTCGATCGCCGCTAACGCACCTTGAGACTCAATCGACCAGTTCGCCGCACGCCGCGCACCCTCAAGACGACCAATCGCCCGCGACGCGTCAGACAACGCCGCAAGCACCCCCGGACTCCACTGGACTTTCAAGTCCCACGGCAATGTAGGCACTACGGCGCGGCAGGAAGGTGCAAGCTCCTCATCCACGGGGCTCGGCGACATCTCAATACTTTGGCCCATATTGTCTCCCTCCTACCAAGAAGGTATCCACCAGGTGCGACATCGACACCTTTAGCGCGCTTGGTCCCACTTTCTTCTGTTCGCAAGCCAAGGCGACAGTGATGCAGGCACCCATCCCACCGCCCTCTGCCTAGTCGACTGTCCGCGGGACATCCCTACGTTGCTCTGCGCGAGCCTCGATGTGTTCGACTCCCCCATGGTCATACACGACTTGAAGTCGATTAGTTAGACAGTACGCAACTACCGCTGACCAACTGAAACCTAGCGACATGAGTGAAGTGATCCGACGCCCGTGCTCATGCTCCGCTCGATGCCCATGTAGTCCCACGATCACGAATGATGCGGGGTCACACGTAGGCGACGAACTGTCGATTCTCTGCTCTCGCTGCTCAGTACTCCTAGCGGTGAGATCAAGAACCTCGAGCACCGCGTCACTCCAATCCACCATGTGGCGACGGACACTCGCGGCTTCCCATTCACGCCAGAAGAGAAGGTCACTTGGCTCACCATCATCCTCAGTCGCGATGTCGTTCAAAATGCTCCAAGGCGAGCGACCATTCACTGACTCCCCATCAACAGCAGTCTCTCGGCGGTCGTCGAACTGAATCTCCTCAATGCCTTTGGTGAGGTATTTCGCGACGCGGCGAAAGCTCTTCTCCGAGTTTTCGACCATCTGATAGTCCTGGCGACCGTTGGAGGGTGGTCTGAGCCGGCGACTTCGAGCGGCTTCTCGCCACGATGCCACCTCGACCCTGCGAAGGGTTTCGAGTTCCGCCATTGTGATCTTACGATTGAAGAAGTACAGAAAATGGACGTGAATATGCCATCCTCCACCAGAGGTGTAAACCGGATGCACGAGTTTCAGTGCCCCGAGCCAACCAGCTTCCTTACGCGCGCGCACCACCGCCACTGGTCGCGCCAACTTCGCGATACAACCGGCCAGGTGATCCCATCGTCGGGCGAGTCCAGTGCCGCGCTCAAATTGTAGTGTCAGCGTCACGAGCGCGGCCGAGCCCTTCTTCCGATGATTTGCGGCAAGCGCAGTCTCGATCATGCGGCGCATTGCGGTCAGCTCTCTGTACCCACAGTCTGGGCATACCTTCCAAACCTTGCAGGTCACGAGGTTGCGGAGGGCGGTCCGTGTACCGTCACGCACCGGTCGCACTCCCCCATCGTTGCCCACCAGGTGTCGCTTGCAGGTGCGTACACCCGCCCGAGTGGTGACCCCCCAAAGCAAGTGCCGCAACTTGGTGAGTTTATTGCCAAGTCCCTGCTCCTGCGGCTTGACCCGGGTAGATCGACGCCCGCGTGTAGCTCGAGCGCGCCAGCCCTTCAACTGATTCCCCGAAGGACCCACTGGGGGTGTAATCCCCTTAGTCCTTTATCAAGGCGCAACACGTCAGAGCACAAACATGTCACCCGAGTGTTCAACCCAGGTGTTGACATCGCTTCGGCGGTACAGCACGCGGCGGCCAGCATGCAAAGTCGGCGGACCCATCTTCTTGCTCCGCCAAGCACGCAGAGTACTTGGGCTGAGGTGAATCATCGTCGCCACTTCGTCCGTGGTCATGTAATCAGTAGCCATCTCCTGGCCTTTCTATTGTGAACGGCCGTCCCCGAGAGACACGGGGCGACACGCAGAAAGGATGACACACGGTTAGCAACACGTCAAGCCTTACGTGTAGAGTTAACCCCAGGAGGGATGATCTGAATGAAGAACACAGAACCTGAAGGCCCCGCTGGCCTCGGCGAGGCACTGGCCGAGCGCGTGCGTCTCGAGCGCACGAATAGAGGGTGGTCCTACGATCGCCTATCCAAGGAGCTTGCAGGCGTTCGCTGCAGGGTTGCCCCGAGTTCGTTGCACAAGATAGAACGCGGCACCCCGCGTCGCTCGATCAGCGTCGATGAACTCTTCGCGCTGGCAAAGGTCTTCGATACCGATGTGCTGGCACTCGCACAATCTGCTTCTGCGCACTTCTCCGAACGTGCAAGCACGCTCCTAGAGCGACACGCTCGTGCCGCGGAGACATTCGTTGAAGCGCGCCTCGAAGACCACAGGACGGTGTCGGAACTGCACAAGGCTTCCCAACACCTCGAAGGCACAGAACGAGAGCGTATTGTGCGCGATTGGGTACGACACGCTGCGCTGACACAAGGAATGTTCAAAGATTCCAGAGCTTTTGAAGACGAGCTCGTCGACTTTCTTGACCCCGCCACTTCAGCGGAGAGCCCCTTCGCGGCCGCCATCGACGGAGATGCCATAGAAGTACCTGGGTACAAGTACCACGTCGAGCCGGGAACTGAAGATGGCACAGGCATTAGAATTCAAGATTCACCAGGCTTTTAGGGGACGACGCACTATGGCAAGTGTCACCAAAACAGAGCGGAAACGCAAGGTACTCGACGAGACAGGGCAACCGCTCCTCTCCTCGAAAGGTCAACCAGTATGGGTCGGTACTGGTGAATACTTCTGGCTTGTCACCTACCGGGACAACAGCGCGTCAAGACGAGAAGTCAAGCGCCGGTTCCAGAAGAAGGCTGACGCCGAGGTTTTCCTAAAGGGGGTAACCGCAGATCTGGTCTATAACCGCTACGTGAGCCCCGGAGCAGGAAGGATCTCCCTGCGCAATTACACTGAAACCGTCTGGATCGATGCGCAACGCCATCGCGAAAGCACCGTCGAACAAGTCGGGCGGCACCTTAGGAACCACGTTTTTCCCGCCTTCGGCGACATGCGACTCGACGCGATACGAACATCCGACGTTCGCCGCTTTGTTACGAAGCTCTCAGAAACTCTCGCTCCATCGACAGTTTCAGTTATCTACCAATACACCTCGTCAATCTTCAAGACCGCCGTGGAAGACAAAATACTTGCCGAAAGCCCTTTCAAGGGAGTTCATCGGCCTCCTGTGCCCAGCAAGATGGTGCAGCCTCCCACTACCGAGACAGTTCAACGTATTGTGAACGCGTGCCCGAGTCGTTACCGCGCGCTCGTGGCCTTAACCGCGACGACTGGGATTCGTCAAAGCGAGGCTTTCGGTATCACACTGGATCGACTTGACCTCAGCAACGGCACGGTTCGTATCGACCGGCAATTGGCCTCAGTCAACGGTGCCGCACCGAAATTCTCGCCACCAAAAACTAAAGCGAGTTTTCGAAAGATACCTCTGCCTGACATCGCAGTGCTCGAGCTACGCCAACACCTCGAGACGTGGATGCCTGGTCCTATGGGGATCGTGTTTACCAACATGCGCGGTGACCGACTACGCCGTGCCGCTTTTGGCAATGCCTGGAAGAAGATACTGACTTCCGCCGACGTGCCGCACACGACATTCCACGGTTTGAGGCATTACTACGCCAGCCTCTTAATCCAATCAGGTGAATCAGTCAAGACCGTTCAGTCACTTCTCGGCCACGCATCAGCCGTCGAAACGCTCGACACCTACGGCCACTTGTGGCCAGGCTCCGATGCGCGAGCAAGAAGCGCAGTCGATTCAGTGTTGTCGTTTGAGATCCTGGAACCTTCGCTCAGCAGTTAACAAACGCGCCAGTTTCACGCGGTGCGCAAGCAAGCTTTCCAGTGCGACGAGCATTACCGGCTCTTCGCAGTTGAGGGTGTGCTGACCGGGGTTTGAGTGGTCGTGGGTGGGGGTCGAGGTCCCCCAGGATGGAAGTTCTCACACTGCCCATCTGAAGGACCTCGACTTGTTCAACGCTACCTTCGGTGCACCGGATCTCACGACTTTCTGCAACCTCGATTCCCTGGGCCTGGTGGTCGTGGGTCAACGCGTCGACGTCGGGCGCGCGGTGCTTGAGTGCCACGTCGTTGACGCCGACGACACGTGTCGGGCGTGCGCCAGTCGGGGTCGCCCTTTGGGAACCGTTACCCGCAGGCTCGCTCATGAACCCTTCGGGGGTAGGCCCACGATGTTGCTGTTGCGGGTGCGCCGCTACCGGTGCACCGCGTGCGCACGCTTCTGGTTGCAAGACACGTCCGCCGCGGCGCAGCCGCGGGCGAAGATCTCTCAGGGTGGTCTGACGTGGGCGTTGCGCGCCCTCGTGGTCGACCACCTCAGCGTGTCCCGTATCGCGGCGGGGCTGGGGGTGGCGTGGCATACGGCGAACGACGCCGTCCTGGCCGAGGGACACCGGCGGCTCATCAATGACCCTGCCCGTTTCGACGGTGTCGCCGTTCTGGGAGTCGATGAGCATGTGTGGCGTCACACCAGGCACGGCGACAAGTACGTCACCGTCATCATCGACCTCACCCCCGTGCGTGACGGCACGGGACCAGCCCGCCTGCTCGACATGGTCCCAGGGCACTCCAAACAGGTGTTCAAGCAGTGGCCGGCCGGCCGACCGGCGACGTGGAGGGAAGGGATTGAGACGGTCGTGATGGATGGCCTCACGAACTTCAAGACCGCCGCCGCGGAAGAACTCCCCGCGGCAACAGCGGTGATGGATCCCTTCCATTCGGTCCGCCTGGCTGGCGATGCACTCGACCCATGCCGCAGGCGCGCCCAACAGCAACTCCACTGTCACCGCAGACGTGCGAGCGGCCGGCTGCATATGTCCAGGCCAACCCTGCACACCGGGGCGGGCTTGCTGTTCGACCGCCATTGGGTGCGTCCGACCTCGCTGTTCGACACCGACGAGCACGTCGAGGTCGAAGCAACCTGGGCCGTCTACCAACGCATGATCACCGCCTACCGCGACCCCGATAGGGCCGCGGCCAAGCACGACTTCGCGAACCTCATCGCGTCGCTGCGCACCAGCAACCTCCGTCGTAACCTGCACTGCTGCTACGACGCTATGACACCACCGCCCCGCAGGGGGAGAACTGGCTACTGGATCGACCTGTTGTGACAGCGCCACGCCTGGCCGGGACCGCGCCGGTCAGTTTGGTAGTGAGTTCTTCACAGCGAGCGCACCTTGTCGATGAACCGGTGACCAAGCGAGCGGCTCAGCCGCTCCAGCAGAACGTCAGTCGGCCGTGCCCCGCGGCGAGCCCCCTAATGGCAGGGTCCATTTCGGTTGAGTCGGCCAGGGTGGTGACGTCGTCCACCGGCCTGTTCTCGGCCACGTCGCGAAGCCGCCGTCGCATGATCTTGCCAGACCTGGTCTTTGGCACTTTAGCCACCACCATGTTGTCGCGAGGCTTGACGAGCGGCACGATCGATTCGTGGCGGTCACCATGCGCAGCGGACACGAAACTACTGGACGCCTTTCGAAGCGAGGCGGGGCGTCACCACCACCCGTAGTCACTGATCGCGTCGAGCGTGTCTTGGTCTAAACCGTCGAATGTCGCAAAGAAACGTGACTTGCCGGCGGGATCCCAGGTGATGGTGTTGCCCTGTACCCTTCCATTGGTCTCAATTACATCTCCGGGAACGATCCAACTCCACTCGATGATGCCGGGTAGCAACTGTTCGAAGTCGGACTGGCCACTGTTCGTCATGTCAAAGACCACGGTCAATTCGTCGCCTTCTACCGTGAAATGCCAACGTGCGTCCTGTATGGCGTTCTCGCCGCCGGCAAAACTTGTCGGCTTCGTTGCCAAGCCCCTTACCAAGATCTGACCGCTTAGGCTGAGGGTGCCACGAAGATTGTCTGCGGTCAGATAGTCGCCTATGGTGCGATCGAATTCCCCGAGAGGCTCTGCAACCATCTCAGCATAACGGGCGTCGTCGGTGTCCCTGTCGGCGTTCACTGCGTCGATCCACTGTTGCGGGGTTGCGACCTCATAGGATTCGTAATCCCCAGAGGCTTGGAGAGTGGGGTCGGCAAGGCTCCAATTTGAGTAGCGACTGATCTGCACTCCGTCGGGTAAGAACTCATCCGACCACTGTGCCCGGTAGCAATCTGGCGTCAATATAGCAGATTCTGAATAGTCGGCGACGGTGCAATCTGGGCTAATAAGCATTGCGGGGTCTATTGATGCCGTACTTACATTCGGTTCTCCATTCGCTGTCGCACTTGCAGTCGAACCGGAAGTTCCGTCGTCAGTCGCAGTTTCCGAGCCTGGCGACGTTGTGCATCCTCCTATTAGCAGAATTGCCGCGCCCGCTCCCATAACCCCTCGCAAATTGACCATTTCCTCATCTTGCCAGCGGAAAGACACCCGGTCAAGCGTCGGTGGGGCGTGTCCGGCTCTTCGCAGATGAGGGTGTGCTGAGCGGACTGTGAGTGGTTGGGGGTGGGGGTCGAGGTCCTCCAGGATGGAAGTTCTCACACTGACCATCTAGAGGACCTCGACTTGTCTCACGCTACTTTCGGTGCGCCCGATCTGACGACTTTCTGCAACCTTGATTCCTTGGGCCTGGTGGTCGTGGGGCAACGTGTCGATGTGGGGCGGGCGGTGCTCGAGCGCCACGTCGTCGATGGTGACGACTCGTGTCGGTCGTGCGGTGGTCGGGGTCGCCCCCTGGGCACTGTGTCCCACGCGCTTGCTCATGAACCGTTCGGGGGCAGGCACACGACGCTGCTGGTGCGGGTGTGGCGTTACCAGTGTCGCCAGTGCTGGCGGGTGTGGCGTGAGGATACGGCGGCTGCGGCCGATGCCCGTGCCAAGGTCTCCCGTGGTGGTCTGGCGTGAGGATACGGCGGCTGCGGCCGATGCCCGTGCCAAGGTCTCCCGTGGTGGTCTGGCGTGGGCGTTGCGCGCCCTCGTCGCCGATCACCTCAGTATGGTTCGTGTCGCGGCAGGCTTGGGGGTGGCGTGGCATACGGCGAACGACGCACTGCTGGCCGAGGGACACCGGCGGCTCATCAATGACCCGACACGCTTCAACGGCGTGCGTGCGTTAGGCGTCGACGAGCACGTATGGCGACACACCAGGCACGGCGACAAGTACGTCACCGTCATCATCGACCTCACCCCCGTCCGTGACGGCACGGGACCAGCACGGTTGCTCGACATGGTGCCAGGGCGTTCCAAACAGGTGTTCAAGACTTGGCTGGCCGAGCGACCCAATGCGTGGAGTCAGGCTATCGAGGTCGTTGCGGTGGACGGCTTCACCGGGTTCAAGACCGCCACCACCGAAGAACTTCCACAGGCAGTGGCCGTGATGGACTCGTTCCATGTGGTCCGCTTGGCCAGCGACGCCCTCGACGGGTGTCGCAGGCGTGTCCAACAGCGGCTTGATGGTCATCGTGGCCGTGCGGGCGATCCGCTCCATATGTCCAGGCGCACCCTGCACACCGGCGTGGTCCTGCTGACCGACACCCAGTGGACCCGGCTGAGCCGGCTCTTCGCTAGCGACGACCACGTCGAAGTTGAGATCGCATGGGCTGTCTACCAGCAGATGGTTGATGCGTACCGCCATGGCGACCGCATCGCCGGCAAGCGTGCGCTCGCCACACGGATCGAATCCCTACGCACCGGCGTCCCAACCGCCCTCATCGAGGTACACCGCCTCGGCCGCACCCTAAACGTGCGGGCAGGCGACACCCTCGCGTACTTCGACAGGCGTGGCACTTCCAACAGCCCCACCGAAGCCATCAACGGACGCCTCAAACACCTCCGCGGCTCCGCACTCGGATTCCGAAACCTGGCCAATTATATCGCCCGATCCCTCCTCGAAGCAGGCGGCTTCAGACCCCTCCTACACCCCTAAATGCGAAGAGCCGCATTACCTGCCCACGAGAGACCGGGACACCAATCAGGTCATGCCATCAACCGCCCTAGGACGCCTTTGCCTCTCCTTCGCACAGCAACCAATCGCGTTGCTGGCTCTCCAGAAATGGTCGGCTACCGCCACTGAGATACAACGAGCGCCAGTGACGGTGCGAAGAATATGCGAAGTTCAGCTCTCTCCACTTAGCATCGTCCCTGATAAATCAGATAAAAACGGATGAGTTGGCCGATACGCCGGGTTTTGTCGCCGTGCACAAGGCACGGGGGCGGTCATCCATCTACGACGTACGTTGCCGCACGCCTCTAGCAACCTACCCAGATACTCGGGCGAGCAGCCCTCAAACGCATCCTGTCTGGTCTTGCTCCGGGTGGGGTTTACCTTGACCGATGCTGTCACCAACACCGCGGTGAGCTCTTACCTCACCTTTTCACCCTTACCTTCGTTGCCGAAGGCGGTTCTTTTCTGTGGCACTGTCCCGCGGGTCACCCCGGGTGGCTGTTAGCCACCACCCTGCTCTACGGAGCCCGGACGTTCCTCGGTGTGGGTTTCCCCACCACGCGACCGCCTGGCCAACTCATCCGCCCTGCAAGCATAAGGTGTAGCCCGTGCTTGTGTTACTTCCGCCCTCCGAGGGCAAGACTCCCGCTCCGTCCGGCGACCCCGTCAGCCTTGAGTCGCTCAGCTATCCACAACTCGCTTCCGCGCGCCAGCGGGTGGGCGACGCGCTGGCCAAGGTCAGCGCGCAACGCAACGCGATGAGCGTGCTCAATGTAGGGGCGAGCCTGGCCTCGGACGTCGCGTACAACACCACGGTGTGGTCCAACCCCGCTGCACACGCGGCACGGATCTACACCGGGGTGCTTTACGACGCGGCCGGCATGGCGCACTGGGATCAGGCGACCCTGGATCGTGGCGCCGAGCGCATCCGCATCGTCTCCGCTCTTTGGGGAGTCGTCTCCCCCGCCGACTCGATCCCCGCCTACCGACTGTCCATGGCGACCAGCCTGGGACGCATCGGCGCGCTGGGAGGTTTCTGGAAGTGTCACCTCGACGGCCCGCTCCAGGCCGATGCCGACGGCGGCCTGATCGTGGATTGCCGCAGTAGCTCATACGTTGCCGCGTGGCGCCCCTTCGACAGCCCCTGGGTGAGCGTCAAGGTCATGCGCGAGCTCGATGGCAAGCGCGCCGTGGTCAGCCACATGGCCAAGCACACGCGCGGCCTACTGGCCTCTCACTTGGTGCGCGCCGATGCGGTACCGCAGACGGCATCGGACCTCGCCGATGCCGCCGCCGGGATGATCGGCCACGCGCTCGTGGACGTGTCGCTCAGCCCGAACACCAAGGGCCCTGACGAGCTCACTGTCGTCATCGCCGGCTAGTCACCTCCAATAGTCCTACGCGGCCGCAAAATGGCAGGATTAGGGTGGAAATCATGGACTACGTCATCGACATCCAGCACCTCGCTAAGGACTACGGCACTTTCCGAGCGTTGGACGACCTCACACTCCAGGTCCCGGCCGGAGAAGTGCACGGCTTCATGGGGCCAAATGGTGCGGGCAAGTCCACCACCATTCGCGTGCTCTTGGGACTGCTACGTTCCACCAGTGGCACCGTCTCACTGCTGGGCGGCGACCCGTGGGATGACGTCGTCACGCTGCACCGCCGCCTCGCATATGTGCCCGGTGACGTCAGCCTGTGGCCCTCACTCACCGGCGGCGAGGCAATCGACCTGATCGGCAAACTCCGCGGCGGCCTGGACGAGAAGCGTCGGGCGCGTCTGCTGGACCGGTTTGAACTGGACCCCACCAAGCGCAGCCGCACGTATTCCAAGGGCAACCGCCAAAAGGTAGCTATCGTCGCGGCGCTCTCGTCGGACGTGGAGCTACTGATCCTCGACGAGCCCACCTCGGGGCTGGACCCCCTCATGGAAGAGATCTTTCAGCAAGAGATTGCGGTGGAGAAAGACAAGGGACGCACCATCCTGTTGTCCAGCCACATCATGAGCGAGGTCGAGGCGCTCGCGGACCGCATCAGCATCATTCGTCAGGGAACCATCGTCGATACCGGCAGCCTGGACCAGATGCGTGAGCACACCCGCACCACGGTGCACGCCACAGTCGACGAGGTCCCTCCGGGCCTGGAGAACGTGCCCGGAGTCAGCGACGTCACCACAATGCACGGCCGGCTCTCCTTTGCAGTCGAGTCGAAGCACCTTAACGACGCCACGGCGTTCCTCGCCCGAGCCCGCATCAGCTCATTGCAGGTATCCCCGCCGTCGCTCGAGGATCTGTTCTTGCGGCACTACAACGACGACGACGCTGACTCCAGCGCCTCCGCGTGAGGAGCGGGGCGACGCGATGAGCAGGGCCAGCGCCACCACGGGTTCGAGGACCCTCGCCGCCGTCGAGGTTAAACAGGACAGACTCTCGATAGCGCCCTGGGTGGCGGTGTCGGTGCTGCTCGCCGTCACCTCCTTCATTGCCTTTGCCATCATCTTTGACGACGCCGCGGCCGCGCAGTCACTTCAGCAGGTCATCACCACCAACCCGGCGTTCTCGCTGGTGTTTGGAAAGGCCGAGGATCTATCGACGGCCGATGGCTTCAACGTGTGGCGCTCACTGCAGCTCACGAGCACGTTCGCCGGGCTGATGGCCATCTTCATCGTCACGCGAAACTCGCGTGGCAACGAGGACTCTGGACAAGCGGAACTCATCGCCTCCGGAGTGGTGGGCCGTCACGCGAGGCTGATCGCGGCCATGATGGTCGCCGCCTTGGCTTCTTTCAGGCTGAGCCTTGTCACGTTGGCGGCGATGCTGATCAGCGGAGGCGACCTCACCACCTCAGTGGTGATGGCGCTGTGCTTTATGAGTGCCGGCATCATGTTTGGTGCGTTGGGCGCGTTCACCTCGCAGCTCGGCGCCTTCGCGCAAACCGCGAACGCCTTCGCGGTGACCACTCTGGGAGTCTTCTACCTCTTGCGCGGTGTCGCCGACGCCACGCCCGATGCCGAGTGGGCGCTGTGGTGGACCCCGCTGGGATGGATCCAGAAAGTCGCTCCAGGTACAGAAAACAATCTTTGGCCGCTGCTCTGGGTGCTAGCCCTCGCTGCTGTCTTGCTAGGCGCAGCCATCGCCCTTGAGTCCCGGCGTGACTTTGCGCAGGGTGTCCTGTCCCCCAAGCCCGGTCCGGCCCGCGCGGGCGCTGTGGCGAGCGTGTGGGGCCTGGCGTGGCGGCTGCACCGTGGTGCCATCATCGGCTGGCTAGTCGCCCTTGCGATACTGGGCGCTGTGTTTGGTGCCGTGGGCTCGTCCATCCTTGAGGTGTTTCTTCAGGAACCCGACCTCGGCACGCTGCTGGGGGCATCGGCAGGGGGTACTCCAGCCCAAATGGTGCTCGGATTCCTCACGAGTTTTCTTGGCATCCTTGCCATTCTGGCGGGGGCCGCGGGCGTGCAGGTCATGCTCCGCGCCTTCACCGAAGAGACGCAGTACCGCACCGAGCCGCTGCTCGCCGGCGCCCTCACCCGACCTCGCCTTTATGCCAGCCACGTCGTGATTGCGTTCGCCGGGACAACGGTCGCGCTAGCTCTGAGCGGGGCTCTGCTTGGCATAGCCGTATCGGCGGGGGACGCGCCCGTGCAGGCCAGCGACGTGATCAAACAGACCATTGTCACCTTGCCAGCGCTGTGGATCGTGGTCGCTATCGCGGTAGCCGTCATTGGCGCCAGGCCGCGCGTCAAGATCGCTGCTTACGTGGGGGTGATCTTGACTTTTGCGCTCACCATCATTGGCCCCACTCTTAATCTGTGGGACTGGGTGCTAGCCATCAGCCCGCTGTACCACGTGCCGAACGTGCTGGCGGAAAATCCGAACTACTGGCCAGTGCTGTGGCTCACCCTGATTGGGGCAGTCTTCACAGCCGTCGGCTTCGCCGGCTACCGCCGCCGAGACGTCGCGTTTCAAGCTTCATAGCCATGGCGGTGCAGAGGCAATGCGCCTAGTCGATGCTCGCGCCCAGGCTCATCAGGTGACGCTCAGCGATCTCACCGTCCGCGCGCACACGCAACTGCAACAACGTAAGCGATGCCGGCGACGGCCAGATGTTGTTCCACCGACGTTCTTCGATACCCATTGACACCCCCACGCAGGACTTGATGGCTACCGAGTGAGTGGCTAGCGCGTAGGTTCGCCCCACATCATCACCGTCCACGCATTTGGCCGCGTGCTCTGCGGCAAGCTCTACCAGCAACGCCTCCATGCGGTTGCCTATGTCACGGTACGACTCGCCTCCCGGAGCCGCTGGCCCACCAAACCGCCACTGATGGATAGCATCGCCGTATTTCTCCGCGATTTGGAGGCCAGTCAGCCCCTCCCACTCGCCAAAGTGAACCTCGCGAAGGCGCGGTTCGGTCTCCACATGGATTCCTACGCGACGTCCGAGTGCCGCGCCGGTATCCTGCGTGCGATTCATGGGGGACGCGATGACACGCGAAACCTTGGGCACGGCGTCCCATATGTTGCGGCCGATGCGGTACACGGCATCGGCGGCCTTCGCAGCCTGGATCCGACCTGCCGCATTCAGGTGTGGACCGGGCACACCGGAACCAGAAAAGCGTTGCGCCACGGTCATCTCGGTCACGCCGTGACGGACCAGCACAAGTGTCAGCGAAGCGACGAGTTCTGCCCCGCCACCGTCGCCACTGGTGGGACTCACGCGGCGGTCTCGCGTACCAGGATCCGACCGCACTCCTCGCAGCGCACTACCTCGTTGGACGCTGCCGCGTTGATACGCGCGACGTCGCCCGCGTTGAGGTTCATGTTGCAGCCCTGGCACGTGCCCCGAATGAAAGCCGCAGCCCCCACCCCGCCGTACTGCGCGCTGATCTTCTCGTACAGTGCGACCAGGGTCGCGTCCAGTCCGTCAATCGCCTGGTCGCGCTCCACCTCGATGCCCCTCAGTTCAGTGTCGATTTCGTTGGAGGAGATCGACTGCTGCGCCTTGAGCTCGTCGACCTGCTTCATGATCGCGTCGTACTGCGAGCTCGAATCTGCTTGAGCCTTCTGAGCGTCCTCCAGGCGTTGCATGATTTCCATCTCGACCTCTTCAAGCGCGTCCTGGCGACGGTTAAGCACCTCAAGCTCGCTCTGCAACGCCTGCAGGTCCTTGGAGGTACCCTGACCGGACTCGAGACGCTTATTGTCGCGGTCGGCGCGAGCCCGAACGGACTGCACGTCATCCTCGGCCTTGACGACCTCGCGCTGGATGTCGCTGACCTCGGTGCCGCGCGCGATGCGTTCCTCGTCGAGGTCGAGCGCGCGTCCCATCAGCTCGTCGATCTGAGCGATGAGTGGGTGGTGGTCGCGACGGTGACGCGC
>Ga0307486_1002296_pt1 | contig 13476 bp, 14 predicted proteins | sample CBIW02metaG_FD_203663 | JGI IMG/M metagenome (GOLD analysis project Ga0307486, IMG submission 203663) | Sea-ice brine microbial communities from Beaufort Sea near Barrow, Alaska, United States - CBIW 0.2 | ecosystem: Environmental > Aquatic > Marine > Coastal | place: USA: Alaska | collected... | reverse complement strand
TGTTGAAAGATGGTACGAAATAGAACCAGAATTATTTAAAATAACCCCCGAGGAATTTAAAAATAAAATTCTAAGTTTACAATCTAGTTTTAATCAACTTCCATTAACAACCTTGTGAAACTTGACACTTAACCAATTAACTAACGAACTAACGAAAACGAATTAACGAACTAACGAATCAACGAACCACCAGATGCAAATAAGAGAAGCTACATCTTCTGATACTCCGGAAATAATAAGAGTTTTACGGGCTAGTATAGGGGAAGCGAAACTACCGAAAACGGAAGAGATCTGGAAGTATAAGCATTTTGATAATCCCTTTGGTGCTTCTACTGTACTATTGGCATTGGCATCCGGTAGAATTATTGGAGTGAGGGCTTTTATGAAATGGGAATGGAACTTGAATGGAACCCGGTTTTCCGCCTTAAGGGCAGTTGATACAGGTGTACTCCCTGAACATCAGGGAAAAGGTATTTTTAAAGCCCTTAATTCATTTGGATTGGAACTGGCTAAAGGCAGGGGTGATCATTTTATATTTAATACCCCAAACGAAAAAAGTTTACCTGCGAATTTAAAAATGGGATCGAAAAAGATCGACAAATTAAAAATCGTTTTTAGAATTGGAAATTTTAGAAGACGAAATTTTAAGTTAGAGAATTTTAAATATAAGAAATCAAAAAATCTATCTGATACAGAGATTAAACAATTGCTTGAGGAGTATAATAATTTAGAGAGCCAAGGAGGCAAAATATTTACACCAAAGTCTCCAGCTTATCTCAGATGGCGCTATGAACAAAACCCTTTACAGGATTACGAAATAATTGCGGATAGAGATTTTTATATAGCTGCTTATCTTAAACGGCATAAGCACTTTACTGAGCTTCGGATTACAGAACACATTCATCATAATAAGATAGGCTTGAAAAAAATTAAATCAGCTGTTACAGAAATGAATAAAATTTATAGAGCTGAGTTAGTTTCATATACTTCCGGATTAAATTTATCAATTTTTCAGATTTCGGGTAAAATTGGACCGGTTATGGTCTATAGAAACCTCAATTTGGATGTGGAATCTCGAAAAAAAATAAGCAATATAAAGGATTGGTCGTATACATTAGGAGATTTAGAACTTTTTTAGAATATGGGTAATATAAAGATAAGAGAATCTGAACCAGGAGATATTCCACAAATAATCGAGGTCCTTAGAGCAAGCCTCGGTGAGACTTCTTCAAAAAAGACGGAAGAAGTATGGAGGTATAAACATGTAGAAAATCCCTTCGGAAAATCCCTGGTTTTGGTGGCTGTGGAAAATGACATTATTATTGGAGTTCGTGCTTTTATGCGTTGGAAATGGCAATTAGGAGATCGGGTGCTTTCTTCTTTCAGAGCAGTAGATACTGCAACACATCCCAAACATCAGGGAAAAGGGGTCTTCAAAAAACTCACGTTGAATGCAATTGATCTGGCTAAGGAGCAAGGAGATGATTTTATTTTTAATACTCCCAATACGCAAAGTTTACCGGGTTATTTGAAAATGGGTTGGGTCGAAGTAGATAAATTGAGGGTTCGGATTATTCTAACCAAGCCTTTGAGCTGGTTAAACACTAAACAAAGTGGAACATATAAGATACTTAATAAAAGTTCCGATTCCCAATTGGCTGAATTAATCTCAAAATACAATAAATTAAAATCTGGGGAAAATAAATTATTCACTTTAAAATCTTCGGAATATCTCACCTGGCGTTATGTAAATAATCCTTTACAAAAATATGAAGTTAAAGGAGATGAAGATTTCTATTTGGCTGGATATATAAAAAAGCACAAATATTTTAAGGAATTACGAATAACTGAGCATATTTATTATAATGATTCCGGTCTGCACAAAATAAATAAAGCAGTAAAGGATTTTAGAAAAAAATTTGGGGTACACATTATTAGCTCTTCAGGCTTAAGTTCCGGTTTGGGATTTTTCGGAAATTTTGGTCCGGTTTTAACCATGAGAAATGTAAATTTGGATTTAAATTTAAATCAGGAATTATTAAAGCTTAACAATTGGTCCTACACTATAGGGGATCTTGAATTATTTTAACATGCTTGGAGCATTTTTTTTAATATTATTACTATTTCTTATTACCCAGGGACTTTTTAATTCCCTGTCTAAAAAACATGCCTTTTTTTCAAAGAAACTGATGAACCAACTTTTTTGGTATCATATTGTTTTTTTAGGGATCTATTACACTTATACGATCTTTAATCGTTCAGATTCTAAGGCATACTTTGTAAGACCACAGATTGAAGGTTGGAATTGGTTTGACTTTTTTGGGACCAGTACAACTTTTATTGATTTTATTTCATACCCCTTTATCAATTTTTTAGGCTTCAATTATGAAATGATGATGGTACTTTTCGCGTGGATGGGTTATCTTGGCTTTGTTTATGCTTATCTTTTTTTTAGGGAGAATATTCCATTGAAGATCACAGTTTTTAAAAGATTTGATCTGTTGACTCTTATTCTATTTTTTCCTAACATGCACTTTTGGACAGCTTCTTTGGGAAAAGGGGCTCCTATTTTTTTGGGACTGATGATGTTTGCTTATGCGATCAAAAAAACAAACTCACGTTTTATTACTTTGATCCTTGGATCAATTTTAATTTATTTTATCCGTCCACATGTGTTTTTGTTTGTAGCCGTGGGAACCCTCCTGGGATATATGAGTGGAAAGGAAAAAATTTCCTTTGGAAGAAAATTATTCATTTATATAGTGATGATAGGTGGCTTATGGTTGGCTCAGGATCAAATTCTGGGTGTGGTAGGGTTGGAAGGTTCTGAAGATCTGGTTGAGGGTTTCGAAGATTTTTCTGCTGACAGGACAGAATCATTAAGTTCCTCGGGATCAGGTGTGGACATGGCTTCTTACCCCTTGCCAATAAAACTTTTTACATTTTGGTTTCGGCCTTTATTTTTTGATGCTCCCGGTATTCTTGGGCTTATAACTTCGGTTGAAAATCTAATGTATCTATTATTATTTGTAAAAATTTTTAAGAAGGACTTTATTACGTTCATAAGAAATTCTACGGTAGTAGTAAAAATGAGTTTGGTAATATTTTTCCTTACCTCATTTGCAATGACTTTTGTGATGTCTAATTTAGGGATCATTATGCGACAAAAGTCGATGGTAATGTATTTTGCCTTTTTTGTTATCTATTATTACCTGGCTCAGAAAAAGTATGATAAAATGTTGCGTTTTAGAAAGCTTAAAAACGCAAGGGACCTCGAGTTAAAGAAAGAAAGTATTATGACCTTGTGACGAATTGATGCTGTAACGATGTGATGAAGTGATGTTGTGGATGGAGAAAAGAGATCATAGAGAAAAGATTTTTTGAGTTAAAATTTAAGATGGAGGAAGGATGTTTTAAAAATTAATTTATTCTTCGAAATCTGCGTGGCTTCTCAACTGCGCTCGATGTGATATATATAGGAAAGGGACTTGGTGAAAATGGGACTTGGAGACAGTGGGGAAATGGGACTTGGAGAAAGAGGGACATGGAGACAAGGGGAAAATGGAACTGGTCTACGAAATGGATATTGTAATTTAATCCGGGATGTAATTTATCGAATTAACTCCCGATGCTTCGGTACCGAATCAACGAATCACGAATCAACGAATGAACGATTTAAAGAATGGTTTTTTAGTAATATCACTGGATTTTGAACTTCTTTGGGGAGTTTTCGACAAGGTGGAACATAAAGAAAAGGAAACATATTTTAATAATACGCGAAAAGTTATTCCTGAAATTTTAAAATTATTTTCTAAATATCAAATTCATGCTACCTGGGCAACGGTGGGAATGTTGTTCAATAATAATTGGGAAGAATGGAGGAAAAATGAACCTGAAATATTGCCAACTTATAAAAACACCAATTTATCAGCCTATGATTATGGCAAAACATTAGATACTAGCGAAACAGAATTTTTTTGTTTCGCAAAGAATTTAATTCTGCAAATCCAAGACACTCCCAATCAGGAAATAGGTACTCATACTTATTCACATTATTATTGTCTGGAAAAAGGTCAGACAGTTGCTTCTTTTAAAGCCGATCTGGAAAAATCCATTAGGCTCGCCAAACAAATGGGAATTGAACTTAAATCCCTGGTATTTCCACGGAATCAATTCAATGAAGATTATTTAAAAGTTTGTTATGAATTAGGTATCGAAAACGTACGTTCGAATCCTACAGATTGGTATTGGAAAGATACTCAAAATGATTCCTTAAAAAATAAGATTTTTAGGACAGGCGATGCTTATATAGGTTCCAACAATAAATCTTACAGTTTGAGTGATTTGAATTTTGAAAAAGGAAAACCCTTGGCTCAAAAAGCGAGTAGGTTATTGCGGCCTTATTCTGCAAATAAATTTCTCAACGATTTAAAATTGAAAAGGATAAAATCAGAAATGACCTCTGCTGCAAAAAACAATGAAATTTACCATTTATGGTGGCATCCTCATAATTTTGGAAACAATCCTGTTGAGAACATCGCCGATTTAAAGGAAATTTTAAACCATTATTCAGTTTGTAATGAGAAGTACGGGTTTAAATCAGTGACAATGAATGAAGTTGGTTTGATGATTCGTTAAATCGTTAATTTGTGATTAGTTAATTAGTTAACTGTAATTTGTCCTGAGCTATTGGGATTTGTTTTTTGAAATGTAAATAAAACAATCGGTTTGATCATGAGGCTTGAAATATCTGACACTTTCCTGTTTAGTTTGAGAATCCAATGTTTTTATACTTCGCGACCTTTGATAAAACTTTGCGGCGGTTAAACATTATCAGGTTGATTTTTACTCCGTCACAGCGTCACTCCATTACTTCGTTACTTCATCACAGTGTCACTCCAATGGAATGTGGTTTTCGATTATGTAATATTTCCACAATTTTGTGCGGATTTTTTTTTAAATTTCAATGGTGTTTAACAGTTTTATTGTCGGGTCTCACTAATTTTATCCTCCTCTGGCACCTATAAGCCTTTGTTTTTAAGCTCTATATAGGTTATTGTCATTTTTGCCGGGAATCCTGATGTCCTCTTGGTTACAAAATTGCAACTACTCTGAAAAAGAGAATAACAATACATGAATTTTGATCCCGAACAAATTTCCGATATAGCTCAGGCCATTCTTTTAATTCCATTTTTATATCTGCTTACACAATATATCTTTAAGCAAATCAGGAAAAAACACGATTTTTTCTCAGTAAAACTGATGAACAGTTTGTTTTTTTACCATTTGGCTTTTGGGGCTGCTTATTATATTTATTCGCTTTTTAATCGTTCTGATTCTTTTAGGTATTATAGCGTACCCCAAAAAGATGGTTTTAAATGGTTTGATTTTTTTGGGACAGAAACTACCTTTATAGCTTTTATTTCATATCCGTTTATAAATGGTTTAGGCTTTAGCTATGAAATGATGATGCTACTCTTTACCTGGATTGGTTTTATGGGTTTTGTGTTTGCATATTTGTTTTTTAAAGAAAACATTTCCTTGAACGTCACTGTTTTCAAGCGGGTGGATTTACTTAGGCTTATCCTCTTCTTGCCCAATATGCATTTTTGGACTGCTTCCCTGGGAAAAGGATCACTCATATTTCTTGGGTTAATGCTGTTTGCTTACTCTATCACCAAAGTTAAAACCAGGATATTAGGTATAGTCCTGGGCTCCCTGCTGGTATTTTATATTCGCCCACACATCTTCTTTTTGTTGGTCGTAGGTGCTTTGGTAGGTTTTATGACCGGTAAGGAAAAAATTGACGGGAAGATAAAATTTACCGTGTGTGGCATTATTCTGATTGGATTGTTTTTTCTTCAGGATCAAATATTAGCAGTTGTTAACCTAAATAATTCACAGAATTTAATTGCAGATTTTATCAAATTCACATCTCAACGTTCGGAAGCTTTGGGCAGTGCCGGCTCTGGTGTAAATATGAGTGAATATTCCCTTCCCGAAAAGATCTTTACCTTTTGGTTTAGGCCTTTGTTTTTTGATGCACCGGGGATTTTAGGGGTGATTGTTTCTGTAGAAAATGCAATTTATCTTTTGCTCTTCCTTAAAATATTCAGGATGAATTTTATTAAGTTCATTTTCAATGCGCCTGTTAACGTGAAAATGAGTTTAGTATTATTTCTAATGACCTCTTTTGCCATGACATTTGTTATGTCTAATCTTGGAATTATCATCAGACAAAAATCTATGGTCATGTATTTCCTTTTCTTCGTGATCTATTATTATCTTGCACATGAAAAAAGCCTGACAGCCCGGTTGCAATCCAATGAATTGGAATTGCCATTTTCCAGGGCTGCTTAAATTACTTTTAAATGCAGCAAAGCACTTATCTTATTGGAGAGATAGGCCAAAATCACAATGGTTCTGTTGAAATCGCCAAACTAATTATAGATGTGGCAGCACGTCCGGTTATCGATACCCTTTTCAATCATGAACTAAAAGGGATGGATGCTATCAAGCTCACAAAGCGAGATTTGGATTATGAACTTTCCGCTTCAGCCTTAAAAAAGCCTTACAATACTCCTCACTCTTTTGGAAAAACTTATGGGGAACACAGAAAAGCTTTAGAACTGAGCGAAGAGCAACACTTTGAAATTTATAAATATGCAAAAGGAAAAGGTTTGGATGTGATTGAAACCTTGTGCGCTGTTCCCTGTTTGTCTATCCTAAAATATTTTTCTCCAGACAAATTAAAAGTGGCTTCACGGGATTTGACCAATCTACCATTGCTTGAAGCCCTTGCCGAAACTAAGATCCCTATTATCCTATCCACCGGAATGTCTGGGAAAGAGGAGTTGGATCAATCGCTGGGAATTATCACTAAATACCACGATAAAATCTCAATTCTGCACTGTGTATCTGAATATCCCACCAATCCGGAGAATGTAAACCTTAATTCTATTCTGTATTTAAAGAAACATTATTCTGCTTTCGATATCGGATATTCCGATCATACCATCGGAATTTCTACACCTGTGGCAGCAGTAGCTATGGGCGCGACAATCATTGAAAAACATTTGACCATTGATCGTGAAATGAAAGGCACAGATCAAGCCGGTTCCCTTGGAATAGAAGGAGTTCAACGTATGTTGCGCGATATTCGCTTGTTGGAGCTCTCCTTTGGAAAAACGGAAATTTTTATGGAACCTGCAGTTGCTGACGGTAAAATTAAACTGGAAAGATCTATTGCCACCAATCGGGATTTGAAAACCGGAGAGTTACTCACCCAAATGGACTTGCATTTATTATCTCCCGGGGATGGTTTTAAATGGACTGAAAGAGATAATATACTCGGTAAAAAATTAAAAATTGATATTGGTAAAAATGAGATTATTTATCCTGAGTTTTTGCAGGATATTTAGTTTTAAGTAGAATCAAAAAAGCTCCTCCCTTTTTAAAGGGAGGTGGATGAATTCAGAAGGAGGGTTTTTATTCCAGATTCATATGGGAGGTTCCCCACCAAGGTTTAATCAAGTTAATTAAGGAATTTAAACTCCCCGTCCGCTAAAGCGGCCACCCCTCTTTTTCTAAAGAGGGGAGCTTTTTTATTTTATTAAATATTTAAAATATTTTTTGGATATTTAAGTGATGAAAGGCAAGCAAATTCATACCAGGAAAGAATTGAAAGAATTCAGAAGAGAGTTAAGAAAAAACTTAACCCCGGCAGAAGCATATCTTTGGAGTTTGTTGAAAGCCAGAAAGTTTGAAGGGTTAAGGTTTACCAGGCAACATAGTATGGGAAATTTTATAGTCGATTTTTACTGTGCTTCAGAAAAATTGATAATAGAATTAGATGGAAATGTTCATTTTAATCCTGTAGCAGAATTGTACGATCAAAAAAGAACAGAATATTTGAATAGTTTGGGGTTTAAGGTAATAAGATTCGAGAATAAAATGGTGTTTGAAAATCTACAAACTGTTTTACAGGAGATAAAAGATAATTTTAAGTAAAATCAAAAAAAGCTCCTCCCTTTTCAAAAGGGAGGTGGCTAAATTCCTTTAGGAATTCAGACGGAGGGTTTTTTCCGGAATTCAAACTGGGTTTAATTAGAAATTCAAACAAAGGCTTTTATGGTTTTAAGCTGCAAAACAAACCTTCTTATTCTAAAATATATATCTTTATCAACTAAAGATATTTTATGTCATCTATTAAAACCTCAACACTTGCCTCAAATGAGGAAGATAGCAATCGAAAGAAAATGCTGGAACTCTATAAGCGGAATCCTATCTCTGAAAAGGAAATAATATATACCAACAGCCTATTTTTAAAGCGTCAGGAACTTTCCAAAATATTATTCTTTAATGAATTATATCAAAAAATTCTTGACATTCACGGGATTATTATCGAGTTTGGTTGTCGTTGGGGACAAAATCTTGTAAGCTTCAATAATTTGAGGGGAATATATGAGCCATATAATTACAATCGCAGACTAATAGGATTCGATACTTTTAAGGGATTTGTAAATACAGATGTTAAGGATGGTAATAATGAAATCATTTCAGAGGGAAGTTTTTCTGTATCTAAAAATTATGAAGCCTATCTTTCAGATGTTTTAAGGCTTCATGAACAGGAATGCCCTTTAGCGCATATCCACAAAAATCAAATTAAAAAAGGTGATGCTCCTGTGGAGTTGGAGAAATATTTAAATGAAAACCCTCAAACGATCATTGCATTTGCCTGGTTTGATTTTGATGTCTATAAACCAACAAGGGAATGTTTAGCTTTGATTAAACCATATTTAACCAGAGGGTCAATTTTAGGCTTTGATGAACTTAATGACCCAAAATTTCCGGGCGAAACACTTGCCTTAAAGGAATTTGCTGATTTAAATTCATTAAAAATTAAAAGGAATCGGTTCGCAGGAATGCAGTCTTACATTGAATTTGAATAGATTAAAGGATGAAGAATATAAAACTAATTGTATCTGATATTGACGGAGTATGGACCGACGGTTCTTTCTATTATACTAAAGATGGAGACTCTATGAGAAAATTCAACACCAGAGATAGTTACGGAATAGCATTAGCTAATATTTCGAAAATTCCTGTTTTAATTCTTTCCGGAGAAGAAAACCCTATGGTTAAAAAACGAATGAGAAAACTTGGATTAAAACACATTAAGTTGGGAGTCAAAAATAAATTCGAAACTTTATCAAATTTTTGTAAATATCAAAAAATAAAAATGAACGAGGTCGCTTTTCTTGGAGATGATATGAATGACTTTTACCTGATTGGAAAGGTGGGTTTTTTTGCTTGTCCATCAGATGCTTATCCTGTTATCAGGGAAAATGCAAACAAAATATTATTACAAGCGGGAGGTCAAGGGAGTTTTAGGGAATTTGTAGAACATATCCTTCATGAGCAAGGAAAGTTGGAATCAGCTTATAAAATATATCTTTCGTAAAATGGCGACTAAGCGCGCTGTAATTATTCAGGCCAGGATGTCCAGTAGTCGTTTTCCGGGGAAAAGCCTGCAGATGATTGGGGATAAACCTTTGGTGTATTATGTTGTAAAAAGACTTGAACTATCAGGACTTCCTGTAATAGTTGCCACCAGCACTGATACATCAGATGATATTTTAGCAGAATATCTCCAAAGTCAAAAAATTAAAATTTTTCGAGGAAGCCTTTTGAATGTACTAAATAGATATATATCTGCTGCAGAAGAATTTGGAGTCGAAGAGATTGTTCGGGTAACCGCAGATAATCCTTTAGTAGATATTACTGCCTTAAAAAGCTCCTTAATTTTGTTCGGGAAATATGATTATGTGGATGGCATTTATCAAAATGGATTAATAATAGGTACCGGTTTTGAAATGGTTCGTTTAAAAGAACTGAAATCTATTAAATCCAGCGATCAATTTAATTGCGAACACGTAACTGCAGCACTTAGGGACAACTTGAATAATAACCACAGATATAGAAGATTACAAATTCCCCATTACCATCAATTTAAAGATAAAATTATATTGACTTGTGATTTTGTCGAGGATCTGGAATTACTAAGAAGAATTTTTAAGGCTTCCGATTATTCAGTTGATATAAAGATTCAGGACATTTTAAGTTTCTACATTGAAAACAGGGATATTTTTCAAATAAATGCCAACTTGCATAAAAATCGGGGACCCGAAACTTTTATCTAAAAAAGAATTTTAGGGCGCCCCTTCTTTAATTTGAAACAAACTTAAGTGGATTCTTAGATATCAGCTTTTAACAATTACCATATTAAAACCTATTGGAAACATTTCCACAAATCTTAGAACGAGTTAAAGTTATAAATTCAAAATTTCAAAAAACAATATAATTTAATGAATATATTAATCGCTTCGGTTTTCAGTATTGGCAGTTATTCCAGGGGAATAATGCCCGATGTGCTGCAAAGTCAACTCGACAATAATCCCGACGCAACTATTTATTACCTAACCTGTTCCAATACATTTGACGTTTGTTATTTCAATATTCATAAACAACCAGATGTTTGCTATCGTTGCAAGACTGGTGTTAAAAACACACTTGAACTTGTTAAAGGAAATTTCAAACACCTGAAAATCGATGATTTAATTTCTTCCGAGGATAAACAACAGGCAGTATCCTTTTTCAGTAATAAGTCTATTATTGAATTTGACCAAATTTATGATAATTTTGAAGTTGGTGCAGCGACTTTATCTACCTATATCTCAAGAACCAGGGATCGGGATTTACATGATGTAAATCAGAAATATGTAAAAGAACTGGCAGTAAATGCATTGTCATTTTATCTTGGACTTCAAAAGTTTTTAGATAAAGAGAAAATTGATTTAGTATATAATTTTAATGGTCGCCAGGATTATGTTCGGGCTGTAATGCGCGCAAGCCTTTCGAAAAATATTGACTGTTATAATGTAGAACGAGCCAGATTTGAAGGAAATATCGAATATTATAAGAATGTGTTGCCTCATAATATTCGTTATAAAGCAAATTTGGTTGAAAAATGTTGGACAGGGTCTAAATTGTCTGAATCAGAAAAAACTAAAATCGGAACCAATTTCTTTAATCGGCAAAAATCAGGAGAGAGCATTATTTTTCCTTCTTACACCCAGGGAATGTCAAAAGAGGAGGTTCCGGATTATTTGTCTAATGGCAATAAGAACATTGTGTTATTTAACAGTTCCGATGATGAATTTGCTGCGCTGGGCGAAGAATATAAAAATCCCTTTTTCAAAAATCAAAATGAGGGGCTTGAATATTTAAGCAAATTATTTGGGGAGCGTTTGAGGAGTTACAATCTGATTATACGGATGCACCCTAATTTGGCCGGGGTAGAACACAAATTTGTAGAAGAAATTAAACAGCTTCATCAGAAACACCCAAATATTTTCGTTGTAAATGCGGAAAGTAAAATTGATAGTTATGCATTGATGGAAAAGGCTCAAAAGGTCATAAGTTTTGGATCTACAACCGGGCTCGAAGCCAACTTTCTTCGAAAACCGGTGATTTTACTGGGGAAAGGTATTTATCTTTATGCTGAAGTGGCTTATATCCCTGAGAATAAAGAAGAAATAGAAAATTTAATCACATCCGATTTAAAACCTAAACCAATTCTGGATACCTTAAAATTCGGGTTTTATTTTCTGAAAGGTGGCACAAAATCTCGTTATTATTACGAGAGTAATAAGGGAGATGGCGTTTTTTTTAAAAAGAAAGGTATCCATATCTTCACAATTCCACAGCGAATTAAAGCAAGAATCATTCAGAAGGTTTTTCAGTTTTTTAAATTGCGATTAAAATTTTAAAATATATAAAAAATTAGCGAGTTGAATAGAGCATTTTAAAAACTATTGTTGTAGCTCTTTATAAAGATTTTTGAATATCCGTCAGCGGGATTACCGTTAGGTAGTCAGGTGCCCCGTCCTGAATAAAGGCTACATAATTCTAATCAGTCTTGTATAAAAACGACGCTTCAGTAAAAATCAGAATTTGATGATGGAGATGGAATTCTTTTTTAGGATGCCGTTTACTCGCTCGGCCATTGCGTTTTCATAGCTCGAAGAGAATTATTCCAATGAAAGTTATAGTGGGTTTATAATTCAAAATCATTTCTGAAACACTAGAGAAAAAATGTAGTTTGACATTCAACAAAAATTTTATTCAAAATTTTTGTTGAATCAATTTTGGTAAATTTTGTGAGAGTTCTCCATTTAAATAAGCGTTCACTATTTTATCTTCATATAATCCATAGATCAATTTTAAATGTTGTGGAGCCCAATCTTTCTTTAACCATAATTTTCCGGTGGTTTTTTGATTAATAGCTTTTATATTATTTGATCTGCACATTAAACTTAATAGGGGTACAATAGTTTCAAAACCTATTTTTAAAGCCTTACAGGATAATTGATGCAGTCCATCATTATATTCTAAAACAGCCGGTGTTTGATGGATAATTGCACCTGCATCAATTTTTGAATTAATATAATGGATTGTGCATCCGGTAAATTGTGGCTGCAGATGATAAGAGGGCCAAAAATGAGTAATAGCTCCTTTGTACCAAGGGGATAACCCACCATGGATGTTCCAAATTTCTTTGGGGGCAACTGATAGGAAATTCTGTTGGAGTATTCCAATACCAAAAGTAATCAGAATATCGGGTTTGACTTTGGTTATAAAATCAATTGTATTTTGATTGTTTATTTCTCCGGGTAGTATTTCTATCCTATTTTCACATTCAACTTCATCTATTTGAGAATCAAAAACTTCAACTTCAGCTTGATTTCTTTTTTCGAAATGAGTGATAAAATACTCTTTGGTTATATCATCTAAATTTTCCGGAGGAGAAGGAATAAAATTTTCTCTTTTTTCTATAATTAAGGCATTCAAGAAACCATTTTCCTCTAACAAACGGATTAAGTATTTATGTCTGGGATGATTTCCTGTAGCTAATAAAACCTTCATATTCTTTTGATTAATTTTTTTTCTTCCAATAATTTGGCAACTAAATTAACATAAGATACTTCTTCATCAATCAATTGAGCAATGTGTTTCGTGCTATTCAATCCATCCGAATAACTCAAAATATACATTACTGTTTTTTGCTGTTTTTTATTATCTTTTAAAGCATCTCCCGAATTTTCTGTTCGGGTAGTATTTGAATTCATTGTAGGATACAAATTATGCTTACTAAGAAAGGATTCCCCGTAACCATTGCTATTTTGGTAGATATCTAATTTTTCAATCTCGTTTATGTAGCTTAATATTTCTTTACAACTTAATTCCAATTGAGAAAGCTTCATAAAATCCTTGTTGTCTAAGGAGTTATGATATTCCGGATGTTCTTCATAAATGGTTCTTCCTAATTGTCCGACAGGAAGATCAATATTAGGAGAATTATATTGTCTTTCATCTGAGCCACCCATCGGAGTGAAAGGCCTTATTTTTATTTTA
>Ga0307486_1002294_pt1 | contig 13478 bp, 7 predicted proteins | sample CBIW02metaG_FD_203663 | JGI IMG/M metagenome (GOLD analysis project Ga0307486, IMG submission 203663) | Sea-ice brine microbial communities from Beaufort Sea near Barrow, Alaska, United States - CBIW 0.2 | ecosystem: Environmental > Aquatic > Marine > Coastal | place: USA: Alaska | collected... | reverse complement strand
TTGTGAATTGATGTCTTTTAAATACCGGCGCCTTCCCAGTACGGTTTGAACATATCCGTTTTCTTTTGCAAAATTGACCTGTTCCTGCATATAAACCTTTAATTTAGGATAAGCTGCATAATAGGTATCGATCAATTCTTTTGATTCTGTGCGCGATAATCCTGTTTGATTGCTCAACCCAAAAGCTGAAACTCCGTAAACGATCCCGAAATTCACCGTTTTTGCATTGCTCCGCTGTGCCCTGGTAACTTCCTCCAATGGCACGTTAAATACTTTTGAAGCAGTAGAGGCGTGGATGTCTTCCCCATTTTTAAAGGCCAAGATCATATTTTCTTCCTTGCTTAATGCGGCGATTATACGCAATTCGATTTGCGAATAATCGGCTGCGACAATAAGGTGATTTTCATCCCGCGGAATAAAGGCCTTTCTTATTTCCCGTCCTCTCTCTGTTCTTATCGGGATATTTTGAAGGTTGGGATTATTGGAACTCAGTCTTCCTGTTGATGCAACCGTCTGCATATAATCTGTATGAACCCGTCCGGTGGTTTTTTCAACCTGATTGGGCAAAGCTTCAACATAGGTGTTCTTTAATTTAACCAGGCCGCGGAAATCCAAAACATTTTGAACAATTTCATTTTCTACGGCAAAGTAGGAAAGCACTTCTTCCCCGGTAGAATACTGGCCCGTCTTGGTCTTTTTAGGTTTTTTGGCCAGTGCCAGTTTTTCAAATAAAATGATTCCCAGCTGTTTTGGGGAACCTATATTGAATACTTCTCCTGCTTCCTTATATATTTTTTCTTCCAAGTCTTTAATATCACGGTCCAGATCTGCAGACATTGATTTCAGGAAGTCTTCATCCAAATTTATGCCCTCCAATTCCATGTCTGCCAATACTTGTACAAGGGGAATTTCAATATCATTGAACAGGTTTTCTATATTGGCTTCCTTTAATTCGGGTTCAAAATGTTGTTTTAATTGAAGGGTAATATCCGCATCTTCTACCGCGTATTCGGTTATGAGCTCTAAAGGGACATCCCGCATTGAACCTTGATTTTTACCTTTCTTGCCAATTAATTCGGTGATGGATTGCGGACTGTAATTCAAATAGGTTTCTGCCAAAACATCCATATTATGCCGCATATCCGGATTGATCAAATAATGTGCAATCATCGTATCGAACATTGGGCCTTTCAGGTCGATCTTGTATTTTGCCAGGACTTTTATATCGTATTTTAAATTCTGGCCTATTTTTTCAATTTCTTCAGCTTCAAAAAACGGACGCAAAAGTTCTATTATCTCTTGGGCTTTAGCATCATCCTCCGGGAACGGAAGATAAAATCCTTTCCCGGCTTCCCATGAAAAAGCAATCCCTACCAGTTTTGCTTCCAGCGGATTTAAACTTGTGGTTTCTGTATCAAAGCAAACGCTTTTTTGTTTTATCAGGTTTTTAAGAAATAGGTCCATCGCCATTCCCGGGGCAACACTTTGATATACGTGAGAATAACTTGCCAGTGTCGTTCTGCCGGAAGACACCTCGATTATATTTGATTCGGTTTCAAACAAAGAAAATTGGCCTGCTCCTGCAGTCTTGTCATTTGTGTTTTCTGAGCTGGGATTGGCAACCTGGTTTTGAACGGGATTGTTTTCCCCGGAAAACAATTTCAGAAATTGATCTTTTAAACGCCTGAACTCAAGTATTTCAAACAACTCCTGCACCTTGTCTCCATCAGGTTTTGAGAGTTCATAATCTTTAGCATCAAATTGAACATTGCAATCGGTTAGAATCGTGGCCAGTTTTTTTGAAAGTCGGCCTAAATCGGCATTTTCTTCAATTTTCTCGCGCATCTTTCCTTTCAGTAAATGAGTATTGGCCAAAAGCTCTTCCATGCTCCCAAATTGTTTCAGGAATTTCTTTGCGGTTTTTTCGCCAACACCCGGAAGACCGGGAATATTATCGGAAGCATCTCCCATCATTCCCAAAAAGTCGATCACCTGCTCCGGACGTTCTATTTCAAATTTTGCCATCACTTCGGGAACCCCCAATATCTCGATACCATTTCCCATTCGGGCAGGCTTGTACATAAAAATATTTTCTGAAACCAACTGTGCAAAATCCTTGTCGGGTGTTACCATAAATACTTTGTAACCTTCTTTTTCGGCTTGTTTTGCGAGAGTCCCTATTACATCATCGGCTTCGCAACCGGGTAAAACCACCACTGGAATATGCATGGCTTTCAAAATATCCTGAATATATGGAATTGCCTCTTTAATAGGTTCCGGGGTTGCAAGTCGGTTTGATTTGTATTCACTGTACATTTCGGTGCGTTCAAAACTGCCGTCTTTGTCAAAACACACTGCCAAATGATCTGGTTTTTCCTTTCGGATCACATCGAAAAGGGAATTTGTAAATCCCATTATTGCCGAGGTGTCCATGCCTTTTGAATTGACAATTGGATTGTTGATAAAGGCGTAATAACCCCTAAAAATTAAGGCATATGCATCGAGAAGGAATAAGCGTTTTTGTTCGGCCATGGGTATGAATTTATTAGAAAATCAAAATTACAAAGTTAATATGGAAAAAGGGTAAAGCCTTTTGAAAACTGAAAACATTTAATTGAATTGCACATTTCAATTAAAATCAAGTCGAATATATATTTAAAATTTAGCTTGGTTTTGTTTTAAGTCACAGGTTGAAGAAACAGGTGTATATGTGAAATTTGCTTTAGATTTATATAAAAAGGCTTTAAGTCGCACTTTTATATTGAGAAAATTAATAACTTCCCGGAAGTATAAGCTATAGTTTCATCTTTCATTATTTTTCTATAATTCTATGTTCGCAACCGATACCTGGTCCTTATACGTAACAATTCTTTTAATTATTTATGCAGTGGTCATCCTTTTCTTTGTGGTTCGGGGAATGCGACAAACAAAAAATATAGATGATTTTGCCATTGGTAGTCAGGGTTTTCCTGCTTGGGCGGTAGGTTTGTCTTTGGCCGCATCCATGACAAGTGCCGCGACCTTTATAATCAATCCTGGATTTATCGCATTGTACGGTTTTTCGGGGATTATTTCTTTTGGGATCGTAATGCCCATTGCCATTTTTGCATCATTAATATTTTTTACCAAAGCATTTCAGAAACAAGGTTCCTCGGTAAAAGCACTTACTATGGCGCAATGGATTGGTAAACGATACCAAAGTAAGTCCATGACATTGTTTTTTGCTTTTTTATCCCTTTTGTTGATCACTTTTATTGTTCTGATTTGTGTTGGACTCACCCAAATAATTTCCAAATCCCTTAATTTGGAACCATTTTATGTCCTGATGGGCTTAATTGTTTTTGTGTTTGGATATATGATGTTTGGGGGAGCAAATTCCATGGTTTACACCAATTCCATTCAGGCCATCCTAATGTTTATAGTGGCAATAATGTTGATCTTCTCAGGGGCAGAGTACTTCAATGAAGGTTTTGATGGATTTGTTTCTATTTTAAAAAGTATTGATCCCAATCTTGTCAGCCCAACCAATGAGAAGAGCTTTTTGTTCAGGGATTATTTTGAAATAATTTTCTGCCAGATAATTATAGGGATCGCAATTGTGTGCCAGCCACATATTATTACCAAAACCTTGTTTTTAAAAAGTGAAAAATCCGTAAATAGTTATTTGTTTATCGCGATTGCTTGTATGTCTATTTTCTTTTTAGTGGTAGTTGTAGGTTTGTATTCAAGGATTTTGTTTCCAGATCTTACCCTTGACGGAGTTCCCCTTAAAATGGATGAATTGGTTTCCGCCTACGTTGTAAAAACATTTAGTGCGGGAGCAGGAGTTTTAATTGTTGCAGGATTGATTTCAGCAGGACTTTCCACTTTAGAGAATTTAATTCAGTCTATATCAACAACTATCAGTACCGATTTGATAACGCCATTATTTCCTTCGCTCAAGAAGATCAGCGCTGTTTCCCTCAATAAAATTGTGATCATAATTTTGGCAATCGTGAGTTTTTTGTTGAGTTATGATCAAATTCTAAATCCAAATGTGAGTGTTGCCATTTTCGCTCAAAATGGAGTGTACGCATATTTTGCAGCTGCTTTTGTGCCGGTTTTATTTGGCATCTATTTTAAAAAAGTGAGCAAGAATGCGGTTTTTATCGCAAGTTTTTCGGCAGTGGCACTGCACTTTATAATCTATTACGGCAGGATTACACCTTATATGCAGGAACCGGTAAACAATCCCGGGGTTTCAGCAGCCATCGCTATTGTTGCCTCATTTCTAATTTGTAATATGTTATATTTATTCAGTAAAAAGAAAATATGAATTACCTGGACTGGATAGGAAAATGGTCAGCTAACACGCCCGATAAAAGAGCGGTGGTTTCGGTAGATACAAATACTTCCTATACATACCGGCAGTTGGATGAAGGCGCTTTAAAAATCGCAAATTTCCTCAAGAACGAATTTCAGCTTCATAAAGGAGATAGAATAGCTGTTTTAGCGGAACATTCCCCGGAATATTTAATGCTTTTTATCACTTGCCAACGCCTTGGAATTATTTTGGTTCCATTAAATTACAGGGCTACCAAATATGAATTGTTACACTGCATAAATGATGTCACGCCATCTTTAATAATTGCCGATGATATCAAATTCGAAAAGTTAACTTTAGAATTGAAAAAGAAATTAGCAACAACTTTAGTGTCGGCTAGATTATTTTTCACCTCTGCTGAGGCGGAAAATCCTTCAGGTGAATTAAGCGAAATAGAAGCTGATCAGCCTATTTTTATTTTTTATACTTCCGGGACTACCGGAAAGCCCAGGGGAGTTCTTTACACAAACCGAATGTTGTTTTGGAACAGTTTGAATACGGCTGTTCAGCTGGAAATCACTTCAAAGGACCATACAATAAACGCCTTGCCGCCATATCATACTTCCGGATGGAACGTGTTGTTATTGCCGCTGTTGCACAGAGGTGCGCGGGTAGATTTTATGAAGAGGTTTAGGGCTAGAAAAGTGCTCAATTATCTGGAAAATGAGCCAATTTCATTATTCATGGCAGTCCCAACAATGCTTCGTATTATGGCCAAGAATAGCGCTTTTAAGAATTTCAAGGCCCGGAAATTAAAATATATAGTGGTTGGAGGCGAAGCCTTGTCCCTTCCCCTTATTGATGCCTGGGCAGAAAAAGGCATTTTGATAAGTCAGGGCTACGGCTTAACAGAAGCAGGCCCGGGAATTACCTCGCTGCATTACCATGATGCCTTGTGGAAAAAGGGCTCCATAGGGAAACCCAATTTTTATGTGGATGTGAAAATTATAAATGATCACGATCAGGAAGTTGGACCAAATCAATCCGGAGAACTTTGCATTCGTGGAAATATTGTAACACCCGGCTATTGGAATGACGATGCCTATACATTAAAAAAAATCCAGGATGGCTGGTTCTTTACAGATGATATTGTAAAGAGGGATGAAGATGGGTTTATATATATTGTAGGTAGAAAAAACCAGGTGTACATTTCCGGGGGCGAGAATATTCATCCATCTGAAATTGAACGTGTTCTTTACAAGCATAATTTAGTACAGGAGGCTGCCGTGATTGGGATTGAAAATGACAATTGGGGGGAAATTGGAGTCGCTTTTATAGTATTGAACCAAGATTCAATAAGTGCTGTTGATATTCTTGAGCATCTAAAAAAATACCTCGGTGCCTACAAAATTCCTAAGGATATTATTTATTTGGATTCCTTGCCAAAAACGGGGATCGGTAAAATTAACAGGAAGAAATTAAAAGAATTGTATAAAGCGGTATATCATGACAAAAGGAATATTATTTAGCGGCATGTTATTTTGTTGCATCACGGCCAGCGCTCAAAATACTATTGGTGAGGTTTTAAATTATGATAATAAGATGGAGAAAATTTCATTAAAATCGGAAGAATTGGCCTATATGGAAGCAGGGGAAGGGCCGCAAACTTTAATTTTTGTTCACGGTTTATCCAGTAACATGGAAGCTTGGAATAAAAATATAGATACATTGAAAAAAAATTTTAAATGTATCGCCATCGATTTGCCTGGTTATGGAAAATCCTCCAAAAATAAAATTGCATATTCCCTGTCGGATTATGCTGGTTTTATAAATGAATTTATAACAGAAAAAAAATTAAATAATGTAGTACTGGTGGGTCATTCAATGGGAGGGCAAATTGTGCTTCACACAGTTTTAAAATATCCGGAACAATTAGAAAAGTTGATTTTATTTGCGCCTGCCGGAATTGAAACCTTTACCGCACAGGAAGCAACCATTATGAAAGCTTCCTATACCCCAGAAATGGTTCAAAGCGCCTCAGATGAACAAATTCGTAAAAATATTGAGATGAATTTTCACGTATTGCCGAAAGATGCGGAATTTATGATCGAGGATAGGATAGCCATTAAAAACGCCTTGGATTTTGAAACCTATTCTAAAATTGTGGTAAACAATATTCATGCGATGCTCAATGAACCGGTTATAGAGGATTTGAACAAAATTAAAATTCCCGTGCTGATGATTTTTGGCAAAAATGATATGCTGATCCCCAACAAATATTTTCACCCAACCCAAAATATAAATTCCCTTGCTGAAACGGCAAAAGCAACTATTCCCAACTTAAAGGTTGAAATTATAGATGAAGCGGGACATTTTGTGAATTTTGAAAAAGCAGATGAGGTAAACCTGAAAATCACCTGTTTTTTGAAAAAACAATGAAATCCAAACTCAAAATATTCAATGATTTCGCACAAGGAATACTTCCTCACGAGGCTTCGTTTTTACTGAAAGCAAATAAATTAAGGGATGAAGAAAAAGAAGCTATATTAAAAAAAGTTTGTATTAACGCAGTTCAAATTTTCGTCAGTGAGCATTTTGATGAAGCTATTGACAAAAGAAAATATACATATTTAAAAAAATGGATCAACGGGAAACTTAAAAAAGCCGATGTTGATGCACATTTAGAGTACTTATCGGCCCTGGAAAAACAAATTTTTACCGATACAATTTCTCCCGCGGAAGAGCAGGAACTATTAGCGCAAATATCCAGCTATACGAATACTTCCTTTTATTTTCAGAAATTTTATGAACTGGTAAAAGAATATCAGGATTATTTATTGATTCGGTTCAGATACCAGGATTGTCAAATCACGGAAAATTTCCTAACTAAATACTCCGCTTTTTATATGAACTCCTTACATGTTAAAGAACAGCTGTTTTTCGCGACCAAAGATCTTACCCAACAATATACAAGTGGGACGTTAAATACAAAACATTGGGAGGAACAATTGCTCGCATGTTTTTACAGTGAACAATTGGATGGCAGAAACCAATACAATGCCTTTGTAAGGCTTGTATTTCTTTATTTCAACTATAAGGAATATGATAAGGCCAGAAAAATTTTCGATGAAATTGACCTGAAGTTTAAAGAAGGGAAATTGTATTCTAAACGGGTTTTGTTCAATTATTATGCAAACCGGGTAATTCTCCATTCAAACCTGGAAGAGTTAGAGAAAGCTGAATATTACGCGCATCTCTCCATAAAACAGGAAAATAGTGATAAGCTCTTTTATTTGAACAACCTTATTTCGATTTTGCTGAAAAGGGGAAAAAATCAAGAGGCGTTGAAGTTGATGACGGGAAATTATGATTTGTTTAAAAAAACCTTTAATCACCATCAAAAATTAGCTTTTGCAACAAATTATATCAGGACCCTTGTCCGGAATAAACGTTTAAAAATAGCCGAAACATTCGCTGAAAATTTTCTTTTTAATAACAAGGAAAATCTCTTTGAACACCGATGGAGACATTTCTTTTCAAATTATTTGAGGCTGTTGACGACTGCAGAAAAACCTGATGCGGTTTTAAAGATCACCAAAAAATATAACCTTCTGGAAAGGGAAGAAGAAGTGATGTACAAGGAAGATTTCATTCCTAAAATACATTGGTATTATATTTTGGCCATGTATATGAATGGCCATTATTCTGAAGACAAGCTGCTTGAAGAATTACTTAAAACGCTGCCAGGTTTGGATAATTTCACCGATAAAGGTAAAAATGAGCTCTTTTTCTTTATAGATAACCTCTCCTTTACGCTCCCTGAAATTTTTTCCAGGATAAAGTCGCACTTGACTTCAAAGTACATTAACAGCTAAACAAAGTATAATAACCCACTATTTGGGACTTTTTATATTTAAGTCGCACTATGCTAATATATAATGCCACATGCTTTCCTTGATCAAGTTGTTAATTTGGACTTAAAATAATTAAACAACCAACTTATGAAGATTAAAATATTGATGCTTTTAAGCATTTTTTTCAGCCTTGCTTCATTAGCCCAAACGGGTAGTATTAGTGGAACTGTGGTAGATGCGAACACGCAAGAACCTCTTGAGGGTACTAGTATTGTAATTAGGGGAACAAATACCGGGGTATCTGCCGATATAAATGGAAAGTATAGCCTAAAAAATCTTAAGCCCGAAAAATATACCGTAGATGTATTGTTTATTGGATATAAATCCATGTCTACAGATGTAGTAGTGACAGAGGGAGCTGCAATCACATTAAATTTTAGTTTGGAAGTATCCTCCTCTGTAATGGATGAGGTGGTACTTTCAGCTAACAGAAGGCCACAAAAAGTCACAAGAGCTCCAGCAACCATAGCCATAATTGGATCGGAAGAAATTTCCAACTATGCCGGAAGTGTAGGGGAGTTAGCTTCCAGACAAAAAGGGGTGGACTATGTTAGAAGTGGTGTACAGGGAACGGGAATCAATATTCGTGGATTTAACTCTGCTTTCAACTCTAAAAATTTACAAGTAGAAGATGGTAGAATCTCCACGCTTGTAGCCACTGGATTGCCATTTGGTTCTTTTACAACGATATCAAAAGATGACATTGAAAGAGTTGAAATCATTCTTGGTCCCAATGCAGCATTATATGGGCCAAATGCTCATAATGGATTGGTTGCCACTTTAACAAAAGATCCCAGAACATCTGAAGGGACAGATGTAGCTGTAGCAGCAGGAAATCAAAGTGTATTTAGTGCCAGATTGAGACATGCCATGAAGCTAAATGACAATGTTGCATTTAAGGTTTGGGCAGAGCATACACAAGGAGAAGAATTTGACTATGTAGATTCTGTGTATGTTGGTACAACCGCTTATCCGGAGCTGGAATTGGACAAAGATTTTTCAACTACCAAATATGGAGGTGCAGTATACTATGGTCTTTCAGACAAAACAGATATCATTGCTTCTTATGGACACAGTAACAACAGTAATTTGGGAGTTACCAATGCAGGAAGGAACCAAATTAAAGATTGGAGCATAGATTATGCACAGGTAAAACTGGTATCACCCCATTTTTATGTGAATTTATACAATACCTGGAGCAAAACTGAAGAGACTTATGCTATAAACCAGAGGACTCAGAACTATGTATCCTTTATCAATAATGGTTTTCCTGAACAGGAAGCCCTGCAACGTTCGTTTACTGAGATGTGGTTTCCAGTAGCTGGCGCCCCGGATGGGGGTGTAAGTTTACCTAGAGGCAGTGTTTTTAAAGATGCATCCAGAAGATTTAATGCAGAGGCACAATACAACAATAATTTTGGTGCTTTTTCCTATGTTGTAGGAGCGCAATATCAACAAGATCGAGCCGATTCCAAAAATACTTATTTACTGGATGCAGATGGACCAATCGTGATCGATCAAACCGGAGTATATGGCCAATTGGAGTATACATTTGAAGAAGCCGGCGTGGATCTGTTATTTGTAGGAAGATATGATGATCATGAATTATATGGAGGGAACTTTATTCCAAAAGCTGCCATCGTTAAAAACTTTGATTTTGGAAGTTTCCGGGCAACTTATGGAAAAGGAATTGCAGCCCCATCAATTTTGAACCTGAGCGGAAACCTTTTTGGAGGTCTTCTTTTAGGGAATGGTGAAGGATTTACCTTAGAAGATGGAACGGTTATAGATCCTTTGGAGGTAGAAACTATCGATTCCTATGAAATTGGATATAAAGGTAAAATAGCTGGAGATAAGCTATTTTTAGATGTAAATGCATATTACAATCAATCGAAAAATTTTTTAAGTCCACTTAAATTTATATCAGCGACATCTCCAGTCGCTAAAAGGGGGGATACCCCAATTGGAGAAGTAGTTCCCGGGTCTAACGGTACCGCTGTATTGACTTACCTGAATTTTGGATCTGTGGACACCTATGGAGCCGATCTTGGATTGAATTATTATATCAACGATAATCATAGGGTGTCATTTAACTATTCTTATTTCGATTTTAATATAGATGAAAATGACCTTGCAAACGATGGCGATAGAAATGGGGTAGTGACCAAAACCGATCTACCTATAAACACCCCTAAAAACAAAATGGGATTAGGGTATTTCTATTCTTCAGATAAATTTTACGGATCACTATATGGTAGATATGTGGAGCAATATGACTTCTTCTCCGGAATAAATATCGCTGCAGAACCACAGGATTCCAATGGAGATGGAACAAATGACGTCATTGAAAATGCACGAAATGGAAGAACATGGAATTATGGTCCGTTAGGGGATTTTGTAAATGTAGACCTCAATGTAGGCTACCATATTACAAAGGATCTTGCCGTGGGTGCAAGTATCATTAATCTTTTTAATTCAGAAGTTAGGGAATTTGTTGCCTCTCCAACAATAGGCAGACTATTTCAGGTAGAGTTAAAATACCATTTACCAATAGAAGCTTTACGTAAGTAAGAATTAAGCGGTTTAAATGATCAAGAAAGAAACTTTATCAAACGGTATTAGAATAGAATATTTAGACCAGGGAGAAGGGGAAGTAATCCTTCTCCTCCATGGCCTGGGCTCTACAAAAGCCGATTGGGACAATCAAATTCAGCCTTTTTCTGAAAAATTCAGGATTATTGCTCCCGATTTCAGGGGCCACGGAAATTCCTCGAAACCTTTGTCAATGAAGGAATACGGAATTGGCTTGTGTTCTGGGGATGTGAAACTTTTATTGGAAAGGTTGAATATTTCTGAATGTAACGTAATTGGATTTTCCATGGGAGGTGCGGTAGCTTTTGACATGGCAGTTAAATATCCTTCGCTTTTTAAGAAAATGATCATTGTAAATACCGCTCCAGACTTCAACAACCTGGGATGGTTCGGTAAGAAAATGGTTATGGAAAGGACACTTTCTTTAAAATTCAGGGGAATGGATCCTTTGGCAAAAAAAGTGGCCAATGGAATGTTTCCCGAACCGCATCAGAAAAAATTAAGGGAAGCTTTTTATGCCAGGGCAAAAAGCAACGAAGTAAAGGCCTATTACAATTCTTTCCGGACCTTGATGAGATGGGGAATTGGGGATAAAATCAAAAATATCAGGATTCCTACGCTGGTAATTGCATCGGAATTAGATTATACACCTGTTAAATTGAAAGAGGAGTATGCCAAAAGAATGCCGGATGCAAAAGTTGCCGTGGTAAAAAATTCCAGGCATGGAGTTACAATGGACCAACCTGAAGAGTTTAACAGATTAGTCCTAAATTTTTTAATTCATGAGTAAGACGGCATTAATTACGGGAAGTACCAGTGGAATAGGTTATGCAATTGCCGAGGCTTTTGCAAAAGAAGGTTACAATATTATGTTTCATGGATTGGAGTCAAACGGGGATGAAATAGCGCAAAAAATTGCCGATAAATTTAATGTAAAAACGGCATTTTCCAATGCCAATTTGATGCAACAAGAAGCCATCCAGGATTTGATAAATAATAGCATCAAAAATTTCGGAAGTATTGAGGTCTTGATAAATAATGCGGGAATACAGTACGTTTCCCCTATTGAAGATTTTCCCTTAGAAAAATGGAATTCAATTATTGCGGTTAATTTAACGGCAGCCTTTGTAGCTTCAAAAGCTGTATGGAGTAACATGAAGCTAAATAAATTTGGTAGGATAATCAATGTATCATCAGTTCATGGACTTCGTGCATCAGAATTTAAAGCGGCCTATGTTTCAGCAAAACATGGAATAATAGGACTTACAAAGGTTCTGGGTTTGGAGGGGGCCGGTTATAATATTACCTGTAACGCAATATGCCCGGGCTATGTAAAAACCCCTCTTGTTGAAGGTCAAATTAAAGATCAGGCCAAGGCTCATAACCTCTCTGAAGGAGAGGTAGTTCAAAAAATAATGCTTAAGAAACAAGCAGTTAAAGAATTTATCCCCAGCGTTAAAATTGCTGAATTAGCCATTTTTCTTGCAAAAGATGACGCATCGGCCATTACAGGGTCATATTATGCCTTGGACGGGGGATGGACTGCACAGTGAAAAGGTAGTGCTATTCTCTGTGGAATATTTATTAAAACTAGAATTCAGGAAAAATAAAACAGGTTCTTTTATAACCTGTTTTATTTTTCCATTTTTATTGGTTCTGTTTTAGAAAATTGTAGAAACAAACTTTCTTTAACCGCAAAGAGCGCAAAGTTTCCGCAAAGATCGCAAAGGCGTGCAATCTCATTAGGTCCATTCTTATTTCATATTCAATTCAATAATTATCCGATCATATTATTTTCGATTTCATTTTTAGTAATCATTTTTTTTCTTTGTGTCCTTTGCGTTTTTTCTCTTGGCGAGCTTTGCGGTTAATAAGGAACGAAACAAAATTAAAATTCTCAATAGGGACCTATTAAATAACCCACATTTTTCTAAAACATAGCCTTTTTATTTAAGTCAAAATAGTGAGTGTTCAACTATTCCGATATTGGTTAAAATAACCATAAACTTCATTTTTGGCATACCATTAGCGGTATCTTCGCAAAAAAATCGGGAATAATAATGCGCTGGACACTGTTTATTGTTTTTTACATACTTATTGATATTTATGCCTTTCAGGCTATAAAAACGCTTACCAATAGTAACTGGATTTATTTTGGTTACCTTATTTTGTCTTTGCTGATCCTTGGGAATTTTATATTTCAATGGTCTCAGCCTAGTCCGGAAGGGCAATTCGCAGGCGGAAGGGGAACTTCTATGGGTTTGGTGCTCTCTTTTATTATAGGTAAACTTATATTGACCTTATTTATGTTTGGGGAGGACATCTCACGTATCCTAATTGCGGGATATCAAAATCTGGTTCCGCCTTCAAAATCTTCTTTCAGTCTTTCTTCAAGAAGATTGTTTTTGAGCCAAATAGCTCTTGGAATTGCAGCAATCCCTTTTGCTTCTTTGCTTTACGGGATGTACCAGGGGAAATACAATTACAAGGTATTAAAATACAGCCTTTATTTTGAAGATCTGCCGGATGCTTTTGACGGGTACAGGATAACTCAAATAAGCGATATTCACAGTGGCAGTTTTGACAACAAGAAAAAAATTGAATATGCCGTGGGCCTTATTAATGAACAGGAAAGTGATACCATTTTGTTTACCGGGGATTTGGTCAAT
>Ga0307486_1002293_pt1 | contig 13497 bp, 20 predicted proteins | sample CBIW02metaG_FD_203663 | JGI IMG/M metagenome (GOLD analysis project Ga0307486, IMG submission 203663) | Sea-ice brine microbial communities from Beaufort Sea near Barrow, Alaska, United States - CBIW 0.2 | ecosystem: Environmental > Aquatic > Marine > Coastal | place: USA: Alaska | collected... | reverse complement strand
AGAAAGGCCAACCTCCCACGCGACGCGCATGGCCAGGCACGCTCGCGGTCGAACGACTCGACCGGCCCTGGAGGAACAGGAAATGAGCCGGCTGCGCCACTGCATCGATATGGATAAGCCTTTTGTCGTATGGGTTCATCGAGGCGATGACGCGGAAGGTCGGCTTGGCCACGATCGTGCCGACCCGAGGCACGGCGATGGATCGGTCGGCCATCGCCGTCAGAAGCATATTGAGGGTGTCCTCCGGTGCCCGGTTGAACTCCTCGATGTAGAGGAATCCGCCGTTTTACATCGCCTCGACCAGAGGGCCCTCAACGAAATTATCGGCGCTGTAGTCTTCTTTGAGCACGCGGGCAGGATTATGATGTCCCACGAGCTTGGCGGGAGTGAGGTCCGCGTTGCCTTCGACAAAAAGTAGCGGGATGCCCCACTCCTCGGTGATCGCCTTCAACATGGTGGTCTTGCTCGTACCCGGACGACCTTCGAGCAGAATGTCGCGCCCGGCCGCGACAGCCGCGAGGGTGAGTTCCAACTCACGCTCACGGCCGACTAGGTGCGTAGCAACCCGCTTCTGAGTGTCAGTAATGTTCTCCCTGGTCACGGGGTTCTCTCGTGTGTCGTTTCTGAAAGGATCTGGTCGTTTACTTGACCGCCGCTCCGCCATCGACAGGTATCTGCCCCCCGGAGACGTAGTACGACTGGTCCGAGGCGAGCCAAGCCACCGCATTCGACACGTGCTCAGACTCGATCCAGGCCTTGCCCATCGGGTTCAACCCGGCGAACGCCGACTCGGCGTCCTCCGCTTGCGGGTCGTCGAGTTCGGGTCGGAACAGTTTGTACGTGTGGCTGTTCTTCACCATCGGGGTATCAATCGAATTCGGGTGAATGGTGTTGACCCGAATCCCATGCGGGCCAAGCTCATTGGCCAGCACCTTCATCAGGCCGACGACGGCGTGCTTGGTGGTGGTATAGGCGGCCACGTTAGCCAGCCCCTTGAACCCAGCCAGCGAAGAGATGATGATGACCGACCCTCCCGCACCCGCCGCGATGAGGTGCTCCGCGGCCGCCTTGTAACTATGCCAGACCCCCGTAACATTGATGTCCATGAGGTCCTGCCAGGACTGCTCATCAACCTTGTGGGTATCCGAGCCGAAGGTGAAGATGCCAGCGTTGGCCACCACGATGTCGAGCCGTCCCAGTTGGGCCACGCCGTCGCTCACCGCGCTGGTCAGTGCGTCGATGTCGCGCACGTCGGCCTGAGTGGCCACAATGCGGCGGTCGAGCGCCTCGACCTGCCGCACCGTCTCGGCCAGATCCTCCGGGGTTGCCGGAGCGTAGAAATCGGTGACACTGTCGATTGGGGCGCACAGATCGATCGCAATGATGTCCGCGCCCTCCTTGGCGAGTCGGATCGCGTGGCTGCGGCCCTGCCCCCTCGCCGCTCCGGTGATGAATGCAACCTTGCCGTCTAACTTTCCCATGGTGTCCTTCTTCCTTCGGTTGGGCGCGGCGGCGCTTTGTGCGCCGCCGCACGATTTCGTTATTTGACGAGGTGCCCGGCGTCGATGGGCAGCGCAACGCCGGTGATGTACCGCGCCTCGTCGGAGGCGAGGAACACCAGGGCGTTCGAGATGTCGACGGACTCCACCCAGGGGATCGGCAGCGCGTTCAACGTCTGGAATCGCGCTGTCAGCGCCTCCTTGGTGCGCTCATTCTCAGGAAGGTCCGGAGCAAAAAGCGCGTAGGTCGCACTGTTCTGGATCATGTCGGTGTCGACGCTCGTGGGGTGAACGCTGTTGACCCGGATCATGTTCGGTGCGAGTTCGAGAGCGAGCGTGCGCATGAGGCCGACGACGCCGTGTTTGGCCGCGGCGTAATGTCCGATGTTCTCCATCCCCTCAAGCCCGGCCGTGGAGCTCGTGAGGACAATCGATCCACCCTTTTCCTTCAGGTGCGGGATCGCCGCCTTCACCGTGCGCCACACCCCGGTCAGGTTGACGTCGATCATGTCCTTGAATACATCGTCCTCGAGTTCCTCCATCGTTCCGAAGCTGAAAATTCCAGCATTAGCTGACACAATGTCGAGCCTCCCGAGCTGTGCGACGCCGTCGTCCAGAGCGGACTTCACCGCGGCGTAGTCGCGCACATCGGCCTGGGTTGCAATGATGCGGCGGTCGAGCGCTTCGATCTGTTTGACGGTCTCCGCGAGGTCGTCGGGCGTCGACATCGCGTACGGCACGCTGCCCATCTGCTCAGCGATATCGATCGCGATGATGTCAGCGCCCTCTTGTGCCAGGCGCAGCGCATGGCTGCGGCCCTGGCCTCGGGCGGCGCCGGTAACGAAGGCAACTTTGCCATCTAGTCTTCCCATTATTTTCTCCTTTTCTTTGTGGCGAATGCAATGGTCATTTGAGGAAACAGTCCGCGTCACCCGGCAACGCGACGCCCGACCTGGCGAGAAGATTCATTCCCGCGAGTGGGTTTTCGTCGCATGCGCTGACCGGTGGCTGAGACGGCGTGAAACCGGCCAGTGGGTCTTCCGCGCAGTCGCTGACTGGTGGCCGCTCGAGTCCGGGGCCGACCGTCGGCTCTCCGCCACCGATATTGACGTAAAAGACCTGCATTTGCTGCAGCTCATCGATGACGGCCTTTGCCTCATCGGTTGTACATTCACGAGGATCCCGCCAACCGAAACTTGAGAGGCAGTGCACACAAGACAGGTTGCACGCATAGGTGAGTTCCCAGATGAGGCAAATGGCTGCGTCGAGGACATACTCGAAAAGGTCGACGAGCCGATTCTTGTCGCCAAGGTTGGTTGCCGTGCTTACCGGTGTGGGTGCGCTCGAGGTAATTTGTCGAGCTTCCAGAAGAGTCATGCTGCCCTCTCTAAAACCATGGATGATTGGGCCAGCGTCGTGAGAGTTCGCTGGTACCGTGGGAGGGCTGAATCACCAATCCCTACAGCGGCGCATGCCGCCCGGGCAGTGGGAGACTGGGAAAAGGGACTGCACCACAGCTAACGGGGTGCGGTCCTTGAGGGATGAAAGCCGACGGGTGCCAAAATGGTAAAGCAAGGCACCGAATGGCTCCGGCCTTACGGACACCTTGGGATGAATGTCCCAGCCGCGATCGAGATCAAAGGTTTCCATCGGCCGGGCCTCGTAAACGCCGCACATACCGTCGATCAAGATTTCCTTGACCAAGGTGTCGGCCTCGACCGCCGACTTATTATCAAGTTCGGGACTCACGAGGACCTGCCCGCTTATCGTCTGCTCAGTGGGACCCATGGGAACCTCCTAGTACTAGAAATCGACTGCTGCGGCGAATATCTTGACAAGAAACACACTAATGGCACCGAGTGCCGATTGGAAGAGGGGATCTGCGATGAATGCGCACAATAGCCCGGCGCCGTTAGCTCGCATCGGCCGACAGCCGTCAACATCGCGTGCAGAACTCAGCCACGTTGCCCTGGAGTTGTTTCTCGAGAGAGGATTCGACGAAACCACCGTTGACGACATCGCCGCGGCCGCCGGGATCGGACGACGAACGCTCTTTCGCTATTTCACCTCAAAAAACGACTTGCCCTGGGGCGATTTCGACGCCAGTCTCGAGGGCATGCGACGGTTCCTCGACGGCTCAACCGTTGAGCTTCCTCTCGTCGACACATTAACCTCCGCAGTTGTGGAGTTCAATCGTTTCCCGGTGGAAGAGATTCCCTACCATCGGGAACGCATGAGGCTCCTGCTCAACGTTCCAGCGCTTGTGGCCCATTCGACACTTCGCTATGCGGCGTGGCGCCAAGTCGTCGCGGAGTACGTGTCGACTCGGCTCGATGTGGCCCCCGGCAGCCTGGCACCGCAGACAATCGCGTGGGTGTGCCTGGGTGCCTCATTGTCGGCTTACGAACAATGGCTCAAACACGACGATGCCGACCTCACCGACCTACTGGAGTCGGCCTTCAGCACGCTCAAGGCAGTTTTCGATAGCGCAGCGTCGATATGACCCACGACGTCATCGTGGTGGGAGCCGGAGCGGCCGGCGCACCGTTGGCGGCGCGACTGAGCGAAGACCCCGATCGATCCGTGTTACTTCTTGAAGCTGGTCCTGCGCCCGCCACCACGGATGCTTTCCCCCGGGAGCTACTCGACGCCGGCACCGTGCAGGGAGCGATGCCCGGTCATCCTGAGAACTGGTCATTCATGGGTCTTCTCACGCCCAGCCTTCCCTACTCGATCGCGCGCGGCCGGATTCTCGGCGGTTCCTCGTCGATCAACGGGGCCTACTTCATCCGGGCCAGGAAAGAAGATTTTGAACGATGGTCGGCCGCCGGCAACGAGGAATGGGCCTGGGAAAAGGTTCTGCCGTTCTACCGCAAGCTCGAATGTGACCGTCAATTTGGCGAGAGTGCCGTGCATGGAGGTTCGGGCCCGATGACACTATCGCGGCCGCCGCAGGACCAGCCGGCGACGATCGCGTTCGCCCGCGCCGCGATCGAGCTCGGCTTCGCGCTAGAGCCGGACAAGAATGATCAGGGCGAACCGGGTTGTGGCCCAGTACCCATGAACGTCATGGATGATATTCGCATCAACCCGGGAATCGCCTACATCAACCCGGTGCGGCATCGAAAGAATCTGACAGTGCAGGGAGATTCCTACGTACGCCGGGTCTTGTTCACCGGCCAACGTGCCGTCGGAGTCGAAGTTCTTTGCGATGGCGTACTTTCGACCATTGAGGGCAAAGAAATCGTATTGTCCGCCGCGGCGTAAAAGCCCCCACACATCCTGCTCGTCTCAGGAATCGGCCCGAAGGCGCAACTCGATCATTTTGCTATCCCGATCGACAAGGACGCGCCCGGTGTCGGCCGAGGTTTCAGCGACCACCCGAATATTGCTGTCGGCTGGCAGAGCCGACGCAATCTCATCGACTATCCGACCAGCCAGTCGATGGCCGACAGCTTCAACTTCACCGCGACCGGCTCCGAGTTCGTGGGCGACCTCGAAATCCTCCCGATACTCAAACCGATGGGATATTTATTGACCGGGAGCATACAGGGAACCGTCAGAGGCACCGACACGTTCGTTCGGCATCCGTTCCGTTCGCTCCAGGCAATGAAGGGCGTGTCGCTCAGACGATTCGCCCAACTGATCGCTCATCAGGCAGATCTCACGTTCTTGGTTGCACTACGAGCAGAGACCTCGCGCGGGAACATCACTCTGGGGTCCGCCGACCCCGCACTACAGCCGCGCATTCACTACAACTACCTGTCGACCGAGAGCAATCTTCTCCGAATGCGTGAGGCCATACGCATGGCGGTTCGACTTCTCCGGTCGGACTCTTGCAAGCCGTTATTCAAGCGCCTGACCGAATTGACCAACCCGACGCTCGATGACGACGTTCTTCTCAATAAGTGGATGCGGCGTCACCTTGGCACGGCCATCCACCTCTGTGGGAGCGCAAAAATGGGACGTGCCGACGACCCCAACAGCGTTGTAGACCAATACGGTCGCGTGCACGGAATCGACGGTCTTCGCATCGCAGACACGTCCACCCTCCCCACGACCCCGACCCGTGGCCCAGCGGCAACGGCCGTGCTGATCGGAGAACTTATCGCAGACTTCATGGCGCGCGATACAAGCGCGAAGCGTCAGAAGAGCGGGCAATGAACCACGTTTGGTCGCAGCCAGGTCACAGTGAGTTCGCGACCACGTGCAAGTCTGGCGACGTCTCGGAGGATGAGGTGTTTCGCTCGACTCATCGGTGTGTAGTGGAGCACGGCTGCGCGTTCGCTTAACCCTGAACGCAATCGTTCACCCGGCTCACAGAACACGCGCATCTCGCTCGACCCAGAAGGACCGTTCACCAGATCAGCTAATCCCAACAACCACGGGGATCCACTGTCGCAGCCACCGCCGCCGAGGGATTCTTTCCCGATATGCGAATTCGGGGGACGTGCGCGCATTCTGCTGCGCCCTCAGAAGATAGTGCGCTCGTCAAGTTCTTGCGACAGTCTGATGTGTTTTTCTTCTATGCCGCAGCCAGTTGGCGGCGGTCTTGGCAAGCGGCGAAAGCGGCAGCCGGTTGTAATCCTCCGCTGTGGGAGTGGGGCCGGCGCCGGTTGTACCAGGATTCGATATATTCCATCACCGCGGTGCGCGCGGCGATGTGGTTGTCGAAGTGCTGCTGGTAATACATTTCGGTTTTCATATGGGAGAAAAATGACTCCGCCACGGCGTTGATGATGCCCAGCACACGCCCACGGCTCCCATCGACTGCGTGACTCCGTTCGCGAAGCACCACTTCTGGAACTCCCCGGACGTGTATTGCTCGCCTCTGTCCGAGCGGAAAATCGCCCGCCCGCGTCGAGATAGCGGTGATCGCGGGCTATGGATAGAGCATCGATCATCAGGCTGGTGTGGATGGTCGTGGCCATCGACCATCCGCGTCGACAAGTCGATGACGGTCGCCAAATACAGCCACCCCGACCCTGTTCGCAGGTAGATGATATCGCTGTAAAGCCTGGTCCCGGAGACCTCGGACGTAAAGTTGCGATTCTCGTCTTTGTCGAACATATGGGTCTTGATGTGCTCGGTCCGCGCGTCGGGGTCAACGGTCGTCGTCTTCTTCCGCGCCCGTATCCTGACTGCCCTCAGGCCACGCGCGATCATGATGGATCCGACCGTGCCCGTGGCAATATTGACGCCTTACTGACCCAGGAGGGTGGCCTTCTCCGCGCTGATGAACATGAAGTAGTCGTTTATCGTTGCTTCATCGCGAAGAAGGCGCTGACTTTTCCCAAGAATTCAATCTCCCGTTTCAGCCCGGTGTTCTCGGCTTGCAATGCCTTGTACTTGCCCCAATCGACCCGGCCTGGCCCTTGGCGCGGGCGTCGGGATGCTCCTGTTTCCACATCCGGACCCAGTCCCCCAGCGTCCCCTCGACGACCCCAATCTCAGGCGCGATCTGCGCGATCGGTCGGCCCGACGAAACCACCAGTTCCACGGCCTCGGCCCGGAACTCGGCACTGAACTTTCGATGATTCGCCATGAAACAGATCCTCCTAACGCCTGTCTCAAATCACTGTACGGGCGCAGTCGTATACCGTTGCAGACAGATGGCGGACGATCGGTTCTGCACGTCGACCGAGAACGCGCATGACTTCTCTCAATGAAAGGACGATCACCGGTGACTATCCGATCGATCCGAACGGCCGCGACGAAGGCCCGAGCGTCGCGCAGCCCGCAGCTCTTCAACGGGGAACCGCAACGACGGCGACTGCCCAACGGGTTCGTGGTCGATGTGGGACCGAACACCATGCTGCGCGATGACGGCGCCGCCCTCGTCGGCGGTTCACCGGAAGTGGTCGCTTTGCTGGCGGGCATGGCGCAGCAGTACCGTGACGGCACGCGTTTCACGGTCTGCGACGACGACTCCGCCCTGCTGGTTCGAGACCTTCTGGACGCGGGCCTCGTGCACCCCGTCGCGGCTGAACTGCCAGCCGTTGCCGCAGCGGACATCACTGTCGTCATTCCGGTGAAAGATCGTCCTCAGGAGTTGCAGCGGCTGTTGGATGCCATCGGCGGCGTGCTAGCGACGATCGTCGTGGATGACGGATCCGACGACCCGTCCGCGACCGAACGAGTGGCATTCTCACACGACGCGCGGGTCGTGCTGTTGTCGGAGAACCGCGGCCCCGGCGCGGCGCGCAACGCCGGGCTGCGCGAGGTGCACACACCGTTCGTCATATTCATCGACTCGGACGTGGTCGTTGACCCGCAGAGACTGCTGGTATTGGCCCGCCATTTCGCCGATCCTGCCGTCGGCGTCGTGCTGCCGCGCGTGCTGGGGCTGTTCCAAGGGAAGGACACCAACTGGCTGGGACGGTATGAGGACTCGCGCTCGTCTCTGGACTTGGGCGAGCAGCCATCATTCGTGCACGCCGGCTCTGTTGCGCCGTGGGCCCCGGGGACCTGCACGGTCAACCGCGTCGACGTCATCCGCGACGGCTTCGACGAGGACATGCGCGTGGGAGAGGACGTCGACATCGTGTTCCGCATCGGATTGGATGGATGGCGCACCCGATACGACCCCAGTGTCGTCGTATGGCACGACCATCGCATATCACTCCGGCCATGGTTCCTGCGCAAGATCTTCTACGCGTCGTCGGCCCATCCGCTGAATGCCCGCTATCCGTACTACGTCGTGCCGTCGCTTCTTCGCCCCGGTGACATCGCCATCGGGATCGCGGTGCTCGCGCAGCGAAAGTGGTCGCTGCCGCTGATTGGTGCCGTCACGGGAGTGAATGCGCTGCGCACGTTCCGACGCCTGAGGGCTGCAAGAATGCGTCACAGCGGACCTGTGCTCACGGAACCGATGGTGGTCAGTAGGCACCTCGCCGTGGGTCACCTGAAGGCACTGTTGCTGCATTTCGCTTCGCTTCTCGTGCGGCAGTGGTGGCCCGCGGCGGCCGCGCTGTCCCTGATCTCACGCCGTATGCGCCGCGCTGTGCTCGTAGCGGCCGTCGTGGATGCGGTTGTCTTCCGCACACTCAACCACGCCGACCTCGACCTGCCCCGCTATTTCGTCGGGCGTCGGTTGGACGACATCGGATTCGGCGTCGGCTGGTGGCTGAGCGCGTGGCGCGCCCGCAGCGTGCAGGGCCTTCTACCCGACCTGCGCCGCCCGAGATGGCCGAGCCCTCGGTCCGCTCTGGTCACGATCGTGCCCGCGGCGAAGTGAGGGCTGTCCGCATGGCGGATCACGCCGCGCCCGTGCGAATGAGATCGTCTGCGACGATGCAGGCGGCAGCCACCACCACTGCGGCCGGACCGCGGGTGGGGAGGATGGACGGGTCCAACCCGGAAACGCCGCGTACGCGACCGCGACCGTCCACCGGTGCATCGTCGACACCGAACGGCACCGTCGCGCACATGTGCGCAGCCGTGCCCAGGTGCGCGGCGATCCACTCGTCCAGCGCCAAGTCATCATCGACCGCGACGTCATGCAGGGCACCTGGGCGCACCGCCCACGCGCCCCAGTTTAGGATGTCGACGCACAGGCGGACCGCTTCACGCAGCTCCGCACGCTCGGACGCGTCCTCCAGGAAGCGGTGCGCCGGGACGCACCACAAGCCCGGTGTTGCAGCGGATGCCCTCAGTGGCGTTGCACGGCACGGGCAGGTAACCATCCGGTGCCGCAGCGTTCTTATCTGGCTCTTCCAGGAACCCAAGGCGCGCGCATGCCGCCGCAAAGCCCTCCGCGACCGCGCCTCGGCGTGACGTGCGCCGCACGCGGATCGGTCCACTGCCGCCATGAGCCAGCGAGGCGCCGAAGTTGAGGTCGCGTTCGATCGCCCGCAGTGCGCGGAGCACTGAGCGTGGCGCCTAGTACTACAGTCGCGTTTGCAGTTTTCGTCGGGACTGGAGCTGTCTCGACCATGCTGAGAGGTCCGGAATCATGCGGATCTCGAGCCTCGAATTCAGCCGCGATCGCTACGGATCGAACCAAACGCGACTGTAGTACTAGGCAGCGCCGCCGACATCCGCCCACCGTCGCAGGTCGTCGGGGTGTGGCCGGATGAAGCTCCCGCCGTTGATCGTCGACGACCCGCCAAGCACGGGGCCGGATGGGACCGTATACTCCCTGCGACCGGTCAGCTGCGTCGGATACAGATACGACTCGGGAAGGTCGGGATCAGCGCCTGGTACCGCAACCGAGTAGGGAACCCAGCGCCAGCGGGGTCCTGCAGCCCGACGTGGGTCAACTCCGGCGCGGACGTAGCCCTCCGCGAAACCTTGGCCTGCTCACCGACTGCTCTGACAGGCATAGTGCCCATTCTCACGCTGCCTCAGCCGATGGCCCGCGCGCCATGCCTCACGCACCGGCTGAGTACGGAAACCAAATCCACCAACCCTTGATGTGACACCGAGTGTCACATATTGTAATGGATACTGTGAGATCTCATGGCCAACGTCGGTCAGCGGGCTGCAGAGGGAGAACTGAAGCTTGACGAACTCATTCTGGGCGATACTCGCTCGCCCAGATCAACGAGGCTTACGAAGACATACACGCGGGAAAGAACCCGCGCGGCGTAATCGAGTTTGCGCACTAAGTAGAGGAGTGCACATCATGGCTGGAAGGGTAGAAGGCAAGGTCGCGTTCATCACCGGCATCGCCCGCGGGCAGGGGCGCAGCCACGCCGTCAGGCTGGCGCAGGGGGGCGCCGACGTCATCGGCATCGACCTATGCGAAATTGTGCCGAGCATCGCCCGTTACTACGACGGCGCGATCGAGGCCGACATGGTCGAGACCGTGCGGCAGGTCGAGGCACTGAACCGAGGCATTATCGCGACAAAGTTATCGCGACAAAGGCTGACATGCGTGACTTCGCCGCGCTGAAAGCGGCCCACGACGACGACGTCGCTCAACTGGGCCATCATGACCCCACGCGCGTGCGCCGAGAGGACTACAGCCCCGACACATTCGTGCCGGGGCCACCCATGGGGGCCATGCGCACCGGCCGGTTCGAACGTCGGTTGGGAGCCCCGGCCGGGCTGCCGATGACGCAGGATTGAAACGTGCTCGATCCGGTGGCCGTCGCGATCGACGGAGGTGCCGATCATACCGATGCGGTGGCCGTCGCGCGGGACGGCACGGTCCGGGCTAGGTCGGCCGGGCCGGGGTGCAGCCCGCGGCTGCTCGGGGTCGTGGATGCGACGGCGGTCGTCGATCACGCCGTGCAGGACTTGCTGGCGCGGTTGGCAGACGTCGGCACGCCGGTCGCCGTGCATACGTACGTTTCGGGTGTGAACTCCGCCGACGATGCGGCGTCCTTCCGGGCGCGGCTGGCCTCGGCACCCTGGGCGCCGGAGGATCCGGCGATGCTCGTCGTCGCCGGCGACATGCCAGCGCTGCTGCACTCAGGCACCGACGCACCGGACGCCGTCGCCGTGTGCTGCGGCACCGGCATCAATGCTCTAGGTGTGCGCGCGGGCGGGCGGGCGGTGACGTTCCGGGCCATGGGCCCACTTACCGGCGACTGGGGCGGCGGCTGGGAGCTCGGCCAGCAGGCGATGTGGCACGCGGCGCGCGCGGTCGACGGGCGGGGGCCGGCGACGTCGCTAGTTGCGGCGATTCCCGAAGTGTTCGGGATGCACACTCTCTCGGAGGTAGTTTCTGCCCTGCAGCAAGACAGGATGCCGCACGCGTCACTGCGATTGCTGTGTCCGTCGATCATGCGCGGCGCGGACGCCGCCGATCAGGTCTGCGGTGAGTTGCTGGATCGACAGGCCGCGGAAATCGTGACCATGGCGGTGACAGTGCTGCGGCGACTGGATCTGCCGGACGCGGCCGTGCCAGTCGTGCTCGGCGGCGGTGTCATCACTGCGGGCAATGAGCGCTTGACGCGTGGCATCCTCGCCGGCATGATCGAACGTGCGCCGCATGCCATGCCGACCATACCGACGGTATCGCCCATCGCAGGTGCCGGCGTGCTCGCGGTGGGGGCGATCGGCGGCAACTCTTCGGAGCGCGCGCGGGTGCGCGATTGGTTCACAAGGATGGACAGCACAGGTAGGTAAGCCCATCGCGGTCGTCGTGATTGCACACCATGTCGCCGAAGCCCGAAAGACGCGCCAAGGTGATCGCCGCACTAGAAGAGGCAATCACCCGCGTGCACGCCGAGGACGCCGGTTGTCCAGCTGGTGTCTTCCGCGTGCGAACAGGGGACTGCTGTCGGTTTGGATGCTCCTATTGATGTCAAGCGGCGTTTTGTTGGGTTTGTTGATCTAGCCAGGCCCGGTATTGCTGGGCGAATTCGTGGTTGGCGTTTATCCCACGTTCGGTGCGGGAAATGGTTGTGAGAGCGACGCCGAAGTGGTCAGCGGCGGCCTGCATCCTGAGCCGTAGAGCGAGGCGTGCTGGGCGAAGGTCGTTTGTTGAAATGACCGGTTGCGGGTCGGTCAGGATTCGATAGATGTCCCGGACGATGAAGGGGGAATTCAGGCGGTCGTTGCAACGGTGGGTTTTTCTGGTTCAAATAGTAGCCGTTCCATGGCTTGGGCGGGGGTGATGCCGCCGAGGGTTTTCCGGGGTCGGGCGTTGAGTTCGGTGGCGACTTCGAGCAGTCGTTCGGGTGAGTGCACGGAGAGGTCGGTGCCCTTGGGGCGCCTCTCTGGTCAAGTGGCGTCGTGGGTAGGCTTTGTTGTGGTGGGTCTGGTGAGTGACTTTTCCGAAGAGCCGGTAGTGGGATGCGAGCCGGTCATGCTGGATATTAGTGCCGTTCCCGGTTGTCGTACCGGGCCCACCGCCAGGCGGGTGTAGTCAGCGGTCAGTATCCGGAACACGACGGTAGCCAAACGCCGTTTCAGGGCACGGAGTGCCTCCTTACTGCTCTTGCCCTCGCTGCGTTTCCGGTCGTAGAAGATGCGCCCTGGGCTCGTTCGCATGCTGATCTGGGTGAGGGCTATGACGTGCAGGGCATAGTTCAGTTGCCGGTCCCCACCCCGGGAGAGGCGATGCCGGATCACGTCGCCCGATGACACTTCCCGGGGCGCGACGCCGGCATACGCGGCGAAGTGCGCCTCGGTTGTAAACCGGGTGACCATCCCAGTCCGGGCAAGGATTTTGCCAGCGGTCAATGGGCCTATTCCCGGGATGCTCGTCAACGTGGACTGTGCGTTAGCCACGCGGGTGGTGATGTGGCCGGTGGCCGTGGTGATCCGTTTGTCCAGCCGGCGAATCTCGGCCACGAGGTCGGTTGCGATCAGCCGGCGAGTCACGGCCAAACTCTCCGACGGTCGAACCCGACGCAGTAACGCTGCTGCCGTGTCGGCGGTCAGGTTCCGCGGTGCCCCACCGACGACCAGCAAGACCATGATCGCGTGCAACCGATTCACCGTCTGTGTTCGGGTCCGCACCAGGTCGTCCCGGTGCTCGGTGAGGACTTTCAGCTCCGTAGCTGCCGGATCAGTGTGGACGGGCCGCAGCTTCGTGGAGGTAGTAGCGGCAACAGCTACTGATAGGGCATCGTCTTCGTCGGATTTCCGGCCGTGACCGGTAGAGAGGACCCGAACCCGGGCGGCGAGCTTCGCAGGAACATCCCACGCGGTGACTCCGTCCCCAGCTAGCAACGCGGACAAGGGGGCGCCGAGCCCGTAGGCGCCCTCGATGGCCCAGACCGGCTCCTGGTACTGGTCCGCGAAGCGCCGCAACTGTCGATAACCAGCCGCCGTGACCGGTGCCCTCAGAGCCGCGAGTTTCTGTCCGCGGGGATCGACAGCGACGGCTGTCCAACTCTCCTTGTGCGGGTCAATACCAATGATCGTTGTTGCCATCACATGCCTTTCAGTTCAGCGGATCGGTGAACAGCGGAGGGCAAACCAGCTTTCAGAACGTGTCCAAGCCTCTCTCAGGCCACTCCGTCGAAGAGATCGTGGCTGGCCCGCACGCCCTAAGAAAGCCAGACCAGAAAAGGTCGACAGGAAGTACTCGAGCGAGGCC
>Ga0307486_1002292_pt1 | contig 13507 bp, 15 predicted proteins | sample CBIW02metaG_FD_203663 | JGI IMG/M metagenome (GOLD analysis project Ga0307486, IMG submission 203663) | Sea-ice brine microbial communities from Beaufort Sea near Barrow, Alaska, United States - CBIW 0.2 | ecosystem: Environmental > Aquatic > Marine > Coastal | place: USA: Alaska | collected... | reverse complement strand
CCATGTCCTAGGCCAGTACTTTGATACTCGTCTTTAATCGCAGCGATTGAACACACTTTTTCTATTTGCTCTTTAAGTCCCTTTTGATTCCCTTTTACCATCAGTACATAGTCGGCCTGCTTATCCCGGATGGCGTGGGCTATGTTTTTTTTTCATCCCATAGCATCCAGGGTAACGACACATCCCTTCAACCCCAGAAGCTCAAGAAGTTGTGGAATGGCTGTGATCTCATTGCTCTTGGAGTCTACAGCCACTTGCCCCAGACACAGTCCGTTAGCAGAGGCAAAAGCGGAGACCACATGGAAAGCTGATTTCCCCGCTGTTTTATCAGCAGAGCGACAAATTGTCTTCCCATCAACAGCAATCACCTCCCCTGAAGTGAGCTGGGCAATAGAATCTACCCAAGAGACGAAACACCTGTTGAAGACTTCTGGATCAAGTGCGGAGAAAACTCTGCCCAGCACATCATGAGAGGGCGTTTGGTGCGGATAGGGATACCATTTTTTTAACCAGTCCAGCTTGGAACGGCCAAAAAGGCTAATTGAGGTCCAACTATCTGCGCCACTGATGACTGCGGATATACTGAGAAACAAAATTTCTTCTAGTGGATAAAGATGGTTGCCTTTGATGGTGAGACGGGGATCTTTCAAGTCTTTAAAAAATGGGGGAAAGCCGGGTGGGTTTTTGGGGTGCAGTAGCACCTGGGCATTTTTTTTACCCTCTCAAAAATATACCTAAATTAACTCACTAACGAACCGTTTTTAAAAGCGATTTCCCTGCTAGCAACAGTATTCCTAAATGTAATCTGGAAAGTTTCATGAGATTTGTTTTTAAGAATTGTAAACAAACCTAACGCGAAAGCTTTCTTAATAAAATAAGGCAAATGACGTATTCCCAAAAACTAGGTGTCAAAGACCAGCTTAAATGGAAGTAAAACTCACTTTTTTATTAATTGATCTAGGCTCTTTCTCACAATTTGCCCCATATTCCTACAGGTTAAAAAGCTATCATTAGAATAATGCTTGGCCAGATCCATCTTCAAGGAAGCAATGTTTTCAGGTGGTGATATAGTATCGTTATTCATCGCTCTCATTACATCATCTATTCCTCTGCCAGCCGATTTTAACCTATTGGCGATCAGTGCACGCTCTTCCTTTTGATATTGAATCATAGACTCAGGGGTAATATATTTCATACCGAGCTGTATTAGCTCATTGTTTTCTTTAAAATACTGGGGCAAATAAATTGACTTTTTACCTTCGTAAGATTGCTGATCAAAATCTATTGCTCTGATTCTGTAATGAGTCTCTTCAAAGTCTGGAGTCACGTCTATCACAAAGTTGGATGAATGCATGTCGCCTAGCAGTCTCACAAAACATCGCTCATTGAATTTGACAAATTCTTTAGCCAATCGGATAGGATTGAGATGGGGATCCTGCATATGTGCTCTCATGAATTTGTCCCCGGGAATCCCTGCAATATGTTCTTCGATTAGTGTATTCTGATGAACTAGATAAGAGATTCTGTTTGGAGAAAGAAGATGCTCCAGCTCCAAACCATACACTCGTGAAGCGTCTGCATTTTTGATATAGAAATAATCAAAGTTGTCATTGATGCGGTTGACAATCCGAATTCTAAATGGCTGAGTATTTCCGTATACGCACAAATCAATACGATCTATATAGAGGTGATCCATCACAGTCATATCCCCTCCAGCTTTCAAAATCGCATAGATCATCTTGACATTCTGATGAATCTCTTCTCTATCAGATTGATCGTAAAAAACCGTCTCCCAGAGAGTGTCTTGATCTTTTGAGTCAAATAATGCAATAGAGTTACTGTAGCGCAACAACTCATGATAGCGAATAGGAATATCTACCGCACGTGAATATTTAATCAGATAGCGTCTCAGCCCCATACTAATCGGATAGATTTGCTTTTTTTTACTGATCAATGCCATAGAACTACAATTCTACGTGTTGACTTTTTTTCAAATTCCTATCAAAAATGAAAGGTCCAAAAGGTAAAACTGAGGCTAGGAGCGCAAAAAAAGTTCTGCTAAAATTCCACTTTAGCTGATGGGCGGTGGGGAAGACGCAATAAATATAAATTACAAATAAAATACCGTGAGCCCATCCCACGTAAGTCACGGCCATAGGATATTCGTACAGGTATTTGAGAGGCATAGCAATTAATAGTAGCACCAAAAAAGAGGTTCCCTCAATTAGAGAAATCCATTTAAATCGTTTGGCCCAAAGGTGTTGTGTGGTCGTAAGACTCATTATTAGATAGAGATGTTAAATAAAACTTTTAAATTTTGCCATAACTTCACTTTGAGGACTTTATCCTCTGCTATGACAGAGAGCGAATCTGCAAAGAGGTATTCCGTTGCTCTTTCAGTATGAATGTGATAGTCCCTTGCAGGTAGGGCATTGATCGGATGCTTGATGCGCCCAAATTTAAGGATTTTATGTGCATTGAGATCATAAAGCTCTTGCAGACTTCTTCCTTCCATCGCATTTGAATTGACCAAACCGACTTCATTCATGGAATGTCCAACAGCTTGGATCATATTAACCAGCATTTCCATCACTTTTGGAGGAAGATCAACTTCCTGGTGAAGGATTAAAATGCCATTGGTGAAATTGCCCTGAATTGCTATCGGGTCAGCAACTTGATCAAGCATCTGAGGCTCAGCTACTGAGCTGCCATATTCTCTTTTATCTTCATTTAATAAAAAGAGCTCATCTGGAATGATGTATTGAAGCTCATTAAGATCAAATTTTTCCATCTGGGAAAATTGCTCAAAAAATGCCTTATCACAAAAAAAAGCGAAGGATATATCTTTTATATCCTTCCGTATTCTAAATTATGTGAACTTGAAAAGTTGAATGTGAGGATAGATCAGGTGCATTGCTATTGAAATATAATCTGCACTCTTATAAATTTGGAACAACTCGTATTGAATATTTTTCCCAATTTCCAATAGGTATAAGTATCATTTAACTAAAGAAATGCCCATAACTCTCAAAGAAAATTAACGAAGTGATACTTCGATGCACTGAAGGATATGAAAAATCTCATATCCTATTCGCAACTTCAATAGCATGCTTTTATGCAGATAATGATATTCTTTAGTTGTCAAGTTTGAAGATCGACCTTAACTCCATCGCGTCTTCAAGTTTCATCCTTTTTGCTAAGACCAATCTCAATTGTCGTCTTCTAAGTGCTCCATTGAAATTCTCAATTTCTTCCTCTGTTTCGGGTTCCAATTCAGGGATACGTCTAGGTTTACCATGTTGATCAACTGCCACGAAAGTAAAAAAGGCTCTATGGGTTATTGCTTTCTTCTGAGCTGGAATATCTTCAGCAGTCACCTCTATAAATACTTCCATGGAGGAGGTAAAGGCACGGGTCACTTTCGCCCGTAGTGTCACCACATTTCCTAAATGAATAGGCTCCTCAAACGATATATTATCAGCGGAGGCAGTCACTACTATATTGTTGCAATGCTTCTGTGCTGCAATAGCGGCAGCCACATCCATCCAATGCATCAACTTCCCACCCATGAGATTATCCAACGTATTCGTATCGTTTGGCAGCACCATTTCGGTCATTATGGTATCAGACTCTTTTGCAAATTTCTTAACTGTCATACATCTAAATTTAGACAAATTTAAGTATAAAATTTGCCTTTAAAACATATTAAAACAATTTTCAGAATATTATTTTGATAAATTAGATTATTCAGTTGAATCTAATTATTTCCATCCGTCTTTTCCGAGTAGCGGTACAAAAGCAAATCCACCAAATTCTTCTTTATCAAATGAAGAAGCGCTGGTCTTTGTGATTTTGAGCATAGCTTGAGTCTTCTTATCTCCAACGGGGATTACCAAAATCCCTCCCAAACGGAGTTGTTTGACTAGCGCTTCTGGGATAACGGGAGCGCCTGCCGTCACTATTATTTTATCATAAGGCGCATATTGTGGTAGTCCTGCCGAACCATCGCCATAGAATTGATGCAAGTCTATTCCCAATCTTTTAAGGAAACGCTTGGTGCCTTCATGCAGATTCTTTTGATATTCAATCGTAAATACTTCAGCGCCCAACAGGCGCAAAATACTTCCTTGATAGCCAGATCCCGTTCCTATCTCCAACACTCTTTCACCAGCTGAGATATCTAAAAGTTCTGTTTGAAAGGCAACAGTATAAGGTTGAGAGATCGTCTGTCCCTCTCCAATGGGGAAAGCCTTGTCCTCATAAGCATGCGAAATCAAGGCTGAGTCAAAGAAGAAATGTCTTGGCAACGTATTAATGGCCTGCAATACCCGATCGCTTTTGATCCCTTTTTCTTTCAATAGAGCAATCAACGCTCTTCTTTTTCCTTTATGTAAATAAGTATCTTCGAGTTTGAGTAGAGACATGAGCAAAGTGGTTCTAAGGTCGAAGTTAGAAGAATATTTGGCTTAATTTGAAACTCAATCGCCTCTTTATTGCTTAGTCACTGAATGCTTGAAACTTAACTTTATACTATGTTTACCGGAATAATCGAGTCCTTTGGTACGATCACTCAGATCACCCCTGAAGAAAGCAACGTTCATTATGATCTGGAATCGACTTTGGCTCCGGAATTAAAAATTGATCAGTCACTTGCCCATGACGGGGTTTGTCTCACGGTGGTTAGCGTTAATCCGGATACGTACCGGGTCACTGCAATTGATGAAACAATTCAAAAGACCAATTTGTCTACCTGGAAGGTGGGTAAAAGAGTTAATTTAGAACGATGTATGCCCGCCAATGGGAGATTTGATGGCCATATCGTGCAAGGTCACGTGGATCAAACTGGAGTTGTAAAGAGCATCCAGGACAAAGATGGCTCTTGGCTATTTGATGTTGAGTTTGATAGATCATCCAGTAACGTCACGGTGGAAAAAGGATCCATTACTATAAATGGTACCAGCTTGACGTGTTTTAATTCTGGACCTGGTAGATTCTCTGTAGCAATCATCCCTTACACTTTTGAGCATACCAATTTTCATCAACTTGAGATTGGTGAGAAAGTAAACTTAGAGTTTGATATTTTGGGTAAATACATACAGCGTATTATTCGAGGTTACCAATTGCCATAATGCATAAAAATAGATTTTTCCGAGAGGAGGAATCTATTTTTATTACTTCATGGTAACAGTCTTGCTATCACCATCTTTTACCAATCTGAATCCCACATTGGAAGTACCGCTGTCATATGCTTGGCCCTGACGTGCAGATGGCCTATAGTTGACACAATAATTGGCTGCGCAAAGGAAAGAACCCCCTTTAATTACTCTCTCTTGTGCATAAGGATTATCAGGGTTGTAACATTGGTTCATCCCTTTATCTAACTTAGGAGCTTGTCCTGCTATTCTTGCATATTTCAATGCGTCATACCAATCATTGGTCAGTTCCCACACATTCCCGATCATATCATACAAGCCAAAGGTATTGGGTGCAAATGATTTGACTGGCGAGGTTCCTCTGAACCCGTCCAGTTCTTTGTTATCATTTGGGAAATTTCCCTGAAATGTGTTCGCTAGATATAAGCCATTTGGAGTGAGCTCATCTCCCCATGCAAATCTTTTCCCTTCTAAACCGCCTCTAGAGGCAAATTCCCATTCATTTTCTGTTGGAAGTCTTTTTCCCGCCCAGTCAGCGTAAGCTCTTGCATCATCGTAGGATATATGCACAACAGGATGATTTTCTATTCCTTCCACGTTGGAATCAGGTCCCTTTGGATTCTTCCAGTTTGCTCCCTTAACCCAGGACCACCAGACTGAAATGTCTTCGGTAGAAACCGCATAAGCAGGAGGGTTAAAAACCATAGATCCAGCTACCAAAAGTGAATCAGCTGGTTTTGGGGTTCCTGGCGGCACTTGTTTTTTGAGATCTTCCCACGCTGGCTTTTTCTCCGCTATGGTCACATAGCTGGTAGCTTCTACAAATGCTGAATACTCAGCGTTAGTTACTTCATGAATGTCCATCCAGAATCCTTGGATTTTTAGGTTTACAGCTGGCTTCTCTGCCTCATATGCTTCGAGCTCATTGGTTCCCATCACAAATTCTCCACCTGGAATCCAAACCATTCCCTCTTGAATGCTGGTAGGAGCGGGAGCGGAGAATACGATCATTTTGTCTTCATCCAGCACAGTATTAATTTCCTTCTGCTGACAGGAAAATCCGGAGATGATTAAAAATCCAAGTAGTAAAAATTTATAATTTAGCTTAGTTATATACATTTCCATAGGTGCCAAAAATAGTCATTTATATAACGTTTGATAAGTTAATCCCTACTTGAATTAGATTAATCTTTAGTATCAAAGACCAGTTCAATCTTACTTTTAACTTTTTTCCTCAGCTTATTAAAAAATTGTCGCCTTTCTTTTTCCCCAATCACGCTTATTTGAGTAGATTTTCTTATTAGATTTTCCAAGTTTTTAAACATTGCCTCATTAAATTTTACATCCGATGTTCCCAAGAAATAAATCACACTGTGATTGAGGTAGGTGATTTTTAGATTATCCAACGTAGCAAAAAATGTATTATCACCAATCACAAATTCATTGAGGAAGAAATTATATTCTGCACCTTCTAATGCGGGTTGATTTGGGATTATTTTTTTTCCTGTTTCAGCCATTTTTTCAAGGTTGTCTATCACCTCAAGCAGGCATTTATAGAGCAGTAAGGTATCCTCATCAGACTCCATAAGTCCCATTTCATGATAGATTTCAATCTGTTGAAGCGTAATTGTAATTCCTTCAATGTTCCAAATCTCAGTGGTAGGGATATGGTGATATGCCTTAATTATCTTTTCGGTGATCTCTGCATATTTGAAATAGCAATTCTTGTGGGCAGAGAATTTTGAGTCGCTTAGGTTCTCATTGAAAAGTATGGATTTTGACCAAAAGAAAAATTAAAAGGCCGCCAGTTCTTTGTGATAATAATGATGGAATGGAGGCATATCTTTTACCAGCCAGTAAATATGCTTTTCTGAGTAACTGTTGACAAGCTCCAACTGGATCCAGCGTATCCTTCATCCAGTTCATGAAATTTTCGTCGTGGTAGTTGTTATAATCTCCTTTAAATAAAATGCTGTTGGATCCCAGGTTAAAAAACTTGTCAACGGAGGTATTAAATCGATTACTCAAAACCTCCAATTCACCAAAATCCAATAATTTTTCACCTCTAATTCTTCTGTATGCGCTATCGATGCTAATATCCAAGAGTTCAGCGATTTCATCTACCAAAGAATTATAAACTGGCATGGCCGACTTGAGGTTTTGGAAGAACAGAATTTGGTTATGATTGGCTGACATGATTTAAGTTTTTTAAATCAGGTTTTAGATTTAGAAATCCGTAATAATTTAATTCAAAGTACCTTAAGAAAAAACACTGAGAGACCAAAAAATAACTTTCGAATGGAAATAAAGAATAAAAAGTATAATAATTAGCTGATTTACCATCTAAAAAAAGCCCTCATAAGTTTGAATCTTATCAGGGCAAGAGATTAATTTACTCCTTTTTCGGATAATTTACTTGAGAAAAGTAAGGTTGAAGTTTTAATTATTATCTGGATAAGGGCACAGGAAAGACAGGCAAACTTTCGAATCCTGAATCGCTGACTGCCTGAACAGCAAAGAAGTAATTGTCTTTAGAATAAGGCAACGTCATCTGTGTATCTGTTGTCCAAAATTTTTGCTCCCACATTGCAGAGGAGGTTTCTCGCATCATCACGTAATATCCTTTGACATTACCAATTTTTGGAGCCTGCCACAGAAGTTTAGATTTATTACTCAATCCACGAACATCAATTTTTACTTCAACAGGCTGATCAGGCGAATTAGCGAGGGAAGCTAAGGAAGCGAGGTTCACCGCAGCTACCTTGCGTAAGTATTCAAAATCCATGAACTCAGGAAGGTCACCATACTTCATTCCATCTTCGACTCTTACATTTTCGTGCTGATGAAGGTAATTTTCATTCATTTCGGAGATTCTAATGGCCGTAAATCCATTTCGAGCGAAAGGAGTTTGATCACCGCCTCTCAAGTATCTGTCAGGTCTATACATTAATTTTATCTCAAATTGATCTACGTATCGCTCAGCAACTTCTTTGATATATCTCGCTAATTGTCGGGATTTGCTATCATTTTCTGCATTGGTATATTTGCGAATTGATGCTTCCGCTTCAGTTTCGGCTACAGGGATAGTTTCCGAAAACACTCTCAATTTCAGATTATCTTTTATCAGTGTCTCCGAGGAATTGCTATTTCCAACGATATCATTATTTAATACAGCGACAACTCTCCAGTTTTCCTTAATCGCTTTATCCGCTAGGTAGGTTGAACCTTTCAAACCTTGTTCTTCTCCGGTAAAAGCTACAAAAATAATAGTGGCAGAAAATTCATGTCCTGCCATTATCCTAGCCAGCTCGATCACGGTGGCAGTACCACTTCCGTCGTCATTTGCTCCTGGGGCAGATTCTTCTGAGTCCATCACATCTTTTCGCCTAGAATCCATGTGTCCTGAAATGATAAAAATTCGATTATCGTCAGGATTGCTACCTTTCAAAGTAGCTATTACATTTGCTCCAGGGAAGTCTTCCAATACCCTTCGTTGATCTGCAGGGATGGTAAACTTATCTATTTCTGCACTCATCCTTCCATCAGATGTCTTAGCAAAAGAATTGAATTTGCTTAACACATATCTTTGAGCAGCAGGCATTCCTTCTTCCTGATCACTACTCAAGGTATGACGGGTGTTGAATGCAGTCAAACTTCTGACGTGATGTTCTAATGAATCCGAAGAAATCTCAGAGATCATTTCCGAGAGTTCGGGATCCCGATGGATTATGGTCTGGCAAAATGCCGATTGGCTGAAAATAGCGCAGCAGATAAAGAGTAATTTTATATTCATGGTATGGAAAGGATTAATTCTTAGGGCTAAATTTGAAAAATTCAAACCATAAGCCAAAGCTTTTTTTATGAACTCCTTAGCGCAGCCTAAAAAAAAAGATTATCCAATCTTTTATTCTACGTATCTAAAAATTACATCCGGCGCTAACTATAGCGCCCAAATGCAATCCCAGTTTGATGAATTGATAGATCTCTTTCATCAAAAAAATAGGCAGTGGGCGACAACAGCTTATGAAGAAGGGAAGTGGACTCCCGTAGAAGTGGTTGGGCATCTACTAGACACAGAGAGATTAATGTCTTTCAGGGCATTGTGCATAGCGAGAGGTGAAAAATCAGCTCTTCCTGGATTTGATCAAGATGAATATGTCAAAAATGCCGACTTTAGATCTGTTCCCATCCACCATTTATTAGAAGATTTTGTAGCTCAGCGAATGAGCATCTTGTCTATGTTGAGATCAATTCCATATTCAAAATATGATCTGGTAGGAGTTGCTAATGGGAAGCAAATCACTCCACGAGCATTATTATGGATTATTCCAGGTCATTTTTCACATCATATGAATATCTTAACTACGCTATACTAGAAGTATGAAATTGAATATCACAACTATTGATGCCTTTACAGATAAACCATTTTCAGGAAACCCTGCTGCCGTTTGTCTGCTAGAGTCACCTTTGACCGATGAGCAAATGCAACTCATTGCCATGGAGATGAACCTAAGCGAAACTGCATTTGTGGAGAGGACAAATCTGTCGAATGTGTTTAAATTACGATGGTTTACACCGACTCTGGAAATAGATCTTTGTGGCCACGCCACACTTGCCTCTTTTTATTGGATGATGCAATCCGGTTGGGCAAACGAAATAGAAACGATTAATTTTCAGACCAAAAGCGGAGAGCTAAGAGTGAAATCTAACGGCGATTTTATAAGCATGGACTTTCCATTGATATCCACTGAGGTGACACCGCACGGTTATTTTTCTAATGAGTTTATGGGTCAAACTGTGGTAAATGCTGCCAAGCTTCATCGTAATTGGATATTAGAACTGGAAAATGTCGGAGCTGTAAAAAGTGTCGTTCCAGACGTTGCACTCATTGCTGCCAATTCGGAAGAGGGTATAATTGTAACTTCATCGGGAGATGGCAACTATGATATTTGCAGCAGGTTCTTTGGTCCAAATGTAGGAGTAAATGAAGATCCGGTTACAGGATTTGCTCATTGCGCTCTTATGGATTATTGGTACAAAAAAACAGGTAAAAATGAAATTTACGCATTTCAAGCCAGCAAGAGAGGCGGAGAAATGCATTTGACAAAAAAAGGGGATCGTGTGATCATTAAGGGTCAGGCCGTAAAAGTGCTATCAGGAGAAATTGAATTTTAGAAACCCACATCTATGAATAATTTGGTATCAGGAGGAAAGAAGCATATGGAGTTTGCTATCCATACTTTCAAGAATTATTGGCTTAAAGATGTGAGTTTTGCTGTATTACTTTTTATTTTAATTTTCACAGTATTCGTACTTCCAATATTAATAGAATACGACCATATAGAAGATATTTACATTTCAGCAGTGTTCTTGTTCATGTTTTTTACAGGGATTTGGTCCTCACAACAACCTGTTATTATAGGGATTACTGCATTGCTTTTTGTATCTCAGCTAATACTCCGCATTCTTCGATTTTCTCATTTTGATTTTGAATTTTATTTATCAGAAAGAATATTGGGCGTCGTGAATATACTGGTGTTTATATTACTGAATATCAGGTTATTGTTCAGAGATTCTAATGTGAATTTGTATAGGGTTTTCGGAGCAGTAAATGTTTATTTATCCGTAGCTATTTTGGGAGCGTTTTTATTTGAAATCATTCATTTGCTTACTGGATCAGGAATAGGAGGAGAATTTTCTTTAAAAGGGATGGACCAGGATTATTCACTCTTTATATATTTTAGTTTGGTATCACTCACTACAGTTGGTTTTGGTGAACTCTATCCCGTGGGAATAATGTCCAAAATGTTAAGTGTTTTCCTTTCGACCATAGGTATCCTCTATCCAGCAGTGATTATTGCCAAGTTGGTAAGTGCGAGTACAGTGAATAATGATGTTAATTAATCTTGCCATTGATGTAATTATCTTTCTAAATTAAGTTTACATCTACTAGATTCAAGAGTTATATTTGATTGACTAGCTATGAAAAAAATTACTTTTACACTTTTATTTGCCATGAGTCTTGGACTGATTCAGGCACAAACAGAAAGACATATTAAGGTCGAATCTGCTGTAGTTACCTCACATGAAACGACCATCAAAGGAAAAAAAGTAACCTACAAAGCTACTGCTGGTACTCAGCCTGTCTGGAATGAAAAGGGAGAACCTATTGCTTCCTTATTTTACACCTATTATCAGCGTACAGACATCTCCGATAATACCGCAAGACCTTTGGTTATTTCTTTCAATGGTGGGCCTGGATCTGCTTCTATCTGGATGCATATCGCCTATACTGGACCTGAAGTTTTGAATATAGATGATGAAGGTTACCCATTACAACCATATGGCACGAAATCTAATCCTTATTCTATTTTGGATGTTGCAGACATCGTGTACGTAGATCCTGTAAATACGGGTTATTCTAGAATTGTAGATCCAGAGGTCGATCGATCTACTTTCTTTGGCATCAACTCGGATATCAACTACCTTGCTGACTGGGTAAATACCTTCGTCACCCGCCAAAACCGTTGGGCTTCTCCAAAATATCTAATTGGAGAAAGCTATGGAACTACCCGTGTTGCCGGTTTAGTAGCACAGCTTCAGGACGCCCACTGGATGTATTTCAACGGCGTCATTTTGGTATCACCAACCGAATTGGGAATTGAGCGGGGTGAGCCTATTCATACCGCCAACTATCTGCCATATTATGCGGCAACTGCTTGGTATCATAAAGCGTTGGATCCTTCACTTCAGTCTAAAGATTTGTCTGATTTTCTACCTGATGTCGAAGCGTTCACTTTGAATACTTTGATTCCAGCTGTGGTAAAAGGAGGAAGTCTTCCTTCTGCTGAGCGTGAAGAGATTGCTGCGCAAATGGCGCTTTACTCTGGATTGAGTAAGAAAGTTATTCTTGAGCATAACCTTTTGATCCCTACCAATTTCTTTTGGAAAGAATTACTTCGTGACAAAGGAATGACCATTGGTCGTTTGGATAGCCGATACAAGGGTTTCGATAGAGATGGAACAGGCTCAAGACCAGATTTTGATCCTGCCTTAAGTTCATGGAATCATGCTTTTGCACCATCTTTTCAGGTCTATGTGAACAATACGTTGAAATATGAGACGGACTTGACCTACAATCTTTTCGGTCCTGTGCATCCTTGGGATAGGTCAAATGATAATACTGGCAATGACTTGGGCAATGCGATGCGTCAAAATCCATATTTGCATTTGATGGTGCAGTCTGGATATTATGACGGTGGAACGGACTTCTTTAATGCTAAATACAATCTGTGGCAAATTGACCCTACAGGAAGACTATCGGACAGAATCTCATGGAAAGGATATAGAAGTGGACATATGATGTATTTAAGAGCTGAAGATTTGGAAACTTCCAATGAAGATATCAGACAGTTTATAAAAAATTCAATGGTTGCTCCAGATATGCCTGCCAAATACAATTAAGCTATTGCTAATTATCTGAGTAAATCTGGTAGGAGAAGCGGGATTGATTCCCGTTTCGACCTCCCACACCACCCTGCGTACAGGTCGGTTCCTTGCTTTGACACCCTAAAGCGTACAGGTGTTGTTTTCAACTATCCCTCAGGTTGATAATCACTCTTACCTAATTATTCGGATTCCGTCCTGTTTTTCAGCAAGGAGCCTCTCTTCGAGCATCTGCTTAGGTGATCTTCGGGTAGCATTCATTCACTGACCTATTGCAAGGTTTGGCCCTTCCCAAACCCTCCCGTGGTTCGGTACTTTGACCGCTGCTGACTTCTCACAGCTAGCTTTACTCCGTACTTCTTACGCTGTTTCCACACCTCCGTGAGATCTCCGGTGGTAAGGCAATCCACTTTCACTCCATGTCCCCGCCATATTTACCCCCCGATGTCCGTGTAATCTTTGGACTTTGACTTGTATTGGAGTCTCATCCCATCGGTTATCCCTGATATGGTTCGTATTGATGGGGGCAGAGTTTTGCCGCCGGCTTCCTTCAGATTCCTCCTCACCAAGAACACCCTTGCTATTGGCTAGTGGTTGGCGATTACAAACCCCCACAGTGGACTTACACCTCCTAGTGAATTGCCATGCACGGCACACAATAAAAAGCCTGAAGAGTGATCTTCAGGCTTTTTTGCGAATTCTTGAGCAGCAGTCTAGCTCTTGTTATGCATACCCTTTAAGTTTCCAAAGATGAGGATGTTTAGCAGATTCTTTAAAGGTTACATCAGGGAAATCGCTTTTAAAAACGGTTCGTTATTGAGTTAATTTAGGTATATTTATGAGAGGGTAAAAAAAATGCCCACTTGCTACAGTGCCCCAAAAACCCACCCGGCTTTCCCTCATTTTTT